>Ga0193743_1000174_pt1 | contig 51045 bp, 51 predicted proteins | sample L2c2metaG_FD_143038 | JGI IMG/M metagenome (GOLD analysis project Ga0193743, IMG submission 143038) | Soil microbial communities from a riparian zone of the East river system, Colorado, United States - L2c2 | ecosystem: Environmental > Terrestrial > Soil > Riparian zone | place: USA: East River... | reverse complement strand
ATTACTCGAACAAAATATACCTTCTTTGTATTTCTGTGCATAATCTGCGGCTTTGTGATAGAACCAACCGAGACGCTCATTACAGCCCAAGCAAAATACATCAGCAACGGTATGAATACCCGTCCTTATGTGATGAACAGATAAGCAAGTTTGACAGGAAATATAATGCCTGCCAGAAATCGTACAAAAGCGAACGATCCTCTCTGCGCCCTAGTATGACGTTGGTGGCCGACTGCATCAAGCTCGGAACCAGTCAGGCATGAATAATGCTCTGATAGACATAGGTATTTACTAGCCTCGGCCATCGCGACCGGAAAACGATTTACTGATGAGTTCGTCTTGTAATGACTAATAAACAACACAATTGAGAGCTGATGATAGTGAAGCAAAAATGAGATACCGACAATCACTGCTGAGCATTTGGAACAGGAATAGGATGGATGGCCATCATATGCTTGAATCACCAGCGGCCTTGCATCCGAAGTCATCGAAGGTGGCATTATTCGATGGTTGGTACTTAAACTAGGGAGGTTGAGTAGATCTCACAAGCATGGCGGAGGAGGACGAAACAAGACGAGATTGCTCACGTAATCCACACTGACGGATAAACCTGGCAATAATATCTTTTCTCAATAACATCATCTTTCATGCCCAACGATGACCTACCCCACGAAGTCATATTATCTATCCAACGTGTCCTAGAACTCGAGCCTCCCGGAGAATTTGACCGTCTAGATGGTCTTTCTGAAAAGTTTAACGTAGTGGAGATTTTAAATGACTTCTTTCCAGATGGTTCGTCTCTGCTACCGTTTCACAAACTTTGAAGTTTTTGAAATTTGCATGTTGACTCTAGTTGTTCTCTGGCAGAAGCATCCCTGGCTCATCTTGAAGTTGTGAATTCACGACTAGCCGAAACGCAGCAGGAGCTTCAGAAGGAAGTGGACGCACTGCAATCAGAGTTAAAAATCAGCCAAGATCCCGAAAGAATGTCCATCATTCAGGAAATGATATCGGTTGATATTTTGTATTAATAATCGTTTCGCGCTATACTGATCATCTCGCCAACTGGCAGGACTTACTAGGTCAAATGTCCCTTATCCGAGAGAAGGCAACGGAGTCAGAGGCGGTTGTGAAAGATATCACTAAAGACATCCAGGTATTGGATCTGGCAAAGAAGAACCTCATCACTAGCATGACTATCATGAAGAGATTGCAAATGTTAGGCATGTATCCCACCTTCTGAATTCACGTATCTCCGCCATAATCGTATTTTGACTTAGTTAATGCTCTCACACAACTGGAGGACCTCATTGGGGAGAAGAAGTACAGCGAGATCTCGCAGACTTTGTCGGTTAGTTTCCGTGCCCATCACCAGTCCCCCGCCAATGGTCATTATGTATCTTCTCAGGCTATCAAGCAAATTTCGGCGTCTTTCAAATCATATACTGCGGTCCCACGAATAGCTCGCGTCTGGAAACGTATGCAAGAAATTCAGTCTCAGCTACGAACCCAACTTGATGCAGACTTTGACGCGTTGTATGTCACTCGATGCTGTTGCTGGGAAACTAGCTAAAGATGTCTTGTCGTGGAAAGCTACCTACAGGAAAGCAATAAACCTATCAAGTCAACTCTCATCGCAGATGCTTGCATCGTCGTAGATGTGTTAGGGCCGGACGTGAGGGTTCACCTCATTGAACGCTTTGTTGCCCTTGAATTCAAGGAATATCGTCGAATTTTCCGTACGAATGACGAAGCTGGACAACTGGACAACATAGTGAGAAGATTCGCATGGTTCCGACGATTACTGCAAAATCATGAAATTGAACATGGTAGAGTGTTTCCAGCAGAGTGGAGGGTTAGTTGGCACCTTTTGGCAAAGTTTACGGAAATTACTAGGTGCGTTGTTCGACTGCATAATCAAGGTTAACGTATCAAATGTTTCTTTAAGAGATGACGTGACGACTCTTCTCACTAAAGCTGGCGCGGGTCTCACTGTCAAGGCACTACTGGACAATCTGCAAGTGACCATAGAGTTTGAAACCTCAATGACAAAAAAATGGGCAACGCCTGTCTGTCCTTTCAGTTCCATATCTTACCCGTCACATCTCATGGCATTCTAGTTCAAAGATATGCTGAAGGCGACGGATAATCCACATTCTGAGCCCGGAAAGCCTATCTCAGCTGCATTTGAGCCGCATATGACCATTTTTGTAGATGCACAGGACAAGTTGGTTCAAAATTCATTACATTCTCCCATTTAACTGACAGGAAACTTTAGAGTTCTGTCGGACATGCTTGCTCCTCATCGTAAAGGCAAAACGACGAAGACCCAATCGCGACCGTCTGCCGAAGCTTCAGCCAGTGGGGATGACGAGTCTTCACCAATGATAGTTCTTCCATCATCAACTGATCTGTTCTATTTCTACGGACAAAGTCTTGAGCAATGCGCGAAACTGTCAACGGGACAAGCGTTGTATGATCTGTCGTCTCTGCATAAAAAATGGCTTCGCATTTATGCAGGTGGGGTGTTATATTGGTCCTTCGCTTTGCCCAAAGTTGACATGTCCACCGTGTAACAGAGGAAGTTTTAGCCGTTCAATTTAAACGGTATGTGTTTCGCCCTATTACGTGAAATTTTCTCCACCAGAGATTATACCTCTTAATCAAGGCTTCCTGCCGTCCCTCGCCAATCAACGGAGTCCCGTGCAGACCTTGACTTGGTGAAACAATCCTGTCTACTAATCAATACCGCAGATTATTGTCAAACCACAGCTCTTGAAGTACGTATACTACAGTGTTGCTACTGATAACCGATGAACAAGTGTACATTCTTCCGACAGCTCCAGGAGAAAATCCGTGAGAAGATAAATCCAGAGTTCAAGGAGAGGGTTGATTTCCAAGTGGAATGTGACCTTTTCGTTAGGTCAGTTTCTAGCCTTCACCGAATATAAATTCTACTGATAATGGTATCAATCAAGTGCCGTTTCCACGGCTATCAATGCTATGTTGAAAGAATTTGAAACCAATTGTGATCCATCTTTTGTCGCGATGAGCAGGACGTCATGGTCCACAGTGAATCAAGTCAGCGGACAATCTCCTTATGCTGATGAGTTGGTGAAAGCCGCGGAACAACTAGTGGTTGTCATAAAACCGCTTATAGAACAGAAAAAGTACCTCCGGAACTTCTTCGATAAAGCATGCAGGTAAGCCTTCCTCGTTCGCCTTATTCATACAGGACTGGACGGTATTCATCTACTGTATAGTGTTATCCTCGTCAAGTTCACAAATTCTCTCGTGAGAAGTCGGCCGTTGAAGGAAATCGGTGCTGAACAGGTAATCACTCGGACTCCAAGGTCGCGCCATGTGAAGTCTAATGTTTTCTAGCTTCTTATAGACTTACAAATTGTGAAGGCATATCTAGTTAAGATGCCGGGCGAGGCTTTGGCAACAACAACGTAAGGTTGAATTTATTTGCCTTGGTGGAGCAGTCATCTCAACTAAAACCCTGCAGTTATTCTCGTTCATTGAATAAAACGACAACTCGACTTGAAGCGTTACTTAAAGTAATCGTTACTCCTGTGGTATGCATGATATCGACTGCTGGCTTGGTTCAAAGACTGACATTGAAATTGAAACGCCTATAGGATCCTCCAGAAGGGTTTATTCTAAATTACACCCTTTTAATTGGCGATGCTTCTTTTTCAAATTTCCAAAAGGTGATCTGACGAGTCAACCCTAAACTATGATTGGTTAGTTACTGATAACATTTATGTCTCAGATCCTTGATTTGAAGGGTACACTGAAGTCGGTGCAGAATAATCTACTCGACTCCTTCCTCACGATCACTAGCACGAAGACGGATCTTCAAAGCACGTCTTTTCTGTCTTCTCTCGATATGGATCCACCCACGACTGGTCATGCTGGCGGGAGTCTAGTCAGCCCGGGTGCTAGTCGAATGATTCTTCCTCTTGGCGGGACAATCAGTGAAGGCATCTTTGGTAGTATGGTCGGCCCTGGTCAAAGTGGACCCCCGACAGGGTCGAACGCAGGAGAGCATCGTGCTGAAAATCCTCGACGTGAAGTTTTCTCGGATTTCCGTCGGTTTGTTAGCTTTGGACTGAGGAAAGACTCCACACCACCATCATAATGTCTTGACTGAAAGTTGATGATACAGTTCTGTCACTTTCAAAGGATAGCATGGTCTTTGCTTCTTGATATAGTACATACATACAATGTGGGGTACAAAAAAGGAAAGAACAGTATGCTCCCAATGACAATCAGGATGGACAGCACTTGTAAATAGTGGGTGGAGAACTTAGCAGCTGAACTGCTGGCTAAGTTTCCATATTAATATTTCACAAACAGGTAAGGCAGTATGAATATACAGGAAGTGGGTGGTGTTGGAATTTGCTTTGGCGGTTATTACCACTAAAACAAATTCCAACAGGTGGGTACATCAGTAAACCTCAATAGTAACTTGTAGCAAGGGTCCCTATCTCTGTAGTGCTCCAGAGTGCCCAGAGTGCCACTACAGAGATAGAGACCCTTGCTATAAAAATTATCAAGGTTTGCTGATGCTAATGCTTCTGTCTGTATGCAGACAAAGAGAATGACCTTGTCAGAGGAACTAGTTTCCACTATTCTCTAAGGACCACTGGCATTCTAGACTGTCTCCCATCTTACTTTTGTCTTACTTGTTAATAAAACTCCTATTTCCTTGATCACACCTCCCATTGATGGAACTTATCGGACTCAGTAAGCAGTCGATGATTATGTTTCATGTTTGACCAGCGCAGGTCTAGCGCCTTGCAAACGAGTACAGTACAACAGAAATTTTACCGTTACAAGTTTCTTGTTATGCTGACTAATCTTTGAGCTTCATTGAATAAAACGAACAACTCGACTTGAAGCGTTACTTATCACGTAAAGTAGTCATTACTCCTTTGGTATGCATGGCCAACATTGATCTTTAAGCACTGACAACTTGAAACGTCCTCTAGCCCTGATCCTCCAGAAGGATTTATTCTGGATTACCCCCTGCTGATAATATTCCTGTCTCAAACCCCTTGATTTGAAGGGTTACACTAAAGTTGGCGCAGAATAATCTTCTTGATTCTTTCCGCACGATCACTACTAGCACGAAAAAAAAAAAAACAGATTTTCAAAAAGCACGTCTTTTCTGTCTGTTCTCGATATAGATCCACCCCGAGACTGGTCGTGACTGGTTATGCTACATAGTGGTGCTAGTCGGAATAATTCTTCCTCTTGGAGGGAATAACCAGCGAAGGTATTTTTTGGTAGTATGGTTAGTCCTGGGTCCCCGACAGGGTCAAGCGCAGGAGAGAATCGTATGGAAAGTCCTCGACGTGATTTTTTCCCGGATTTCCGTTAGTTTGTTAGCTTTGTTCGGATTGAGGACAGACTCCATCATAATCTTCTGACTGGGGCTTTATGCCTTTTTCCGTCGTAGTAGCTTTCAAAAGGTATGTACATTTAATATCATGCATATGGTCATAAATATGTAGTACACTGTAGTACACTATAGGATACAAAAACGGAAAGAGTGGTATATATGTTTCGCCGAAAGTTCTCCAGAATGCAAAAAAAGGTTCAATTAAGAGGAAGGTGATGGTCCCAATGAATTAATCTCTGAATTGTCAGAATTTGAACGATCGCCGGGAGTGGAAGTATCGTGTTGTAAAGCAAATGGACTAGGTGTTAACCGAGTACCAGTGGACGCTGTACTTGAATAACCAGTAGGACCTACAAATGGACTAGGTGATGAAGCAGTGGAAAGTGTACTTGAATAATCAGTAGGACGTGCAGTCGTCGTCTCCGAGGTAGGAGGTGGCAAGCCTAACACTCTGCTAACCAGAACGGAGGGGTCGAAAGGTCTAGGCGTAAAGTCATCATGTCGTGTCGGTAAAGGTGGATGTGATGAGACGAAAACAAGAGAGCTTTCTGTGGTTCGACGAGAATTGAACCCAATGTTGTCTTCTGAAACGCTCTGTCGGAAATGAAGCTCAGAGACTTCTATGGGTACGCTCTCCGTTGGTGATTCGAGGCTTTCGAAAAGAGGATGGACGTGAAGGTCATCACCTGCCTGCGTTAATCCAGAGGCTCGAGAACGTCGATTGGACCCCGTGACATGATACGTTGAAGGTGGGACGCTAACTCGGGCCGGTATAGGGAGTGTGCTTGACTGAGATTCTAGAGGTATCCTCTGTGAACTATCTGATGAACCGTTTCTTGATGCACCATTGTTGCCAGACCCATTATTGGACGACTTGGACCTCACACTGGGCACTGTTGTATTGCTCCACCTTGATTTACCTTCAATCATGGGTGGATAAAGGCTGCGTCTCTGTCTCTCCTCGGACCAAGATGTTTTGATGGAGCGCGAGGCAAGGGATCCATCACGGGAGCTGGTAAAATCGAGGAAGGATGTTTCACCTTCAGAAACTCCATTGGAAGGGTTAGAAGGAGGCGTGATATGCGCAGTCGGAGGAATGGATAAGGGTGTCAATCGCAGCCGCGGATTTGAAGTGCCTTGAACAAAATCGGGACCGGTGGGTGAAAAGGCAACTGGCCTCGTGCCATCAGGATTTTTAGAACTGCCGGACGACTCTGCAGTTGGTCTACCGATAGAGGAAACAGTCACATAGCTCAGCCCTGTAGAGCCGGAGCCATTGCTAATGGGCTGTTTGATTGGCCTTGAATCAAAGTTCAGCTGGAATGGGCTGGGTGTTCTAACACTGAGGAAAACTCCGTCCCGAACTTCAACCAGCTCGTCATCATTCGAAGGCAGCATTTGAGCCGGAGGCGTTAGTACTGTAATGTCTTGCAAGTTGGTTCCTTGAGACGAGAGTGGCGCTTGAATGCTTTCTTGATCTTGTAGTGCATAAGGATGGCGGGCTGGACGGGGACTAAGAACCCGGATTACCTGCTGAAGAGAAACAGGCCTCTGGCTGTTGTCCAAATTATCTTCCACTGCGCTATCTCGGTAGTGCTTCGTTAGAGATCTCATTGGGATAGCCTCTGGCGGTTTCAGCCTATGAGGCGAATGACCAGCACTGGAGCCCGGTTCAAAATCCGACTCTCGGTTGTGCAGCAAGAAACCTCCGCTAGTCTCTTGATTATGTGTAGGATAGGAACGATTATGATCTCTTGGAGAAGGAGACACAGAACGTGGTACTGATGGCATATTTGATGAGGGATGGGATGAAGGATTAGAGTTGGAATTAGGATTGGTAAGAGAATTAGATTCACGAATAGAAATTGATGCTGCATAGGATGGAGGTGCCACATTTTTAGGGGAGGAAGGCTCAGCGGCAATGAATGTGGAGACGTAACCAAGAGACTCTGCTACAGGAGACGATGGGTTCTGAACACTTGATTGTCGAGGTGAACAACGACGAAAATCGAACGTGAAACCCGGTGACCATGATCTACCAGTAATTTGTCTCGCTTTGCCCCTACTTTTTGCTCGGGCTTTGCGTCTGGTGGATGAATCACTGTTTGGATCTTCGCTTACATCGTCAAGTTGGAGTTCACTTATGGGACTGGGATGCTTTTCGTCCGAGGACTCTGAATGTCGGAAGCGTATTGGCAAGTCCCCATCGTCAGTGCTGCCTTCGACTGCACCCCTTCTCCATCGAGAAAATCCATTCCTTACACTATCGTCTAGACGAGAATCAATCTCTGGTGTTTTAGTGACTTCGGGTCCAATGTTGAGGACACCTGCCTCATGCTCTTTGAGATTCCTCCTTATGAGACCAGCAAAGGCACGTCGCCGTTTCCGAGGACGATAAACAAGGAAGAAGAAGAGCAGCCCAGAGAAAATTACAAAGGAAAGGATCCCAGCCAAGATAAATGCAGCTATAGTCCCTTGAGAAAAGGATTTGTTGGCTGTCACAATTGAGGTGGGAGAACTTTGGAGAGGTGACGGTGGTGTTGTTGTGCTGAAGGAAAACTATTCAGATGGAGCGAAAGAAAGACAGTGCGGGTACTTTACCTGTAAGGCATGGTCGTGTTAAACCCACCGACCAAAAGCGATAATTCGCCACCACCACGGTTCGCAACTTCGACGGAGTGGACTGATGTGGAATCTAGGCCAGATATAAAAAACAGTAGCGAGTTGTAGGAAGTGAATGAAGAGCGGCCGGATAAAGACGTTGTCGTATTGTCAACAGTAACCGTGTAGCTTCCGGAATGCGGAGAAGTGATGCCATGGATGAGGAAGGTGGTCCCTAGCGACGAAAATATAATTGAAGAACTTGAATCTTTCGTACATGGGTGACGTACCAGTGAAGTTGGTGACGACACGATCACCAAGTGTTTGAGATGTATGGAAGGAGGCGCCAGTGGGAGCCGTCTCAAAGGACCAAGGGCCGAGGAAGGCGATATCGTTATCATTTATAATTTGAGACCTGAAACTTACACTTTTGAATATTATTGCCGATATGAGGTTAGAACCAATATGAAACGCGAAAGGTCAAACACCACGTACTTGGCAGGTGCCGGAGAGGAAGCGATTACTGCTTTTTCGAAGACAATCATTGAAGAATTAGGCGGATTTTGTACTGCTGGGATTTCAGCAGTCAAGACAACGGCATGGGGTGCATCTGTGAGGCCCTCTATAGTCGCCAGAACATTACCCGATGGAGCGGTTGGCTGAAAAGGCGCCCCATCAAGTTTTATCGAGTATGAAGCGGATGTAGCATTTCCCCATAGCTGAATACCAGTTCCTGCGAAAACGAAGCATTGATAGGTCAGCCAGGCATCTCTGTGTGGATATAAGAGAGAGACACACCATGCCATTGTATGAGACAAGAAGAACCATTCCTTGAAGTGATGTGGAGACTAGTTCCATTTCCAATGTCACCAAGTGTATGAGGAAAACCAGACAAGGTATAATATGGGTTCCAGCCCGCGCTTAGATTTGGGGTGGAGAAAGTATCACCGAAAGGTGAGTATGATATGGTAGGTGAGGTATCGCCAACGGTGAATTGCACGAAGTCGGCCATGATTGCATGAACGCGGTCGAGTACAATACGGGAAAAACAAGATCGATTTCAATGAATCTGCGGGGCGACAAAGATCAGTGGGTCGCGAGGATCAGAATAGATGGGGTAGTTACATGGATGGGAAGACTTTGACGAGGGAGGTGACCTCCTCCAAGTGTCGCAGCACTGGGCCACACCTAAGAAAATTGATTGGAGGGGCGAGCAACCAGCTCAGATACTAATGAAGTACATGAAAAAAAGAGATAGGGATGGTCCTTCACATATTGTCATACCGACCAAACGAAGACAGGTACCCATGGGCAGGGGGAAATCGGATAGAATCGGACATATCCCCAACCTCCAACTTGTGCCTTGCAAACAATCAATCGTGGAAAAAAAACATAGTTCAAAAATACAAACCAAGTTCTCACACCCTTTCTCACGTCGTTTTAAATAAATTTATCTAGTCTTCGTCGTCAACAATGTCCAAAGGTCTTCCTCATCATCTGATAGGAACCCAAGCTTTTTTCCCTGCACTTATCTCGTACATTCATAATATCGGCGCACCAGCATCACTTCCACTGGATCATGTCATCTTCCAATCCATTCTGCTTTGTCTCATTACAGGCGACAAACATTTAATCCTTCGCACTCCAGAAGAAGATGTAGGTCTCGTCGTCAAGCTCACTATATGGGTAAGTTCAATCTCCAGATGTGACGCGATTGGCATGACGGGGGTCATCTCGAATTTTATCTCATCTTGATGCTGGAAAAGGAAATAGTTGCTCGGAACCTTGAGCACTTGAGGATCCCTGCGTCCATCTGCCGTTAACCATTCATCCATACATCACCACGAGTTTGATATCTACCAAATCCTGGTCATGCGTGGTTATCAGATGGAGATCCATTTAATACATTAATTATCCTCCTTGATCGTCGCATAATCTTGAACCCACTGCTGACCACAACCTAATCATCCAGACATTATCGTCTATCTTCAACCTCTCGACCCACAAACTTAAAATAAGGTCTCGGCCATCTACACGGTCAAATGTCACTGCATCTGTCGACACATCTACTTTCTTACGGTCCCTCTTTCTCCCTTCCGGCTCCAATTCAAACCGGACATCTCAGGACGAAGGCTTTGGCGAAAATACAGGTTTCAAAATCGCCAATCACCATCGCCAAACGGCACAGTCTCGTCTGAGCAGGCATAAAAATTCTCGTTCATTTCCAAACAACATGACTGCGGCTGCCGGCCATACCCATGGAAGTACAAATGTGCCAGAACCTCTACTTATGTCAGCCCCCGTCCCGATCTCCGGATCTATTACATCAACCTCGGCCTCCGTTTTGGGACCTCGCCCCATATATCCTAATGAGCTGCCGCATTCCTACTCTGACCCACTACCGATCGGGCAAAAGAAACTTACACATTCAAAGCTGCCGTTACAGCTTGCTCAGGCACTTGTTATTTCTGGACTAGAATATGCCACTGATTTGACACAGAGGACATTTGCCAAAGTCCTGGCTGAGGGACGGGTTACCATTGAGACCAGACAAAATAAGGTTGCCGGGGAAATTAACAGCCGTAATACTGGCGTATCAGAAACAGACGATGACGGAGGTGCTTGGAACTTACCTGACGGATTTATCACAGTTTACGTCTGTCCATCGGATGCGCGAGAACGCCCTCTTATACACAAGACCTTGGTACGCATTCCGCACGGAGTACCCTTATGATTTCTTTTGATGATAAACATCATACAGCTGGACAAATTTGCTATGAGCAGTAATATCTTCATAGCTCAGGAGATACGACACGATTTTCGTGCACTTCCGTTCTCACCTACGCCACGGCCATTCCATCCCCATTTTCCTTCCCACTCTAACCCTTGTACTCCCTCACCCTCACATCCAATGTCACTCCCTCAAACTTATACTCCGCCACCTTTTACGAAACCCTTGCCTTTACATCCTAGGTCATCTAGCCATTTCAATCCGCCTCCTTTGCCAGTAAACATGCTTCCTCGTTCCTTTCTCAAGGCTCTAAGCGATGCTCACCATAAGACATATATATCTCATACACTTTCGCTATATCTTGCCGACATATTTTCGGCAACCCGTCATAATTCACGCCTCGACGCAACATTGCTGACTGTAAAAGCAACTAAAGACGCTGAGGCGTTGATACGGGCTTCTCGAGTTATCGGAACAGACCTTACTGGAATGGAGCTACTACGACCCATGATTCAGGCCGATGACTTGTCGGACACTGGCAACCAAAGATTGGCGACACAAGGCTATCAAGGAGTAGCTAATGAGACTTCTACTGGATCACTTGATTACGCATCTGGTAACGCTCAAGCAGCCGATGTATTGGACGTATCGGAAGTAGATGTCGCACGAATCGCGCCTAGGGTTATCTCCCATCGGGTGCGTGTTCGAGACGGACCTGAGGACGAGATATTATCGAGTGCTTTGTTCGGAGCAACTTTTAAACCTCACAAATACATGACCAGTATCAATGCTCCGGTTGATGAGGCACTGACAGTCAAAGGTGTGCTTGTGCAGATCCTTTCTGAAGTTTAAATGATTACATAATTTCATTCTATGAGTAATTTACACGTGCCAGGAACATGATATTAATAACAATGACATTAATCATCATTTTGCGGAGCATATTAGCCAAGCCGTTTGAACCACGCACTCACGGCAGCTCAAGGTTTTTGGAGACTTTTTTCTACCACCCATTCAAGTCAAATTCACCTTCACCTGAATACGAAGTGAAATGACAGAATCGAACAGTTATCCTTCACCTCCTGGATCCCAGTCAAAAAAACGCAGAATCGCTGGCGCTTGTGATCTTTGCAGGCGAAAGAAAGGTGTTTCAAATGTTCACTGTTTAGCCGAATTACTGATAAGAGTTTTGGGTCGTAATAGTTCGATGTGAGCATACAAATTTTAATGCTATATACTATACATCTCATCCCGTCTTCTTAGGCGATAGTGGCGCAATGCCTGGCAATCGCTGTAGTAATTGTGTTCAGTTCGGGTTGGAATGCACACACCGGGAGGTAACGAAGGTGCGCTAATACTATCTTCCTGCACTTCCACTTACATGCTTTTCATAGGCATTAGGACCTGCTAAAGGGTTTGTGTTCAATCAACAACGGGTTCTTGGCAGTACCTAAAACGTTTTCCTTTCATGAAGTTATGTCGAAAGTTTGGAATCGCGTCTCGAGAAGATGGACAAACTGCTGAGCAAGGTAAGAATATCGATGATCTTCGTTACGGCAATGGGGAGCTTGAACCAGATAAATATAGCTACTTCCTGGAATTGACGTCAGTCAAGAGGTCGATAGGATTGATAGCGACGATCACAGCGAATTCGGAACACAGCCGGCCAATGAGGACGGTCCCAATGAAATGCTTGTTACCCACATAAGCAGGTTGAACTTGAATCCGCAGGAAAACCGTTTCTTTGGCGAGTCAAGGTAGCTATGCGGTATATTAGAAAAACTTCTAGTGCTGAATCCTCATCGAACACTTTTGTAGTGGTTATCATTTGATCCAGACAGCCCTTGATCTCAAACAAGAATATACTGGAGACCCTATAACGTTTACGAAAACCGCAAAACGACCTGAATTTTGGCAACCTCCACCAGTGCGTTTGGTCCTTCTCATTCTGGACTTGATGGATATCTGATAAGGACACTCCCAGTGGATGACTAAAAATCCTGAGCTTGGGGAAGAACATTCGGCATATATTTATCCAGATGTTGACTTGATACCTTCCCTCATCGATGCATACTTCCAGCAATTTAATCTTTTTTTTCCGCTCTTGCACCGCCCTACTTTCGAAAAATCTGTGGCGGAAGGCTTGCATCTCACAGATTCCATGTTTGGTGCCACGCTGCTGCTTGTCTGTGCTCATGGCTCTCGCTACTCCGACGACCCACGCGTATTAGCGGATGGTTCAGACAATCTTCGTTCTGCAGGCTGTAAATGGTTCGAACAAGTGAACGCATATCGCACATCCCTTTATAAGAGAACTAGTTTGTATGAATTACAAGTGCATGTAGTAAGGCCCTTTTGTCGCACTTCCGAAACAAATATTTCCGTCTCACCGGGTACCTTAGCTCCACGTTCTTTTTACACAATCTAGTGAAGCAGCTGAGGGGGTTTGGGCCCAAGTCGGTTTGGCGTTACGATTATCGCAAGATGTAGGCGCGCATCGGCGAAGACGGAAGAAAGCTGTACCCCCATCTGCAGAGGATGAGCTATGGAAGCGCGCATTTTGGTCAATAACTTTCTTGTGGTTTCAAATCTTGTCTGAACGTGTCGATTGTATAGGGTCTTGCTGAGTCTGGATAGACTCGTCAGTTCTCATTGTGGCCGATCTTGTGGCATCAACGATGAAGAGTGCGTTTTTGAAAAATTCTAGTCTTGTATTTAACTAAGAACTACCTTAGTTTCGATCTAGATTTACCCCTCGAATGCGATGATGAGTACTGGGATAATGATTTTCAGCAGCCCCCTGGAACCCCATCTTCAATAACGTTCTTCAACTGCTTCTTGCGCCTTATGGATATCCTTGCGTGTGCTATGCGTCTCATTGTTAGTCCAGTTGCTCTCAAAACACTCTTCTTCTTTCTTTCTTAAAAAAAATCATTCATTCATCAACCACAGTACCCTATAAGGCGTCCGAACAGCAAGATCGTGATTGTCCCTCCACGTTCTGAACAACAAATCATTTCGCAATTAGACTCTGCTATGAATAATTGGATGGATACGGTCCCTTGTCATCGTAGGTCCACCGGCTTTACCTGCTATTATGGTTTTAACAATCACGCTTTACATTCACGTTACATAGTCAGATGGAATCCAGATTGCGAGGATACAGTTTTTTTCAAGCAATCTGCTGCACTTCATGCGACCTACTATCAGCTGCAGATCTTTATTCATCGACCATTCATTCCAGCACCTCGAAACCCTAGCCCTGCCACATTTCCTTCGTTAGCTATTTGTAGCAACGCAGCTCGATCTTGTTCTCATGTACTTGAGTCCTTCAATAGACGGGGTTCTTTGCCCTACGTCTCATTACAGGTATTATCTATATCTATCCTGAGATATCCTTCTCGGAGCTGACTTGCTGCATTTTCAGCTGACCGCGTTTACAGCTGCTGTCATTTTGCTCCTGAATATATGGAGTGGAAAAAGGTCAGGATTTGCTCCAAGTCCCCGCAGGGAAATGCAAGGTGTTCAACGTTGTATAGAAGTTTTGAGAGTTGCGGAGAAAAAGTAAGTCTTCCTTGTATAATTTTTATTAGAGACCTCAATTAAAATGATCAAGATGGGCATCTGCTGGACGATACAGGTTTGTCTGCTGCCCTTGGGAAGCTTGATGGTCTACTGATCATCAATTCTTCTATTTAGAGATATTCTAACAGAGCTTGCTAATGCAGGCGAATTGTCGATACTGGATAACGGCCAGTGCCCAGATTCTCCGAAGAAAAAGCGTCCCCGAGATGTAGATTGCGATCCGTCAGATATCTCTCCTCAGGCCTCCCCAGAAGTCTCCTCAGACCTGTCACGCTGCATGGCGGGTACGAGACGTGTATCAACCAATGTTCCACCCCCCTACGTTCCGCAACAGCAACAGCCACCCAACTTTTCATTACCAATGTATAGCAATGAGCTGGGAAGACTTCCGGTTTACGAACAATTCAAATTTTATGACTCTGCCCCTTGCATGCCAGTTCAGTCGTCGGACGATGTCGTTAACCTGATTCCTGGTCCAATGGGCACGCCGTCTGATATGCAGTGCACGTATGCTCCCGACCCTTCGTTTGAAGGCCAAGTTATGGAAAATCCAGTTGTGGTCAACCGAGCTGGCAACGATCAGATAGCAGTGACGTCTGCTAATTTTGCTGCGTTCTCCTCTGGAAGCGCCTTCGATTTCGATGGGTTGTCCCATTATGATCCAAGGCTAACAATGGACAATACTACGATGGCTGTGTGGTCAGCTGCTCCGACCAATCTCGAGTACGTGTTTCTACCATTGTTTGTCTCTCTCCTGATGCTTCATGTGTCGTCTCGTCAGAATGGAAGATTGGAATTCTTATATCTATAGTTTTGAACAGATGACACAAGCGCAGGGGCATATATCGACACATGGATAAGTTATTTTTTTTTCACGGATTGCAGCCGAGGCGCGTCTGGTAACTAGTAGGGTCTGGCATGTACCATGTACCAATCTTCCAATTAGGCGGATGTAGAATGCTCATCAACCATCTCTGGCACTTGCTAGCTGACATGTCAGTAGACGATCAGCACTGTTCAGCCGTCAAAGAATAGAACGAAAAGTCGATATTTATGTTGAAGCACTGAAACATGAAACGTTGGTGCTACCAGCTTGCAGGCTATCTACAAACAAGCACTGGCTAACGCACAGAGAAATATGAAATAACAGCAGTGTATATGCGTGCATTGCCCGACTCCCTCGCTATTTGCTCTACCGCGGCGATTATTCGGTTATAGCTTGTATAATATATACCGGACAACGTTACGCCACCTTTCCTTCCCAAGTTGTACACTGACAGGTAAATTATAAATTGCCCAGATGACAGATGTGTTTGTCAATCTCACGTCAGCCTAAATTATCGGTGGTCGCAAGTCACTCGGGGCCAGAACTGATTATTATCGGATTCTTAGTAGTGGGTCATAAGCCATGAGATAACATATTCTCCTCTCACGAAATGTAAGTGCGCCACAATCATGCCAGTAGATGATATATACAAACGTCAGAGGCTCCCGGAGCAGGGTCGGAATTTCCAAATGACATTTTGAGGGATAATTTACAAAGATATCTTTTCCAGCATCCGAGGAAATCGAAACATGCAGGGGTCATGGATGATGCTTCAACAGTCGTCGCCGGTAACTTCCGGGTCGACTTCGGCGGTAAATTTTATGGTATACCTGTACAATCGTCATGACGCGAGTGACTAACTTTGGCATAAAACGGACCTACCTGGAAGCTGGGTTGTCCAACGATGAGACACCTAATAAAGAGATAGCTCTAGTAGAGCCATCCACAGCCGGAATTCATGATCCGGCGACTCAGCCACCCAAAAAGAAAAGGAAACGAACACCAAAGTCGAAACGAGATGGTAATTTAGGGAAAGATGTCGCTGAAAGTAAAGGCGAAGCAAGAGAAAATGATCTTCTGAAAAAGGATACAAAAGAAGACCTGGGGCAGAGCAGCACCACTGCGCAAGCTGCTACTGGAAAATCTGCGAAGAGAAACAAGAGAAATAAGGAGAGGCGTAAAAATGGTAAGTCTCTCCCGAAACATAGCTTTGTTATAGATATATGGGCTCAAACATATTCATTATTTAGTGATTTCTGATTCTGAAGCAAGACGACAAAAGCGGATTAACCAAAAATTGGCCGAAACGACGTGTTTTGCTTGCAGAGAGAAAGGCCATGCAGCAAAGGATTGTCCTACTGTTCAAAAATCTACAGAAGACGGTGATGGGGAAGAGAAGGCGACAAACGTGGTTGGAATTTGCTACAGGTGAATTCACTTATCCTAACTCTCATAGGACACGTTAAATGGTATATATATATCATAGATGTGGTTCAAAGAGACACAGTCTTTCGCGGTGCAAAAAACCTTCAAATCCAGCAGATCCCTATCCCTATGCTTCTTGTTTTGTCTGCAAAGGGAAAGGGCATTTAGCATCTGCGTGTCCGCAGAATAAATCGAAAGGCGTCTATCCAAACGGTGGATCTTGTAAACTATGTGGTGATACCTCTCATCTAGCCAAAGATTGTGGCATCAGGCAAAAGGGTCAGCCTTGCCTTCCCTTCTTCCGGAGCACTGTTGCTGACTTGAATTATATATTCCACAAAGTGACCGACCCAACAGCAGTGTTAGGTATGGGTCGTGAAGCTGGACCAGACGAAGACGATTTCCACACCTTCAAACGCAGAACCACCGAGGTGGACCACGACGAGAAGCAGGCAATTAAGACGAAGCAAATGCTTGAGGTCAGAGCGGGTGCGCATTCTGGGGTTATAAGGGCCTTTGGGAATGTACCGTCGGCGATGGCAAAAAAGAAAATTGTGGTTTTCAAGTGACCTGATTGTTTTCGTTACGAATTTTTTGTCAATAAAAACGGGTTAACAGTCGCAGCCGGGCCGGTTCCTTGTCTTCCCTGAACCACCATCTTATGATGTCTCTGACCACCAAAATAATCTATGGCACCGCCTGGTACGCGTCGATTTTAGGGTCCAGTAGTCTTCCAATATCATACTAAAGGCCTTTTAGGAAGAAAGAACGGACAACAGCATTGGTTATTTCTGCCGTTCTCCAAGGTTTCAGAGCTATCGATACTGGTGAGCGTTTTGCCACAAAATTGCGGGGAACGCTTCTGGTTTCAAGTCATAATCTCATGTCCGAGTATTTCTGCTAGCCTGCCAGCCCAAACATTATCGGTGTGCTTCTCATTGATGTATAGTTCTTTTACTGCGGCCGTAAGCTCACACGCCCTTGTCAGTGAGGATTTGGTTGGTGCTGCTCTACTTGAGCTTCAACAGAACCACAACATTCATCGTCAAGATTTATTTCTCCAAACAAAGTGATTCCCGTCTAAGTAATCGTGCTTCGTATAACATTTACGTACCTGACTCTCAGATTCACACCGATCGGCGGTCAAGATATCACCAAACCCATCCCCTACAACGCTTCTGACCCTATCTCCCAACAAATTACCACGTCCTGTCAGAAATCACTCGCGAATCTACGCACCACCTACCTCGATAGTTACTTGCTCCACTCGCCGCTCCCAACGATCGAGCAGACACTCGAAGCATGGCGTACGCTTATGAAACTACAAGATGAGGGTAAAGTACGCATGATCGGATTGAGCAATACGTATGATGTTAGGATACTTGCTGCTCTGCAAAAAGTGAGGACGGTACAGGTGGTACAGAATCGCTGGTATGAAGGGAATCATTGGGATGAGCAGGTGCTTAATTATTGTCGAGAACATGAGATTATGTATCAGTGCGTATGCTTTTTTTACTTGCTTCCCATAATTTCTTGGACTCTGTTGTCTTTCGTCATTTGCTGACTGTAAAATATAGATCTTTTTGGACGCTTTCTGGATCGCCTTCGTTGATGACGCATCCTGCAATAGCCAGAATTGCGAAAGCTTCTGGTCTTACTGCTGCACAGACTGTCTTTCGGTTCGCGCAGCTGAAAGGCGTGATACCACTGTCTGGTACAACCGATGTGACTCATATGGGGCAGGACGTGGCTATTGAAAACCATTCTCTCAAAGAGGAAGGCTTGGAAAGTTCTTGGACGGCGGTAAAGCAAATATTAGGAGAATAATACAGCCGCCGAAGATGCCATAACGAGTTGTAGACTATTCTCATTTCAGCAGCTAGTCGTCAAACCAGGCCAAGAAAATGAACAGAAATAAGCCCTTCTATTAGTCTTTTCACATGTTTCGATCTATCTGTCTAGCAAGGTGAACATCTATTAAACAATTTCGATCATAGGGGGTACATGGAAACCGAGGCATTTATGCCAAAGTCTTCGGACTCCCACCCTCGCCTAATAGACTCTCTTCAGGCCCCAAAACTCTGGGTCCATCTCCCACCCGAGTGTGGATCAACGCTTTCACTGCGCCTACCTCGTACCTTTTGGCTACAGCCTCGTTGAAACCTTGTGGAAGGGCTGCCTTTGCATTGAGATCCGGGGAACCCGTTGCACCAAAAAGACCTAATACATCCTTGAACGAACCCTCCTTCTGTGGGAAATACGACACGATAAGCTGCAAAATTTCCCTGATATTTTCTTCCAAAGCATAGATCACGGCGTTCGGGCCTGCATCGTAAGTATACGCTGCTTTGTATCCGCCTCCAGAAGCGACGGAGAGGCGGTTGTATTCCACGATCAGTGCGATTATGGTACGACTGACGTCGTTCATATAAAATATGGGAGGTTCCGTGTCCAATGCGACTGCATGGAATTGGTTTGAATCTGCCATGGTGATCTTGGCAAAGGCATCGAAATCCTTATCCAAAATGGCTTTAGATATTTTCTGCATACGTTCTGGAACAACTTGGCTGATACGGTGTTGAAGGAGAGGGGAAGTCTCGACGGTGCGTTGCATGCCGCTGGTGGAAGAGGTACCTTTTTTGTCGTCAGAAACGACGCAGATGAGGGCGTGGATGGCTGGCCAATGGGATTGGGGAGCGACTTCAATGGCGAGAGAGTCTTCGCCTGTTGAAGATTCACCTTTTTGCCATGCGACGAAACCTCCGAAGAGCGATCGACATGCGGAGCCAGAACCTTGACGTGCGATAATTGAGAGGACAGAGGGTGAGACATTGAGAGCATAGAGCTGCGCCAGGGAGGCCACCAGGGCTGCGAATCCTGATGCGGAAGATGCAAGTCCTGCGGCAGTGGGGAAGTTATTGTATGATGCGATGTGAACTTTATATGTTGACAACTTGGAAGGACCAAACGTTCGGATGAATGGGTGGATATAAATTAAATGGGGAAGTTAACGATACCTTTGGTTCATTTGGGTTCTTATCTTCCACGATTTCTTTGCGTAGACGCTTCATTTCAGCGATACATGTCGCTAGCCTGCCTTCAGGTTTGATTTCGTCCACTTTGCCGTTAAGCCATAACTGATCGTGCTCAAACGATGGATCGGCACGTGAAGTGGTGGTGGATCTGAGGTGATCTTGATCAAGAGTCACGGACAACGAGGAATTGGTGGGTAAGATGAGCTTGGTATCTCGTTTTCCCCAATATCTGGTGATAGAATAGCGGAGATAAGTATCGGTAGAATTTGTGATACGACGACCGGACCTACTTGATAACTGCGATGTTCACAGGGGCTGAGGCGGTGGCTTCGTATTTAAGGGACATGGTGGATTGGGTGAAAGGATTAATAGTATGATTTTGGTTTTTATAATGAATTTGAACGCCTGAGAAATGGGTATATTATCTCCAACCCCTAAAGATTCTAGGAGCGATGGAACGGCAAAAGAGGAATCTTTGTCAGCATTATTCGCACGGGTCGTTTGCAGTGCTCCAACAACAAAGGCCATTTGCCCAACCATCATCAGTGAACAACGCACAGACCATATATCGACAACGAGCACGTATTTAGGACCTGCGAAGGACATTTGTTATCAGCTGCAGCTTGGTACTCTACATCGGCTCGCCAATGCGATGTACTACCCTCAGCAATCCCCAGGCATCTCCCAAAAGTTGGCTAACCACCACGATAATTCACCATGGAGACTCCCTATTCTTGTCCAGCAGCAGCAGGGTCAGCAGTCTTCGGTTGGCCCACCCCCGCCCTCTCCAGGATATGCTTTGTACACGAATGGCCTCCAGCATCATCCCGGACATCACCCTCTCACCCACCCTTCAATCCAACACCACCACCAGAATTCAATGCCCCATTACCCTTCACCGCCCAATCCTCATGCTCATCAGCAACATCTCCTCCCTCAAGGGTCTCCAGCTACACCCGTCATAACTCCCCATTGGCAGCAACAAATTTTGAAATGCGAGGTCGAGATACATTATTTTTATTATTATTAAATCTTATCGCATTAATTCATTTTAATTCATTTTTTATTTTCAATAGATGATACGCTCATCTCGTACGCCTCATCATAGAGCACGCGCTAGTGCAATGGCTTCACGCACAATTGCTAAATCCGCCATCCCAATCACAAACCCAAACCTCATCAAGCCACAAACCCCTTCAACAGAAACGAACGGAAAAGATTTGGAGTCCCCTGATTCCTCTCCTTCCAGTGCTGGAGCCGTAAACCATCCTTCATCAACAGTGGCACCTATTGCCGAAGTACCACGGCCAACTGCCGCCAAACCACCCCAGAATACGTGGAACGCACTTGATATGGGCGGCCTTAGTATCAAGAATATTCCCCCTAGCTCTGGTCTTTTTTCCTTCACATTTCTCATCAACCTCTATCTCAATCATAATTCCCTTTCGTCCATTCCTCGTGAAATCTCAAAACTGCGGCATCTGGAACTGCTAGACCTCTCAGGCAATGGTCTTTCTATGGTTCCTCCAGAGCTGGGCATGTTGACGCAGTTGAAAGAGCTCTACTTATTCGACAATCACCTCACCACGATTCCTCCCCAGTTCGGCACTCTTCATCAACTACGGACACTCGGCATAGAGGGAAACCCGCTGGACGCCAACCTCAAGACCATTGTTCAAAAGGAAGGCACTGCAGCCCTAATCTCCTTCCTTCGAGATTCATGTCCGGTTGATAATCCACCACCGCCACGGATTTGGAAGGAACTTCTCCACGAGCGGGATATAGTGGCACAAGACGCAGAGGCATTTAGCGTCTTGAGTTACAACATTTTGTGCGAAAAGTACGCCACGGAGAGGCTGTACGGGTACACCCCTTCGTGGGCTCTGGCGTGGTCGTATCGCAAAGAGTTGATTCTGACTGAGGTGACCAACTACAGTGCCGATTTCCTGTGCTTGCAGGAGGTAGATATCGCACAGTTTGAGGATTACTTTACAAAGAATCTAGGTGAAGAGGGTTATGACGGGGTATATTGGCCCAAGTCGAGATATAAGACGATGTGCGAGGCGGACCGGCGGCAGGTCGATGGGTGTGCTATATTTTACAATCGGAAAAAGTGAGTTTATTTTAAGTACTTATGCTGGTTCCTAACCGCTTTCTTATTATAGATATAAACTGGTTGAGAAATATCTCATCGAATTTAGTGCTATCGCGATGCAACGTCAAGACTTCAAGAAAACCGACGATATGTTCAACCGTGTTCTAGGCAAAGATCATATCGCTATAGTATGCCTCATGGAGAACTCGAATACTGGTACCCGTTTCATTATCGCCAATGCCCATATCCAATGGGATCCAGCATACAGTGATGTCAAGTTGGTTCAGGTCGCCTTGTTACTGGAAGAGATTGAGAAGATTGCGAATGGTTTCGCAAAGTACCCGCCACCCAAGCCGACAATGGATGGCGAGTTGTTAACACCGTCAGAACTATCCATGTCAACTCCATCACACACAGACGACTTGGACGGCCCAAGTCTAGAAGCCGCCAACACAGCTTTGGATGGAAGTGAATCTACCGCTGATGCTGATAGCCAACACCCACCTCCTGGTTCTTCTCAATCATCACAACCTTATCGCCCTCCACCTATTTACACCGATGGCACCAAAATTCCTCTTATCGTCTGTGGTGATTTCAACTCTGGTTCGAATTCAGGGCTCTACGAGTTCCTTTCAACAGGATCATTGCCACCCGACCACCCAGATTTCATGTCTCATATGTATGGGCGGTATACGTCGGAAGGCATTCGTCATCGATTGGGGTTGAAGAATGCCTATGCGGCTCCTGGGGCGGGTGAATTGGCATTCACGAATTACACACCCAATTTCCGGGGTGTGCTTGATTATGTGTGGTATTCGGCTGCTAATGTGGCGGTGACTTCGGTGCTTGGTGAGGTCGATAGAGGTTATTTGGAGAAAGTGGTCGGGTTCCCCAATGCTCATTTCCCATCAGAGTGCGTCTTACCTTTCTTCCTTCTTTTTCTCTTCATTGTCTCTCTATTATTCATTCGCTTTTTGATTTTCTACAACACATTACACTGCTGACCCTGGTCACACAGCCACGTTTGTATCATGGGCAAATTCCGCGTCAAACCTCCACGAGAATCTCGATCAACAACCACAGTCTTCCACAATCGATCGTAGATGATTCAAGTCAGGAGGTGGGGATTTTTACGGTACAAACAGAAGAGCTGGCAGCATTCCTTCTTTTTTTTTTCCTTTTCCTACAACGTATCACAGATGAGTACTTGGCAGTAAGGGGTTTTCTTTAGCACATGTTTATTATAATTTGGTTTTTCACTGATTTTCCTTTCCTTCTTTTCTTTTGCCTCGTCTGTGTCGTGTGTGGTCTGCTGTCGTTTCTTGGTGTTTCTCCGAGTCCCATGCCTACTCAAACATTGGTCCATATAGTATTGTATCTGCTCATTGTTTTTTTGGCTTTTTTACTGTTATTTTATTCTTCTACTTTCTCTCTTCTCTGTACACGTTGGTTTTTCCCCCCCGCTGTCCATTGTTTTTCTTTTCTTCTTGCAACCCATCTTCTCTTCTTTTTTGCTCCTCTATTGTTTAAATATTTTTTCTTCACATCGCTGTGTTTTTTTTTTTGTATTCTTTTTCTCCACTTATTATTAGTACTTGCTGTCAATTCTATCCATTCCACAACTCTGTAAAACCTGATTGTAAAGTGATTGAATACTAAGTACTTCTTGATCATTTCTCTTTGGCTCCGAAAACAACTTCTTTGTCGTCAATAACCATCAGCAGTCAGAAAACGGAAACTGTCCTAAGAACGCAGATGGCACTTGTACTCGACAACTAACGTGTCCATACAGCTCTCGAATGACCCTCCTTCCCTCGTACAGAAGGCTTACCGGTTCAATGGACAAACAAGGCTCCCCCGATCCAACGTTTGGGGCCATATACAATAACTAAGGTAGGTTTCATTACCCATGTGTTTCACGTACCTAAGTTGACCTCTTCACGTTCTAGTGTCTTCCCCACCAACCATCAACTGTGAGATAGTCGATTAATGTTGGAGACAAAAGTAGAGGTCTTCGGTGGTAGGTCAGTGCTATTTCATCACATCTTCTCCCAAATATCATAACGCACCCGCAGCTGCAAGTAATACAACGAAATGTCTCCGCAGCGACAGTTTGGCGTATATGACATCAAATCCAATGGACCATACCGGCTGGTACCTGGTTTCACGAGTGGTCTACTTGTCTTTATTCCTTGTCTTGGTCGTTCTTTTCTTTTTTCGCCTATCCCGAGCCTCAGTTTTACGTCGTTACCGGCAGGAGGAGAAATGCTATGGGCCTGACGAGACTTGCATAACGAGGTCGTAAATTTACTTTGAACATAACCTCACAAGATCAGCTGGCGAGGTAAACGGTGCTATGACCACCAACTACCTACTTCATTGCCGTTGAAGCCACCTCGATACCGCCTCCAATAAAACCGTGCCAATACCACATCCATCACTTTATCTCCTCATCCGTCTACTATCCATCGTTGTTCAAGATGGTTTGGGAAGCCTTCCCCTAGCTCTCGATCCTCATATCGGCACGGTTGCGAAGCCTACCTACCACGCTACCTATCGGAGTTGGATAGAAACGACATGTAGTGCCAGGTAAGAATAGGAAGAAGCAAAAGTGATTCAGCAGAAGGACGTTCTTTGATGGACCATTACATATGGCACGATCGCCGGTTGGGATCAGGCGTTTGGTAGTTGCAGTGCTATTTATACTGTTGTATTAATTGATTATTGTCAAGTCTCTGACCTGGTTTTTCATGTGCAGAAGTGAGGATAGAACTTGAAGCTGGAAAGCTGGAACTGCAGACTTGACCGTGACCCAGGGAAGAGCAAATTTATACAGCCACCGATGATGCTATGCGCTCTTTCTTGACTATCATCATCATGTCGAGCGAAGACCATCTAAGAACAATCGCATACGCAAAGTTGGTGGATGGAAATTCAAAGGGAAGTTAACTGGTTATCGACCTAGAGTCAAGCCCTGTTAACCATATGGCATCAGCAGAACAAGGTGAGTAACTGAATCCTGTTGTCTAACTTTGATTACTACTTCAACAGCTTCATACTCTCAAAGTCATTTACCTTTCACTGGGGTCGGCGTGGATCACACACCTGCCGCAGCAATCCCGAATTCAAGAGCACCCACAATTTCCCCTCCAGTTTCAGTACCCGTTTCGGCGTCGATACCTGCTATGCTCAGTCAACTTGGTTCCGTTAGTATCCAAGGACCACTGACAGAAACTCCACCCACGGTCGGTGTCCAGGTTTCGCTCACGATCGTTGTCGCTAATTACACTCATTTAGCACATGTCTCCGAACACCCATAACCCAATTTCCGTCTTCCAATATGCTCACGACGTACACCTCGATCACTCGATGATTAGCATTGTAAGCATCATTCTGTCTGCGGAAGCCAAAATGTTCACTGATGTCGTCGTGTCAGATCCATTGGCATATGCCATCCAATGCTGATCAAAATGAACAATCAAGGCCTCGAATCTTAATGAGCGTGTTGTTATCTTCGGAGTGGGACAATTGTCGCTAACACCTAGTTCATAGGATGGACTACGCGAGAAACTCTTGCCACGCGCTGAGTTCGCAGAATACGATGCAGCATCTCCTGCTCCACGCAACGCATGTACGGAGAATACTCGCGAGGCAATCCTTGAAACACTGCGGGCATGGGCAAGTGATAATGCGGCCACAAAGGTATACTGGCTCAACGGGATGGCTGGGACTGGTAAAACAACAATCGCTTACTCATTCAGTGAAATCCTTGATGAAAATGGATCCCTTGCTGGTACCTTCTCTTCTCATCTCCGGGTTGATACCAGTGATGTTTGTTGCATCATTCCCACCATCTGTCTTCAGTTGGCTGCCAGTGGGTATCTTCCCTCTTTCTCCCATCTCATCTTGGATGTTGTGGAAACCAAAACCTGACTGCAAGTCTTGGGGGATTGTTAAACAATTCTTGAGTTTCATTGTTAGACCACTCACTGCTGCATACAGGACTACCAGAGGAGTAGTTGTCCCAGTTATTGTTCTTGATGCTCTGGATGAGTGCTCTGACCCCTGGTGGCCGAGTTGCTTTCTGTGATCTTAAATCACAGTGCACCTCTCCCAGTCAAGTTCTTCATCACTAGGTGTCTAGAAATAAGGCTCCAGGAGTCTTTCAATAAATCCTGGGCTCATTCAAACTTCATCCTTCATGAGGTTGAAAAGGAGATTGTCAAAGCTGAGTGTAAGGCTGCCTCCTTACAGAGCGTATTTGGTTGTGTTTGGGGCGCTCCCTATTTAAGGAAGCGCACGTAGATAGATTCCGCACCTTTTTCCCTTCCTTCTGGCCTCCTCTTTCCTCTTGCCTTTTTGTTCTAGTTCTCAGAGAATAGACGTTGATCCTGCTTGTTGATGTGTGAGTTCTGACCTTTTTGAGTGTTCCCCAGCATGGGCTTCCACCTTTTTTTGAGCACGATCAATGTCTACAGTACCCCTGTCTACCGTCCCTGACCGGCGACATGCCTGATGCAAGATCTGTGACTCTGACTGTTAAAAACACCCTACAAAAATAAAATAAAATAAACAAACTGAGTATTGTCTCAGACGCACACAGGCTTTAACGTCACCACTTTACGGTCAACGCTTAACAGCAAACAGTCAACACTTAATGATAAACAATAAATGTTTCCCCCTCCGTTACAACTGTCACCGTATAACTGTTCTCTGTATTGGTTCGTCTTCTCTCCTTTCCACCACATTGATTTCACATCAATATTCACCGTCCTTCAAACCGCCTTTTACATGCATATATTTTGCTAAACGTGCATATATTCATGCCTGACTGTCAAACGTTCTCCCTCCAGTTACTAGCATTACATTGGCCTCTCGCTTCTCTCACCATCTACAAAACTTAGCTCCTCTGCATACACTTGTTTTTCCACCTTCTTCTGTCCCTTCCCCTTCTCCCCCTCCCCCGACACATCCTCTGCTTCTCCATCTTCTTCTTCCTCAACCGATTCTTCCCATTCCTGTTACGTTATGTCCACTGTGCAATCGACCATTATGGACACCGCTACCCTTAAATTCCATGAAAGCCACAAAGCTGCCGCCATTTTGCTTCCTGGTCGACCCCTGCTATTGTCAACCAATTTTAGGAATATGTGACAGCGTTTTTTTCAAAGGCAATTGTGACTGCTGTGGTAGATCTGGGTTGAATGAAGTTGAGTATCGCGCTTGTTGCTGAACACGTTTGAGGCGATCGGTAGAGCTTGCAATTTTTCGGTACTTGCTAAATTGTGCGAGCGCACGAGCTTTTGAAACCTCCTTCCCCTTGATAAGAACAATGGGGCTGATAGGCGCTCTGAAGCCTCCGAGTCATGGGTAAGTTGAGACATTGACTCTTCGACTTCAATCTGGATGTCTGTATTGATTTTGTGAGGGTTTTCAGCCCCATCTTCTGCCTGCACTTTGGGGATCACTAGATCTTCTTGACTCTCATCTTGTCGTCATCTCCAAGTGGGATGTTAACTAACAGGGAATCAAATGGTGAAAAGATGTTGATATTCAGATCCTTTTCCAGCTCCTTCAAAATAGGGACCAAGAACGGACACTCTTCCTCAACTAAACGCGCTCCCCTTCTCCACGATGTCTGTAAAGAGACATTTTTGACACATACATCGCCCCTCCAAGCAGCAGGTTTGATATGATCAGAGCGGTCAGGTAGCAGTGTTGAGTCGCGTGAAAGGGTAGGAAGTTTTAACCGTCGGGGGGCACGGTCCCAGTGAGGGTATTTAGCCAATATATTCGAAACCTCGGCACAGCCACTCAGGCACAAAACCAAGGAAAGCATATCAAGGTTTGAGTCACTTCCAACCATTGTGCGTAGAATCCTGAATAGTTCCTTGAGGCGATCGGTTCCAAGTAATATAATCCAAAACAAGCTGTCTGGGTCGTCCACTTTGGCTTTAGCAACGCAAAAGAAAACATTCTTGATCATATGCATGACATCAAGGTATAGATTGGTGGGGATAAATGTCTTCCCTGTTGCCAATTTAAATAGTGCAAGAGTCAGATGGGCAGCGGCACTGAGATGTTCGAGTTGTTCTGAAAGTGACAGGTCGACACATAGGAAGGGGAAAACAAGGTGATAGAGAATTTTTCCTAGACTAGAAAGGGCATCCTGAGCTGCTTTAAATCCAGGTCCATTTCCGTCAGAGGCATCAGGGAGAGTCCATATGTCCTTAAGCATTTCAAAGGCCAATTTTACGTCCTGCTGATCCTCTGGATTGAACAACGAGTGGATATGATCGCCTGAAAATCTGTTCGACTTGAAATGCATGCGGATAATATCAGGCGTGATTCTAAAGCCATTGACCACCACACCGCGGGGTCGAAGGAGGAGGTTGCAGAATCTCTTGAAGATATGTTTCCAATCCTTGTCGCAGGTTAAGTCATCATCACCAACATGGAAATCCATAAATCAGAGTGGTGAAAGAATTGGATATATTGGAGAGTCAAGGGAAAGCTTGTTCTTGAATGTGAGGAGACTGAAGGAAGTGCCACGGCGAGTTTCACCATCGGATGCAATGGAAACAACATGGAGCTTGGTACTTTCACGACCGGCGTTGACACCATCCAGAGTGGTCTGAATTACAGACGCATGTTCAGGGCCAGATTCTCGCTTGCAGTCCCCAGATGCAAGGACAGCACGACCAGGGTATATTTTATTGTCTTCACAAAGGATTCCGAGTGCGCCAATTGTTGCCTAAAAATAGATTGATCTTGTCTCGAAACAGAAGCAATGCGGAAGTATTTTTCTCACCTCAGGTGCATAGTGAACTTCTCCATTATCCAGCGATCGAAACGCTTCCTCCAGGTCTCCCTCATTGACAAACTCCATTGATGTGTTGTGGGTGTGCTCCCTGCAAAATCCTAGAAAGTAGTTTGTCTTTGGGTCCCAGCGTAGGCGCTTCTCCGTGGCAATTTCATCAAACATCAGCACAACGTGGCGGACTTGCGTATTCATCAAATCCAACACACTTGCAAGGCTCGCCACAACATTTTGTTGAACCTCTGAAGCTTTTGGCATCCCTGGAGATGGTACAATGGGAGGTACAATAGTACGGCTGCGCAAGTATGTCACAGTTGGGCCATGTCCTGATCGATGGTTAATATGCGCAACACGATTACCTGCCAGCTGCCAGGTGAGTAGTCCCCACATATCCTCCTCCTCACTATAGCTGTTAGGCTGATAATATCCATTTGCAGCATCTTGGAGAGTTGAGATAATTCCATCGACACCCTTTTTCTGTTCCAGCGTGATGTGAACCACCTGACTGACCCTTGACACTTTGCCGCTCACAATTGCAATCACCAGTCACTTGTAGTCTGATAATGCGGTCGCTTTTCCTAACAGTGCACGCATCTGGTTCAGCCCACGTAGTTGCAGAAATGCAATCATGTCCAATTGTTGATGAAGGACTTCTTGAAGGCCGCCCATGCCATGATACGCATATGGTGAGTTTACATGTACTCCGTTGTCCAGGCGGTTAATGATTCCTTCAAGGCTTTTGTTTTTGGGCAGATACAGACAGGGTGGGCACGATGTATCAGCCCCATTCAAAGAGCCATGGCAGGTGCGCGCGAAAAGTGTCATGACTCCATTGCTGATAAGCAAGTCCCAAGGAAGAGAACGGTTGTCATGTAGTGTGAATGGATATATAGAATATGGGGTTTTTCCACAAGGGAACTTCAGTATGTATCCTTGACATCTTGTGTGCGAAGAACCCGAGAGCTGAATTATTTCTCTTGCAGGGGTCTCCACAAGCTCAGAATCAACATCAATAACAACAGCAGACATTGAGGGCACACTTTTATGTGGATTTGATCCTAGGATGGTCCCTTGTTGGTTTGTGGTGCTTCATTGCAGTTTCTCAAGTTGGCTTGTCGATATGCTGGTCTAGAGGGTCAGTAGTTTCCTTCCAACAGGGTTTTTGCCACTCACATCCTTTCCAATGTGTCTAGCAGCCCAGAAAACTTTCCTTCAAAGAGGCCCTCACTTACGCCACGCTCTTCAATGAAGTACCTCGTGAATTCCAGCACCCCATCCATGCCTTTCTTGCCCCGACGAACGATATTATTCATCCTATTCTCAGTGAGTCCCCAGCCAAAGACCTCCTTCAAGAAACGGTTTAGGTTTGCTTCCCAGAGTTCATCTCCTTCAATATTTGACACATCTTGGTTCCGAGGATCATCACCAAATGGTGCCAGGATGTCATTTTCAGCGCCTTCCGGAATGTTTACAGGTAACCTTCTAATCAGCCCCTCGAGCTTTGTGATGAATTGACTTCTTCCATTGGTAGGCTTGTTCTCCACTAACACCGAAGCCACTCCCCCATTATCATCCCTCTCCTCGAACTCCCACTCAGGTAGAGTGGTGGAGTTGGAAAAACTGGCAGGGATTGTGTTGCTTTGGATCAAGGAAGTTCCTTTCACCATTGGCGGGACCATTGTGGGTTTTGGCTTCATAAATGTGAGCAGAGACCCCTGGGCCATACTCTTTCCCTTCTTGTCCTGTCTTGCTTTGAGCTCCAGGCACTTCTTGGTTCCGCAATGCCTTTTCGTGAGGTTTGAAATCCCAACCGTGCCACAGTTAACTCGCATTCCACAATCGGGGCAAATTGCATATCCTTCATGGTCAACTTCAGGTTCCTTCAAATTTTTTAGCTTGAATAACCCAGTATCTGACTTTCTTACCACTTCTGCAGGCTTCATTGTCATTTAGAGCTGGATTCCAGGCCCCAGGGAGAGATTTAAAGATCAAAATGTTATCTTGATCTTATCTATATCATTATTTTTACATGATCGGCTTCTAGCCTTGTATTTTCAACTGTAAATACTTCAGAACAGTCCTTATAAATGAAAGAATGAGTATAGAAGACTTTTAAAGCCATATCAGCTGAATGTTCCTTTTTTTTTTTCACAGCCTCCAGGACTAACTAACCAACCTCCAGTCTGGGATTCTGATCCCTGCACCCCCTTGAGAAACACATACTGTAATGTGCAGTGTGTTTCTTGGATTTTTCTTTCAGAAACACTTTTTGTGTTTCCATGGGAAAACCCTTTGGAAATCACAAAACATGTATAGGAATTATTCCAGGCAAAACACCTGGTGGCAGCAGTGTCTTGAGCCCTCCAAAGTGTAATGACCTATGCTAGATCATCAAGGTTATTTATCCAATCACGTGATGCGGAATTTGACGCGTCCATTTAATTACATAATGCGAAGGACGACTTCCCGGCAACTCCGAGTCCACCAGCGCTTATTCAAGTTATTGGTAACCAGACACCTGTCTAGTTCACAAGATATTCCCTTTTCCTACCAGTCTATCTATCTTTGGTTTTTCGGCACCGCCATTAGACTGAAGGTTATATCTTTGCACAATGACAACCATTGCGCACTCTTCTTTACCTGTACCACCATCTGTACCGTTGGCATACACCATTGCTTCATCGACCACACATAGTGGAAAATATGTTCCAGAGAATATTATGGTTGACAAGCCCCAGGAGCAGTCAAGTCGATGGAGTGGCGCGTTGCAAGGAAATGCCGCTGACCAATGGATAATCCTACGTTTGGAGTCATTATCGGTCCTTGGTGAGTTTCGTCGGATATACTTGGACTACACTGATGAACTCTTACTCGTATTAGAGAAGATAACATTCGGAAAGGTGAGCGTGATAGAATGTCGAGGACTTCATCGCCTTGATGCTCCTGTCGACAGTTCTTCAAACGTAAGGGTAATGAAACTCCAGTTCCAACCAATGTCTGATGCTCGCTACAGCTCATCCATGTAATGTGAAAGAGATTAAAGTCTTTGCTGGCGTCACGGAAGACCACATGTCTGAGGTGCTCCATGCAGGGCTTAAGAACGACACTACCGCAGAGACTTTCAATATCCAACACGTCAATAGCGCTGGTGTCTGTATCCCCACTCAATTTGTCAAAGTCATGCCTATGTTGTGAGTCCTCGTCTTATTCACAGCCATTTTATTAAAAATTCTCTGATTTTTGGCTTATGGTTCAGAGCCCACGGCCAGAATTTTCATACTTCAATTTGGCACATCGCAATGACAGGAATCGTTGATCCCAGCTATGTAGAAGAGGTCCGTGGGAGACATAATGAGGTGGGCCAGGTTGCTGGTTTGGCATTGCTTGAAGTTAATATGCCTAAAGTATCGTGAAACGGCCGTCCTTCGACACGTCCTCAAACACCTCCGTCAACGACGATTGCTCACTCCCTACCAAACCATCCTTTCTCGTGCCGATACCCAACTCGAACATCCACTTGTGACTCAGCTACACGAAAGCCTTGTCCTACAAGGCGACTGGTCCCGCTCAGAACAACTCTTGGATGTATTGTCGTCTTCTGGTCTTTTCGATAGTTACCTTCAATCATGTCAACCACATGCTATGTGGACTCGTCTTTTCGGCACTGATGCAGATGGAGACGTACCTCCTGCTCGTGGAGGACATGCAATGTGTATTGATCCCGTCAATGAAATGATCTATATCTTCGGTGGGTGGAATGGAGAGAAAAGCATGGACGATTTCTGGGTCTACAGTATCAAAGACGACAGATGGCAGGTTTTGAGCCATAGCACTTCAAAAGAGCAGAACGCTCCAGGCGCACGGTCGTGTCATAAAATGGTGTTTGATATGAAAACAGGGAGCATATACCTCTTGGGGAGGTTGAACGATGCTGATGGTCTCAGGGCACCTACTCCTTCCAATGCCAGGACGCTAGCTGGTGTACCTGTTGGAGCACCTGGTTTGCCTCAACAACAACCGCAACAACAGCAGCCTTCGACCACTACAGCAACATCTGAGGAAACTACACCACCAACAACCTTCTGTTCTGAGTTTTATCGCTATCATACTCGTGGGGTGGATTCTGGGAAGTGGGACTTTCTAGCATTTGATACCGCCGTAAGTCTTGAACGGAAACATAGTAATGGTTGAATCTAATAATTGCTTGGCAGTCCTCTGGTGGTCCGCCGCTGATATTTGATCATCAAATGGCCATGGATTGCGAAGCTCAGATTCTATATGTTTTTGGTGGACGAGTCGTTGATGGAGATTGGGACACATCAAAGTACTCTGGTCTATACAGTTACAATGTTCGTCAGAGTAGATGGCAATCATTGCAGTAGGTTAATTGCCTATCGAATCCGGCTTCTTCACTCAAACGTTATTATTTGCAGGCTGCCAGAAACACTCAGCACTCAAGGACATCCCATTATTCCCCCACGATTCGGTGAATTTTCCTTGGACTTTTCTCATTCTCGCCATCCTCATGAATGCGAATTTCCAGGGCATTCAATGGTCCTTGACCCTACTCTTAGAACCCTGTATATCTTTGCCGGACAACGAGACGATAGATACCTTTCCGACATGTATGCCTATGACATAAACACAGGCATAGCAAAGGAGATTTTTTCCAACTTTAGCAGTGCGGGAGGTCCCGATGCTTGTTTCACGCAGAGAGCAGTCATCGACCCTACCCTCAAAGAGCTTTATGTGTAAGCCACTTGTTTTATCGACATATCGCTCACTGTTTTGTTACCTTGAAATAGCTTCTGTGGACTAACCCGAAATATCACGACGGGTGCACGCAATACTCTTCGTGCATACCTTTCGAACTGGGTATATAGATACGGTACACGACCGGGAAAGTGGACGCAAATCCTCCGTCAACCTGATCGTCCAGCTTCTGAATCGCCCCTGCCACGATTCGCACATCAAGTGGCCTATAACCCTTTCACGCGTTCAGTGTTCTTACATGGGGGTAACGCAGGTAATACGAATGAGAAAGGCGCTGGCTTAAAAGGAGGCAGAGATGCAGACGGCGATGGTTTTGGTTTTGAAACTGAAGATGGGCGGGAGGCTCCCGTTGCGGGAGTTAAAGAAAGGAGGCTGGACGACTTTTGGAGGATGGAGTTAAAGAGGTCCGTTGATCTTTGACGTTCTACTTAATGCTTGTTGACTATCTTGTTGCAGACCTGGACCGGAGGAGATTGTCAGACAAGCCAAGTTCCAAATTCGACGCCAGCAGTAAGTCAAATGATTGTCCTATATCAACGATTGATGTAGACTAAAAAAATTCGTATCACACAGATTTCGTGAGATGTGCGAAGAAGCACCACCCGTCAGAGCTCTTAATTTCCTGCAGAATGAAGTTTCTAGTGTGGTCGACCACAGAAATGCAGAAGAAACAGAAATGTTTCGATCTTTACTTACGCACCTGCTTGCTCCTGCGCCGGTGCCCCCAGACACAACGGAAAAAACGGTACCCACGTCAACGTCATCCCACCACCACCGTCATTCTCTTTCGCATTCATCGACCTCTTCCAACTCTACCACTACTACCACTTCATTAGAACATAGGGAGAGCAGTAGTAGACCAAGGAAGCGATCTCGAGGAGACCCAGAAGAAGAGAGTGAAGGCGGTGTTTGGACTAATGAAATTGCAGAATATGACTCTCAAGGATTTAGTAATGGAGGCAGCACGCAACGACTCCGGGACATGGTCGACCCTTTGGAGGCACTGATTCGAGGAGAAGATGAGGGTGGAGGCGCACACCCAGAGTCACAGTCTCAGTTAACTGGAGCGAGGTATACTCAGCGAACAGAGGTCTTTGAGCACCTGTTGAAGTTTATTGCGGATAGTGAGAAACAACCCTCGGATAGTTTGTTGGATTTAGTGGGGGGAGATAAGCACTTTCGGAGTCAATTTTGACAGCCTCTTTAAAGTGGCTTTCCTTGTCAAATTCTATTTGTACCCTTTGTACTTCTGTGTGAATCGTTCCACAGCTTATGTACCGATCCAATATTGATCTCGCAACGAGCACACAATTGACATAAGGCGAGGCAAATGGTCGAGTTATGGAACTTGCAATAAGATGCAGATTTTGGCCCGACTTGCCATTCGTCAGATATAAATGGGATTTTGAGCCTAATGAAGTATATATTAATATTTTGTCCTTCGCAACCTTCGACCCTCAGCGCCCTCAGCATCCAGGGGGGCACACATATGTAAGTGTGTTAGACAAGTTTGTTGGAAAGTCGGAATGACACGATCATCTGTATCCTGGCGAGCAAAAAGAAGCCTCCTCGGCCCCCCCTGGGCATTTAATTTGCAGGAAGGAAGGAAAATGTGTATTTTTATATATTTTTTTTTCACTCGTCCAAGTTGATAGCTTTTCCAAATTTTGCATAAAGAACGACCTTGAGGTCTTTCATCTGCACCTCGCATCTGTCTGCTTGAAGTGCTAGAGTAGCCACCTTTTCATCAATCGAAGATTGGTCTTGTTCTAAGCGTTTAAGGGCACGAGTTTGAGGCATGTGAAGGAAAGCTTCGCCGACTTTGTAACTAAAACAAAAGGAAAAAGAAATTTAATCAAAGGCCCTTGGCGGATCTAGAGAGATAGAGAAAATGAAAATGAACATGGTGCGTACAGGATTGCTTCGTCCTCGTCTACGAGCTCTAGCTCTGTTGAAAGATCATCAAGGGCCTCTTTTTCTTGCTGATCGAAGAGTCATATTAGATCCACGCCAAGTTTTTTTTTTGCAAACTTTTTTTTTTACCTTCAGTTCCCCAAGTTTTTCTTGAATGATCCTAATGCGATTATTCAATTTCGAAAAACTATTGATTCGTTGTTGATCCTCTGGATAACTTTCCAAAGTCAGTTTTTTTTTTTTTGTTCAAATAATTGAAAAAAAAATATTAAAAAAAAAAAAAGAAATTTAAATGCACACACACACCCCAAGTAACTTCTGCAGTTTCGTCATTCTCCTCTTCTTGTTCAAGCTGCAAAGCCGTCGATTAAACATATGAGCCTCCTAGTTGAATAGCGATCAGACGCACCATGCGCATGGTGGTTGGGGGCAAAACGTTAACACGTGTCCGAATAAGGAAATAGGCTGCTAGACAGATGAACAGTTGGTCATTCAAATTCTAGACAGGTCCTGATTCACAATCTCTCCTAAAAGCCACCAGGTCTACACACACACAGGCTCACTTAAGTCTCAGGAAAACCCTAATACATGAACAGCTTTTTTCCAATTGTGATTAAAAATGTTCAATCGAGGGATCGAGAACGCCCTTTCCCATGACATATATGCGGCATTGCGCAGAGAAGAAGGAATCTATCGAGTCCCCATCTTCCCGATCATTCGTTGCTTCCAGCTTATTTTCAAATGTTGGCTATTTCAAGCTTAAAAGACATCCTGCAGCAGGACTGAGGAAGAAATACATAACAACCAACCATGCCAAACGAAGTTCCTACGAAATAATTCAATAAAATATATGAACCAATGCATGTAAAACTGCGTCATTACACAACTTCCTCTTCTTCTTCCTGTTTATCATGATCCACAATCCATTGACGAATAAAGGTACTGCTCAATTTATTGTTTTTGAGCCAATCTGCGTCTTCGTGATCTAGAGTAGCATGGGTAGCTGAGATGACGTCGATGAGGAAGGCCTGGAGGGGAGGAAGGTTGTGTGTCTGTCGATGTGAGGTGACTGCGTGTGTGTGTGTGTGCGTAGGAGAGCTCATATTTTCAGTTCTTGTGTCGGTAAGGAAGGGAAGACAAGACGTACTGGCTGCTGCGCCGCTGATGGTTTCTCTGCTTACCACTAAGGCTTGGATGTTCGGATCCCAGCCTGTTGGACCGTATACGTCGACGATGGGAGTGATGTCTGGGATAATGGATGGCTTGAAGAATTTTATAAAATTTCTTACGTGCTTAGTTCTGACATCAATATTTTGTAGAACGTGTTTGTTGGCTTTGTTCTGGAGAAGTGCGTCATCTTTTGTTGCAAATTAGGAGAAAACTTTGACAGAGAGGTCATTTTGGTCGCGTACCTGTTATGCCTACTATCAATTTCTGGCTGGTAATGTACGCTGCCATGGATAATAGGATCTTGTGACCTGCATGTAGGTGATCAAAGGTACCTCCAAGAGCGGTGACGGGATAGAAAGGAGGTAAACTCGACGCGGTTGGTGATGGAGTTCCTTCTTCAGTCATGTTTTGTCCTTCTGAATTTCGTTCACCAGCAGGCAGGTAAGACTGCCTTAAGAAAGAGATAGATTCCGGTAATGGGACAGCTATTGAATCTGAAGGTATGTGTGTGTGTGAATAAAGAGATGGGAAGTCAAATCCGCAACCGACATACCACCACTAACTCGGAATACAATATCCATATCACTACCCAAGTCTTGGTCCAAATCCTCGTTGAGACCTTTGAGCAGTACATCGACTTGCATTTGGATTTTGTTGACCTCCCAAGCTACCTTGGTAGCTTGAACATAGGTGAATGTGAGGATACGTTGAACTGGATCCCATGATTTTGTATGCGAGAGACCTTGTATTTCTGGGAAAGTGAGGGGGAGGGCTGAGTGAACGGTGTTGAAGTGACGGGAGAAGAGGACAATGACTAAGCGATTGCGGGTATGGGTTGTCGCACCGGCAATCACCTGTGTAAGGAAGTGAGGAACGGAGAGGTTTGGGAGAGTTGCCAGGAGAAGGGCGTTGTTCACAATCTCTGGAGAAGTGGGAAAGGTAGACATGATGTCATCTTGCAACTACCCATTTTGACAAAGTAACAACAAAAACGTGACTTGTTTGATATAGCCGATTGGTCAAGTACAACACATACAAATACAATCCTCATGCAAACGGCAAAAATGACCAAGTTATTCTAGCTACAATTTAGTACAAATGTTCTTCCTCAAAGTTTATTGCCCAACACGAGTGTCTGCTGTTTTAAGACCACGCTTCACTCGGTCTTCACTGGCTACCATGTCAGCAGAAAAATCAGCACATTCTAGCTCTGCCAACTCTGGTGGTAGCGTCAGTGGCTTCCCAGAAGAGGATCTTCGACAGGGAGGGGAAAATAACCCCGGTTACTTTCCGGCAAGACTTGGACACCCGCTGGAAGGTGGCCGATTTTGTATAGTAAGAAAACTGGGCTGGGGGCAGTACTCGAGCGTCTGGCTCGCCAAAGATAAAAAGTAAGTTCAATTCAGTGTCCACATTGCACGAGAGCCGAATCTCTAATAATTGACTGTTTGACTTTTAGGGAAGGGGAAGAGCGCTTTGTTGCACTCAAGATCCTAACATGTGAAGCAACATCCGCCTTGGAAAAGACTGGCGACGAGCAAAGATCAGACGAGCTGCGTCTGCTAAAGAAGATTGCCTCTGCTCAACCAAAACATCGTGGCTTCAAGCACAACGTTACTTTATACGACTCATTCAAGTTCATTGGTCCTCATGGCAAGCATATCTGTCTCGTCACCGAAGCCCTGTCTATTACTCTCGATTATATCCGCAAATTAAATGATAAAGGCGATCGGCGATTATCTGTAGCTGTTACTAAACGACTGGCGAAACAGATTCTTTACGGTCTTGAATACCTGCACGATGTTTGTGGGATCGTCCACACGGGTACGTCCTACCTTTTCTTTTGGCCTATTAATATTGGTTTACAGACCTTAACTGAATAGATATCAAATTTGATAATATACTTTTTCGACCTGCAGACCTTGATACCGTCGTAGCTTACGCCCTACTCACAGACCCTTCGACTTCATATGATTGTGGTACCGATGTCTGCCTTCCTGTGGTACCCATTGCTTCACAAGGACTTCCAAGCTCCACCTCGGACCCAATTTGTTTGGAGGAGCTCAACGCAGTGATTGCAGATGTGGGTCACTGTATGTCTACCTGTTTCCGTTCCAGAATTGATCTAAACCTGAACATTTCTTACCACAGCGCACTGGAAAGATCGTCATTTCCAAGAACTTATCCAGCCAAGTGCCCTTCGCGCTCCAGAGGTGATTCTAGGCTACCCCTGGACCGAATCCGCCGACGTGTGGAACTTTGGATGCCTCGTGAGTCGCTCTATTCTTAAAGCGACCATCTCCCAATAACCCAATCCTACTTCATGGGCATGACAGCGCTAATTGATCCTCGTTCTATCGTTACAGATGACAGAACTCCTGATTGGCTTCTGGCTATTCGAGTTCGCACCTAACGGAAGCATGTGGGATGCAGAAGAAGACCATCTGGCGCGTATGACAGAGGCGCTCGGGACTACGTTCGATCCGGTTTTTCTGGCTAAATGTCCGAATGGGTCCAAATTCTTCAATGCTGACGGTAAGTGCTTGAGCATGTTGGGTCAATGATCGTTCCACCTACTTGTCGTACATTTAATATCAATATTGACATTATTTCTCTCTTTCAGGTTCTTTTACACATTTCACAACCCACGAAGAGCCGACATGGCCATTGGAGAAGCTACTTGACAGCTTTGCCATTCATGATGCTGAGACCAGTGAATTACAAGCTGCCAAGACGTTTTTGCGGCGCTGTTTACAGCTTATACCAGAGAATAGGGCAAGTGTGAAGGAGTTGATTGAAGACCCATGGCTTGCGGATGTTCAGTTGTGAACTTGAATCTGCCTAAATTTTACCCAAAAGTCCATAGGTTCGTCGGTCGGACCAGCTCTACTGGATATTCTTACTGCTCATTTCAGAGTATGTATGAAACGAACTGGAGGGATGTGTGTGTGTGTGTGCATTGGTGTATGAGTGACTGAGAGGGGGACTCTGAGAGGAGAATTGATTTTACTTTGACATACTATTACTGACTCGAGATTCGGCCAGTTAAAAATATGTGATAACTTTGAGGGGGGGATGCCGACACGGAGTAGCCAATTTTTCACCTTCTGCTGAACATCTGACTCGATTTCATGTTTCTAGAACTTTGAGAAACTAAGCGTAGCATTTCCTTCAAATCCCCGTCGAAAGAAGTATAGGTTATATTTGGTTTGCTAGTTATAGAACCTGAACAGGAATCCCTAGGTAACATGTGACTTGGATCATTTATATGTATCTGTTCTACTTCCTCCTTTCAAAAGTTTAAGCTTAAGGCCCCCCAAACTTCGACGGACCCTCCAACGACGTAGGCCTGACCCTGGTCGCAACATAGACACTAAGTTGGGGGTGTTTAGGCACTGAATTTTGGGACTCGAATGAAGTTGCGATGCGATGGGCGCCGACGCAGTTCATGCATGGCCATCTCAGAAGTTCTCACTGGGCACCTGTACTGTCAGAAAGGGACTGAGAAATATCATAAAGGCACTAGTACTTTTACTGACTGTTCCGATGGAAGACCGCGTTCGTAATAATATACTACCTACCTACCTTTTACCCGGGCCCACTCCATGAACCATATCAGCCAGCTGGCTCCGGAGAATCGGACCATGGTAGTTGCGGTTCATTGGCATACTTTCGACTCTGTACAAAGTGAGTGCCGAAGTCTAATTGACATTCAGATATTCATTCATTCCAACTACTATAACTGGGCTAATTGGGCCTCATGTGGTTTTTTTTTTTGCTTACGAGGCTTTGGAGAGGCTGGGTCTTGCAGATTGTCAGGATGACTTTGATGACATTCGTTAGATTGGATATTCCTGTCGCCCCAAACATCGGATTCTCTGTCATCTACGGTGTCGGCACTGGGGTGAGTCCACATCAGCATCTCTCGAGCCTAGCTACTCAATGTTATCAAACAGACTTGATTCAAATATTTCCCATACAGGCCCATGGCATTACCTCAGTGAATGCTATTGACCCAGCAGTTTTTTCGCCACACGTGATGCCGGAAATCATGATATTTCTTTAAAAGGACATTTCACGTGACAACATGTTTGACTTTCCTCGAAAAGGCAAATCAGCACTAACTGTTCGCTAACACATGCTGTTGTGGGCTATTTAGTTTACACTCGATAACAGGTTCTAATGGTGCAACGGTTATTGTGTTTGGGTTTCACAGTGAACATTATATTGCTTATCTACTGGAAAGTACATGCCAGGCATCTCAAAACGGGGAGACACTTACTCTACTTAGATGTAGGCACGCTTTGACACCGCAAGTTAGTTTTCGGCACGTTCCGACTCCCGAGCATCACGTGTGGCGAAAAAACTGCTGGGTCAATAGCATTCACTCATTACCTCTCTCAGTTATTGCCCGTGCTTTATCCTCCAACGCTTTCTTACGAGCTTTTTTGCGAGGGTACTATATTTCTCCTGACCTACATTATTATTACGTTTTGTGTTAGGTTTGGGACTTGATGGTGGCACAATTCTACAAAATGGACTCGAGCAACCTCTTCCAGCGGGGTTTACCTCTTACAGGTCGTCGAAATCTCATACTCTGCGATACCACAGATGTCATCGCTTCAAAAACTCCTGGAATCTCAAAAGTCCAACAAGATGTTGTGGAAAGTCTCCAATTCATATGACAGGTGCTAGCTGGTCTGTCCGGGCTCGGGCTACTAAATACTTTGTTGATAGAAGTATTGCCTCTTCATTCAGTGACGGATGAGGCTTGAGCAATGCAGAGAAAAGAGAAAAATAGTAGACACGGTCAATCCATGAATACTAATAGTAATAGACAGAGTGTATTATTAGTAGTAGTAGTATATCTCGTATGTTTCGTCACATTGGTTGAACCACATCCTCAACGCTTGTCATTATTCAAGTACATGGATGCTCGTTCTTAGGCTGTACCTATCTATATTATCATTATCAGGTTATTGATTGATCCTGCTCGATTAGTATGACTACAATTAGATAAAAAATGTCATTCTATAGCCAGATCTATGTCATTTATTGTAACGGACGGGAGATATAATCTAAGTCCTTCATGAGGGAAGTAAAAATAAAAATCTCAAACCCATTAAAAACACCGCCCCCTCAAAAAAAAAGAAATAAAGAAGAATTTATATATGATGAGTCGGGATTGAGCCTTGAGAGCAGCAAAAGAAAATTGAGATAGGTCTAGATGCGTCGCCATGGAGGGGTCAAGCTTTCAAGGCCTTGCTTTCTTCGTACGCATGTGAATTACATCTTCATCTCCATCTTCATCCTCTTCATCATCCTGCAACCGTTGCATGATTCCAACACCACCCCTGGTATCACGATTCATAGTCTGAGTTCCAGCCCTAGTCTGCGTCCCAGATTCAACACGAACAGCATGCCCAAACCGACCCGCCAGATCCGGTTCGCTCACCGACCCTCTCTCCTTCATCATAATTTGCGTTCCAGTCTGAAAAGAGGAGGTTGGACCTTGATTTGGAATTGGCAGTCGCGTTTGCGTTTGACTCCGTATTTCAATTTCCCTATGTCTCAATGCCTGCATCTCTCTTTCCTTCCGCTGCGCTTCAGCTTCTTCATAACTCGGCAATCCCTGCGTACTGCTCAAGGGAGGGACACCCCCTATGAATCCCCTTGAGGCAATACTGTAATCGGGTACTACAGAGAATGCGCGGTTGACGAATGAGGAAGGGTCTTGGGGTTCTAGTTCGTAGGGTAGAGAGGTCGAGGCAGACGTGTCGGATGCGGTGGGGAATGGGTAGCCGGAAATTGATTCCAAGGCAGGGTCGGATAATGGTGATGACGACGGAGTAGAGATTTGGATCCTACCAAAAATCGCTGCTAGAGATTGGGAAGAAGAGGAGGTAGAGGTGGAGATAAAAGTATTCGTCCCATGTTGTTGTGGAGCAGGAGAAAGTGTTGATGAGGAAGTTGGACCGGCACCAGATGGTGGACGAGTCAAAGATAAGCCAGAAACCGGCGCATATATCTGACTTGGATCAGGATTGAGCGCTAAAAGCCGGCCGCTACCACTAGTAAGATCGCTGGTAGAATGTAATCCCATTAACGAAGTAGTAGAACGAGAACGAGGATGCGAGGGTCGATGACCATGACCATGACCATGATGCCCGGTGAGAGCAGTAAAAGGTTTCATCGTAGCTTTAAACAGATTCTGAAAGGGAGATAATCCAGAACCTGAACTGGAACTGGGGGCAAGCGTGGGTGATGTCATAATGCCCGGAGAACCGTAACCACCAGTAGTGCTTTCTAAAACAGAGCTAGAACTGTTGTCGTTGTTGCTGATGGTGATAGCGGAAGAAAGAGCATTGCGCTCAGGACTGGCAGCTCGACTCCCCGCCCTACTCCCCGCTCTAGAACCCACCTGACTGCTGCCCCATCGAAGAGTTCTACTTTGTTGCTGGTGATGACCATGAGTTTGAGGTGGGTTTTGCTGCTGATGTGGTTGTGGGTGCGACTGCGACTGTTGTTGTCCACCTACGGAAGAAGGAACACCTCTGATCCGCCTCAACGCCTGCTCATCCAAACTCAAGCTCAACAACAATTCAGAATTAACCCAATCAAGAGGCGTACTCTCCCCTGATCCAGGGGCATGTGGGAGATGCGACATCACATGGACGTGTGGCGGCGATAGTTGTATGGCGGGCGTGCTGTGGCCTGAACGAGATGCTCGGGAATGTAGTTGGGTGTGCGGCGTAGATAAACGATTGGCGGGGGCAGGTGGATCGCTAGGTAATACAGTGACTATTAGAGGGTTGGTGATGTCCGGCTCTGCTTGTCCTGATACTTCGGGACTGCTCGATGCGCCTGCTCCCCCACTTCCGCTCGCAGCACTGGTAGGCCCGACCCTACCTACCCAAGGGTTCGACATGCGCATTGTCACCGCCTCCGAAAGATACATATTCGCTACTCTGTCCCTCACATGCGCCGGATAACTTGGTAGCTCCCTATCCACTTCCATACTCCTAATCCTTCCTTCTTCTCCCACTTCGTCACCCTCATCTTCGCTCCCTTCCTCCCCACCCCGACCCAAAACACCCCCCAACCCGCTTGCTCTTAGCAACAGCCTCCTATTTCTCATCGTAAACACTCTGCTTTCGTCCAATAGTGCACTATCCAGAACTTTGATTGGTAAAGAACACCTCAATTCTGAGACATGTCCGTCTTTATTGAGAATATATATGCTCCATTTTATACGGTGCGAAACAATGATAGGTTCGATGGCATGTGAAGGCGTAACAGTCAGAAGTGAACAAACCCCAGAACTTGTTGGGTGTGAAGCCCCTAAATTTGCGGATGGGGGTAAAGTGGCATGTTGGTGCGTAGGAGATGTAGACAGAGGAGGCGTCGTGGTAGGGGAAGCGGTGTTGTGGCTGGCGTTCGTGAAGGAGAGAAAAATACCTGGAGAAGTTGATGGTTGGGAATGGGACGAAGGAGACACAAGAGAAGCAGATGCGAGGGCCGATGCCGAAAACAAGAGAGGATAGGCAGAAGCCGGCGGTATGGATAGATTAAGGTTAGTGACAATATCGTTGTTATCGAATCCGAGGTCTTCCTCTTCTTCCTCTTCTTGGTGAGGAGGAGGATTGTGGTGGTGTGAATGATGGTGCGTAGACGGAGGTCCAGCAAAAGGAGAAGGCGGTCTCGAGGTTGATGGTGAATGCGCGAATTGGACTCCTGCCGTCCCAAAAGCACTACTAGAGCCAGCAGCTGCACTCGAGTTGGGTGGGTGAAAACCAACCTCGACCGCTTTATGATCTATTATTTCATGCCTTACGCTGGCTACCACTCGAGTGTTTTCATGACTCCCACCCTTGACATGGATCTTGGCGGTTTCATTAAGCGAGCTGCTGATAGCCTGCACATAGGTACCTTTGGCCAGTGGACAAAGTTTGATTATAGCAGTCAGAGTGTCCCCGGCAGCCCAAGCTTTATGAGGGAGCGTAATAGAGTACATGATCTTGTCGGGCCAAGTATTCTCAATGTCAAGGGTTTGCTGATATTCCAGGGCATCATGAGCCATAGACCTGAGAATGTATACAGGGGCTACGGCCTGAAGATTATGAGAGAAGCCGGGACGAATAGCGAGTGCACGTAGGTTATAAGCTATTGAAGCGCCCCCCTCCGCCCGGATGTATATACTTGACGGAAGAGAGCCGCTTATTTCGAGGTGAAATGGAAAGACGTGACGACCTTCTTTGAGGGTATGAGAACGCTTCTTGTCGCCTTCAAGAAAAGACCATTCATGGTTATAGATATCATGCGACGAGGAAGCATTGCTGGTCATAATCCTGCTTCGATGATAAGCATTATGGAGAAGAGCGATATGAGGGAAAATCATACGAATCCGGTGTCTGGACAGGTATCTTTGCCTTCCCTTTGAACTGTAATGTAACTTCTTTGATAGAAGTAGCCTCCGTCAAGAAGAGCGTGACATGGCCACTGAGCGTGGTGGGCTCAACGTCGGGGCCAGTGCCTTTAAGAACGAGGTATGGACTGTCGAGTATGACATCTAGATGAGATTTTTCTTTGTCCCTAGCCATATCATGTAGGAGGGGGAAAGGGATCCCTGCTATCTGTTTGACATATATACTAGGATCTATGTAACAGCAGAAATATTCCGATTTCGGCCGTCTTTTTTTTGTGTCAGGAATCAGAAATGCAAAAAAAGTGAATTCGGCTATGTACGGCCCGACCTCCGTTGACGATCGGTGATGGCAACTGACTGTAATGTTTTCTCTAAATCTCCACTCTCTTCTTTCAAAATGCATGTTGAAGATGAAATATTCTGTAGCTATACTATTAGTATCATGACCCCACACATCGGCCAGACCTACCTTTCGCCCAGTCACAGAATGTCACGGTCCAAAAACGGTAAATATTTGATCTCCACCCTGGCACATCCTGCATGAGCTTCAAGGCAAGTATAGGACAGCAATAGATTAGCAGAAATCAAGCTACGAAAACTATATACAATATAGGATGAGTATAATATGTATTAATGTGGTTGATTAGAGTTGCTTTGAGAATTAGTAAGGTATACACATGCCAGCATGCTTTGGATACGAATCTCGTATTAGGGATCATTGGACTGTCGATCCCGATATCGAGTGGTTTGCCGCTCAGCAGGCATCGGACTCGAGGGATTGGAGAAGACGCGCCTCGTGTAAATTGCAGCAGATTTTCTCTTCATTATTAGCACCACTCTTTGCCAAAAAAATACATGAAATATACTATGAATATGCATTAGAACTCACAATCAACATTTGAGATGGATTGATCGAGAAGTGGGCGAGATATTCAAAGTGGGCGAAAGGTAGGTCCGGCCGATGTGTCATGATAGTATTGGCAAATTTAAATCCTGAGCATTTTTGAAAATCCCTATCATAGTGTCAAATTATATAATGCCGGCCTGCCGAGGGAGCAGTCCAAATGGGAAGGTGGGCTTCGGGACCGAGAACGAAGATTGCAAGTTGTGATCGATTTGCCAGGGCCCATTGTTGGGAACTGATAATTTGACCGATCATCAAACCAAACATACATAAGCTCTAAGGATCCAACAGGCGCTAGTCAAGCGCTAGTACACTACCTATGGCACTTAACAGATAACGATTATGCATCAATCATGAGTGACAGAAATCAATGGGTAGGGCGCCAAGGAAACAGAAAAATAGTTTGCGCCCTTGATGGGGACCCGATGATTCCGAATTCGAAGACCACACAACCTCCACTAATCGAGCAAAAGAATGATCCCAGGCTGTCCCAAAGACAATAGCCCCAAGGCGATCGTATCAATCCCAAGAATATTGGAACTCAGGGCTCGAACCCTCGTAATGCAATAAACGATGATATGAACTGAAAGGAAAACATTCATGTCCATTGCTCTGTAGAGCGCCAATTGGCATCTCAGGCCTAGGTAAACCCATGATGTCGGTTGAAAAGTAGGTTAAAAATAAATCCGACGTCGCGTATACATCGGACCCACAGCCACAGCTAGTAGTTAGTAGTGCCTCAAGCAAAGGAGAAGTTCCTTTGATGAGCCTCCTCACACCGCATTTCGAATAGTTTTGGCACTCCCTACCCGATAGATAGATAAAAACATGATAGAATAATACTCCATATAAATTTACCATCCAGTGGTTTCTAAACTCTGCGTGAATTACTAGATTATGCTTTGTACAATGCATCGAGGAAAGCTGTGGCCAATTGGCCAACCATATCAGGCCCTACCGCGCTCGAGTTTCCTAGACCTGGAAAAGAGAAAAAATGGAGAATCAGTGGTGATAATCATGCGCAAGGTTATGATATGAAGAGGGGGAAAGCAATGGAGAAAGAATGGAAAAGTAGAACTAGGACGTGTCTTATTCGCTAAGCCCGCTGCGATAGACAAGCGTGGAGCATCCATTCATAGAATGACCATGGAGTAAGACAACAGAAGTAGAAACGTACAGTATACAGCTACCATTGTGCCTTTGCCAGATGGTACCTCTTTGGCTTCGCGCACAGAGCTTTTTAGATCCGCAATAACGTGTCCACGACGGAGAGCGTGAGCCGCTGTGCGAGTTGGTAGCATATAAGAGGGTAAAGATGATAATCAGCGAAAATTTCCAAGATATGATGGCAATGGGGAATGGAAGAAAACAGATTAGCCTAAGTTTATGTAAAGAAGACACACAACACGAACCGTGCAAGCAATGTGGACGCTCTTTGGATCGCTCAATCCATTAAGATGCCATCCACGGTGACTCATCGCGTCGCCAACCTCTAGTACGTCTACACCTGGATGTTTGCTCCCGAACGCTACAACAGATGACGGAGGGTTTCCGAGAACATATAATTCGGGTATGTCATCGGTGATCGCGTCGGCGATTGTACGCGTGGCCGTTACAATGTCGCGACACGACGCGAGGTAACCACTGCATTAAGACGAAAAGACGATCAGATTCGGAAGATTCCACAGCCAGAATGAATGCTGATAGACCCACTCTGTTCCCATGTGCTGCATTACGGCCCAAGCACCAGCAATTAGAGCGCCTGGTCTATAAATTTTTTGGGCTTGAGTCATATGGAATCAGAGGTGTGGTAAAGAACCAACCGAGAGCCAGAAAGTCCTGGACTGGCATATACACCGCCTTCATAACACGAATGGTTAAGAATATTCCATAATGAGAGAAACCACTTACCCGGCCACGATGGATTCACGTAGTATTGGAATCGGCGTAATTCAGCAGTGCGGTACATGACGACTGATGTCCCCTGCAAAATATTTAATAAAGCGTCACGTAGCTAAAACCTAACCAAGACCATACCTTAGGTGCAAATCCATACTACAATGATAATCATGAAAAAGCGAGCATTAAATAATTGATGAACTAGAATAAACCTTGTGTGTATCACAACTGATGCTTGTAACACCCTCGACTGTGAAATCGAAGGGTGTCAAGGCATAGCGACCTCGGCTGTCACCTTTCGCGAGCCCCGCTAGTTCCAGAAAGGGAACGATGAATGAACCAAGACAGCAGTCGACGTGCAAGCCAAGGTTGTACGCCTTGGCGAGAACAGACAGAGCTTCAATATCGTCTTGGTTTCCATCCGGGAAATTGACACAAGAGCCAACAAGCTAATCAAGAAATGTAAGATCCCAAGTATTCTTAAATACACAGCAAAGACTGACCAGAATAGTATTTGAGTTGCTAGGTTGCAGGTCATAAGTCGGTAGGGAAATCAATTAGAATAGGCGTACGAACATCGCTCTCTTAACGTGTTTAATATCTATCTGTCGCGTAAATCGGTTTACCGGAATTGTGTGCACCTTGATGCCTAGATAAGAGGCGCCTTTGTCGAACGCTGCATGAGCTGTGGACGAGATGATCCTGGTAAATATTTAGCAAGGCAACTCAACAGATTTTGTTGGATGGTGACATACATTTCTGGCTCCGTTATCCCCTTGACCCTCCGAGCCCAGTCTCGATAGGTCTTTATAGACATGATGATACTCTCGGTACCACCAGATGTCATAACACCTGCTGAGCCCTCTGGAGCACGGTACATTTTGAGACACATTGAAACGATTTCAGCCTCCATTTTGCGAATAGCTGGGAAAACGTCGGGATGGAGTGGATTTGATACACAATAACGAGCATAGGCTGCGACAATGAGATTTGAAAGGTCGTCGCCGCCATCTGTCAGTGGTAACATGTTATTTGAAGTTTTGTCTCTTGCATAAATAGCGTTTACTTACGGTACACGGCGCCGGAAAGCTTGCCCTGTCGCCACTGCTCAGGAGGGCTGTTCAGCTCTGTGTCCATTTTGTCCATCTCAGCCAGAATCCATTCTAACGATTTACCCTGAGACGGCAGTGACAAGTGACGAACTACATGTGCGCCTTGGGGAACCAGACGTTTCTCAATGTCGAGTTTGGCTTGATCCATCTGGGCTGCAATCTTCTTCCGTGTAGATGGGAGACGTAGAAGTAGATGGATGATGCGCTAAGACATCAATTAATACATTAGCCTATTCTACGGTGAATTGCAGTACCTGGGCGATCCATGTGTACAACTCTTTCGCAGAGGCTACTATGCCTCTAGCACGAATATGTCGCTGAAGCTTCACCGCTTGTGTGAGGAGGACATAGTAAAAAAGGGCTGATTTTGCACTATCAAAAGAAAGTAGAAGAGGAGCATACTGCCTGGTTGAACCTTTGGACATGACGAGCAAGTTGGTGGGGTCACCGGACTTAAAGCGTTCAAAGTTGGCCGCCATCAGCGGTCGCATTTTGCTTCCATGCCTTTAATGGAGTTATAACTTATATAATCATATTTTCAATGTCCGGTGTGACGAGATTGTGATCGTTGGCATGTTGCGCTAAGTTGCCGCCCAAACACATGACCGGCTTTTTTGGGAAAACCATTATATAATACTATTTAGTCATCCAATTTTCGAACCTCAAATGAACCAGTGCAGTAGCAATGTGGCACAGTCGCGTTCACCCACACGTTGAGGTTGATCATTACAACAATATGATAGCAAATTTATTTAGTTTTTATTTAATACAGTCTAAAGTTTGTGCCTTCTGCACCAGTCTGGTAATTACAGCTTCATTACTCCCTCCAGCACTCAAACAATAATGAAAACATAATTCATTGAGTTGTTTTCTCTTCATAGCCTTGAGGTAGACCGTGTTTCGGATGTCAACCCATGCTGGATCGAAGTTCTTGTCAGCTTTAGGGACTCGGAGTGTCTGCGATAATTTCTGTGTCACTGCCGGCATCTTGTTTGACAAGCTTGATGGCTGTGCTGGGATACAAATTGATGGCGACTCTGATTCCCGTAAGATAGGCGACGCTCTAATCCGGCACCCTTAGGTATGTAATCATTGGCTTGGCGCCAAGAGCGGTCAAATCGAGACTTTCGGAAAAAAAAAAAGATAAAAGAGGGTAGGCCGTTAAAGACAAAAAGTATGTTACTAAAGAGGTGCGGGCATGTCAATTTGGGCTCGCCGAACCTCTGCAAGCATGTTTAGAGGTAATGTATGATGTCCATGGTACCTTTTATTGGCCCAAGCAGCCTCAGCACCTGATAGCCCAATGTCATATGCCGAAATGAATCTTGCAGACTGGTTTGCATATCTAAGTTCAAATGTGAGTCAGTTTGAGTGGAGAATTCAAATTAAATACCATACCGTATAATCTGGAGCAGTGGGACATCGTCAAGGCAGGCAATCATATCCTCCATCTCAATAATTAGTGCTTGAAAGTCCGGTTAATTAATCAGAAATTAACCGGAAATTAACCGGACCACGGTTAGCGGTTAGTCGATTTTGAGAATAAAATAACCGGTTATTTGTCGGTTAGCTAACCGTTAAAAAACCGGTTACAACCGGTTATGGCCTGCCCTATTATACCCCTTCAAAACGCACCTAAGAACGTAAAAAACGCTCAAGATTTGACTGAGTTATGGTCAAATCTCTAAAATATTAGTCAAAACAGTAGACTTTCAAGAATATTTTCATAAATATGTCAATTCTTTACCAAATTAAGTGTTCTTGGACTCTTTTTAAAGGTAAAATAAGCAGCAATAATATTTACTGAGACATATGTGCGGTCTTGGCCGGTTATAACCAGTTTTTCATTTTTTCGGTCATAACTGGTTAGTAACTGCAACTAACCGGTTTTTGGTGGTTATTTGCAGTCTGGTCCCATTATTTTTGGTCTGGGAATGAAGCCTAACCGGTCTCGGTCTTGGTTAGAGCCTTGAGGCACCAAATAACCAGACTGGACTGGACTTTCAAGCACTATCAATAATGTTAGTGGTCCATATGGTGTTGTGATAACGAAATTTCACAGCACCCCAATACTGCTCAATAAATTTTAGCTCACAATGGTACTTTGGGTAGATTTTAAGCTTGGAATTTGGATGGAGATGTCGGGTCCAAAGTTGTGCCAGGTGTTGGCTTCAACTTGTAGGTTGCGCCGCTCTCTTGATGGATGCCTCAAATTTTGGAGGTCCAGAGTCGAGCCGAGAAGAAGCTTAAGGAAGGCGAGAGTGAGTTAAGAGAAGTAGGTTGCTAAGTTGATATTCAAACTAGCAAAATACATACA
>Ga0193743_1000173_pt1 | contig 51137 bp, 52 predicted proteins | sample L2c2metaG_FD_143038 | JGI IMG/M metagenome (GOLD analysis project Ga0193743, IMG submission 143038) | Soil microbial communities from a riparian zone of the East river system, Colorado, United States - L2c2 | ecosystem: Environmental > Terrestrial > Soil > Riparian zone | place: USA: East River... | reverse complement strand
CATGCATCCCACCTTAGCAGGGCTTTATCCTTTTCTTTTAGGATCCCCTGCTAGGTGCGCTTTCCTGTCGTATTTTATGTTTATATATATGTTTAGGATCCCCTGCTAGATCTCGACTAAGTCGTCCACAGTTGCCCTAACAAGGAGCCATAGTAGAAAGAGGGACAATATCAAGAGCCAGAAATATTGTGCGTTGATGTGAATCAGACCGATGTGACCCACCTGTGATGCTGGCAATCAAATGGTTTTGAGACTACAAAATGAGACATCATTTTGCATTGCAGCCTGTTGAACCTGGTTGAGGTTTTAAAATACAAAAAATTCATATTTAGGTACTTGGGACCCTATTAAATACAATTTGTCTAGTAAGTTGGCCTCTGAAATCATCTCAACTGATGGTATAAATCATTTGGCCAAAATTTGACACTGCCCTGATGAAACATGGACCTTGTTATAAGCCTCTCTCACGTTTTGAGAGGGGTCTTAATTGAGCCTAAGTAGTGTACATATATTTATCCTGCAGTCTTTGGAAGGGTTCAAATTCTCAGAGATGCTTACAGCAAGGGGGTTTCAGGATTATAATTAACCATATAAGGTTGAATTTTTTCTTAAGGCTTTGCCAGCTGGACTAACTAACTAAGCATGAGAATAACATACCAACAAGTAAGTCACTTTATGCTTCTCATCTACCTTGCCCTTTGCCCCTGCTACTCTTACAAGGCTCACAAACCCACATGGGGATCCTGCGCTCAAGACCAACACACTCTAAGACTCTAAGTGATACTAGAAGAATTGTAAGCAAACTATGCTGGCTCTGATTACTCTTAATTAACTCCACTTACCCAGATTGTTTCACACCCTTGTCATCTGCAGTTGGTCATCAAAGATCAGAAGGTTAACACTAAGGATTGGAGGTATTTCATACCAAAAAGTGGGTAAGTCAAAAAAAAAGGCATTTCCAAATCTGGAAACCCCCTTGGCTTACAGAACTGAGTTTTTAAATGCTTCTATTGATGCTGCTGATCATAAGGCTTTAGAAATCATAGAAATTAAATAGTTAGGTACTTATTCTCAATAAAATTGATAAATGTCTATTTTACATATGGTTCAGTGGTGAGAACTGGTTCTTGAACTGAACTGAACTGTGAGAACTGGTTCAGAACAGTTCAGTTCAGTCCAGGTGCAGTTCAGGCAAAACCCAAATGGTTCAGTTCACAGTTCGGGCTAAAGAGGGGGTGAACTGAACTGAACCAAACTTTGGCAACCCTAGTAGAGTGTTGCAATGTTCATCATCAGCTCATACCATTTGAAAGATCTACTCAATTCCTACTTATTCTGACACTTTCAGACTTGAAATTTTCCTACCAGTCCCAATGAATGAGTCTATGAATTTGTTGACTTTAGTTTGTCCGCATAACCAAAAAAAAGGAAGGTGCTTAGTAATCATCCCAATTGGAGTACCTCATCATTTTCAGCATGGGTTCAATCCAATCCCAAGCATTGACTCATCTTGGAAACTGAAGAGAAAAACTGGGTCCTCGAGAGAATTGAGCAAACCATGGGAACCTTCCATCAAGGACAAACTACCTGCTTCCCAACGACATGCTTTTTTTTATGGACATTGCATACTCGATGACAATTGAAACGACAACAAGTTCGCAAAAAAAAAAGTAGTCTGGTCCAGGTCCGGTCCTCAGAGCATCCGACCCTGGACCCCTCGACAGAGGGCCAACCATGCTCTGGTCCGGACACTCAGACCTCCTTGTGGGGTCCGGTTCAAAAACCTGTCAAGATGGGTCTTGACTCTTGAGAATTCTAATCTTGAAACCTAAGGTTTGACAATAACCCTGAAATAATGTCTGAGCGGCGTCAGTGAAGAGATGCTGGGGATGTTCGTAGTATTGAAATAATATACAGTGGATGCAGGTAAAATAAATATATTATCGAAGTAGTGCAATATGGAGTTAGGGACTACAAAATCTGTGTCCGCCGAGGAGGTAGTGGTGGAGGCGATTTTCCCTGTGTCACTGTCTGTAAATTAGCAGTCGTTCCCAAAGTAATTGAAAAATCTTCATCGCCTAAAGTTGGTACCGGATTACTTAGAGCCTGAACGACTGGCTGTGGCGAAGGTGCAGTTTGTGTGCCTTCAACGGAAGCCCCTCGGATAAGCTCGTCCTTCAAAACAATCGTTTTTAGTGCTTGGGAGGCAGACGAAGACGGTGAGGAAAACATGTCGGCGGATGTGTCACTGCCAGCGCGCGGGGTTGCCATGGAGGACGATCGGGGAGGCAATGGAGGAGGAGTCGGTTTCGGGGGTGGCGGTGAAAGAGGCAACGGCGTGGTCACTGGTGCCGAAGAATTCTCAGATACAGTTCGCGTCTCCGTTTCCGGTCCCGAGCCAGAGGGGGTCTTCCATAGTCGGTATACACTCTGGATGGTTGGGTTTTTTAGCATATTTTCCGAGGGAGCATCTGGAGTCAATTGCGGTTGCGGTACAACATATCCCATGGACTGGACTTCGCCCCGATGACTTGCATGAATTCCAGGTATAGACATTGTCTTAGCCTGTGGTTGAACGAGAATAGGAGGACTCTTGATAGGATCTTCCGGAACTAGTAGCTCTTGAGCGTCCAGCTCAGCAGTGACCCGACCCATTGTTGGCATCGACTTTTTGGATGATAGCCGGGTGGCTGAGAGACGTGCTGCTGGTGTTACAATGGAAGGATAAACCGGCATGTCGGAATAAACAGATTCATTGGGAAGCATGGGATTGCTTAGACCTCCGGCACTAGCCGGTGTATCCGTTGCGGAGGGCGATGAAGGTCGCAGTGTATCTGAACTATCGTCGACTTGGGCCGTTCGTTCTCGTTCTCTTCTCTCAGCCACAGCTGCTCTAACCTCGGCGTAGCTGGCACGCGCCTTGTGAGCAAAGTTGTCTTCCAAAGGTGAACCTAGATGTGGAGGGCTATTGTTCCTTGAGCTCTCGTCTAATAAAGCGTCTTTCTTGATGAAACCTGTCCAGTTTACTCCCCACTTACGCATCGCTTCCTTCGCCGTATTGCTAATCGCTTGTTTGTCCGCCGCTTTAGATTTCAAGGCGGAAAAAAACGAAGGGGGACTAGGCGAACGCCCAATTTGTGACGCATCGGAGTTCCTGCTAGGTGTAGTGGGGGTAGACCTTGCCTGTAAAATTGGAGTCTCTTGATTGGGCGATCCTTGTTCTGAGTTTATGGAGTGTTGTGAAGAGGAGCGCCTCGATGAGTGAGGCGAGAGATAAATCGCCGGTTGCAATAGTTCACGTTCATCTTCGGAGCGGTCGGGGGTGACTGCACGAGCACTTTCTGACTTACTGGAATAGGAATTAGAGCGCATAAGTCGTAATGATTCCCCGTTTTCGACGGGGCGCCCTCGAGTTTCTAAGGCTTCCGGCTGATTGACATTTGCGACATGGTCTGATGAGGACAGCATACTTGAATCATCAGCGGGCACAGACGAGAACCACGTTCGTCTTCTCGCACTGGTCCGTGAAGAATCGAGTACATGAGAAGAATCAGATGACTCTTCCGAAACGGTGGGCACAGAATGCGAAGGCTTGTCAGCGGTGCTAGGCAAAGTTGCAGCAAAGTTGACATCGTCCATTGATTTCGACACAGCTGGAGCTATACACTCCGAAGGAAAGCCTGGCATGCCGGTATCTGGCAGAGGAGCAGATGCAACCGATTGCACATCGTCGGGAGTAGAAACTGGCCGAAGATGAGATTTTCTGCAAGTATCTGCCCAAATCCCACCTCGGTGCTCATACGATCCACTCTCAAAAAACGAGATGTCATCCATATTGGGCATGACCACTGAGTCTTGAATCTAAAGTTATATCAGCAGTAACATTTATGATGATTTAACCGACGACTCACAATCTCTCTGAACTTGGATTCAATAGTGCTCAAAATCATTCCCCATGTGAGTTGACGGTCACTGACAATAGGTTCCACTTCTAGAACCATTCTCGGTGTCTGGGTAAACGCATACCAAATGCGATTACTTGGCGGTCGTTTGACCTTTATTAATAGATTACCCTCCAACTCCTTGAGGACCGCAGCCAACACCAGTTTGACTGTGTATGATTTAAAACGAGCACCAAGATTAATGACGGCTGTCGCCTCCAGGGTAAGTCGTATCTCGCCCTTGTATTGTAGATGGACCTCCAATGATGCATCGCCTTCCTTGGTAAGCTCTTTGAGCATCGGTTTACTCAACATAGGGATCTTGTTGCCGACCGAAACTTCCGTGATAGCTATTTCCGTGAGAAAAGCTGGACGCTTGACCTTGGAAAGCTTTTTCATAAGTCTGCCAATGATGAATGCCTCGAGATTGTGGGTGCGATAGTGACTAAAGAATATACGGCCGAGGAGGGCATTTAACCATCGCATTGGTATCACATCTGGTTGTTCATCGAGAGTAGACACGAGGTGGTTCATGTCGGCAACTTGGAAGACGGCATGTAAAGGTGCGAGGGTAGGTGTCTGGACAAGTTGCTCAGAAGCGTGAATTAAAGCCAAGTACCAGTCCTCCATTTCGATGGTTGACCGAGCGAATATGTACCACGAGGATGAATCCGAGAGCGCCTCCTTTACCACATCCTTTTTTCCGTCGTCAACCGACCCTTCCCGCTGCGATTCTCGTTTTTTGCCAGCGCCATGATTCGCCCCTGGCTTTGTACTTCCAGCAACCTTTTCTATAGGTACCTCTTTCGTAGAATCAGGGATATCGGAGGAGCTTGCGCCCTTCAGTCTAAGACAAATTGCGTTCCGTTTAGTAAAGAGTTCCCCATCTGGTAAACCTTCAGGGTAGATAAAAACTTGATGACCGCTGAGCTCCACGGCGGCTTCGCACTCGGTCATGTCTTCATCTTCGTAGAGGTAGAGAACTTTGCCCTTCAGAACAGCATACCACATGTCTTTTGGGCGGGATTTTTTGGGATCTTTTGAGCGAGCATCTAAGAATGATCGAACAAGCGTGACGTATCCGCTATCACCTGGCGACTCTTCGAAGGTCCGTCGCATAGTAAGCCACCCTTTACGAGTGCGAGGCAGATCATTGGTTTCGAGGGACGCCGATGCGTCTTCTGTCTCTATACTGTCTGCCTCCACGGATCTCTGGGTTCGTTTGACGACATTGAGGGTTCGCACTGGCACTGGAACCGACGTGTATATTGAGTAGAAGACAGCGGCGGCGATGACAAGAGGGATAAATGTGATGCCCCCAAGCACATAGGCATATAAGATGGCCCGTAGCATTCTCTAGAAAAGCAGATGGTGGTCGCAAAGGTTCAACGTTCAGGACTGGTCACTGCAGTTCTGCAGCACAGCCAATTAGCGCATGGCTGGTCGGGTAACGTACACGTGTCCCGTGACGCGTGACGTATGGATATCAAATGATTAAATTTAAAAACATTTATCTGCAATTCACCCCTACATTCATCGAGATCTCATTCAAATCATAGCTTTGCAACGAAAATGAATCAAAATGTATATATCTTTAAAACCGGTGTAAATCCAAGCGTTGTCATAAATAGCTGGACCTGAATCCTGATGGTAAAACAACAGATATAAATTGAGGTGCGAAATTAGGATACTTAGATGAAAGCGCCGCTGTCACGACAGTAATAATGGCGTCGCAATCCAATCGCAGTCACCACTTATTGTGCCGACACGACTAATTTGAATCGGAACATCCATGTGCTGAACGCCAGAGCCCCGGCATTATTGCCTCCAGTGCTGCCTTGGTGTTCCTGCGAGGCGTCCGACCAGGCCTTCGCCTGCCCAACATGACCATCGAAAACATTCCTTTCTTTGTTTGTTCTGTAGGTGTCGGTAAGACGGCCAGCCAGTGGCCATTGCCCCACTTCCAACTATCCAACTCCAGCTGTGGCAAGGAAGGATGATCAAGAAGCATAGGGGGGTGAATTTTGTTGAATACGGGATGGGAAGGGATAGTAAGTCGATTATCAAAGGCCCGATCTTGATATGGAATGTGACATGAGGTTTCTTTCGCTTGTGAGGGCACAGACTGATCATTACGGTTGGAACGGAGACACGTCTACTGGGACTTGTTATAGCATATTGAGTCTGTGGGCTAATATGAGTAAATTAATGTTGACCGAGATAGGAATATACCGCGTCAGGCGATCGCCGTTCCTTTAGTCGTGTTCGCTCATTCGGAAATATTTTCCCCAGCTTAGGTTTGGCCATAGGGCGCACACAACCTGTGGTGTTTAGATCCAGCACGTCTACAGGCTGGAATACGGAACTAAATATGTGAACCCGAAACAGCATGAGACTTACTAGGATATCTTCAAGAGCATCAACATGACGCAGCTCCAGGCTTGGCAGAACCTGAGCAACATTCTCAAATTCATTGTTTAGCATATTGCACAATGGTGTGATAGCTCTGCCGCAGGCTCCATCTACGGATTGCCATGCGACTTCAGGATGCGGGGGAAGAAGTACACGCAAATTGTTCAGGTCTACCACCTTAGAATTGATAGATATTAGTATGTAGACAGCTATGCAAACGAGGAGTGTAAGCGTACCAATGAGCTCTGCTCCTCTTTGGCTTGATATGCAGGTCGAGGAAAGGAGGTGTCGTAGTAAGGCGAGCAAACATGTTTGACAAAGCAGACCTTGAATGAGTGAAAATAAACGCTAGCTCAGGTTGAACGTGGGTGGCCGCTTGAAAGAAAACATGGCGGTTGGTAGGCCCATTGCCTTGCCGGCTTCTGGCACCGGGACCGGTTAACGTAGTATCCTACAAGGCTCCAAAGCGTAGGCTCAATCAAGACCCCTCTCACATCCATGGACATTCTTCGTACGGAGAGGTCAATTTGGCAGGCAGCCCGGTTGCTCCGTGGGGACACAAACGCCCTGAGACCTGAGGCCTGAGGCATAATCCTCTAGTCTCCCTGAGGCAGACGCCGAGACCAAATATTTGGAACCTCTGTCCGTGAGGACGAATATCTCGTATAATATGGCTAGTGCTCCAACGTTATTCGACGATTTATGTAATGAACAACCTCACCCTTTTTTTTTCCCACTGTTTATAGCTGCGCCGCATGAATCAATGCTTCCTTTTGGACCCTTTCTGTTGTTCAGATACATAGCTCCTTCCCCTCCTCGTTCTTCATCCCATTTCCTACTCGCACGAAATCTGGCATGGCAGAAAAGGACAGAGGTACACGCAGCTATCCATACCGAGCCCTTGGTTTATCTCACCATCGATTTCTTCACGGCTAGTGGATGGCTATCAGCCGAGTCAATACGACGATCCTTCGGCAAAGCTATGGTCAACCTACCTCTCCAATTCAGAAAAGTATGACCAAAGGATGGCTCAGAATTGGAAGGGCGACATGGATTCAGTCCTTATCTTCGTGAGCACTCTTAGAACTCGAATGTACTTCAATTCAACAGCAACTTCCTCCCTGCCTATTTGTCTATGCCCTGCCAGGCTGGCTTGTTCTCCGCCAGTCTTACTACGTTTATTGCACAGAGTTACCAGTCGCTCAACCCCAACTCGAGTGACGATACTGTATTTTTGTTAGCTCAGATTTCGCAGCAACTAGCATCGCTCTCGAACTCCACTTCCCCTCCTGGACTGACATCCCGCATAATGGCCAATCATGAGCCTATTTTTTCTCCCCCAACTTCTGCCATAGTTTGCAACATTCTGTGGTTCCTTAGTCTCGGCTTTAGCCTTGCTTGTGCTCTTTCAGCCACCCTCGTCGAGCAATGGACGCGACACTATATCCAAGCTTGCAATAGCAAACCTGCACCACAAGACCGTGCTCGAATTAGCATTTACCTCTTCCAAGGCATCAAGCAGTACAGAATGGCAGCTGTTGTGGAGGCGATACCCATGCTTCTCCACATATCCCTATTCTTGTTTTTTGTAGGCCTAGTCGCATTTCTCATACCTGTGAATCCTGCCATCCAATATCTTATGCTCGGCATGCTACTCCTCTGCGGCTGCTTATACTTTCTGATCACCATCTTGCCTATTTTTCATCTTGCTTGTCCCTTCTGGACGCCCCTTTCAAGTGTATTTTGGTGGCTCCATCAGCAAATCCACTTTTACCTTTATCGACGAGGCTCTCAGGAAAAGGAATTCACAGTGACCCCTTCTATGACGCAAGCTAGAGAGTTATATGCAATGGACATTACCGCAGAACGCGACGAACGCGATTTCAAGGCAATGTGCTGGACACTTGATGCTTTGCGTGAAGACAACGAACTTGAGCCATTCATCGAAGTCATTCCAAGTGTAGTCTCTGGACATGACTACAGCGCCAAGTTACTCATGGATAATTTACTAAATCACCATGATGTCACTATCAAACTTGGTTATCGTCTCCCAAGGCTTTTGGCGACGTGCATGGGTGGACTTCTGGACCCTTCAATCACCCAAAAACGAGCTATAACTTGTCTCAAGGCGATGTGGTCCTTAACCATGCTTTCGATGCCAAAAGCTCAACATATAACATCATCCCGGGAGAGTCTCAAATTCAAAGAAGACACACTCGCCCTGCTGTATAACGTGGAGAGAGCACTTCCCTTGGTCGAAGGGTACATCTCGTCTGCCAGGATTGTCGTGGCAAGGAGTTTAATGGACATGCAAATTGAGCGCGCTGCTGCAGTGGAGGAGCACGCTTTGGAGATTTGTCAGAACTTGGCATCCAGCCCTTGCATTAGCCAGGATAAAACTTCGTCTTCTTGCGAGAAACAGAACATCAGCGATGCACTTCATCATAGGCTTCAAACCTTGCACAAGGAAATCTTTGGGTTAAAGATTAAAAGACTGACAATTCCGCCACCTCATGTCATGATCGAAGCCGTCGCAGCTCAACAAACACGCCTGATGACTCTCGCAACCAACTCCAACGACGGTGTCGATGTAGAACTGATACAGGAGCTCTTGCATTCTCTCAAGGAATTTCGGACAATTTTAAACCAAGCAGGATTCTCCCTTGCCCTAGAATACACCGCCAGAATTCTGTCTTCCGACCAACTACCCCACGAAGCATTTAACACCTTGCGACGCACCTTCTTCAGGCTAAATTTCAACCTCCCCTTTACGAAAGGGTCGCAGGAACGCTTAGTGAGATACCTAGAGGAAGCGGCTGAACAGAGTTCTCGTGGCTCTACACGATTTCCACACAGTATTGTCGACATCCTACTTGGCATGACACGAGCTCTGAAGGATCCCCTTTGTATCATGAAAGCCAGAGGAATAATCACGGGCTATATGAAATTTGCGCCAGATACAGCTGCAACACGAGCCTTATCCGTTCTTGAGCAAACTTTACCTCGTGATCCTCGTGTCTGCTCTCCACTGGATTTGTTCAGTTCACACCTCTACACAGACGCCAGACCCAGCAGAAACCTCAAACGATCAAGAACGACCTCGTTGTCGGCTCTATATACGTGAATGCCAACTCGTGGGTCAGACTTACTTATTGACTAGCGAGGTCTTAAACCATTCTTGGGGAAGTTTGTCCACCACCAAGTTTAAAATTTGATTCGTGTACAAGAAAACAAAATAATTTGACGACCAGGCCAGTGGATCGAACGTATTTACTATTACAGAAACATAGCGGTTAAGCGGAATTTCCGGGAAGAGTGTAGGAATTCTGGTCTATACAATAATAATATGTGTTGGGCAAGTCCGACGATTCTAAACAATCTATTTCAGGGTCCAACGCCTATTATACGAATAATCCTCCGTGTTCAATTGACGATAACCTCCGTCAAGGTTGCTAGCGCAGTTTTTTCATCACTGTCCGGTAACAAGTTTAATACATCCCGGGCCTTTGCAGCATAGGCTTCGGCAAGAAGCTTAGACCGCTCGATGCCCGATGTCCTCCGAACATACTCTATAGACTAAAGAAAAGATTTTTATTACAATGTAAAACTTTATGAAATCTCGATAGAACTTACAAGCTCTATGTCGCCAGGTTCACTACAATATCGTTGGATCAGAGGAAGTAATTGAGGACATTCCTCCGACGCAAAAAGAATTGGTGCACTTGCCAATCCGGGCTGAAGATTTTCGATTTCTCTGGTATCTTCCATCACCTGGATGAAAACATCAGTTTCGGGGTTTACGAGAGGATGCATTTCCGTTACCTGATAAGCAATACCCAAATTCCGGCCGTAGGCATACGCGACCTCTTTCCAGATGTCACCTTCTTTGCATCCACCTAAGATCACAGCAGAACGGGCAGCCTTCGCCATAAGGCTTGAAGTTTTCAAGTATGTCTTTCGGAGATACAGATCCCATGCGGTCTGGATGATCCGCGGCCCTTCCACAAGACCCACCTCAGGAGTCTTAACATGGTCCATTCGTAGAATCTCCCCTTCCACAAGATTTGAGATCACACTCGCAACGAGCTCTACCACTTCGCTCTCTCCCAGCCTTGAGAGGGCTGTACTAGCGCGTCCCAACAGGTAATCTCCCCCAAGAATCGATACTTTGATTCCAAAAGGGTCGGGTGGACTTTGTGTGTTACCAGAGCTGGCAATGTTGTTATGTAGGAGAGAAGCAATATGTACCATTTCCACAATTTGCGCGAGTCGTATTTGCGTTGGCAGGAGGGTGGCTGAAATTAGGGAAGGGTTAATGGAGGGGTTAGTTGACGGAAAGGGAGGTGTTGGTTGTGGTAGACGCGGTGTAGGTCGCTGGACATGGAAAACGGTCTCGAATGACGCCGTATGGTCTGGCATACTGGGATTCCATTCATTTAAGGCGCCTGAAAGCGTCAAAGGTCGATCGAGTTCTTCAGATAGGCCAGAAGTTGTCTCGCAAGCCGCATCCCAATGCTTTCGCTCCCAGCGCGTTCCTAGACCGTTCGTTGCACGAGCGAATAAAAGAACCAGGAGCGAGCGCAGTTGTTTTGATGGGTGTAGGAAATAGTAGTCTGCTATTTCTGCAAGACCTGGATGTGCTGTATCGAGCATTGTAAGCATATTCTTGCGTATATAGGCGAGTTCCGAGGCCACGAGAACGTAAGGATCCGATGTTTGGTGGCTTGGAAGCTCATGCTGGATTGGAATATGTTCTTGTCTTGGCTTAGTCGTGTTTTCGATTTTTTGAGCGAGTACACTGAGTTTTCGATGCCGACATCTCGTGACTAAAGTCTGTCGGATGAAGAATTTGCATAATGGATTTAGTCCCATCCTTGCAAGTAAGAGAATGACTGAGAACAGGCAAAAAGAACTGAGGTCGTTAGCAACGGGGTGAAACGGTGTTCAAACCTGAGAAGTTCAAACCCACAGTCTATTTTATAGTATTATTCACACTACTTTTTTTCTGTCTTATCGCTCGCCACTTCTTGAGCAGGAGAAATGAATGAAAAATAACATGAAAAACGAACCAAAAAAATGATCTACCGTGAGATTATAACCTTTCTTCAAAAACATCTTTTCAGAGTCCCTTGTTTTATTATACAGCAGTTAACAGTACATGCGTCTAGTGGGTGCGTATTACCTGAACATATATACAACGAGAGGTGCAAATTGGAAAAACAGTATGCTGAGATGATAAATATGTCTGAAACCAAAGTGGCGTATGTAGTCCAGAGACAATGAGCATCATCGTGAGCGGGTGGGCACACGGGACGCTGCTGTTGTTGAAGCATTAGACTTTGGTACCGCTATGTGTTCTCGGAACTTGCTGAGCGGTTTCGCCAGATGACAAGCAAGGATTTTTCCCTGAAGAAAGTTTCCATGAATGCTTGGTATGTGTGTGTGTGTGTGAGAAATATGAACTACGTACCTTGTTTACCAGCTCTTCCCAGTCAGTCATGTCCGTCGCATTCAATGCAAGGAGCATGAGGGGTTGACAATCGTCTGTGAAGGGGCCTTCTGCAGAGTCATCTATTGGAAGTACGATAATTTTCCCTAGCTATAAACAAAAGGCGCGTTGACAACTCTCGTACATCAAGTGCAGACCGGATCTTACCTCACTATCAACCATTCCATAACCTTGCTCCCTTGTTTCCTGCCAGACTTCTCCGCTCAAACCCACTATGATACGAATTTCATCCTTCGGTCGAATAGGTTCACTAGTAGCCGAAACCAACTCGCCAGATGTTGTGAAAAGTATAGCCGTATGTAGATGAGGGGGCGCTAAAACTTGAGAAAGTAGACTGTGAAGAATTGAGAGCATTAACATCTTGGATGGCTGGTTATATTACTTGCAAACTATCATCAGAGAAGAAGTTTTCAAATCACGTGTTTCGATTTATCAATCGTCGATCGCTAAGATTTGAGTTAAATCTGATCGATCCCACGCGGACAAGGTGGCGGTGCAGACCCTTAAGCAGAATACACCTCCTCGTAAAATACAAAAAGCTGTTATAAAATGTCAATCATCCATTGACATTTTCTATGCGAGCCATTAGTTGGTGGTCACTACCGTTCCGAAGTTCTGGTGAGTGAAATACGGGTAACTTGTTCACGTCAAGCACTGCAACCTCTCGACACTCCAATGCCATTGCAATCCGATTCACACCATCATGCTCCTGCCAGTCGATCTCGAAAACGCCTGGTTTGTCAGAACCAGCATACCATGACCAGATTCGTACATGTGTCTATGACCAAACATTTAACCACGGCCGATGATGGAAGACTGCTGTGAATCTTACCCTGCTGTGATAAATGTGCATCCAACCGTCACCACTGCCAGTGGCAATAAGTTTGCCGTCTGGACTAAACGTTAGAGCATAAAGCGGACGTCTGTGATCTCGGAAGACATGTAAGCATTCTCCTGTCACAGAGTCCCATAGTCGTGCTGTCCCGTCAAACGATGATCTAGATATAATAATAATTAGGTGGAACAAGCTCTGATTTCAGGTTGAAGACTTTACGTTGCAAGTAGCTCGTTTGTCCCTGTCGGACAATCAACGCACCACCCAACAGTGCTCACAGAATGATTGTGGCCCTTCAATATTACAGCTTGATACGATGACGACAAACCAGGAATGGCATCAATATCTGCAGCTTCGTTGATGTTGTCCACGTTCCATATACATGCCGTTCCATCGTCCGAACATGATGCTAGTCGGGTACCCGATGGATTTACTTTGATCTGATTGATCTCGTCTTTATGTCCGCTAAACAAGCCAATTACTTAGTACTGACACGAATGGAACCGAAAACTGAAACGGACTTTAACGTCTTTATGGGATCATCTTTGTCTACTTGCATAATAAATATTCGCATATCAGCCCCAGCACTAGCAAAAGTGTCTTCGCTCAACCATTCGACGTCTAGACAGCAGTCTGTACCAACAAATGTTATAAATGGCATGAGAGAGTGCAGAACACATCAATCACCTTTATGACACCGATATTGTTTATGAAGACGTTTCTCTCTCACATCCCATAAACACGTTGTCCCGTCAAGACTCGCCGTCAATAACCATGCACCATTTTTCGAAAACCGCGTCGCAAATATGGGGCCCTTCTCAATACAAGATATGAACAATCAGATCTCATATAAAAACAAAAACATTCATGTTCCCCTACCTGGTGCTGTGGATGTGAGAAGTAAACGGACCCTCGATTTGTGCACACACGAAGGACAGAGTCATACGATCCAAGCGCTAGCAATGTCCCTTCCGAATTCCAATCCAATGAAGTTAGATCCCCTTGCAGAGCTCTTGATACGTTTTCTAAAGCGATCGGTTCTCCCGGCGCTTCTGCAGACTCCAAACTATTAGGCGGCGGATCAGGGAGGTTCCACAAATTTACGACTCCATCTTTTGATCTAAATGAGGATTAAAGGTTTATATGCTTGTACTAGAAGAGATCCAGTGGCAGAAACGTACCCAGAAGCTAGCAAGTGATGCATCTTTGGATTAAAGGCACAAACGAACACCTGCAGAAGTGGTCATTACATGAGGTCACTACACATACAGCAACGTTTGAGGTCGCAAAGAAGCTTACCTCCGTTCTGTGACCCGATAGTCGTAGGACAACGCCTGGAGGAAGTGCTTGGTCGTAGGGAGTGTGTGGAAGGATCGGTTTGTTTAGGGGTACCTGTCGTACATTATAATAGTCGTAGGCTTCGTTGATCGGGCTCCTTGCTCGGGCAGCTGCAATACATTTGATACTGCGTTTGCGACAAAAAGAAGGAACTTACAATCCGAGTTTACATCAATATCCATGTCGGGTGAGCCACGTCTAGCACGTTTCTCAACTGGGCCATAAATAGGAACCGGGGAGGTTTTTCGTTTGGCAAGTCCATCAAAGGTAGGTGTAAGTGTTTGAATCTGCTTCAAAAGCACTTTTTCATGAAGTGGCAACGCCTCCCTAAGTGACCCAGTTTCAAAGTTTGCTTGCGATGGGTCTGCGGTACCTTTGTGCGTTAAAGCTGGTGTCGGTGTTGTGACTGACATTGTGCCATTATTCGGTGCTATGCTTGATTCGTTAAGTTCCATTGGGGTTCCAGACTGAGCTGACCTGGTAGCGGAAGCGTCGAGCGAACATACATGTGGATCAAGAAGCGAGAATCCAGCCTTGCAGCTGGTGGTCAATTCATCGTTTCGCCAATGTGACTCTACTTCAAGGTAAAGCAAAGCCTTGCTGAGTAGTTCTATAAGTTCTCCGCGGGGAATGTGCTTTGAGAAATAGGGTGAACTTTGAAGACGCCCTTCATTGCGAAGAGCAAACGCGGAATGATTGAACCCTACTGAGGATGAAATAAGTGCCGTCATGAAAATTTCACGAACATACCAGCGTCCTGAAAGTAAGAGTATATCAAACAATTTATTTCATCTGCCGTTATTATGATTGGTTCAGCGGTCATAACTGATTGAAGGAGCGTGCGCGTTGTTTGAAATTAAACTTGGAAGGACGGTCAACGTGAAACTGTGTTTGTTCTTGTTTTGTGCCATGACAAGCACGATCACTGATATTCACGGCGGGCCGGCAAAATGATGATGTCGAAGGTGGCCGGGTTCATCGCACTCTCTCATCCCACAACCACGAGAGCTGGTCATGTCCGACAATTCTGGAGGAGATGGTTTTGAACCTTTTAACATTGGTGCTTCCGATAGCAATACTATTCAGGACATTTTAGCTTGTGAGTTAACGAACTTGCCTAAACATATGGGCTTACATGTCATTCTGCAAGCTTTATTTTCTACGCAAAGTAATGAAAATCTTCAGCCAGCATCAATTCCAAGAGGAACACGTTCGATATCATTGTCTACAACTAGTCTACGAGATCTGGCTCGATTCGTCACTGTACGAACGAGCGATTCTGCCTTCGGAGCCAATATCCGTATTGAAGAGGACGGGTATGAGGACGAGGAGGAGGAGGATTATAATCCGGAAGATCAAGACGATTATGCTCCTTCCCAGCAGTGGTTCCCCCCAGTAAAGGAACCTCGAAAGGAGGGCGAAGAACTCCTGCACAGTGGTGATTTTGGAAGAGTCGGCGTCAAGATAAGAAGTCGAGCAAATAACTACAATTTGATGAAGTCAGTGTTGAATCGAGCGGCCCAACCAATCCCTAATCTCAATAAAGAAGACCTTCTCAGTGTTTGTTCCAACTCTCCCTATCAGAATCATGAACTAAACTGGTCTTTGTCCCCAGAACCTCGTTCCTAATACCAATGGGACTACAGTCGCAACATACGAGGCCAACATGTACACTGCCCAATTTTCAGACGGCACATTAATCTCATCTATCAAATCCAAACAATGTCTGATCTTTCCCTTGTAGATTCATCTTTTTACTACACTTGCGCGCAAGGTATCTTGGGATAAATCAACCATAAGTACTTTCGGAAATTAACTCACATCTTACTATTATTCAGACTTCAAGCTGCACATTTTCGATATGAGGGCGCCTCTGAAAGGAGATTTCACCCATTCTTCGAGACGCTTCCAGACTGATGGCGAACTTGTAACACGAATGCCTGTCAGAAAGGTTATTCAAGGCCACCCTGGAAGATGGACGATAACAGACGCTGACTTATCTCCTGATAACGAGAGGTACTCAGAGAATTTTCCGACTTGATTTGATAAACTGATACTATCATCAGGATGATATACTCTTCCATTGTAAGTATTATTATTTTTTCCAATTACCGTGCTAATCCGGGTAAAATGCAGACGCCAACTGTGTATATGACGAGCACGGCACCCGATGGAAACGTGGCTCAGATTCCAATCTCGTTTGCAGATCCGGTCAGGAGACCATTTTTCAGCTATGGCGAGACTTTTGGAATTTGGAGCTGTCGGTTCTCCGCTGATGGAAACGAGGTGGTTGCTGGCGGAAGCGGCAAGATTTTCGGTTTGTTGAAATTCTCCGATGTTTTCCAAGTTTCCTAGACTCACAGGTCATGATAGTGTACGATCTTTTGGCTAATAAGAGGACTGTCAAAATTTCTGCACACGAAGACGATGTTAACAGCTGTTGTTGGGCCGATACAGGCTCGGGTAATGTCCTTGTGAGTGCCTCTGATGATACGTTCCTCAAAGTTTGGTATGGCTCTACGACGCGTAGCCTGATATCTTCTGAACAACTGTTTGACAGGGATCGCCGGTCTCTGGGCGCCTCAGCGAAACCATCTGGCGTCCTCATCGGTCACACAGAGGGTATCACTTATGTCTCCGCCAAAGGAGATGGTCGTTACGTTATCTCAAACGGCAAAGATCAAGCCTTGAGACTCTGGGATCTACGGAAAATGCGCAGCAGCGAGGAATTTGAAGCTGTCGAGCACAAGCATTATCAGGCTCGGAACTTTGATTATAGGTATGTCAATTATCCTTGAATCAAACTTATTATCCTGATATTAACACTGCATGCCTGTGTGTTTAGATATCCCCATTATCCCAAACCAAGATTCAAAGCCCATCCCAAGGACTGCAGTGTCATGACGTATCGGGGACACAGCGTCCTTCGCACTCTTATCAGGTGTCATTTTAGCCCTGCAGAAACTACTGGGGCACAGTATATTTATTCTGGTTCGGCGGATGGGAAGATACACGTAAATATCTCCTTCGCTCACAGAGACAACACGACATTGATGAAAAATCAATTCCATTCTTAGATATGGTCACTCGATGGGAGAGTTGTTCATGTCCTTGATCGCTCCAAGACGTTGCCAGCCAAACATTCCCCATCAGGGCCAGAGCCGTCCGGCCCCAGCATCACCCCATCGAATGCTTGTGTTCGTGATGTCAGCTGGCACTCACAGGTTAGACAGAGTGTTTTTGAATGACACACAATCAAGTGCTAACCAACGGACTCGACACATGTTCAGGAACCTGTGTTAATGAGTGCTGGATGGGAAAACAGAAGTGGTGGAACCGTTATCGCTAGGCATGAGTATAAGGGTTTGTCAAAAATGAATGGTGCCTTGGAGGATTGGGTAGAGAGGCAGAATTTAGAAGCAAGCCACACTTCTAATGGACCAAGACGGTCCAGCCGTCTGTTTCAATAACGCGAGCGAAGGCATGTTCCCGGAACCTACGAGCTCAGTGACGAAGAAGCTATGTAATACTTATCAACCATGCCTTGCCCCTCTCTTTTGTCCGTGGAGTTCTCTAGAGCCTAGCAGAGCGACTAGCTTCTTCCTTACATATCGCTGTCTTTCAATATGCCATATCGCGTGTATTAGTAGCTAACGTATAACACGTATAACGTTGTACTCGGTGTATTATATTTATGCAGTATGGTCTTCTTTTTTCGTTCATGGGAACGCTGTCCACCGATTATAATGCCTGATTTTCTGCTTGTACATAGTGCAAGGCAGGGGAAGTACTAGGTTAACTAGTATTCTCCAGGGTCCAGGAGCATTGCCTTTGCTTAAAGCAGTCTAGATTAATCTAAGTTGTTTATTGAGTCGTAATCTGCATCTATTCCGACTTCCAATCGGTACCCAGCGGTCAATCATCATGAAGTTAATTTCGATTTGGGAGACTCTGAGCAGGATCTAAGAGCGCTCCAAATGTACGGCCATGTGATGGGGCAGGCGAGCAAATATGTCCGCCTTATTGCAAGGCTGTCAATTGACGCAAAAACTTAAGCCCACATGCTTATGACTTCTGAGAACCGAGTGTGACGAAACAAAGCGAAAGAGAGTATGTGGCGCTGGAAGATCGCTTGAAACGGCATCATGCTGCGCTGGCTAAAACCTGGCAAAAGATAAGCGGTTGGACACGGTTTTGCATTGTTGCATCTCCGTTGACCGCCCCTAAGTAGTCAGTGGAAACAAGAATGTAACGAAGTGTCGATTCTAGCCCAGAATCCGGAAACTTGCCCTGATGGAATTTTGTCTGACAACGGAAAAAGACCCGAGACTCGGATGTGAATCAAAGGAACGATCTTGTTGTTTTTGTTTTGGACTAGGCAAGCCGTGGCAAGGCCACCGTGCTGGCCGGTGACACCGACAAAACCTGCTGCGCGCGAAAACAAAAATGCAAAGGGCGAAACATTTATTTGGGAAAGTGATGCAGCATCACAAGAGCATCACGTACAATACACAGCAATCAGCATGGATAGCCGCAACCGATATTTTGAGCGGCAAAAGCTAAGCTATTAGAGCTGCGTCAAGGGTCACATGAGGCTGCGAAATGAAGCAAAATGTAAAGCCAAGACGGTTACACGATGTATGTGGACATTGCCGTGACTATATTCTACCAATTCCATTCAAATTTAACCCTGAGAGAGCGCTTTTGGTGAGTGCATTCAGGCTAACAGATCGAACTGATATTGATCTTCTGATATATACCTGTCTCCGGATAACTTGGAACAAATTTGTTAGCGCCAGCACCATCGCCCCAATCGCGATCGGCAAGCACTAAATGACTACATATGTACTGGGCATCATCGGCGTGGCGTACCTGATCTCGCCTTTGATCAGGATTCAGTCGTAAAATTAACTTTCAAATCTAACACATGCTCCCCATAAGGAACCCTCCAACTGCAGCCTGCTGCCAGTTCAAGGCCCCTTTGTGGTGGTCTTAAAAGCCACTCCTTCCCGTTCTCTTTTTCCTTTCCCTCTCTCATATTAACTAACATGACCCACCACAGAGTTTATCACTCAAATCCTCCCTACCACTCACCGGTCACGAACCATTCTTACACTTACCAGGCGGCATCCACTTCTCAACTGCCTTTGTCTGCATCGGATGTCCCCGACCTTTACTATGAGCAGGGTTACAGGACCCCCTCAGTAACATCACTGGACATGTTATCCACACCTCCACGCCACTCCCAAACCCCCTGGATGCAGGAATACCACAATGACGTACGAGAAAACAGTGTCTCGTACATGTCTTCATGGCCCATGAATTCCTGCCAGTCGAAACGTCCCACCATTGCTCCGATAGACACAAATTTCAATTGGAGTCTCCATGATACAACAGAGTCTCCTCCCATGCCCACCTCTCACGGCAAATTTAACCGATCTCACCGAGTCGCAGGGGGACCTCGCTCCTCTTACACCCACACCTTTGCTGATAACGATCCGAGCATGAGCTTTAGCCTCGCTGCAATGCCTGATTCTTCCGCATTGTCTGCACTACTTCTACCCCCGATTGCACCATTATCAGATCCATATCCAATTACACCCCCTTCACATCAATCTGCCACAACCACAACTCAAGCTCCATTGAAGTTGCATCAACCACGTCCTTCTAGACGAATACCCATCATCTCGCTTTCTAACTTGGCATCTGCATGTGACGATTTCGCTATCTCTACGCGTGTGCAGGAGCCGAATCGCCATGCCTCGGAGCAACCTCCTTCCCCACTATCACTCGATTACAATAGAGCTTCTTCCATGCTGTCTCTCCCCGCAGCCGACGGAGGCAATACTCAACAGCTGAAGTATATGCTCTATCCAATTAGTGATGTGTATAGTCCTACGTTTGGGGTTGGCTTTGATGGCCATTCAGGGAAGGCGATTCTATGTAATTGCGGATGCATGGAATCTTACACTTTTCGGTAATTTCGTTTTCCAGCATCATCAATCTACCACTTTCACAGACGTCAGTACATTATTTCTCATCGATCATGATGGCATTTATGGTTGAAATTTATCATACACACAATTTACGTTACAAATCAAGACATGGCATTTATAAATTTAGGGGGAACTTGGATGTTGGTCGTACAAAATGACAAATCAAAAAGAAGGGGTGTCGCCTAGGTATGGCTGTATCTAAGACTACGAAACGACAAAGTGATAGGGAATTTAACAAGGTAGTGGGTAACTCTGGGAATAACGTGTGACGCCGGCAGCTGCAAAATAAGGAAGAAATACACTGCGGTACCTTAGATGCCACCTCGAGCGGAAGTCGTCCTGACCCGACCATAAGTCGACGTTAACGATGAAAGAACGTGACGCTGTGCATCATTGGGTTCTACATTTTCTTCATTGTGTTTCGATTTTCCGACGGTGTTGGGTATCTTACATAGAACAGATTTGAAAAGACAGATGATCTAGACGAAAATAATACACACCTCACTGTTTATCGGATCGATATCAATCGATTTCTCCAAAGAATACTGAGTTTGAATATGCATAGGGAGATGTGCGGCTGATCCGTTGGTTATATCACAATCACTACCAGCATCGAGGCTAGATAGAATGTCGCTGAAGCCAAAGCTGGGATCGAACTCGTTCCGAAAAGCATGTCGTTGGTGAGTATCAAGACCAACATCGGAAAGATCAATATCCTCAGACAGCCATGTCCGAACATCCAAATAGTCCATAGAAGGTTCAGAATCATACGTTGACCCAGACATCGTATTTCCCAGTACCCGGAGTTTCGCAGGTTTGACTTGGCCATTTATATGAAGCAAGGGATCGAAGTAAGGGTGAGACCGGTCGTTCATGTAGAAGTCATAGATTCCAGAAGATTCTTCGATACCATGGGCCTGAGGCATGCTGTTATCTATTAGATTGTAGAGCTCAGTACGTTCATCCTTGGTCAGGAGGCGATGCTCTTCGACAGTCATCAACATATCCAAAGTTGCGCCACATGTGACAGTAGCTTCCAGGTCCAGGAACGATGAAGTTTCCATTGGCGAGTTGAAATAACCGCTCCCGAAAGTATCAGGGGAACTTTGCATAAAATCTGAGATGGTGTTGCTCTTCTCAGGAAGGTCGCCAGGGAGGTCTGTGGTGATGGTAAACTTAGGGCAAGTAGATTCCCAGTCCGTATCTGTCCCAGAGGATGAAGCCCCAATGCCAGACTCGGGAGAAACTCCTCCGGGAAGCGTTTCGATGAAATCAGGACCATTGATACTTGGCGATTTCTTGATCCGCTTTGATGAAATGGTAGCGGACGGGCGCGGCAAGCGAGGGCCTCTCTCCGTTCCTTGAGTTTTAATCTGTCGCGTGCGGCCACGTGCATTGGCAGAAGAAGGAGCGACTTTGGCTAGAAAGGGTCGTTGCAAAGCCGCCTCACAAGTTACAGTTTCTTGTTTGACGATTGCTGATGGAGGCTATGAGATTATGAGAAATACTCCGGTCAAAGGGAAATAAAAAAAACCATACTTTTGATACCGCTTGAGAATGAGCTTCTGCTTTCATTGCGCGCCCCCTGATTAAATTGGTATGTTTGTCTTCCTTTGCTACGCGCAAGCCTGTGTATTTTGGCATAAATTAAGATAATCCGGAATACAATGTATTCTGCACCTCTGGAGTGGAAATAGTCGTAGATATGCCTGCGGTCAACGCAATACCGTTCTTGAAAGTCCTTTCTCACAGAGAATGTGGGCATTTTAGCTCCTGGAACGATTAGAGCTTCCATCTCAGCCACAAGGTCCGGACCAAGACGTATAGCGAGGCGTAGCGGGTTGACTCTTCTTGTTTTCGGACGGCCATCCTCAGCCAAGTCCCACAGAGATTCATCAAGGCTATCATCAAGCGAGTCAAAAGTTCTCTTTCTAGTATCTACAGCAGACGCTGTAGTATCCCCCAGTCCAGAAGAGCGCGAGCCATTTCGCGTGTAAGGTGTCCCCATGATCGTTCGAGAAAAAGCAGAATGACGACAACAACTTAATCAAGTTAATGAAACAAAGTAAACGCGTCCTGTTTATGTTCACGTGATTTATACCCAAGTGAAAATCAACTCCGCTCTCACCTGCATATATCATTTTGTCCATCCTGGCGGAATTTTTTTCCGCGTTTTTGGCAAGAAAATGACCGTTGCGGCGCTTATCAGTTCTTATCTGCATTTCTTGGCCATTGTCTGTCAATCATCTGTATGTGGTAAACATTTTCATTACTGTAAATATGTGATTCTACAATCATTAATCCCACAGACTGGCAACATATTGACCTAGTGCTTGGACCTATGATATATCCTCAGTCCAACTAACAGTCCCTGCCTAGAGCTCTTGTATATCCACTGTCCATCCTTCTGAGTGCATATCTTCCATGATTGATAGCTGATAATAGAAGGGTGGCAGAAAAGTGATTAGGGCTACACACCGTACCGTAACGGTAGTCGGCCGTACTTTTTGGTGTTCGAGCCTTTCACGATTCGGCCGTATACTGTAAAAATACGGTTTGCCAGGTAGCTGTTGTCGATGCTGAGCACCAAAAAAAGGGTCAGAATTTTAATCTGAGGTTGGATTTAGTTTAGGCTAATCCGAACCCAATCATGACATTACTAAAGATAATCCTATTAGTATTTAGACGAGCCGTATGGCAGCCGTAAATTTACGGCCGTATTCTTGACATCCCAAAGGTCTCGCGGTTCGGCCGTTATACCGTAGTCTATGGTAACGGCGCGCAGCCCTAAAAGTGATCATGGTTGTACATAACTCGAAATAGTCAAATTTGAGACTTACTGGGCATGAGCGCTGCCAGAATGGAGTGCATATATGCATGAGAAACAGCTGGTCACATGAATAAGAAAGTCGGGAGTTGACCTACCAACATGCTAGGATATGCATATGTGTGCCTTTATATACAATAATGAGAATACCAAGTATTCGAATATTCACAATTATTGGGCAGAGCGATGTGCAGGATACCTTGGGAGATGGGATGGGGCAGAGGGTGGGGAAGGAAAGAAAGAGAGGAATTTTTGCAACATAATTAGATCCAAAGTCCAGTCAAAAGTCAAGCTTTCAGGTTGTCTTAAGGTCAGAATGATGTCATTATCAAGTTTGGAGGCAGAATGAAGCTTGCATTGCGACAAGGGTGCCGGAAATCACAGATAGGAAGGGGTCGTCACTGGGGCTTAATCCTTATGTAATGTAGTCGGAATATATCTTTATCTGTAACAAAATTTCTTTCAAAAATACAGACTAGCTGCAAACACAACTTTTTTTGTGGATGTTAGTTTAGGAAACGTCATCAACAAAGAAGAGATCGTGAACTCACTATCTCTTTTTATCTTGATTTGTGATTCTTCCATTTTTTTGAATAGCTCCGCATCACCAATCACACGAGCTGCATCTCTAACCTCTCTACAAGTCTCGTCAAGACGTGTTATGACTCGAACAATTGTCCCCTCTGCGACATCTGTTAACCCTGTGATCTGTTCAAAAGGCTTATACAATGTTAAAAAAGGGCTTACCCAACTGTCAAAGATCACTTACCATGCCTTTTGCCCACTCGTACACTACCTCAACAAGTCCGAACTTCAGATTAGACCTGAAATCTTCAGCAGGAACCTTGTGAAAATCTTGGATACCGCCGACTCTGTCGCTAATAGCGAGAATTGCGTCTCGCCCTAATTCTAACTTTGGAGAGAGAAGTGGCTCGACGTCTGTCTTTTCTTGAAAAACGAAGCAAGATAGCAGAGCTACAACTTCTTCAGGATCGTAATTGGCCAGCGCGTTTTCCAATATCAATTCCGTCAGCACAAGCTCGTTCGCGGAATTTATCTGATGGTTTTTATTGAGGTTTGTAGTGGAGGGAAGCTCGCATCAAGACATACCTCACAAGCTACACGTCCTTTGAGTAGAACTGTGGAGTTTGCGTCAATAAACTTCAGCTCCTTGAGAACCTCCACGCGTTGCTCATAGTCTGGAATAAGTTCCAAATTCTGATCTGAGATTGCATTCTTTAGGGTTTTAATGTTGGCACGCAAGACTTTTTTTCCGTGAACGATTTTGTACTGCACACGTGAGAATCTGTACAGATCATCAAAACGAACCTCTTACGTGTTGAGTCATTTCTGGGCATTTCAAACATTCTTTGTCTCCTAGGTGCTTGGCTAGGGAGTCTCGCGATCGTAGCGTGTCTTGGAAATCCAAGATCCGCACACGACCCCAATCGACCTCTGTAATTGCACCCGCACCTATCCATTCATTTACGTGTGTCTGCAAAGCTGCAATCCCTTCTTTCATTCGAGAGATTAGGTGCCGATCGACGATGTCGTTCACCTCGACCTGACCAATAGACTTATCATTGTCAAAGACACGACATCGTGGACTATACTTGCCTTGACGGTTCGATTGGTTACTATCACGATACTGGTAAGCGGGACTGCTCTCAGTTCGTAAACACTAGAATCAATTATTAAAGAATGTGGGTCAATTGGCCAGACGGGTGGCACAGCTTGAGGACTAATGTCTGAATGTTCGAGTTAGCATGGAGGTTATGAGAGCATGAAGAGGGTATTTTACCTCGTTTTCCACTTTTAGTATCGGGATGGACCCAAGCTAAGATAAAGTATGTTTTAATCTTTGTTAAAACGCCCGAATCCGTAGCTTGCATTGGGGCTGGCTTTAGGATGATGGCGACGTTGTTGTGGCAAAAATGCTATTAGTGGCACTGAGTGTTTTCCCAAGGATGAAAAACAAGGGCACGTACCCCATCGCGCAGTATGACCACACGTCCGGGAACCAGTGTCTTGAAGCCCTGCGGCTGCTCGAGCGCGATTCCCAAGAGTTTCTGGTTATTCTCAACAATGACTAGCGTTTCGTCATAATAAATGTCTATGCCAGTTTGGCATATTGCACAGTCGAGGCTGGGCAGAGAAGATAGAGATTTTTCACTCTGAAAAAAGAAAAGAACCGAGGTAAGACAGAAAAGCATGGAAGAACAAAGACTTTTTACCTCTATCACCCGTTTTTGCTGTTCTGGCAATAGCCGCTGTGAAGCATTTTCTGAAAAGCTTCTTTTGATCATTTCCTCTACTCTGAGAGCTTCTACCCGCAGAAGATTCAAAATCATATTATATGTCAATCTGAACTGAGAAGATAGCTTTCCGGGGGTTCCGAGCATCATTGTGTGGAGGGTGGTTTGCTAGAGATACTCGTTATCTTGTCCTTTTTGTAGAGCAAAAATTCATACCTCTGGAAGTGAGTCGTTTGCGACAATTATTACTGTCCCTGTTGGATCCAGCCCACGCCGGCCTGCACGCCCCGCCATCTGGGTGTATTCGCCAGGCAATATTTCACGAAAATTACGCCCGTCATGTTTTTTGATGTTGGAAAAAACGACACATTTTGCTGGCATATTGACCCCCTAAGGAAAATTTAGTATAGTTGGGATCACTATTATATCACAAGAAACCGACCATTGCAAAGGTTTCTGTCGCAAATAAGATTTTTACCAAACCCCTAGCGAAGAGAATTTCGACAAGCTGTAGACAAATTAGGCCTTGAAGTAGTAAAAAATTAGTATAAAAGTACAGACCTCTTTTACAAGGGGTAAAAGGCCTCCATGATGAATGCCAATTCCGCGCGAAAGAAGGTCCCGTGTTCGGGCGATCTGGGGAAGTTTTTTGTCTGAACCTGGTTGTTTTGAAATTAGTGCCGTGATACATGGAACAAATGGGTTGAACCTTTCAAGCGAGACAGTGCCTTTTCGATGGCGACGTGAACTTCGCTCTTTTCTACAGAGGTGCACAAATCTGCATTTGTCAGCGTCGCAGCATTCTCCTCGCAGCGTTTCTTGGAAAGAGTGAAAACAACGACGGGAAGCAGCGCCTTCTTGCGCAGGTGACCCAACAGATGCACATACAGATTTTTATCGGCTGCTGTGTGCATAGTTCTAGCATGTGCCCCACCGCCTCTCGAATGGACAATCGCTCGACCACCACGACCGGGAGGACCTCCACGTTGTTGTCCTCGCTGAGCAAGAGCCGCACCCCTGGCACCGACACGCTGGACTGGAGGCAATCCCGCTGCCTCCCGTTCCTTGTCCTGTTTGCGCCTTAATGCTTCGCCGGCTTCTTTGTACCTGTCGTTCGGTTAGCTTGTTGATTCTGTCTGGGAAAATGCTCACCCTTGTACTAAAAAGTTACGTTGTGCATCAACGATTTTGTACAATTCCCGACCAGCATACAAATAATGTTCAAGAGGCACAGGTCTTTGAGGCGTAGATATCACATAGATATCCTTCCTCTTCGTTCTCCTATTAGATGCCTGAGCATTGGGGGCCCAGGGTCTTCCTAAAAGAACTTACCCAACCCAATCAGCAAATTCCTTCGTATTTGGGACAGTCGCTGACAACAGAATGATATTGACATGTTCCGGGAGCATGATGATCACTTCCTCCCAGACGACACCCCTCTGACAGCAAATGAGTACCAGAGTTAAACGTTCAACCAAACCAAGCACAAACCTCCGCATCGTTCACATAATGAACTTCGTCAAAAATAACGAACTCTACATCTCGTATGAGATCGGCACCCTTGTACAACATACTCCGTAAGATTTCTGTGGTCATTATCAAGCAGCTCGCCTCAGGGTTTATTTGGACATCTCCTGTTAATATGCCGACTGAGGATGATGAAAATGTCTGCTTGAAATCTCGGAATTTTTGGTTTGACAAAGCTTTTATTGGAGAAGTATAGATCGCACTAGGAAAGTGTACACTGTCAAAATCATGATCTGGAGATATCAACCAAACATACCGGGTCATGTGTTTTTCAGCTAAGGCGATTGCATACTCTGCCACTGCTGTTTTGCCAGCTGAAGTGTGAGCAGCAACAAACACTGAATCACCCATTTCTAGATGATAAACAGCTTGTTTTTGGAATGTATCAAGTTCAAATGGATACTGAAATATCGTATGGTTAGATGCAATCGGATAAGTAGAGAAATGTGTACTTTGTGCGCCATTTCAGGAACAAGCTCATGAAAGTTGGCCAATGGGGTGTTTACGTCAATGACATGGGCCCAATCGCGTTTCTGTACCACAGGACGACGCGCTCGTCGCTTAGGTGATCCAATAGGCTTGAGATTTGCTCGCTGAACAATAACATTGAGTATAATAAAACCGTTTGCAAGAGCACTCACTGATGTCGGCAAGAAAGAATCCACTTCATTACTGTGATCTAATGGAATGTCATGTTCATCGTCCATGTCCTGAAGATCCTGTGGAATATGAGATACATGGCTAATGTATCAATGGACTGATCACACCGCCTCTTCCCCTTCATCCATGATTTCGGGGGATTCGCCATCGATAGCCAAGAGTTCGTGGTCATCATCAATTTCACCTGGCAGACGCAAACCTCGAGAAAATCCAGGAGGCACCATCCGAAAGCCCTTATTAACAAAATTATGATTGGAAGGGTTGGCGGATAGATCGTCAAGTCCACCTGGCCAAAAGGGTACATGTCCAGACTTGCCACGCACAAAACTCTTGTTAGGAGCTGGTGCCCGATCAAGGGAGGTTGAGGTTAATCCAGTCAGCAGGCGCGAGGATGGAATCTGTTTGGATGCATTATCTTAGATACCAATTTGTTAATCGAGAGTTTGCCTTCATACTTCAGCATAACCCGTTACGCGTCCATCAAGGCCAGCGCGAACAAATGTCAAAGCAGTTGGTGCAGGCGCAGGCTGTGATGTGAGAAGATCTGGAACCGAGAACTTGCGGTCCCAATGGCTAAGTACATCGGTTAGCTGTCACAGACGACCAAATGAGAATCTGCCGAACACTTGGTACGATGGAACCCATTGTTGCGGAAACCTTTGTGCTGGTAGAAGTAGACGTCGTTCTATATCCTCATGAATTTCTTTGCGCGTAGGAGGAGAAAGATGCAATTGTTGCAAGATAGTAGATGCATCCTCTGCTTTCGGATGAACAATCTGATTTATGAGTTCCAGCTGCTGTGATACATCCATCTGAAAGTTTGAAAGCAGGCGCTTAGGGACTGCAAATTGTATGAATCTCAGCCTTTTTTTATTACTGACAACACAGCCACATGGTTTGTAAGTACTACTCGAAGAGGTCTTGACATGACCCAGAGCGACGGAAAATACATTAAGAAATGTGTAAAGAATTTTGGCAAAAATACTGTGGTAGAGCAGCGAACACCTATGGCCAAGTAGTCCACGCCCTAGTTTGATTCCAGAGTCCAGACTGGGAGAAGTGACAGTACCCCAGTAGTACCCGTCAGACTGATTGTTGTGAACATGGGGAAATTATAGGTCTATGGCTGAGTTTGTCGCTTTCTAGCGTATACACATTGTAGTCGGGTGAATTGGGGGATCCGCCTTGCTTTCATCTCCTCGAAGGTACTATTCTCGAGCAGATTGACGGTTTCCGGTTTAAAGCCATACCCCAAAAGGAGAGGGCGACCTGCTCGAATGAAGGCCTGGTACATGGATATGAGAGTGCTGAAAGAAAGAACATGCTGGCTACGCTCACCTCGCAATCATCATTCAAAGTCTGGTCCATTCGCCTCAAGTATTCTGAATCATTTGAAGGATCCCGAGGGGCAGGGACAACTGGGACCCAAATTTCTCTGTAAACCACATCTTCAAACATGGAGTTATTAAGAATCCATTCATGCAAATGGGTAGCAGCATCAACATCCCCGCCAGACTCTATGATTGCTTTCAATACATGAGTCATCCAACGCGCGTACCATGGCGGTCCGAGTTCGTTAACATCGAGTTCGATCCGACGATGATTCGCGTCATACAAATGGAAGTCGAACTCAGAAATATCAATCAAGCCGCCTGGTCGAAGGACTCGACCCATCTGATCGATGAGCAGGTGATAATCCTTGATCTAATCCGAGAAGATTTAAGAATAGCACGATTGAAAAAGATTAAACACGTACGCCCGAAGAGATGAGACGGGCATGAACGACGTTGAAATCCCCATAGAAATGTTCAAGTCCCAGGTTGATATCATCAACCTCGCTTCTGAATGACCCAAATACTTATGCTGAGAATCCCTATAGATGTGAACAACTATACGTATATCTCACCGAAGATTGGGAGGCATGGTGCTATGGAAACATAAGTACTGAGGCTTGATAAAGACAACATTGCTCACGGAGATTGCATCGGTATAAGGTCAATGCCTACAGCAGTGCAATTAGGGAAATCGCAAGCAACATCTGTGATCCTGCCTAAATGTCAAACGACGGAAGAGATTAGGAAGAGATTGACCTACCAGCTTCCACTACCGCAACCAAGATCCAAACAGGCCTTTGTTTCTCCAGGTGTCTCGTCCGCCATGACCGCTTCCATTTGGGGCGCGTATTTTCCCATCATGTCCACGAGCATTGTGTGCTGCTTATCTTTCCACTTATTATTTAGAATATAAGCCACACGTTGAATGATTGACCCACCGAGTCTGTCGAATTCCTCTTCATCAGCAGGAAGACGATACACATTGGAGTAGTTATTCAAGCCTCGGCCATACTCCTGCCTGTATATTTGATCCCGCATCGAACTTGTAACGGATACAACCACAGATGGGACCGGCGATGAGGAACGCATGGATAGATCATGATCATACGAACTTATAGTGAGGGCTGACGCCGACGTCAGTGAGAAAATATCACTTCCGGTGTCACTGCTGTCTATGTCCATGAAGGGCTACGGAGGTAGTACCATGCAAACACGTCGACATTTATAACTGTTTTTTAAGGACTTCTTGGTGCAAGACGTTTGGTCGGCGGCTGTCACTCGGCGGACATTCAACAATCACCGGCACCCATCAATCATCGGAAATAACACCCGGTTAACTTATGGTCGTGCGTCGGACCACAAGATCCCTTTCTAAACTGTATTTGTGGCTAAGCTTATCATATGGCCAACTAACCTAGTAAGGTGTCTTTGTGAAGTCTGAGGAGATTGAATAGAAACGATGCTTGTCTGTGTCAAACTTGAAACGGCCCGGACTCGGCCGACAATGTATACAAATGAGGCTTCACTTTTTGAAATCCTCCCAATTGAATAGTCTGAATTTTTGCCTAGCGCCACCAGAGGAGGATCAAGTCTGCTCTCAAAATATTCCAGGTTCAATCTGTCCTTTCTATCTGGGTCTTATTTTGCTCTTACCTTTAGCTTGAGAAATCAAATCTCGACCTCATCCATGCAAGGGGGTCGTCGACCATTTGACTTTTTACACATGCATTATCTTTGAACCTGATGCTTCTATTTTTATCCTGTCAGATTCAAAGACTTTCCGCTTTCCAGTACCCTGTCTTGTCAAAAGCAGGACTAATTTTTGAGAGATTATTATATATTTATTTTGGGAGGCAGGTGAGGCATTTCTGTTGAAAACATATCGTATCATACTTTTCCATAGTTACTCAGTCACCAACTAATGGTCTGTCGAGATGGGATACCTTAGTCTGTCATAGACGTAGACAGAGTGCAACTTGTAACAATCAGAATACGGCTGCGGGATAGAAGCAATGATAACAGGGTAAATAAAGAGACCATTCATAGAATCATTATGAAATTATCACGTTTTAGCGTTTTTTCAAGTCAGCGAAACGCTTTGCAAGGATTTCGAAATCATCTTCAGGTGGAGACGGTGCAGGTGGTTTCTTATGATCCGCTGATTTGATAACTGCATCGGATTTCGTAACAGTATGTGAGACGTTCTCAGTGGAAACGTTTGTTTTTTCTGAGATGTTTAACAGATTGTCATCCTGATAATTCAATATGGTCTATGTTCAGCAAGGTGTGTGAAAGTGTTCGTGCTTGCTTCTCACCTTGACTTCTTGTGCGGTACTATCCGTGCTGGTCGGTTCATCAGCCGGGAGCCACGGTACGCCATAGGCAAGTGCAATTTCTCTAAGGTATGCATCCACCAGTACTGCAGCTGGCGTGGCTGTCGACATTTTACTCATCACCTTGACAGAACATTTGAGCAAGTGAGGTAACCTAAATAAGCAAGACTTACGCGACTGCTAACACAACCATCACGATTCTCCATGACAGCAATAGAGAATTCACGACCATATTTATGCATGAGAAGGTCACGCAAAATATGGAGCTCTAAAGAAGCATAATTGAGTTTCGAATTACGCAACTTTTTTTGTTGTTGTTGATACCATATACCTTTTAGCTCAGTTCGCGGAGCAGCGTGAACGACGCTACAGACACCTTCGATGATCCCTGTGACCCCTTATACTTAGCGCCCACATTCGACCATCGGCACTAGAACCAAAGTCTTACCTGGGTCCAGCTCTCGAGTGCTGTCGCGACGAATTCAAAATATAAACCCGGATATTTCATACAACTTACTTTTGGTCAAGGAGGCCAAACCTGGCCAGAAGAAGCTCGCAGTACAGTTCGAGTAATTCCAACAATTCGACATGAATATCTTCATTGATGACTGGAAATTGAGATACACATGCTCGTCATCATAGACGTGACATAGCTTCAGCCAAACTTACTTGTTTCTATCTTGATACGCGCGGTCTCGATCTTGCCTCTTTCGATTAAAGTGGCGATATCACGACGAGAGGATTTTGCTTGTGCTTCCTTTTTTTGTTGCAGTGTACGAAGCCGCTGAATAGAAAGGCTGAGTTGAATTGATTATCAGTAGATAAGCCAAGCATCTTGCCAGGTCGGTTACCGAAGTTGGACCTTGAATGCGATGAAATATGAGTGTGTAAGGGGCCTGCCTGAGTTGCTTACCTTGGCTTTCGCTGAATTCCACATAGACATGGTTGTGGACGACCGATAAGAATTATTGATCACACGGTTTTATCCGGTCTATTATCTAAACTCACCCCTTGTTCCTTTGCCATTGGACGGATGCAAGTATAGAGCGGGCGAGCGCTCAGGTTGATACTATCATGATCTTATTTTACCTTGCACCACAATAGACCCCAACACCCCTCTAGCGACACCTATCTACAACCTCCATTTTATCTACAGGGGAGGCGTTGTCCCCAGTTTCCCATCCCACCCACTCCATAATACTCGAGGGATCTCCATATGCCGTTCATTTCGGATAGCGTCACTGGCGAATCTGATGATACTATTCTACAGTCTGGAATCCCTGATTCTGTTATATTCTCTGCCCTCTGCATGTTCGACTTTACTTCCCCTGAAGCCGAAATATTGTCTTTCAGAAAAAACGAAATTTTGGATATCGTCAAATGTACCGATGGGGGCTGGTGGGCAGCTGTGAGGAAAGAAGGAGGCATTTTGGGATGGATCCCGCAGACATTTGTTACTCCCCTCTCACAGGAGATGGCTGAGAAACTGTGGGACATACATGAGGAGCTGCGGGGTGATGAATTCAAGCGTGTCAAAGAACTATACCAATCTGGTCAGGATACTACGTCCTTTCCGGTCTTCGCTGAGGGCTCTGTGCCACCTTGTCCTAAACCTGAAAAGGATCTCGCCAATGTATGTCCAATTTCCAATTTTCATCTATTGACCTCTCTAACCCCATTCAGCTATCTTCCTCCAAATGGTCTGCACAGCTATACCATGATCACTCTGGAGAACTTCGTAATATCCGCAAGGCACAAAACGTACTTGATTCACATCAATCTATTTCCCACTATCGATTATCACCGACGACATCCAATCGTCGCCATCTAGCCCGGTCAGCGTCTGCACAGTTCAACCCTCCCTCTCCATTACCTCAGCCAAAGGGGACAGACGATAGTCGAATACGACCTGGTCCTCTGTCTATAGCTATTCACAGTCCTCGACGGCAACCTGTAGTAGTCGATGATGATCTGACCTTATCTCGAATATCGAGCCTCATCAGGTCGACCAACTCCAAACAAAATGATGACTTATCTCCAAGTGGCCGTGAAAACCCTCGAGCTCTATCGAACACTGTTAGCAAACAAGTACAAGAGGACAAACCACAACGGAAGTTCCCAGAGACTAGAGTTCTTTCCTTTGAAGCTCTATCGACCGCTGTTAACAAAAAAATACAAAAGGATAAGGCACAAGAAAAGGTAATAGAGGCCGGAGGACCCGTCATCGATATTGGTCAACCGCGACTAGAAAGCACTCCCTGGTACTTGCGTCCGCAATATGCAGATCAATTAGACATAGACAACAAGGGCAGTGTGCGAACTGGATCTTTGTTATCTCTGCTCGAAAGGTTAACCACCGATCCGGGAACATCTGACACCGCCGGTGAGTTGGCATTAACCCTCAAGCCATTTATGCAAGTGACACTTACCGAATTGGCAGAACTGGCCCAATTCAAAATTTTCACGAACGTATTCCTCATGACCTTCCGAACCTTTACAACCGCTGACCACCTCTTCGACATGCTAGTCGAACGGTTCCATCTCAAACCGGAAATGTCACTGACAGGACACGAATATATAGACTGGAAAGCACATCTCCGTAACCCCGTGCAACGCCTCGTACTTGAAATTTTCAGCATTTGGCTAGAGGACTACCGACTCCTTGAAGAGGAACCCCATATAGTGCAGCGCATGAGGGACTTTCTTACTCTAAACGTTTACCTTCCTCAAAAAACAACCGCAACCACTATGATCCAAACAATTGACCGTTTGGTACGCAGGGCAATTTGACTATCGGTTTATCAGACTGCTGACCACCTCTTGTAGACATCCACTAGTCTCATTCGCGGGGCTTTTGCATCCCTTACCCCCAAGAAGCCACGAAATTTTAAAATCAACAAACTCGATTTGTTCAAGCTTGATCCCAAAATTATCGCGGAACAACTTGCTCTCTACGAGTTTGGTCTATATGTCAAGATAACTCCACAACAATGCTTAACATACGTCAAGATTCGGACGGGAAATGATGTTGCTAAACTGCGTGATTTCTGCAGTACTCACGACAAATTGGCTGCATGGGTCAAGACGAGCATTTTGAGTAGTGATGCGACTGGAAGGCGAGCACTTACAATTGATTTTTGGATCAAAGTTGCCGAGGCATGTCACTTTATTTTATTTTGTAAATCTTTAATCTGAGAATGCTCAACGATGATGCAGAAGTGTCGTGCACTCAATAACATCTCGTCCATGAGTGCAATCATCACCGCGCTATCCAGTACTGCTATCACGGGATTGCATCTGACTTGGGGACATACGTCTCGAAGGTCCTCACTTGATGGTCTCCTTCGCTATAGTGAACCTACGGGAGGGTTCGCTGGGTATCGAACCCTGTTGCAACAAGCGGAGGGCCCATGTGTGCCGTTTATCACGATGTTTTTGACGGAGATGGTTCATGTACAGGACCAATTCTCCGAGACGGAAGAGCGAATAAGTTTTTATCAACGGACACGCTGGTATGAAATCATTACGGCGATGTTGAGGTTTCAATCTCGGCCATATAACATCGCTACAGACGAACCGACAGCCTGTTTTATCGAGGGTCATCTTCGGGAAGGTAGTTGTTGTGATCCAGGCTGGTTCTGGAAGAGGAGTCAAGAAATTCGGCAAGCTGAGGTGACGCATGCAGATATCAGGAAAGGTTTAGAGGCTGCTGGGTTTTGAGACTTTTATATGTAGAAGCTTTGATAACTGGAAGGAAGATAATGATTTCAAAAGTTGTAAATTAAATGTAAGTCGCTGTATCATGTCAAAGTCTACAGAATGAGCCATCATCCAAGTGGCTGTTGGAGGCATTGAGCATGAATAAAGTTGTATATCCCACAAAAGTCCGAAGTAAACCGAAGGAGATTTGACAGAAGGTATGCCTGTATGTTACAAGAATAAAGGCCTGGTCCTATATGGACCAGGAATGGAATGGAACAGGGAATCGTAGGAAATTAGCAGTTGCACGCTTCAGGCTGACCTGTCGTAGCTGACTGCTTATTGAGATCAACACCCGATCTGGGCCCTGCTCCCGGTCTTCCTGCTCCTGGTCGTGTAGCACTTGGTGCGGTTAATGGCAATTTATTGGCTATAAATGGGCGCAAAAGAAGTTAACAAACTATGTGAAATACGGGATGGGACCCACCAATGGCAGTGAAAACCTCTGTCACACCCTCACCCGTTTTCGCGCTGGTTTCTGTCCACATGAGACCCTCCTCATCGGCATACTTCTTTGCTTCCTCTTGTGTAACTTGGCGGCGGGCAGCTAAATCGGACTTGTTTCCACATAGAGCAATTACTATTGAAGGGTCAGCCTGACGTTGCAGCTCCCTTATCCACGTGCGGGCTTTCTCCAATGAAGCTGTCTGTGTAATGTCGTATACTACAACAGCACAGTGTGCGTTTCGATAATACATGGGAGCCTAGTGGGTGTAAATGGATGTTACTCTCCATCAAGCCAGAATTACGTACGAGAGACTAAGAATGACAGTCAGCTCCAGGGTAGATGGACATAGTCAGTGTACTTGCCTTGTAGCGCTCTTGTCCTGCTGTATCCCTGTGTTTCGTTGATATAGATAGATAACAAGTATTATATGAGCGAACGCACCATATCTCAAACTTGACGGTCGTCTGGTCATCGAGAGTGACGGTTTGTGTCAGGAAAGCAGCTACAAGGGGGATTAGACAATTGTAACGACAGAAAGCAAACAGACTGACCCCCGATGGTGCTTTCTCTGTAGTCGTCGAACTGGTCCTTGACAAAACGTAAAACCAGACTTTGGCAAGCTGTTAGCTACCACGCTCCAACGCAAGCAGATGTAGATTCACCTTGATTTTCCAACCGCAGATTCGCCTGCATACAGGTTAAGAAATGATTGCTGCTATCTAGAGCGAGTAACATACCAAGGAGGACAAGTTTGAACTGAAATTGCTTGGACATGGTTGAGGTTGGACTGATGGGAGGACCGCAGCCTGACCCCAAATGAGCAACGATCTCGGGTATTACCGAATGGGACGTTTTCCACTCACTTCCATTGTCATCCCTCCTATCAGTTCGCTCATCGTCTGCTCAACCCTAAGTCTTTGAGTTTTGAGCCCCCAACCCGTCCAGTTTTTGTCAGTCAACCATCGACACCTACATCTCCTTACTCTCAGTCTTTTTTCTGCTCCACGTCACTAAGACCGCTCATAAATCAGAATTCTTGAGAAAACATGAATCGACACCATCCTTATTCAGCAAGTTTCGAACATTCTCCAGGTCGTCGGGGTAACAACTCTCCTGGTCCAGGTCCTGATAGAGGTCATCGTTACCCAGCTGCTGGAGGTGGCCCGTTTAGAGGAAGAGGCGGTTTTAATCGGGGTCGAGGTGGATACGGAAATTTTGACGCAAATATGAATAACCAGGGCGCCTTTGACCAAGGTCACAATCAGAGCGAATTGGGTGGCTACGATGATTATGACAACCCGCCCACCACACAACATTCATATTATCAAAACAACAATTATGCAGATTCTACGCCTACCCAGTTCCCTCCATCAGCAACACTGCCAACGGGGTACAATCATGGTTATTCGAAATTTGAAGGTGCGCTAAAGTTGAGACTCAATGAAAATGATGCAAGGAATAGGCAAAAAGAGAGACATATTCTTGCTCATCTCAGTTCATTTTGCGAGTTGAGGCACGCGGATCGTGGCAAGTTTTCCGCAGGGGATTGCTCCGCTCCAGGTTTTTTCCTAGCGGATTAATATGGACACCCTCACGCGGCTTTTTTAAAACGTGAAAATGCTTAAAGTTTTTGAGCTTTGATTTCCGCTGACATGGCGCTGACATGGAAGTGATTCTTAAGACTATGTTGCCTCCCTCCGCGTGCTCCTTCTCAATGCTACGTCCTACTTTGCTCGATTTTCCTCCTCTGTGTGCAGTGATGTTAAGTTTCTCACTTGTGTCCATTCATTCTGTATTAGACGGACCTGGCTCAAATTTTGACGACGGGGACAATCGTGGCAATCGACGACCAGTTCGAAAGGAAAGAGATGATAAAGTTCATGATTCTATAATTGAAGAACGAATCCAACGTGAACGCCCATGTCGCACGCTTTTCATTCGTAACATTAAGGCAAGTCACAACTTGAAAATTTGAGTCATGCCCTTCATTGCGTCCTTCAACGTTTTCTTTTACCTCCTCTTGAATAAAAATTGAACCAATTCGCTGACGACCATTCCAGTATGAAACCAACAGTGATGATGTACGACGTCAATTTGAAGAACATGGAGAAATAAAAACATTCTTTGACTTGATTTCAACCAGAGGGATGGTTTTTGTCACTTACGTGAGTTGAGCGCCGCTTGCAGAACACTATCTCCGAGAGATCTATTGACCTGGGCTCACATATAGTTTGACTTACGTGCAGCAGAGCGAGCGCGAGATCGACTCCAAGGTTCGGAAATCAGTGGCCGTCCTGTAAGCTCGATACCTTTGTCTTTAAGTTAGCTAAATCCATCGTTTTCTGCCTTTGTCAGATTGATGTCCACTATTCTCTTCCACGTGATGACCAGAAAGGAAACGATCGCGAAAAGAACCAGGTATATAATGCAACCTGCCGAATCAAACCAAACTTTAACCAATTGAACAGCAATTCCAAGGAACATTACAAGTTACCCTGCGCAATTCACAATCAGGTCAGGTGATTGATGATAATGAAGTTCGACGAAAGTTTCAGCAGTTCGGCGATGTTAAGGCTGTCAAACCCGTGGGAGACCGAATCGAGTTGAGTAGTTTGCATCCAAGATGCCTCTTCTTTCTGACAGGTTCATCTAGTTCCAGATATGTAGAGTTCTACGACACGAGAGTGAGAGGAAATATCTTCTTTTTTGCGTTTCCTCTCTAACATATCGCTTTCTATCTAGGCGTGCGATGAAGCATTTGATCGCCTCAGGCATCAAGGTTTACAAGATGGAGTGATGGACATTGTCTTTGCCTGGGACACAAATGAACCCACTGCAGGCGGAAATCGGTTTGTCCTCCCAATCCCAATACGATCTCAATTGACCAGATCAACCAGATCAACCGGTGATGCAAATAGAGAATGGGAAGATCGTGGAAATATGCGCGGCGGTGGTAGAGGTCGTGGCAGGGGGCGCGGAAGAGGTCGAGGATTTGATGACGATTTTGACCGCCGCGGTAGCGATTATGCCCGTCAAGATCGCGACTATAGAGGTCGGGGTGGTCGTTATGACGATGATGGTGGTGCGCGAGGAGGGCGTGCTGGCGGCTACAACGACCGATACGATGGCAACCGCGGCGGATATGGAGGACCCTCAGGTGGAGGGTACGGAAATGGACCCACCAGCGCAAGTGGACCATCGGGGTATGGCATATCTCCTGCCCCACCTCTATCTGGTGGTGGTGCTGCGGTACGTTAGTTCTATATCCTTGGCGGATAAAGCATTGACCGCCGACTATAGCCTCCTGACGATCGCTTAGAACAAGCCCGTAAAGTTCAACAGGTTAGTTCTTCCACGATAACATTTCTGCTTTGCCACTTATCGCCTACTTCCAGCTCTTGGCTGCTCTCAAACAACCTGCCGCTCCTGCTGCCCCGGCACCTCCACATGTAACACCAGCACCGCCATTGCCAACTGCTATGCCCCCAATGTCTGCAATGCAACAACCTGGGCCTAATTCTTATTATGCACCCCAACCAACGACTCCTGCGCCATACCCGGGAGCTGGATCGTATATGGGCAATCTTCCACCTCCTAGTACAGCTCCAGGCGGTATTCCTCCTGGTAATCCAACCTTGGCTAATCTGCCACCGAACATCCTCGCCTTGTTACAATCTGCCCAGCAACAGCAACAACGTCCTCCTATGCCACCGGGTCAGAGTTTTGGCATGCCCATGAACACTCCACCACCTGCAGCGGCACAACCACCACCCGGCGGTACTAACCCCCAATATCAGCAACTCATGGCATACCTAGTAAGCCTTATGCGGTATAAAAACTCTTTGGACGCTCATTCTACATTTCTTAGCAAACACAAGCCGCTGCTCAAGCTGGTGGGAAATAATAGGCTAAGATCACATTCCATCAAGTTCTCAAGAAGGCTAACTCGACAAAAAAAAAATTTCTCAGAGAAAGATGTCTTTTTTCGCTGTATATTGTTTCCTTTTCATTCTATTTTGTTTGTTGCCTATCCTTATCCACTTTGAAGTCATTTTCGATGTGCTTACTTCTTACTTTAGTTATACGTGCTTATACTTATGCCGATAGTTGATTGACAATTCTTCGAGTTTCTAGTGTCAACCTTTAGAATTTAGAAATCGCTGTACTGACATCAGTATTGGGCGGTTTAGTAGCTGTTCTATATACTTAACCGGGTGATGGGTCAGGGAAACCACATTTCTATATTGACTAAAATTAGTGCGTCTATGCGCCCACCACAACAGCTCACAAATAGTCACCCAGCATCAACAACTTGTACTAAATTTATGTAATGACCGATAGTGAACAGACATTGGACGACCACAAACGGCACCGGCATCTGGCTATGACGAATAGAGCCGGAACTTGCCGGTATGGGTCTACAAAAGCTTGACTGCAACATCCTTTGAACTTGCACCACCACCACATGCTTCGTCTTCCAGCTAATACATTTCGACCTTTTGTTAATCCTACTCTTCTGATATCCTCGCTCCGGAGGGCTCCAACTTCAAATTCGCGGTTTTTCAGTAATGGCCTGGTCCAATGCGCTCGCCGGGAGCCTTCTAAACTTCAGATATCATTAACAAGGGGCTCTCGAACTATAATGACCGACAGGCCAATGATCCAAGAGACAAACAGCTTTTCTTGGCGAAAACTGGCTATGACTGCTGTAAGCGACATCCAATGCATGGAAGTTTTAATCCTTTCACTATATCTAAATTTCAGGCCGGTGTAGCTGGTGTTGTTGTCATTCTGGATACAGCTTTCAACCGAGAGACAAGGGATTCTCTTACACCTGCAGAAAGGAGTCTCTTAAATGATAGTTTCAAGTACACCGGAGGTGGTCTAGCTCTCACTGCATTGGCCGCTCGCAGTCTCTTTCAATCAGGCTTCGCTTTTAGGATCATGTCCGTTAATCCCTGTGCGTCCGACTTCTCTTTTCTCAAAAGATTTTTCCAATAAGAAAATTTTAGGGGTGTTTCTTGGCGTTAGTCTTGTCGGTAGTATTGGAACCATGATGGGGACGTTATACACCCCTGCCGACAAACCTGTACAAAAGCATCTTTTTTGGCTCGTGAGTTGATGGTTAAGATCCCTTATATATTTCAGTTCTGACTCGGACTCTTCATAGGCATTTAACGCTTGCCAAGCGGCGACCCTTAGCCCTCTGTTCTTTTTCAGCCCAGCGATTCTCTCACGGGCTGCCTTGTATACCTGTGGTATCGTCGGGTCTATTTCATACGTTGGAGCAACCGCTACGTACGACATCATCTACGCCTTTCACGTATCTTAACTCTCACTTTACTCGACAGGAACGACAAATATTTGCACCTTGGTGGTCCCCTTCTCGCTGGTGTAACTGTCGTAGCTCTTAGCTCTCTTGCTCCCATGATCATTCCCATGAGCATTCGCTCCCTTATGGTAACCGAATCTATCTCTTTGTATGGTGGTCTGGCTGTATTTGGCGGTTTCGTGCTATATGAGTAAGGGTTATTTCTCTCCCCCATCGACATGGCATTCTAATGTTATTTGTCTTTTTCTAGCACCCAGAAGATCTTGCTACATGCCCGCATGGCAGAGCAAGGGCTTATGAAAGCCGATCCAGTGAACGAATCCATTAGTCTTGAACTTGACATGATCAACATCTTGTAAGGTTTCTTTTCTTTTGCTCCTCGAGTATAGTCTGATCCGTCTGTATTGCAGCATTCGACTCGTCCAGATACTCAGTAACAACAGGAAGAATTCATAGCTTTCGAGACAGTTCTTCCGCCCATCGTTCGTTAACCAACGTGAACTCTATCCACATTGGATTAGGCCTTTGTCAAATCTGGGTTGGCGATGCACGCATCTAAAAATGGTATCCCCCCTCATGTTCATTTGTATTCATTGTTAGTCTATGTACCTTGTATTTCTATATGACAAATGGGCATTGAGTAATTAACTTGCTCTCCGCTTCAGATAAGCGGCCAAAAGTTCATATTGATTATTTATGTAGTCTAGACAGCACCTACTCTTCCCAGACTTTCCAGCACCTTCACAAACCCCCCAGGATCCACAATCTCGGTCCCACCATACGTTACCCGCTTGCCGGCCTTTCCGGCCCATTCTTCCAAGTTACCATACTCCACATAACTTGCTCCTCCAACGACAAATACCATGCCGTCTGCAAATGCCATTCGCTTGCCTTTGCTAACACCACTGCTGCCTGCAACTCCTGGCATACCAGCATGTGCGTGTCGGGGGGCGCGTGGGTCGAGGAAGACGTAATCGTCGGTTTCTTGCAAGGACTGGTTAGATGCTGCTGATGAATCCATGAGCGCCTCTGTCAGTCGTGTAACGGGGAAGAGTTTGCTCGTAGGCAAGAAGTTTTTGACGCCGGAGATCAAAGTGTCGAATCTACCATCCTTGAGACGGTCTGTAAGCTGTGGAAGAAGGTATTTTATGATTAGATAGGATACAACACGAGGAGTCGAATGGAAAACACCACGTACTCTATTACCCAATGCACTGAACCCCTTGAACAGTTCACCACCTTGACCGGCCACTCCTCCCAAACTAGGTGTCGACGTACCAGTTACGCTAATGGAAGATGTCATACGCGAAATCTCCCGTGTTCGTCGAACATATTCAAAAGCGGAAACATCAGCACCTGCAGACTTGAGTTCTTTCTCCAGTTCAGTAATATCATCCTTCGTGATGGCGTTGTCTGGAACGGAAAGGAAGAAAACGAGGACGAGACGAAGTTTGTCTAGTGCTGTCAATTCTCCATCTGGTCGTGATGCCCGTAGGAATTCAATAATGGATGATGTAGTCTGATATAACAAGGTAAGAAAAATTGCACGGAAAGGAAGAAGAAAAGACGGACTTGTCTGCCGATAGCTTCTTCTGTACTGAACAGTTCGTCAAGACCACGTTTTTTGATCTGTTCCAATAGTGCAGTAGCAATGTTCATGTGTGCATCAAGTGTCGCCTTTCTGGCTGTTAATTCTGGCAATTGCGTGATAGCCGTTTTCAAATGAGCTGCATTAGTTGACAAGTCCCTGAGGAGAAGAGCAGACAGCAAGTCAATCGGACGCCCATTTGAAAAATGGATGTGACGAGCAACTCACAGCTGTGAGATATCATTGACGTTGCTGACGCCTGTACTGCGGGTAACTTCTGCGGCATCTTGTTTGTATTTATTAAGTTCTGTGTCGATCTCTTCAGCCACCTGCGGGAAGGGATTGGCCGCATTGCGTGCCCAAAAGAAATCTTTTGAGTCCAGGTCATAGGATTTCTTTGATTTGTCAGGTGCAGCAATGGTAACGCGATTTAACTTCATATCTAGACAGTCAGATACAAGAGTTTGATATGTCCATCCATGGGCCAGCATTGATACGAAATCCATGTTGCGGTCAAGAATGAGAAGGACTACATTTTCAAATGAGTATATGCAATAAAGTAGAAGCCAATAGATGATGGGCTTACGAGGTCGTTGTAATGTTGAGAAACCTGTTGAATCCTGTGCAAACAGGGAAGTAGAAGAAGACGTGTGTGTACGCGACGCAGACAACAGGGCATCTCGTATCTTAGTTTCGAGTTTCTTGGCAATCATCTCAGCTGCGTTACCTCGAGGAGCTCGAATGAAAGGAACGTGTCCTATATGAGAGAGTTGCGATAAGATTGAAAGGAATGTGATGAGAGGATAAAAAAGGACAAACCACTAGTAGCTACTGCACTGAACAAACCATTTGCAACTCGCTCAATCTCCTCCTCTATTTGCGGTTCAGTTGAGGAGGGAGAATTGAGAATCGCATATGTTGACAAAGGGATTGAGGGACTGAGAGTGCTGGCTGATGCTGGTAGAGGCGGTGGAGGCAAAAGAGAGAATAGAGAAGGCGAAGGCGATATAAACGATAAGTATTGGTCTACGACCTGATCTCAAGTGAGTGTCAAGGTCAGTCCAGAAGTGGAAATTATGACTACGAACTTGTTCCACAGATTCTCCCGTGCCGTCTTGCGCCACCGATGCTGCTAGCTCTTCGAGTAATGAACGAGGCAAGGGATCAACAAAATTAAGATGGAAAGATTGATAAAGTGATTTTTGAAGGTCCTGTGCTATTCGCTGAATGTTTGCCAATGTCGGAGACACAAAATAAATAGCAGGAACATCAGGTAATGGAGGCCGGAGGGTGTGTAATTGACTAGAGAACGCGCCGAGTTGTCGGACAAGATTGCATTGTAGGAGCAGAGACTTACACGTGGAGGGTTACGCCAGCGTCACGTAGATCTTGAACATGGAGTACGGTGGCTAGGACATCTTTTGTCTGCTGATCCAGGACTAATATCTTCCATACCGGTGGTGCAGAGACTGGAGGGGTCTTGAAACCTGAGGCACCCTTACCCGTTGCCGCGGTACCTGATTCGACTGGTTGATTGAGGTTGAGGAGGTTCAAAAGAGCAGATGTCTGCGCCTGTTGAAGGGTTGCTGAGACCGTTGGCTATATTTCTGTTCAATATAAAGGTAAGAATGGGTAGAAATACAGGTTGCTTGCCTGTCGTACGCTAGCCATAGCAAGGCTGGTCGATATTGAAGGACAAGATTGAAAATCATGTGATATCTACTAATTATAAAGTATATACTACTACTAATGTATGACTAAATTTATTAAAATTATTCTTTTACGTAGATATGAAGGCTTGTCAGTCTAAAACGCCTCTTTTCTTCGTACTCCCATCTAATCTTTAACTTGAGTTTGTTATAATATATAGCAAGGCAAGGAACGATCAGGTGAGTTGCCATATTTGGATTATTAGTTCATTGTTCAACTTTACTTATGTTGGACGCAGACCTGCGCTGCTAACGAGTTTAATACCCATTTTACCAACGACGACCCGCAACGATTGGCACAGGCTCATTGACATCTCCGACACCGTCTTCCACGAACTCTGCCTCTCCCTTCAGCACCACTCTTTTACCCCAGGGGCCCAGGAAATAGTGCCTGGTACATCCGCGACTGTAACACAAGCAACAACGACATCCGCCATCGACTCCATGATAACCCAAATATCGTCTACAGTACCGCATTCAATATTGACTTCATCCGCTGCAAAGGCACTCAGCACATCCTCTACTGAAACTTTACTCGTCTGTGCTGGACACGGGTTTGACTATGCTGCTACTGGAATAATAGCTACGGTTGTTATACCTAGTGCTCTTGGTCTGATCCTATGGGTGGGTAAATTTCATTCGTCTACATATCCTATTCATGTTCAACCGACCCTCTGGCATTTGATATTCCGTTACATAGCTCGTGTTCGCCATACTGAGGCCCCGCTTCCGACAAATTTATGCCCTTCGAGAGTGGTTTGTTCAACCCAAGTGAGTTTTAGTTCTCACTAAACCTTGTAGCGCGTATTTTGACACTTTTTTCCCCCAAAGTCTCCGCCCAAAACCTCTCGGTTCATCATTGTTTGCTTTCTTATTTCCCAATGTCCCACTGGTTCCACCGCTACCCTCCGATGTATCAGATGCAGGACGATCAAAGGCTCAAGACGCCAAACTTTTTCCTTCGGACGAAGAACTCAGCCAACGTGTGCTTCTTGTTGCACTCAAGATGGCCCTCGGATGGTCTGTTCTCGCCCTTGGTGGTGCACTTCCACTCTACCTCGTTAACACCCCATGTAATGCCAATTTCTCAACACCCGCGGTTTCTGGAAAGGGCGGATATTCGACGCTCTCGGATATCAGCTTGATTCGCCTCTTGAGGGTATTCGACAGTGGAAACGTCACACGAGTCGCTTCCAAGAATTTGACCGGCAGAGCACTGCTTCTCACAGGCGATGACCCGTTTCATGCACGTGTTAGGGTGATCGTGCTCACGATACTGACGATCTTACTTGGGTTATTGCCAGCTTTGATTAAGATACTCAGGGAGTTCAACACGATTGTTGCGTACAGAAGGCGATGGTTGCAGGTCAGGTGCCAAAGAAAGGATTTGGGCTGGCTAAGCGCACGCAAGGCCCCTGGGTTTGCAACTTGGGGAGAAAAACAATTCAAGGAGTACCTTGTGAAGATTGGCTTGAGTTCAACATTGAATGATGCCGCGAAACGGAACGGGAATGGACATGGGACTCGTGTAAGGAATGGAGAGAAAAAAACGAGACGAAGAGAAGAAGAACAACCACTCAATCTTAATGACGACATTGACGCCGAAATTGATATCCAGAGCTTGTTTTCCATTGGGTAATGTGCTCTCCGACTGCCCTCCAATAACTTACATTGATTCTTAATGCTTATCGCCTCAGAGATACCCACAAACTAGCGTTTCTCATAGATGAAAGAGACGAAATATTGGAGAACTTGGAAATTGCAGAGACAAAATACATTAGCTCGTTTCGCGTCACCACTCCAGACCCTTCCATCCTTGATTTTGTTCCTACTACTCCTGCGGTTCCCAGTCGACCCCATATCAGTCGACCCCTTCCCCTTGGCCCACAACAGCGCCGAACACGAGGACGACGACATATGAATCGGGCTTTTGCAGCATCTTCCCTGGCCCCCACATCTTTCGTCGCCCCTTCGTCTTACTATAAACTTCGTGGAGTCCAAAGTATCAATGGGGGAAGATTTTCCGGTTCTGGAATTGACCAACATCAAAGTTTGACAGATTCTATTAATACGCGAGTGATCGGCAGTCGCTTTCTAGAAGTCAACCGAAATTCAGCTGCATATGGCAGACTTCCTCTGGGAAGCCATGTTGCAGTCGAAAAATCGGGTGAACTGGGCCCAATAGCAGATGAAGGCAATTGGTTACCGCCTATTCCCGACCCCCGACTTTTTGGACCTAATTATGGACTATCCGCGTATGATGACATGTCAGTTAATGAGCATGGTGTTGTGACGATCCCAGAAGAAACCGACGCAGAATGGGTCGATCTGTCGACCCATACACCTGAAATTTTTGATACAAGTTTCAATGGTTTACCCTCAAATCAAGCTGGACCCTCCTCATTTATTCGTCGACCTCGAATACCTAAATCCGACCCTCCTCCCACGATAAGACGTGAAACATTTCCTCTACGACATGATAACTATCACGATCCCGAGTCTCTTCCTCCTCCACATCTTCGACTCCAGCCTGCGCAGCCCTTTGTTCGACCCTTAGATGGGCTCGGCTTCGACGACCTCGGTCATGTTTACGCAGACATCACCCAATGGCGTTCAAAACTAAAAATAATAAACGCAGAAATCGCTGAAGCCCAGCGGGATAGTTATGATGATATTGCGTCTGGAACTAATATTACAGGATGGCTCCTGGTTGGTCGAGGACTGAGATTTATACCTGGCGTTGAGTTAATTGAAGGTAGGGCGAAAGAGGATATTAGATGGGATGTGTTGCAGAATGAGAGGAGTCTGTTGGATTTGATGGTTATGTGGGCTGTGATCATTGGTGTGATCATCGCCATGGTTGCTGCATGTAAGTGCTTAAGCATATCAGTACTTGTCTTATACTTTTTTTCTCTGATTATCGTCTTCAGTGACGGCCGCTGTTGGACTCGCACTTGCGCCAGCACCGGATGTTGCTTACTATTTATCCTTCCTGCAGCCGATATTAGCGGCCAATGCCATCGCAGCTGGGATTGCAACTGTTCTCGTACCTGCTGTCGCTGCTACTATCTTTATCTCGCTCGGTCTAGCAACTATTAACTGTGAGTTTTTATATAATCTTCAACTATGAACTACTTCTCAAGGGACTCGACAGGGGTTGCCAAAATTCACGGCTCTGTTTCGATTTCAGCAAATCAAATCCTTGTCTTCAAGATTACCTTTTTTGTGTTGACCGCTGTTGGAACTCTCTGGATTTTAGTAATCGGTGCCATATTATCTTCAATGCAAGCAATCAACACGAATGCAGGGGTGACTCGATCACTTGCTAATGGCGCAATGTACATGAGCACTTTTATTTTGGCCCTTGTTCTCAATGTGGCTATCATAATTCCTGCATGTCTCGTTTTGCAACCCTTTCAGCTCTGGGCAGTAATTCGTGCTCAAAAGTATGCCATAACTCCCCGACAACACTTCCGAGGTATGTACATGACGTTGTTTGTCCCTTCACAGATTTGACCTTTGACATGCTACATGCTAGCTATATACCCAAGAACCTACGACCCATCATTCGCAATCGGTGCCTGTGTCCTTGCTATTCTCTTCGCTTCCACCTTTGCGCTCATATTCCCTCTAATTGCACCTGCTGTTGTCATACTTTTATCATTAACATTAATTGGTAAGATATTCCAAATCGCTTCATCAATATCTACTAATTATTTTCTGTAGCTCATCGCTTTCTTGTCGGCTATGTTTATGCTCGCACCCATTCTCAAACTGGAGGCTTACTGCAGATTTGGCTTTTACGACGGTTTGGGACTGTGCTCTCGTTTCAACCCATCCTTCTTGGCCTCGTCTTCTTGACTCGACGGTTGTGGATAGAAGGAGGTGTACTCATCGGAACAGGGCTGTTTGTAATTGTGTTTGTGGAATCATATACAACCTGGAAAACCCGGCTTCCTGGGCACAAAATCCTTAGTCCCATAACCCGGAATTCATTAACAACCTTTTCTAGTGCCGCGGATCGATACCTCGAAAATGAAACGAGCACTATCAACGATAGCAGCGCCCCAGGAACGCGTACTCGTGGATCAATGGCCTCTGTACTCGAAATGATGAGTATAACCTTAGCCGTCATGCCTTCGTCATCCAACTTCAAAGGCGTAGTCCCTCTCAGTATGTGTTTCCTAGGTTTCTCAACGTCTGTGAACTGTTTACTGACGTTCATTACCATGTAGATACCGAAACTCTAGATGACTTGACGGCTACAGAACGCGCGGCTCGCACACACCCTGATGCACCACCACATCTCCCGCCCTTAGGGTTTACCGACCACGCGAAAGACATGGCCGGCATATTGTATGCTCCCGAACTTATCGCTCCACCACCTATTATCTGGCTGCCGAACGATTCAGCTGGTATATCTCGTTCCGAAGCCGACGATCTCCAAAAGTATCACAATCTTCAGGTGACTCTAGATGTGCGGAGTAAGGATGGAGTGCTGCATAGACGATCATCCTCTTCACATCAACCCTCATGATAGTTCTTTAAAATTCTCTTCTTTCCAGGCTTGGACAATGGATATTTGTTCTCTGTATTGACCTTGTTTTTTTTTATACTGATAAATTGACACGATGAGATAATTTAGAAGGACGTATGACTTTTTGAAAAGCATGTATACAGCCGCGGACAAACAAAGTCAAGAAGTCGGCAAACCAAGCAATTTTTTAGGTTCGGTTCAAGCCACCTTCTCCGGACCGGTTGTTTGGCTATGCGCTTCCGCATAGGACCCCTTCGGAGAAGGGGCTTGTGACAAACTCACGAAAACCGATAGGACGTTTGAAACTTTCTCCTCTTTGCCTAGCACTTAAAATTTTGGTATTCCGGTCTATTGAATGTTAATATTTTGTATTCTGTTTTTTATTTTGCTCAATGTTATACTCAGACAAGTTATATTCTGCCTCACATTTGACTCTCACCAAATTCATGATTCCAAATATTCAAGTACCTTTATTGTCCATTCAATGAAGATGTTTTCTGTATTAACATGTATTTTGGAAACCTATATTTAAAATTTGGTGGACACAAGTCGAAATTTGATCTTTCTGGATCAGATTCTCCTGGGCCACCCTCTCACAACCATATTTACATGGTTCATCATGCCCACACTTTTTTTTGCAATTATTTCACCAAGTTTGGCCCCACTTCTTGTCTCCCAATATTTTTCTGTGAAAATACATAGAATGACCATCTTTTTTGAGTCTTATTGCCTTTTTCTTGGTGCAATGACCCATTGTTTTCTGCATGATGAGGTTGTGACCTACTGTAACATATAGCTTCACAACCCAAATAACTCAAAGAAATATTCTGTTCACAGATTTTCATGCTTTGAATAATTTTTGTACACTTAAGGACCTGTTGTGAGTATTGTATCAAAATTTCTTGCAGGTCTTCTAATCACAGAGTTGGTGTTTCTGTTAATGGTCTTTAGATGTGTGATGCAAATGGTTAGCCATGTCTAAACTTGACTAGTAATTCTGAAAATTTGAACTCTTGTCAGACAATTCAATGGCTTCCTACCTACTTACTATGTATTTATATTCATAATGCACTGCCTTTTGAGTGAGGGAGGTCATCTCAAACATCCCCTTTGTTTTTGGTAGTTTGTCCCAAGCCCCTTCTGCAAAGGCACCACAAGCAGCCGGAGCACATGGGCTTGCTCCGAACCTAGCAATTTTTTGGCATTCTGGTCAAATTCTGATTTTAGATTCTTACTATACATGGTTGGGACACACTTCCGAGGCTCAAAGAAAATCAGGCATATTTCATGGTACATCAGTAATCATGCATTTCAGTTTCCACAGATTTTTGAACCTGAGAAACCCTGAAAACTTCCCTAAAAAACTGAAACTAGACCATATTTGGGAAACTCAGAAACCTATGTCCGTTTTCTTGGAAACCTGTCCAAACTTATGACATAAAGTTAATGATTTACTAGTAAAATTGTATCATTTTCCTAGTTACTTTCCTTTCCAGGTTTTTGGAAACCAGCAAACCAGCAAAAACCATGGGAAACCAGAAACTATTTGTTACGCTCACCTTTTTACTTTTACTTCTTACTTTACTTGTACCATGATTTACCTTTCTGATTGAACAATGCTCTTGCATTGTTCATTACTTTGAATGAACAGTCAAACAATGTGTTTACATTGTTCTATCTTCTCATTCTCTGATGATTTGATCAAACAATGGTCTACCATTGTTCTCTTGTCTAGACTTCTCATTGTTTGCACAAGTATATAATGTCTGGTAGTTTACTGCTTGTTCTTTAGTTAGTCTTTAACAGACTCTTCAACTCAAACAAACTTAAGACAATACCTTTAACAATAAAGGCACTCCTTTGTCTCAACCTCAAACAACTGTCTAAGATCACAGCTGGAAATAGCCTGAATCTTTTGAAGTAACACTATTGTGACAGATTGCTGATGTACTAAAGAAATCAATCTTCAAGGAAATGTGAATTCTGAGCCTACAAATCGTGAACTATACTGTTTTGCTTGAACATGGATAAAACTATCCAGAAACCCCCCTTTCACTATGAAACCCTAGGGGTGCTAAAGAGCTTGTGTAGAAACCTGGGTTTCTATGAGGGATTTCTGATAGCTGACTATCAAGATATTCAATATCTGACTGCTGCCAAAATGGAAGTTGGCGGCGGGTCCACATGTGTTGAGCGCAATCAACATCAGGTCCGCCATGGTCTGGGGTGCTGAAGGTTCAGCCCCCTTGACAACACCAGAAACCAACAGCAGTGTAGTAGTCAATTAGGATTGATCCTCAAACAGTATCTAATCACAAGTATGTACTCGGAAATGCTAAGGGTGGGGATTAATGGGCAGGTTGAACATGTGTGGCTTTCCTGGTGACATACCCCACACTTCCACCCAGAGATCACTGGCTTCTGTATATGAATACCAGCTCCTCCACCTCGAAGGCGACCTTCTGAAAAAAATAATACAGGAGCTGGCAGGAGCCCGGCAGTGCTTCACTGATCTCTGACATTTGGTTTCTAAAAACATGGCCAAATAACCTCTGACAGCTGAGAGAGGGATTTCACACTGATGAAGAGGGATAAATCTAATCAGAAACCCTCTTTCCACCAGGAACCTGTTAAGCTCGGAGTTCGGACGGAGATGTCAGGTCCGAAGTCGTGCGAGGCGTTGGCTTCAACTTGTAGGTTGCGCCGCTCTCTTGCTGGATGCCTCGAATTTCGGAGGTCCGGACGGAGTAGGAGAGTCCGGAGTCGAGCCGAGAAGAAGCTTAAGAAGACGAGAGCG
>Ga0193743_1000172_pt1 | contig 51220 bp, 39 predicted proteins | sample L2c2metaG_FD_143038 | JGI IMG/M metagenome (GOLD analysis project Ga0193743, IMG submission 143038) | Soil microbial communities from a riparian zone of the East river system, Colorado, United States - L2c2 | ecosystem: Environmental > Terrestrial > Soil > Riparian zone | place: USA: East River... | reverse complement strand
TAAGCTCAGCAATTCTTCTTGCACCTGCACAGTCCTTACCTTGAGACCGAACCTCCCTCGCTACTCCTCCTCGCTACACAAGATGTGGGTAATTGAAAGGTTAACAGGCCGGTTACGAGGGTAGGGAGCCTGCTTTCGCAGGAGCTTATGCGTACCCTTTGAGTTCCACCAGGCTAGCTACCTTAGCAGGCTGCTCGATCATCAGCCGCCTGAGGGTAGATTGCGGCATCCACGACCAAAGCTTCTTGCTGAACCATAGCTTCCATCTGGTTTCAGGAATAAACCAGCTCACGCCTTCGGCCATCTTCTGGGCCTCCGTTACGAACTCACGCATCCGGGACTCATAGTTCGCAAACGCGGTCACGAAATCGTCGCCAGACGCCTTCAGTTCACCTGCGAGCAGATAGGCGCCGACCATTGCGATGCTGGTTCCCATGCCTGACGTTGGCGAGGCGCAGGAGGCGGCATCTCCTAACAACACCACCCGGTCCGTTGCCCAGCGGTCCATCTTCACCTGGCTCAGCGAATCAAAGTAAAAATCCGGAGCTGCGTCCAGCATCCCCAGCATTCGCTGCGTCTCCCACCCCACACCCGCATAGGTTTCGCGCAGCAGCCGCTTCTGCGATGCCACATCGCGCCTGTCGTAATCCGGCTTTTGCGATGCAAAGTAAAACGACGCTTTCGCTTGCCCGTCGTGCTTCGAGCCAAAACACCCCACGCGTTTGCCAAGCTCCGCGTAGTATCTGCCAGCGTCACCAAGATGCAGGAAGTCCGGCACCGTGAAGATCGCAATGTGATACCCCATGTGCTTTACAAACCTCGACTCGTCGCCGAAGGCGATCGCTCTCACGTTCGAGTGCAGCCCATCCGCACCGACCACAATGTCGAAGAGCCGCGTCTTACCGCTTGCGAAGGTTACATGCGCAGCATCGGTTGTCTGGTGGATCGCCTGGATTGAATCATCGAACACGTACTCTGCGTCGTCCTTTGTGGCCTCGTACAACAACCTCGCCAGATCTCCGCGCAGAATTTCCAGTTCGCCACTGGTAAATCCATCGGGCAGCCGAGCCACGACCTGGTTCTTCTCATTCACCATGGTGATCGAGCCGGTTCGCGTCTCGTGCTGCCTGATCGCATCCACCAACTCCATCCGCTCCAGTACGTTCATCGCCGTCCCGCGAAAGTCGACGGCGTAGCCGCCTGGCCGGATGCCTGGCGCACGTTCCACCACGGTCACCTCGAATCCGTACCGATTCAGCCAGAACGCCAGCGCAGGTCCCGCGACGCTGGCACCAGAGATCAAAATGCGTTTTGCCATGGCCCTCTTTCTTTTGTAACTGTTTTCGTGCGGATGCAAGAACGGAAATGACGTGAATAACGATAAAACATCCTTGGGTAAACGCTCGCTCAGGATGACCTATTGCGAGGCTACGCAGCGGTAGTTTGTTTTGCGGTTACAGCGTCTCAGGTTGAGATGAGGACTTTCGCTGGCCGAGGCGACCGTTCTGCGCGGGCGATAATACGCCGCCACCACAATGCGCCTTTTTTTCCCCGGCGCAGTTTCAGTGTGCGGTCTGGGCTTGTTCGATGATGCGAACGAGGCCTGTCAGGCGCACGGGATCGACGTCGCTTACGGCGATGACTTCGAGATCGCTGGTTTGAAAACCGCTGACGTGGAATCCGGAGTGTTCTGCTAGTAGCGGATGTTGTTCCCTGGCGCCTGAGTTCTCCTGCACAAAGACAGACACATGATGGCGGCCGATGCTGTAGAGCAGTTGGGCGACCGGGCGGTTATGCAGATAGGTGAGGTTTGCGCCGTCGAGCTTTGTATCGCTGGGCAGGTTGTCCGGGAGATTGAAGCTGAAGGGTATCTTGCCCTGGAACCACGGCTTGACCGTGTGACGGTCCGAGGAGATGACCTCCGGCGGCTGGTTTGCCGCGAGTGTGGCGATGTGCAGATCGGAGATTTCGCCGATCAGCGCAGCCTGCTGCGCGGAAGCAAGCTCTGACGTATGCATGCGGCGCTGGATGGGGAACCAGCTCATGGCGACGATCAGCAAAGTCGCCGCAACGGCCAGGGCTGGGGAGATGAATCGTCTCATCGACCATGGTGTTGTATCAGCGTTACGGTGGAGATCGGGTGCATCCACTGCCTGCGAGGATGCGAGGCGACGCAGCCGTTGCTCCAGCTGAGATGGCACCTGGTACCGCTGGCCGGCCTTTGCGGTGGCAGTTTTGAGCAGCGCCTGGTGGAGCGCGGTTGAGGTGCACGCAGAGCAGTGGTCCAGGTGCTCTTTCGCCGCTGCGGCCTGCTCGGCGGCGAGCTCGCCGTCCACCAGGGCGTTGAGCACGGTGGACGAGAGATGCTCCGTGGACGAGAGGTGTTCGGTCATGCGAGTGATCCTCTCTTCAGGCCGGTGTCGGTGTCGAGCAGTGTGCGCAGCGATGCGCGTGCGCGTGCTATGCGGGACATCACGGTGCCAATGGGAATATCGAGGACGGCGGCGATCTCCTTGTACTTCATCTCTTCGACATCGCAGAGGAGGACGACCTCCAACAGGAGAGGCGGAAGCTGTTCCATGGCGCGCTGAAGCGCAGCGCGATCTGTCAGGCGGATGAGATTGATCTCCGGTGTTTGGCGATCGATGGCGCCTTCCGGGTAGAGAGTCGGGCCGGAGTCGGCTTGTTCCGCCAGCTCCTCGTCGAGAGAGACGGTGCGAAGCGCGGCGAGGCCGCTGCGCGATGTGAGGTAGGTATTCCTGAGAATGCGGAATATCCAGGCTTTGAAGTTGGAGCCTTGCTCGAAGGATTCAAAGCCGCGCAGCGCCTTTAGAAATGTCTCCTGCACCAGGTCCTCCGCGTCGGTTGGATTTTTAGAGAGCCAGGAGGCGACGTTATAGAGCGCAGGAAGCAGCGGAAGCGCCAGATCCTCGAAGACAGAGGCTCCGGGCCGAATTTCACGAACTGCAGGCTTCCGCGTCCACGGCAACAGCGTCATCTGCTTCGAATGCGCCTTTCTGGTCTCTATCTATATAGGAGAACTTATATTTTCCCAATTTATTCGCGGTGGACAGAATAAAAATGGCATTTCCCAGTTTGCATGCGTGGAGGGGATTTCCATGCGAGATATGCGAGATGGGAAGAGCGAGGGGCTGGGGGCGGCGCAAGATGCGCCGGAGCATGCACACAACGATTTGCAAGGCGCGGAGCTACAAGAGCGGGGATTACGACAGGACGCGGCGCCACGGACGGAGCCGGCGGCCAACGATGGAATCGACCGGCGGAATTTTCTGAGCTGCATGGCGTGGGCCGGTACGGGGCTGTTGTGGACGATGGTGGGCGGGGTGCCGACTTCCAAGCTCTTTGCCGCGACAGCCGATGCGGCGGGCCGCGCAGCGCACGGTCAGGCCGGATCGTCCTTCAGCTTCGTGCAGATCAGCGACAGCCACATCGGATTCAACAAAGCAGCGAATCAGGATGTGACGGGAACGTTGAAGCTGGCGATCGACAAGATCAATGGCCTTTCAGCCAAGCCGGATCTGCTGCTGCATACGGGGGATATCACGCAGTCCTCGAAGGCGTCTGAGTTCGATACGGCACAGCAGGTTATCCGGAGCGTGAAGGCCGGCGAGACTTTTTATGTGCCGGGTGAGCATGACACGGCAACCGATGATGGCGCTCTCTATCGGGAACGGTTCGGCAAGGGAACCGTTGGCAATGGCTGGTACAGCTTTCAACACAAGGGCGTGCACTTTATCGGGCTGAACAATGTGTTGCAGATTGATGCCATGGGCAAGCTGGGCACAGAGCAACTGCGCTGGCTGAAGGACGACCTGGCGTCGCTTTCTACGTCCACGCCCATTGTGATCTTTGCGCACATTCCGCTGTGGATGGTGTATCCGGATTGGGGTTGGGGGACGCAGGACGGAGCGGAGGCGCTGTCGTATCTGAAGCGGTTCGGCTCCGTCACCGTGCTCAACGGCCACATCCATCAGACGGTGCAGAAGGTGGAAGGGAATATTGCCTTCCACACCGCGACCTCTACAGCTTTTCCGCAACCAGCCCCGGGCAGTGCTGCCCACGCAGGCCCGATGGTTGTTCCTGCAGGAAAGCTCGAGAGCGTGCTGGGCGTCACGAAGGTGAGGTACGTTGCGCGGCAGAGTCATCTTGCGATCGTCGATTCGTCACTGGCGGATAAGGCATGAGCGCGATTCGACCTGTGCTCATCCTTTCCCTGGGCGCGTTGATCGTCTCGCTCACGCTCGCGCGGGTCCACCCTTTCGGTGATGCACGCCTGTACGCGCAGAAACGCGCCGCGCCGGCACTGATGGAAGATTTTTCGGCGCCGGCGGATGTCCGTGCAATTCTGATGAATAAGTGCGCGGATTGTCATTCGGAGCAGGCACGTACTCCGATGTATGGCCGGCTGGCTCCGATATCGTGGCTGCTGGAACGCGATATCGTGCAAGCGCGGGCAGCTATGGATCTCTCTCGATGGGATACGTATTCCGCCGAGGAGCAGGATGCATTCCGGGCCAATATCGCGCTGCAGGTGAAGATCCACAACATGCCGCTGATCCAGTATCTGGTCTTGCACCCGAATGCGGAGATCACCGACAGCGATATCGGGACTCTTGCCCAATGGGCGCAGCAGGCCTCGTTGCAGGGCTCGAATTCCGTGGAACAAGCTGCGACCGAAGGCGATGCCCCGCGCGGCGGGGAGCTATTTGAAAGGCGATGCACCGGGTGCCATGCCATGGACCAGAATCGTGAGGGACCACGGCTGAGGGGCGTCTTTGGAAGGGGCGCCGGTACGGTGAGTGGATACGATTACTCTGAAGCGCTCAAGAAGGCACACATCGTGTGGAACGACACGACGCTGGAGAGATGGCTCGCCGATCCGGATGCGATGGTTCCCAATAACAATATGGAGTTCCACGTAGCGCGGCCACAGGAGCGTCGAGATTTGATCCGCTTCCTGAAAGAGAGTACCGCTAAGTAGCCGTTTGAAGATCAGGCCGGAGGGCACCGGCCGGTGCGGATGCAGCCGGCAGTGGATGGAGTTACGGCGACATTCGTATCTTCGACGCGAACAGATATAGGCCGCTCGCGCCGAGTTAGGGCATTTTGGGCAATAATGGTAGCCCCGCAAAGATTCCTCGCTGTGGTTTCGCTCTAGAGCGCCGGCGTTTCCGGTTGCACCGCTATGTTTTGCGGATGGCTTATGGTGTAGGGCGAGCCGGGAGCCTGCGTGGCGCCGAGCGACGTGACGGTGAAGACGTAGAGCTTTCCTGCGTTCTGGCTGATCGCGTAAAGGTGATGGTCGTTGTCCCAGAATGCGTGGTCGATGGGATCGCTGGTGAGCAGGCCGGTGTCGGGGGTGATGGGGTTGCTTCCGTTGAAATGGAAGACCTGCAGGCCCGAAGTTCCAGCGACGGCGAGGAACGCGCCCAGCGGAGCCATCCTGATGTCGTTTACTACCCCGACCGCGGTCTGCGGCATGTTCTGAAGCGTGCTGGTGGTGCTGAGGTTTCCGGAGCTATCGGCGGTGTAGGTGGCAAGCTGGGCGGGACCATCCGGGTTGAAGTTCTGATCCACTGCCTGCAGCGTGATGGCGACGTGGTCGGTGGGATCGGCGGCGGTTTGCGAGGGGCACCAAAAGTCTCCCGTCTTTGCCGCAGGCGTTGGGGCGGAGATGTTGATCGCGCTCAACGCGCCGTTGGTACTGCTGCGCTTGTAACCATTGATCTCCCAAAATGTGTTGGAGAGACAGACGGCGGAGTATGCATAGACGTTGTTGCCAATGAAGGTTGCTGGCAGGGAGAGCCAAGCGTCTCCGGAAGTGGCGCCGAGATTGTGCAGCGCGCCGGTCTGGTCGGTGCTGAAGGACTGATAGGAGTTGTTGGAACAATCGCTGCGGAACTCCGTGTCGTAGAGGCTGGAGCTGGTGCGATCGAGAAACAGCGGACCGGAAGCGCCGCAATCGTCAGGGTTGAATTGAACAATATCGGTCCACCCGCGCCACTGGAGCGAGCCATCGGGCTCGATGCGGATGGTGGAGACGTAAATGCCGTCGCGGGTTGAGCCGAAGAGGTACTTTCCATTGACAGCGATGCTGGTGACATCGTCCGCGAAGGGCGAGCCAGTGACGGGGGTGAGCCGGCCGTCGGCGGATGCTGCGTAGGCGTTGATCTCATTGGTGCTGCTGTTGTTCGGGTTGTTCGATACGTATACGAAGGCGACGGGCCCGCCGGTGAGGAGGCTCACCGGATTGGAGCGGATGGCAACTGACTTCATCTGGGCTTGTGCCGCGGGCGCTTGGGCAAGAGCCGGGGGAACGCATAGGGCGACGATCAAGCAGGCGAATTTCATCTTCCGTATCACTGGAAATCTCCTTCAGAGGAGGGCCCTGAGGGTCCCGAATGAGAGCTTGGATGCCTGCCTGAGCGGGCTCGTCAGACAAGAGATTGTCAAAATTATGATCGTCGGTAACCGGCTGTTTTATGACCGGAAATCTCGGCTATTAACTGATTGGTTATCCACCTGGGCTATGGATTTGGCTCCGATTCCTTGAGCAATTCAACGAGATGTTCTTTCCATATCGCCCCCATGGTGTGAGTGCCGTGACCTCTGGTTGCATCGGAGATGGGGATGAGGATGAACTGCGCGTGGGGCATCTGCTTTGTCAGCTTCTCCGCGATGCCGAGCTCAGGAGGATTGATGAAGTCGTCCGCGGAGTTGACGTACATGACGGGGACGGTGATGCGGTCGAGACGCGCGCTGGGGTCGTAGTTGCGCGAGGCGTCGACGTAATAGATGAGGTTGTTTGCGTCGGTGTGAGCGACGGCTCGGGCGAGGTAGCTGTCGACATATTTCTCGGCAGCGTCGCGCGTGGGGGCGCTCTTCTGCATGACCAGGGGCGCGGAGCCCATGATGAGCAGCATCTCGTTCGCGGTGCGTAGGCCGACGGCGGGTTCGGCGGTGTAGTTGCCGTTTTGCCATGCGGGATCGTTCTTGATGTTCTCGATGGCCATGTAACGCATCATGCGGTTGCGGCCGGCGATCTGCGTTGGCAGGCAGGCCAGAGGCATGAGCGCGTCGGCGAATCCGGAATAGGTCTCGCCCCAGACGAAGCTTTGCATGCAGCCCATGGAGGTGCCGAGGATGAGGCGGAGGTGATCGACGCCGAGGCCTTCGACGAGCATCTGGTGTTGGGAGCGAACCATGTCGTCATAGTCGTAATGCGGAAACTTCATGCGCAGACCATCGGAGGGCTTCGATGAATCGCCCTGGCCGATGTCGTCGGGAAGGATGAGGAAGTAGCGCGCGATGTCGAGCGGCTGGCCGGGGCCGAAGAGCACATCTGAGAAGACGGGATTGAGGAGCGTGCGGCGATCGCCGCCGGTGCCGTGCAAGAGCAGGACGGCGTTGTCCACGCGACCGGCGGCATTGCGATGCGGCGCGCCGAGCGTGAGGTAGTGGAGATTGAGCTCGGGGACAGTTTCACCGGTGCCGAAACGGAAGTTGTGCGCGACGTAGAGGCTGTCCTTCGCGGGCCACTTCGAGAGGGCCGGTTTCGCGGTCTGGATGGCGGTGGTCTGGGCGGCGGCGGAGAGGATGACGAGCAGAGCGGCGACGGCAAGGGCGGAGAAGCGCATGAGCGGGTGTGTCCTGATTTCAGAGGTGAGTCAGAAGCGTTGGCGCTCAGTATAGGAGCAGAGCGAGACGGAGACAAAGGCGGCGTGCGAGCGCGGGGTGGAGATGGGTCGTTCGACGCGGCAGCGGATCAGAAGCTGAAGCCTAGCTCCAGATAGATGATGCGGTTGCCGGGCTGGGAAGATTCGAAGATGCCGGCGAGGGCGGTGGACTTGCCGAAGAGGGGCGAGGTGAGGACGCCGACGGACTGCGCGGCATTCACATAGTTGAAAACATTCTGCGCAGTGACGCCAAGGTCGAGATTGTAACGGCGCTCGACTTCTTTCTTTTTCGGGGGCTTCTGCGTGTTTTTCGCTGCGTCCGGTGCGGGAGGAGGAGCCTCGTCCGGCACGACCGGACCGAAGGAGAAAGAGCGGCGGAGGCTCAGGTTCGCGGTGAAGTAGGAAGGGCCATTTCCATAGTTGATGGGGATTATGGTCTGGCCGGGAAGCGGCGCGGCGTCGAAGTTGCCGTAGCGGGTGCGATAGACGCTGGGGCGGCTGAGGTCGGTGGCGAAGGCGGGCCGGTCGTTGAACTGTGCGTCTCCGTTGAGGTCTTCGCCGATGGTGATGTTGAAGGGCGTACTTGACTGGTAGATGAGCAACGGGCTGGCGGTGAAGTGGTAGGGCAGCTTGGTGAACCCGCCGAAGAAGAGACGATGGTGAACATCGTTGCTGGCGCGCCCATAGTCCAGATGCAGATCGAACTGGTTGGAGGGAAAGCTGCCGGCGCCGGCGGTGTTGGCCTTGCTGGAGCCGAACATGTAGAAGCCGAAGAAGGTGACGGGCCCGGTGCGCAGGTTGACGTTCACGAAGAGCCGATTGCGTTTGGAAGCGCCCTCCGATTCGTACTGGTAGATGTTCTGCGTTCCGCCGAATGGGCGCACGCCACTGGAGGGATCGGCGGGATTGTAGGTCCCGGGCAAAGGGGCATTGATGTTGCGCGTGAGCAGGAGGTCCACGCCGCGTGAGTGCTGGTAATCCAAGGCGACGTTCATTTTTTTGAAGAGAGTTTTTTCCAGGGAGAGGCTTTCCTGAATGGTGTAGGGCGTGTGCAGCAGTGGGCTGATGCTGTAGACGGTAGGCGAGGTCGCCGGGCCGAGGTCGCCGGTAGATGGGATGCTGGGATAGAACTCCGGTGCGTTGACGACGTATTGCGTTTCGGTGACGCCGTTCTGCCGTTCCGCGGTGGCGATGTAGGTGGAGGCGAAACGGGTGTAGAAGAATCCAGCGCCGCCGCGGAGGATGACACGCGGTGGCTTGTTTTTGGGCCCGAGAGACCAGGCGAAGGAGACGCGTGGAGCAGCATCCGCGTGATCGTGAATGCCGGTCTGCGATTCGAAGCGCATGCCGTAACTCAGCGTCATGCTGGGACGCGGCTTCCAGTCATCTTCGAGAAAGACGCCGAGATCCTGCATGAGGACGTGGATGTTGGGATCGCCAGTGATGATGCTGAACTGCGTAGCACCGCCGCCGCCGGCGCGAATCTGCGCGGGAGTCTCACCGTTGGCGAGGCCCTGCTGCGTGATCTGGTAGCTGGTGATGGAGGGAAAGACGAACAGGCCGTTGAAGCCTCCGGTGGAGCGGTTCGCGTCCCGCGCGGCGCGATAACGGCCACCCAAGGTGGAGAAGTGATGGCCTCGGGCGAGAGAGACGTAGTCCTGCAATTCGTAACTGTCCTGGTTGTCGCGCTGGCCACCGGTGTTATTGCCGCCACCGGTGAATGCGCCCTGCACATCGACGGTGGGGGAAGAGTCCGCGGAGGTTTGCAGATTGCGAGTGCGGATGTACTGGAAGCGGGACTCGTTGATGAGCTTTTCGCCGTAGGCCTGCGAGTCGCTGAGCTGCACGGTGTGGGAGACGTCGTCTGTATTCGTGGCCTGGGTGGGAAGCGAGAACTGGCTGGCGAGGGTGTGGGTCTGCTTCGACTGACTGAAGGTGTAACGCAGGCTCAGCGTTTGAATCTTGCCCAGCTGAAAATCGAAGCGAGGCGCGATTTGCAGATTGGTGGAGGGGCTGGAGACAGCCTGCGTGAATGGCTGCGGCTGGAAGTTGGGCGCAAGCACAATGGCGTTGACGAAGGACTGATTGTCGCTGGCCTGCCGCTCCGCACCCAGGAAGAGAGAGAGTTTTTTGCTGAGCGGGCCATTGATGTCGCCCTGCATATCGGTGGAGTGATAGGGCGGCTGCGTGGTGGTGAAAGGGTTGCGCGAGTTGAAGGAAGAGTCGTTGCCCTGCACGAAGTAGTCGCCATGCAGTTTGTCGGTGCCGGGTTTGGTGAAGATCTCGATGCGGCCCCTGCCAAAGGTATCGTATTGCGCGGAGTAGGGATCCTGGTTGATGCGTATCTCGCGAATGGAGGATTTGGGCGGCAGCTTGCCGCCGCTGAAGCCGTCGACGAAGAACTGCGCGCCGCTCTCCGGATCGGCGCCGGCGATTGCTTGAAGCTGCTGCTGCAGGTCCTGGGGATTGTCGGCCAACGCATCGAGGTCCCGGCCCTTCATGACGATGGCACCACCGTTCTTATCCGGGCTGGTGTCGAGCGTATCGCCGGAGACATCGACCTGCTGCTGCTGCACATCGATTTGCAACGAAGCATTGACGACTGCGAGATGACCTGCGGCGACGATCACATTTTCCTTGTGCAATCCGGCAAAGCCATTGGCGACAACGGTGATGGTGTAGGTGCCGGGAGAAATGCCGTTGAAACGATACGCGCCGCGCTCGTCAGTTTTTGCAGTCAACGCCGGGGCACTGCCGCTACTGAGCGTGATGTCTGCCTGAGGCACAACGGCGCCCGATGGATCGGTAACGGTGATGGATAGATTTGCGGCGGATTGCGCTTGCAGGGTTGGAGGCAAACAGCAAACGAAGAGGAGGAGGCAGAGAAAACAGAAGCGCCGCAGCGGGATCTGCATATTCTTCGTTAGCCCTCGCAGATGCCCATCATGCGTTCAAAACGGGCGGGTGACTCCAGTCAGTCAAAAAGATACCGCGATCATTCATGTTGCGCTGCAGCGATGAGGAACTGCCGGACAGACGCGCGCGACGAAAAATCTGCTCAGCAATTGTAATGAGATGCGGAACATTTCCTGCCGGCGTGAGTTGGATTTGGCGTTGGCGAGGTGTGGAGTTCGAGGAAGACACCCTCGATTCCGGAGGCAACGGCGAGGCGGCCGAGGACGGGAAGCTGGGTGATCTAGAGGCTGTCCCCGATCGAGGGTGGTTGCTGCGAGTATTGAGCGTTTCAGTACAAGGGGCGACGGCAACGGAACGAACGTCTATTTGCTGCACACGCTGGGCGCGGAATCATATCTGGAGACTGGCACCCCCCGAGGCTGGCAGAATACCTGTGTCTCTATCGCGCGCTGCTGGGAGGAGCTTGCCTTGAATCCGGAGCCGATCATTTCTCAGACAGAGAAGCCTCAAACGGAGAGGTCTCAGACGGGAGGCGTTTCTGTGGGGCAGGTGAGAGACGAGACGCCTTGTCAGGTCCAGGCCAAATCCTACCTGCGTATCTTCAAGTCGAATGTCTTTGTGCGCGATCACGATCGGGCGCTGAAGTTTTATGTCGATCAGCTTGGATTCAGCGTTGTTGCCGAAGCGCGTTTCGAGTTCGGCCGATGGGTGGCAATTGCGCCGCCAGACGGCAGCGCGATTCTGGCGGTGGTCGCTCCCAAGCGTGGCTCGGAGAACTACAAACTGATCGGCCGGCACACGCAGGTTGCGTTTATCGCGGAAGACATTTATGCCACCTACGATCTGTGGCTCAGCCGCGGGGTTCGTTTTCTTCATCCTCCGCAGCCGCAGCTATGGGGAGGCACGATTGCTACTTTCTGCGACGCGGATGAGAATGCCTTCGACCTGCTTGGCTCCGATGAGATGAGCCGGGAGATTGAAGGGCAACGGCGCGCGCAAGCGGAGAGAGCGGAAGCTGAGCGCCGGGTGGCGCAGGAGCTGCAAATTGCGAAACAGGTGCAGGCGAGGCTCTTTCCGCAGACCTTTCCCGGTATGCGGACGCTCGACTACGCGGGCGCCTGCATCCAGGCACGTCATGTCGGCGGTGACTACTATGACTTCTTTGCTCTGGGCGAGGAGAGGGTTGGGCTGTTTGTTGGCGACATCTCCGGCAAGGGGATTGCCGCCGCGCTGCTGATGGCGAATCTACAGGCGAATCTCCGCAGTCAGTTTGCTCTGGCTCGCGAACAGCCGCAGCGTTTTCTGCAATCCGTGAACCAGCTCTTTTTCGAGAATACGGTGGACAGCGCGTATGCCACGGTCTTCTTCGCCGAATACGACGATGCCTCGCGGCGTCTGCGCTACACGAACTGCGGGCACCTGTCGGCGCTTCTCCTGCGCCGGAATGGCAGAGCGGAATGGCTCCACTCCACCGGCACCGTGCTCGGACTTTTCAAGGATTGGGAGAGCCCGACGGTGGAATGCCAGCTCTGCCCGGGCGACACGCTCGCGCTCTACACCGATGGAGTGACCGAGTCGTTCAACGAGGCAGGCGAGGAGTTTGGAGAGCAACGCCTGGTCGAAGCTGTGAAGCAGCATCGCGAGCAGACTGCGTCGTCGATCGTTACATCGGTCATCGCGGAGGTGCAGCGCTTCAGTCCTCAGGAGCAGCACGACGACATTACGTTGATCGTCGCAAAGTGCCGCGACAACGCTTAGGCGCCTCAGAGAACTGCGTGGATGGCGAGGAGCCGTTCGAGCAGAGGCTTGAGGCGGTCGAGATGCAATGCGTTGGCGCCATCGGATTTGGCGTTGGCGGGGTCGTTATGGACTTCGAGGAAGATGCCGTCGATGCCGGCGGCGACTGCGGCGCGGGCGAGGACAGGGATGAACTCCGGCTGGCCGCCGGAGACGCCGTTGGCGGCGGAGGGCGTCTGGACGGAGTGGGTGCCGTCGAAGACGACGGGCGCGAGCGCGCGCATGATGGGTAACGAGCGCATGTCCACGACGAGATTGTGATAGCCAAAGCTGGCGCCGCGCTCAGTGAGGAAGACGCGGGGGTTGCCGGTGGAGGCGATTTTTTCGACGGCGTGCTTCATGTCTTCGGGAGCTACGAACTGGCCCTTCTTCACGTTAATGGCGCGGCCGGTCTTGCCGGCGGCGACGAGCAGGTCGGTCTGGCGGCAGAGGAAGGCGGGGATCTGAAGGACATCGCAGGCCTCGGCGACGGGCGCGCAGTGCGCGGGCTCGTGCACGTCGGTGAGGACGGGGAGATGCGTCTCTTCGGCGATGCGGCGAAGGATGCGGGTGCCTTCGGCGAGGCCAGGGCCGCGGAAACTTGTGACTGAGGTGCGGTTGGCCTTGTCGTAGGAGGCCTTGAAGATGTACGGCACGCCGAGATCACTGGTGATGCGCTGGATAGCGTCGGCCATCGTGCGAGCGTGCTGCTCGCTCTCGATGACGCAGGGGCCGGCGATGAGGAAGAGCTGGCCGCGCCCGACGGGGACGCTGCCGATTTCGAAGTCGTGTGTGCTCACAGGGGAAAGGATACTAGGCGGGTCAGGTTAGTGAGCAAGGTCCGTTAGGGATCACCGAATGGGTGAGATCGCTAACGCGGCGGGCTTTTGATTGACACCCCAGCACCCGGAGAGTACGCTGAGGCGCCTTTGGGCCACTCCCCGAACACAATTCAAAGGAGAGCACTATGCGAGCACGTCTCGTACTTTTGTGGGCCCCGCTGTGTCTTTATCTGGTTCCGAATCTTCCCGCACAGGATGCCGTGAAGGCTGATTCTGCGCACTACACGGTGGTGAGCGAGAACGACCAGGTGCGGATTCTGAAGGTGCACTACGGGGCTGGTGAGAAATCGGTGATGCATAGCCACCCTGATTCGGTTGCGGTGTTCGTTACCGATGCGAAGGTGAAGTTCTCGTTGCCGGATGGCAAAACAGAGGAGATTGAAGTGAAGGCGGGCGATGCGCAATTCACGCCGGCCACCATTCACTTGCCGGAGAACACCGGAAGCACCGAGATGAACATGATTCTGGTAGAGCTGAAAGGGAAGGGCGGCAGCTAGGCAACGGGAGAGCCCCATCGGGCGTTCGATTGGATGGGGCTCGTTTGGCCGGTCGCTACTAGTGCGCGACGAAGGTGCGGTAGTGTGTCTCGCGCTTGCCTACACGCACGAGGAATCCGTCATCGTCAGCGCGCAGCTTTACCGCGGTGCCGGGCATGTGATTCGCCAGGCTGCTTTGCTTCAGGAGGGTTGCGCTGAGCGGAAGGTACGACGACGCTCTGGCGACGCGCGAGTGATCCGGGGTCAGTTCGTATTCGGTATTGCCAACCTGCACGGTGTAGACGGCGCCGCGGATGTCCGAACAGCGGGCGGAGGCATCGAGAGTGCGGCGGGCAGTGTTGCCGTAGGTGGCGGCGTCCGATTGAGTGGAGCTGGAGCAGGCATTGTCCACGATCGTGGTGCGGATCTTGGTGAGAACGCCATCCTGATAGGCGGGCGAGCTTGCCGCAGTGGACGGCGCCAGCGGAAGGAAGAGGAAAAGGATGGAGCAGGCATGCTTCATCTGCAGATCACCAAACGCCCGGAACTCATAGGGGATACCGGGGCAGGTTAGCAGCGAGGCAGCGGAGCGAGGAATGGCACGGGAGGGGAGCGGCATTCCCACAAAAGTGGGCCACGGCAGGTGAGGCATTCCGCCGTGACCCCGAAGGAGTGGAGCCTAGTTGCCGCGTAGGGCGACCAGAGGGTTGACGCGTGAGGCGCGACGCGCGGGGATGTATCCAGCGAGCAGCGCAACGACGATGAGCAGCGCGACCATGCCGCCGAAGGTGGCGGGGTCCGTAGGTGCGGTGTTGAAGAGCATAGCGGAGATGAGCGAGGCGAGAATGAGCGAGAGCACTGCACCGACGGCAATGCCGATGAGAGCGAGCCGCATGGTGCGGAAGATAACGCCGAACTGCACGCGCGCGGCGGTAGCGCCGAGCGCCATGCGGATGCCGATCTCGAGCGTCTGCCGCGTGACCGAGTAGGAGATGACGCCGTAGATGCCGAGCGCCGCAAGGAAGAGTCCCAGCGCGGCGAAGGTGCCCACCAGCAGCACGAAGAAGCGGCGCGGCGAGACGGCGTGATCGACGAACTCCTGAACTGGCCGGAGAGGCACGGCGGCCTGTGCGGGATTGATCTCGTGCAACGTGTGCAGGACGCTCGATGCAAGTTGTTCCGGCGGTACCTTGCTCCGTATGACAAGATAGGCGCCCTCGGTATCCTGCTGAACCTGCGGGTAGTAGACCTGAGAGTCGGGTTGGCCCTCGACGCTGGTGAGGTGCACGTCGGGGATGGTGCCGACGATGCGCGCTTTGCCGCTGGCGTCGATCACGTGGCCTACAGCATCGCCGTTGGGGAAGAGATGGCGGGCGGTGCTTTCATTGATGATGATGACGGGATCGCCCTGCACCACATTGCGTTTTGCATCGCGGACGAGCGGCTTGTCTTCCCACGAGAAATCGCGTCCGGTGACGGGTATGCCCATCGCGGCGAAATAGCCGGGCGTGATCATGTAGACGAGGGAGCTCTCGCCCTTGACCTTGCTGTCGTCGACACCCAGCAGGTGAGGAATGCCCCAACTACGATTGCGCGCGAAGGGCAGATTGTCAGCAATGCCTGCGGACTGGACGCCGGGCAGCGCGGAGATGCGGGTGATCACATCCTGAAAGATAGCGGTGCGCTTGGCATCACTGCCACCATCGTCGAAGTCGACCTTGATGGTGGCGGCGTACGTGGGCCGGAAGCCGAGGTTGACGTTGAGGATGCGCAGGAAACTGCGCATGAGCAGGCCTGCGCCGACGAGCAGCACGCAGGCGAGCGCCACCTCAGAAATGACGAGTGTGGAACGCAGGCGGTCGTGCCTGCGGCTGTCGCTGGCGCCGTGACCGCCGCTGTCCTTGAGCGACTCCTGCAGGTTTTCACTGGACATGCGGATGCCGGGCGCGAGGCCAAAGAGCACGGCGGTGCCAACGGCGATAACCAGCGTCCAGAGGAGCGCGGTGCCGTCGATGTGAACGTCGTTGAGCAGCGGAAGCGCGAGCGAGGTCTGATGCTGCAGCCACATCGTGATGCCGTAGGCAAGGCCCAGGCCGAGAGCTGCGCCGACGCCGGAGAGCAGGAGACTTTCCGTGAGCAACTGGCGAACGATGCGGCGGCGGCTGGCGCCGAGCGCACCACGGAGTGCGAACTCCTTGCTGCGTGCGGCGGCGCGGGCGAGCAGGAGGTTGGAGAGATTGACGCAGACGATGAGCAGCACCAGGCCGACGGCGGACCACAAGACAACGAGGGAGCGATGGAGCTTGCCACTGACATATTCCTTCAGCGGTGTGGGGTATGGGGCTGTGTACCAGGTTGAGTTGGGGATATCACGGCGGAAGAGAATTCTGGGGAAGAGCAGTGCGGCTTCTGCGCGAGCCTGGGCGACGGTGACGCCGGGTTTGAAGCGGCCGAGCAGCGTGATGGTGTTGCCCTCCATGCGGATGTCTTCCGGGGCGATGGCCGTGAATATATCGACGCGAGTACCGGGAGCGAAGACTGCCCCAAAATCGAAGCTCTTCGGCAGCACGCCGATGACCGTAGCAGCATGGCCATTGAACTCCAGAGTATTTCCGACGATGGCTGGATCCGCATGGCACTCGCGCTGCCAGAATGGGTAGCTAAGCAAAACAACATTAGGTCCCCCGTGCAGGGCTTCGGACGGATTGAAGAGCCGACCCAGATATGGCTTGACGCCCAAAACCTGGAAGAAGTTCTGGGTGACGTCTATGTCGGTGAAGGGCTTGGGATCGCCGTGACCGGTGAGCTTGGCGTTGTCGGGCGAGGAGAAGGCGAAGTATCCGGCGACATCTTCAAAGGATTTGTTGCGTTCGAGAAATTGCTGCCAGGCATCGGTGGAGTAGGTGGCCGCGGACCAGTTGCCGTCGAAGATTTCCGGACCGATCCAGAGCAGGCGAGATGGATCCTGGAAGGGGAGCGGGCGCAGCATGAGCGTGTTGACGACCGAGAAGACGGCGATGTTGGTGCCTATGCCGAGCGCGAGGATGAGGATGGCGACGATGGTGAAAGCGCGGTCGCGGCGCAAGGTACGGAGGGTATAACGGAGGTCCTGCATGAGGACATCGAGCATCGGCAGACCCCGCGCAGCGCGTTGCTGCTCGCGCGATTGCTGGACACCGCCAAAGCGAACGAGTGCCTGACGGCGTGCTTCCTGGGGCGAGAGGCCGCGGCGCATGTTTTCTTCGGTGGCGAGGTCGAGGTGGGAGGCGAGTTCCTGATCGAGGTCGGCATCGCCCAGCCGCTTGTTAGCGAAGGCGCGTGTGCGGGCGACAGCGGAACGGAGAGATGAGATCATTTGGCACCTTCGGGAGATTGAGCGAGAACACGGCCCATCACATCGGCGAGACGCCGCCAGTCCTCCGCGTCGCGCGCAAGCTGCTTCCGGCCGCTGCGGGTGATGGCGTAGTACTTGGCTTTGCGATTGTTGTCGGAGGTGCCCCACTCGGCGGAGATCCAGTTGCGGTTTTGCAGGCGGACGAGCGAGGCATAGATGGTGCCCTGGTTGAGCAGGATGGTGTCGCCCGAGATCTGCTCAATGCGGCGTGCGATGCCGTAGCCATGCTGCGCACCCATGGCGGCGAGCGTTTTGAGGACCATGAGGTCGAGGGTTCCCTGGAGCAGGTCTAGTTTCGGGTCGGACATGAGGCTGGTCTCCTGTTTACTGGCCACATGAGTATGACAAAACATCTGTGGGAATGCCACATGGGCTTGTACGCGCATATCGGAAGGGCGGTTCCCGCTTCTTGCAGTTATTTTTTTGAACGGGCGTCAGGAGAGCTGCGTCTGTTGGCCACTGTGACGAAAAAGGCTGTCGTCCCACCCTTGATCTCTTCATGTCCGTAATGCTACTGTCCGTAGCACTACAAGAAGTAATGCGGCGCGGTGGCGTAAACGGTGGTTGGAACGGAAGTTGTTCCATTGCGTATGAGCTTCTGGGCCAGGGCTGTCTGACGAATCAGAGTGAGGTGCATTTCATGCAGAGTCTGCTCCGCAACCTTCGCTTCAGTTTCCGCATGCTGCTTAAGAATCCCGGGTTGACGCTCACGATTCTGCTGACACTGGCATTGGGGGTGGGCGCGAACACCGCGATCTTCACGGTGGACTACGCGACCTTGCTGCAGCCACTGCCGTATCCGCAGCCGGATCAACTGGTGGTGGTGTGGTCGAAGATCCAGGGCTTCCACAACGGGATGTCCGCGGGCGACTTCACCGACTGGAAGCGGGAGAACACGACGTTTCAGGACATGAATGCGTGGACAGGCGGCGCCTTCAACCTATCAACGAAGGATCAGCCGGAACAGATCGACGGGCGCATGGTGACGCCGGGTTTTTATCGCATGCTGGGCACGCCATTTTTCCTGGGGCGAGATTTTCTGCCGGAAGAGGGCCAGACGGGACGCGATCACGAGGTGATCCTGACGCACAAGTTGTGGAAGCGGCTGGGGGCGAATCCGAATATTGTCGGACAGACGCTGAAGGTGAATGCGGAGCCCTACACGGTGGTGGGCGTGCTGGCGCCGGGACTTTACGACCGCGGGCAGGGCGATATTGTGGTGCCGCTTGCGTTCAAGCCGGAGCAACTGAATCATGACTTCCACTGGCTGCTGACGATCGGACGGTTGAAGCCGGGTGTGACGATGGAGCAGGCGCGCGCGGATATGGACGCAGTGACCGCGCATATTGCGCAGCAGTATCCCAAGAGCAACAAGGGCTGGGGCGCATTTGTGGAGCCGCTGAAGAATGACTTCATGCCGAAGGAACGCATCCGGACGTTGTGGATGCTGCTGGGGGCGGTGGCATTTGTTTTGCTCATCGCATGTGTGAATGTGGCCAATCTGCTGCTGGCGCGCAGCATGGCGCGCCAGAAAGAGATGGCGGTGCGGTCCTCCCTGGGAGCTACGCCGAAGACTATCTTTGCGCAGCTGCTGACCGAGAGCATATTGCTGGCGTTGATCGGCGGCGCACTGGGCATCGCTGTCGGCTATGCGATGCTGCACGCCTTTATGGCCTCTATGCCCGAAGGCACACTGCCCAGCGAAGCGGACCTGAGCTTGAACTTCCCGGTGCTGCTGTTCACGCTGGGCGCGACGACGCTGGCTGGATTGCTCTTTGGCTGCGTGCCGGCGTGGCATGCGTCGCGAGTGGATCCGGCGGAGACGCTGAAAGAAGGTGGACGATCGGGAACAGGCGCGGGGAGGAAGCGGTTGCGGCAGGCGCTGGTGATCGGTGAGTTCACACTGGCGCTGTCGCTGCTCGCGGGAGCGGGCCTGGCGATTCACAGCTTCCTGAACCTGACGCGTGTTGACCTGGGCGTGAGAACGGATCATGTTCTCACCTTCTACCTGCCCATTCCCGATACGCGCTCGAAAGATCCAGTGTTGATAGCGGCGCACTACCGGCAATTGCTGAGCAGTATCAACGCCGTGCCGGGAGTTATCTCCGCATCGGCGCAGACGGGGACGCCGCTGGAGGGATCGGGCTTCGGCATGCCGTTTACCATCGCGGGCACACCGGCCTTTGCCGATCCATCACAGCGGCCTTTATCCAGCTTTGGGATGGTGACGCCGGACTACTTCAAGACCTTCGGTATCCGGCTCATCCACGGGCGCAGCTTCACCGACCAGGACACAGCTACAAGCATGAAGGTCGCGATGGTGAACGAAGAGTTCGTCAGAAAGTTCCTCAAGGGAAAGGATCCGTTGCAACAACGTGTCCTGGTGGAGCAACTGATCCCCGGAGTGACGAAGCTGGGACCGGCAGTCGAGTGGCAGATCGTGGGCGTCTTCCACAATGTGCGCGACCGGCTGCGTGAGGACTTCCCGGAGATATTGATTCCGTTTTGGCAGATTCCCTGGCCGAACGCAGGGATCGGCGTGCACACGGGCCAGGATCCTGGCGCGATGACGAGGAGCATCGCTGCCGCGGTGCACCAGGTGGATCCGGATGTTGCGCTGGCGTCGCCGCGCACCATGGAGCAGGTGCATCACGACGTGCTGTCGGATGACCGCTTCACGCTGGTGCTCTTCGCATGTTTTGCGGCGATCGCGCTGCTGCTGGCGGCTTTGGGGATTTATGGAGTGATGACATTTTCCGTGGCGCAACGCGCGCATGAGATTGCGCTGCGCATGGCGCTGGGAGCGACGCGCGGCCGCGTGGTGGCGCTGGTGCTGCGCGAGGGCGTGACGCTGGCGGCAATTGGATTTGCGCTCGGACTGCTGGGCGCTTACTTTATTGGCCGCACGATGCAGAGCACGCTCTACGGCGTGAGCGCGCTGGATCTCTCTGCTTTTTCGATCGTGGGGGGCGTTCTTCTGATTGCGGCGCTGGTGGCATGCTTCCTTCCAGCGCATCGGGCGGCTTCGACGGAACCGATGCGTGTGCTGCGAACGGAGTAGAGGCCGGCGCGCTCTCCGCTGGTCCGGTAAAGTGGCGGCATGCACTGGCGAACGCATTACCGCAGGCTCTTTGCGCTTCAGGCCCTTCTCATCATTGCGCTACTGTCTTGTGCTGATGGCGAGGATGCTGCCACTGTTCGAGTGACGGTCCATGCGGATGCGCGGGTAGGCGCGTACACGCCCATCTGGAGCTACTTTGGCGCCGACGAACCGAATTACGTTTATGGCCCGCATGGACGGAAGCTGATGGATGAGCTGGGCGAGCTGGGCCGCACGGCGAATGCTCCGGTGTACTTTCGCGCACACAACCTGCTCACGACCGGCGATGGCGGCGGCTCGCTGAAGTGGGGTTCGACGAATGCGTACACCGAGCGTGCTGACGGGACGGCCGTCTATGACTGGACGATTACAGACCGCATCTTCGACACGATGCGCGATGAGAGGGTGCGACCGATTGTGGAACTGGGCTTTATGCCGGAGGCCTTGTCAACGCATGCGACGCCGTATCGGCATAACTTTCCCAAGGGCGATGTCTTCACCGGTTGGAGCTATCCGCCGAAGGACTACGTGAAATGGAGCGCGCTGGTGCAGGCGTATGCAGCGCACCTGAAGGCGCGCTATGGAGCGGCGGTGGACGGCTGGTTGTGGGAGGTGTGGAACGAGCCGGATATTGCGTACTGGCACGGCACGCCGGAAGAGTATGACCGGCTCTATGACGTTTCGGCCGCGGCGGTGCGCAAGGTGCTGCCGCATGCACGGATCGGCGGCCCGGAGTCGACGGGTGTCTATCCAGTAAAAGATGGGCCGGCAGAGAACGGCGTGAGCAAGAGCGAAGCATTCCTGCGGCAATTCCTGGAGCACTGCGCGCATGGAAGGAATGCAGCGACAGGAGGTACTGGAGCGCCGCTGGACTTTATCAGTTATCACCCGAAAGGCTCGCCGAAGTTTGTGGACGGGCATGTGGTGATGGATGTAGGGCGGCAGCTGGCGGCCGTTGAACGCGGTATGGAGGTAGTGGCGAGTTTTCCGGAGTGGCGCGACACGCCAATCGTGCTGGGCGAGAGCGATCCGGAGGGGTGCGCTGCATGCCAGAGCGCGCAGAACGGCTACCGCAACGGACCGCTCTACGGGGTGAGCGTGGCGGAGGCAACCGCGCGCACATGGGAGCTGGCGCGGGAGCATGGCGTGCACGTGCGGGGCGCGGTGACGTGGGCGTTCACGTTTGAAGATCAGCCTTATTTCGCGGGCTTCCGTGAGCTGGCGACCAACGGCGTGGACAAAGCCGTGCTGAACGTCTTCCGCATGATGGCGATGCTGGGCGGCGACTGGGTGCGGACGGAGAGTACGGGCACGATGCCGGTGAAACAGATCGTAACCGGCAGTGTTGTAGATCGGCCGGACGTTGATGCCATTGCAACGCGTCGTCCGCACGAGGTGGATGTCCTGCTGTGGAACTACCATGATGCGGATGTGCCGGCGGCGGCGGCGAAGATAGCGCTGGAGGTGCGTGGACTGCCGCAGGCTCGCATGACGGAAGATGCGTATCTGATGGATACATCGCACAGCAACGCATACGCCGCATGGAAACAGATGGGAGGCCCGCAGAAGCCGAGTCCCGAACAGCAGCGGGAGCTGGTGAAGGCAGGGAAGCTGGAACGCGTCGTGGCGGCGCGTCCGGTGGCGGTGAAAGACGGCGCGGCTCACTTGCAAATGATGCTGGCGCGACAGGGCGTCACCCTGGTGCGGCTGCGTTGGTAGTAGCTATGACGGGATTCACTATTCGGTGCGGATGGCGGTGAGCGGATTGATGCGGGCGGCGCGGATCGCAGGCAGCAGCGACGCTACGCTGGCAACGGCAGCCAATAGCAGCGTGGAGAGCGCGAGCACCAGCGGGTCATGCGTGGAGGTGCCGTAGAGGAAGCTGGCGAGCGCGCGTGCGGCGAGCATCGCTGCGCCGAGGCCGGCGAGCGCGCCGATGAGGGTAACGGCGACGTTCTGGCGGAAGACGAGCGAGACCACCTGGGTGCGTTGCGCGCCGAGCGCCATGCGGATGCCGATCTCGCTGGTGCGGCGCGCGGTGCGGTAGGCGAGTGTGCCGTAAAGGCCTATGGCGGTGACCAGCAGCGCGCTTACGGCGAAGAAGACGGAGAGCATGGCCATCATGCGCTGGGCGGAGAGGGAATGATCCAGGTATGCGCCGAGAGTGTCGAAAATGGGCGCGGGGATGTCCGGAACGTCGCGCACGAGAATAGCGTGCACGGCCGAAGCGAAAGGTGCAGCAGGGCCTTCGAGGCGGACGACGAAGACGTAGGACGGCTTCTTATCTCTCTCGTTCTGCGTTATCGCTAAATAGCCCTCAGGCGGCGCGGGCTTGCGAATATCGCTGTACTTCACGTCGCCCACGATGCCGATCACTTCTAGGCTGTCCTTGCCGGAGCCGATGTGCTGCCCGACGGCAATCTGATGCGGAAAGATTGCCGCGGCTGCGGAGCGGCTGAGGATGATCTTGCTGCCCGTGGAGAGTGTGTCGCTCCATGCGAAGTCGCGGCCGGCGAGCAGCGGGATGCGCATGGTCTGAAAATATTGCGGCGCAATCCAGTTGGTGTAGAGCTGTGGCGTGATACGTCCGCTCGGCATGCTGTATTCGTTGGTCATGGTTGACCCGGAGTAGGGGATAGTCGAGAAGATGCTAGCTGCATGAACTCCGGGCAATGCAGCGATCCGATCCTGCAGCGAGCGATAGAGGCGGACGAGTGGCTCGTCTTCGAGCGGCTGCTTGGTCAGGCGCACGCTGACCAGGTTGATGTTGTGCGGATCGAAGCCGGGTCCGGTACGGTACATACGAACGAGACTGCTGGAGATGAGACCGGCGCCGATGACGAGAACGAGCGCGAGCGCGATCTGTGTGGAGAGCAGCAGGCGGGGCAGGAGGCCGGTGCGCAGGTCCGCGCGTGAGAGGGGTGAGGCCTTCAGTTGTGAGCTGAGGCTGCGACCCGTGGCATGCAGCGCCGGGACCATGCCGATGATGAGGGTGGCGAGCACGCATGCACCAGCAGCTGCAGCGAGCACACGCCAGTCGATCGATGTATCGAGATAGATGGACGGGTCTCTGCCGCCGAGCAACAGGACGGCCAGCGATCGCGCGATGAAGGGAGCGGCCACGAGGCCGGCGGCGGAGCCGGCAAAGGCGAGCAGCAGGCTTTCGATCAACAACTGCTGCACCAGGCGGCGCCGGGATGCGCCGACGGCCAACCGTGTGGCCAGCTCGTGCTGGCGTGTTGCGGCGCGCGCGAAGAGCAGGCTGGCGAGATTGAGGCAGGCAAGCAGCAGCATTCCGCAACACAATGCGAAAACGGCCTGGAGGGGCTGACGGTACAACTGGCGCAGATAGGTGTATCCGCTGGAACCGGATTCCGCGTTGTAACGGAAGTGTTGCGTACGGGCGTCCTTGAGCCAGTCGGCAGCTCCGTCGGCATCATCATCTTTCCCGCTGAGAACGCTGCGAGTCACGGAAGCCAGCGATGCATTTGCCTGTTCCAGTGTGATGCCCGGCTTCCTTCGTCCCATGGTGGTGAGCCACCAGCTGTGGTATCCGCCGGCGATGTTGTTATACGGCGCATCGATGAGCGGTTCCGCCGCGAGCGGGATGAATATCTGCCGATGCTCCGTTGGGTCAGTTCCCATAAAGCCCTCAGGCATGACCCCTACGATGGAGAATGGGATCCGGTTGGCGAGAAGTTTGCTGCCGATCACGTGAGGATCGCGGTGCAGGACCTCGCGCCAGTAGCGCTCGCTGATGACCGCGGGAAGCCCGGACGGCGCGCCGGGTCGGTCATCCGCCGGAGTGAGATAGCGTCCGAGCAGTGGAGGCGTCTGGAGGGCACGGAAGTATTGGCCGCTGACCAGGACGCTGTTCACCAAGGTACTTCCGCCGCCGCCGATTTGCAGCTGGGTTCCAGAGGCGCCGAAGACGTCAGAGAAAGCGGGGTGATCGCTTTCGAGATGTCGGAAGAGCGGTGCGCAGAAGCCACCATGCGCGTCATTGTCTTCGTGGTAATCGAAGACGACGAGCTGATGTGCGTCCGGCACGGGCAGTGACCGCAACAGCAGAGCGTTGATGAGCGAGAAGATGGCGGTGCTGGCGCCGATGCCTAATGCGATGGTGAGGATCGCGGTGAGAGTGAAGCCGGGGGACTTGCGCAGGACCCGGGTGGCGTAGCCGGAATCGCGGAGGATGTTTTCGAATCGTGAGAACTGGCGCAGCTCGGAGAGTTGTTCGTGCAGGCGCGAGGGGTTGCCGAAGGTGCGGCGTGTGGCGGGATCGAGGTCGACGGGAGTGATGCCTTCGCGCTGCAGCCGCTGACGCAGCAGGTGCTGATGGAAGGCGAGTTCTTCCGCATACTCGCGCTGCTGACGCCGGGGATGCAGCAGGGCTGCGAGACGGAGACGGAACCCGCGGAGCCGTTGAGACATGCGTTCTCCTGGTAGGGACTACGTGGCCTGCATGACGAAGGCGACGGCGGCGGAGAGGCGCGCCCAGCGCGTGGACTCGGACTGCAGCCGCTTGCGGCCTTCGGCGGTGAGTTGATAGAAGCGGGCGCGGCGGTTGCTCTCCGACGCGCCCCATTTTGCGTCGAGCATGCCACGCAGCTCCATGCGATGGAGCGCAGGGTAGAGTGCGCCTTCTTCGACGCGCAGTACCTGTTGCGAGCTTTGGTGGATCCATTCGGCGATGGCGTAGCCATGCAGCGGACCGCGCGCGAGGGCCTTCAGGACCAGCATCTCCAGCGTGCCCTGGATGAGTTCTCCGCTATTATCGTCTCTTCCCATAAGTGATTTATGGGAGAGAATAGCGTCCATCCCGAGACGTAGTCAAGAAAAGCTGCGGATGCAGTTCCGGCAATAGGCCAGGGGGAATTTGCTAGGCTGTCTGGTTTTTCGTGATGCCCTCTCCACTGTCTATCGAATCATTACTTTTCCATGTACAAACGAAATAAAACAAAGTATAGAGAAACAAAACGTTGGCATGTTCGCTCCGAGCGAGATGCCAGCGCAGTCCAGGGTCGCCAGGCTGCCGACCCTAATCACCGGCAGAGATCGACTCCGCGCGGAACAGAAGGAGGAACTAGCCTCGATGCGGCGCAGAGACTTTTTCAAAAGCAGTGCGGCGTTGGCCGGAGCTTTCACCATCGGGAACAACGGGGCGCAGGCGATGGTCCGCGCTCACAACTGGGAAAAATATGATTTCGGCTCCGGACCGGTGGTTCCCGATCGCCTCAATCAGGGGCCTTTTCCGCAGTATCCGCCGGATGCGGCCATTCCGGGCGATGAAGTGGTTATGGCCACAACTCCATCGGAAGATGTGGTGCCGAATTTCGGCAAAGGGCTAATCACCTATATCACTGCCGATATGGGGACAGATGAGATCAAGGGCGACAACCTGTCTCAGGCGATCGAGGAACTGGTTCAATTTCCGCTTGGCCAGCAACTCTACATCCGGCCAACCTGGCGGGAAGTGCAGCCGCGTCCCGGGCGTCTGGAGATGCCGGACTATCTGAAACTTGTTTTCGATTTAGCGAAGAAGAACAACAAACGGATCGGCATGCGGATTCAGATGAGTGCACCGGACTACTGGAAGACTCCGGCCCTGCCCGATTTTGTCCTTGAGAGAGTGCCCAAAGTGAATCTGATCCTCACGGATCAAAAGGAGCAGGCTGCGGCAGCGCGCTTTCTTAAGAATCCTTACTCCAGCTATCAGCCGCGCTTCGACGATCCATTCTTCCAGCATTCTTTTCGAGAGCTGGTGGGCTTGCTGGCAGCGGAGTTCAATGGAAGTCCTGCCATCGAATTCATCGATACGTTTATGTATGGATTCTGGGGCGAAGGCCATACTTGGCCATTCGGCAACAGTCCGTTTCCCGATGCGCAGACAGCGGAGCGCATCTGGATTGCGATGCTTGAAACGCAGTTGGAGCATTTCACGAAGACTCCTTTGCTGACCAACACTCAGCCGGACTACAGCCGGGTAGGCAATTCAGAAGTCCTTGACCGAACTGTACGCAGCAACAACTGGATTCGAAGTGACACGATCTTCATCGAGAACGAGCAGATCGAAGCGATCAGCAACCGCCCGCCATGGATTGGAGCGCTGATCGAGCAGGGACTTCCGGGCAAAGCTGTCGCGCCTGCCAGCGGCGAGGACAGAGTCTCGCAGACGGAAAACATGATCGCCCACGTCATGGATGTGGGAGCGAACTACTGGTCGCTTTGGAATTTTCATGAGATCAGCGCCAGCAGGCTTGCGAGCTACTACCGCGCCTACCCAGCATGGTTCGATCGGATCAATCGCCGCATTGGATATCGCGTGAGGCCGTCTTTTATCTGGAGCTACGAGGACGACGGTTATGTTGGGCTAATTGTCGGTTTCGCGAACGATGGCATAGCCGGCGTTCCCGGTGTATTGCGCGTCACGATTGAGAATCAGGAGGGACAATCGCTCAATGGCGGCTGTCTGGACGCGGGCTACCCGGTGCCGGGAAAGATCCGGCAGGCACAGTTTGTGCTGCCCAAGGGAACAAGTTGGCAAGGAATGAAGCTGAGGGCGGAGATCGAAGTGAAAGGCATGCGCTATCCGGTGCGTTGGGCGTGTGGCCAGCAGCTCAATGAGGATGGGTCGCTCACTCTGCGTCCCAACCTTGAGCGGGATATCTAGGTCATGACCAACGATGACGACGTCAGGACGATGTCGGCTTAGCGGAAGTTGACCTGCTGGAAGCCGAGGGAGTGAAGCAGAGTGGTGAGGGTGGCGCGGGCGTTGCCTTCGGCGGTGGTCAGGATGCCGCTGTCGAGCGCGGACTGGCGCAGATCGGCTTCAGCTTTCTCGCGGACTTCGGACTCGAGATTGGGATCGGCGGGCACCAGCAGGCCGGTGATGCGCGAGTAGACGCGCGTTTTGCTGTTGTCGAGCGAGACGGAGAGTAGCTGGGCAGGAGGCACGGTGACGGTCACACTGCGGCCGTCGATGAGGACGTTGCCGGCTTGCACCTGACTCAGGTCCACGCCAGCCACAGCTTGTCCGTGAACAACCATCAGGAGTTTGTCGCCGGTGAGGATGTCGGGCAGGTACTGGCTGGTGCGGTTGCCTTCGACGACTTTGTCCATGGTGTAGACAACGGACTCGAGGCGCGCGAGCCTCTGAATGCTGGCAATGACGGTGGGCTGCGAGATGTCGATGGCATCGTGGCGGCCGAGGAAGGCCAGGCTGATGCGGTTGCGCATGGAGTTTCCGGCGTGACGCGCAACGGCGGGAACGGCGAGGAGCGCGACGAGCAGGCCAAGGACGATGCCAAGGATGAGCGCGGGAAACGCAGCGGAACGCTTCTGGGCGGGGGACGGCTTCTCGGTAATGGTGGAGGGCATATCTGGTCTCTCAGTATGTGACGCACGCGGAGGTTGGAAGGCTTGTCACTTGCCGCACGATTCCTCAAATGCAGGCAGGTGCTAGTCCCGGATGGGCTCGCCGGATGACTCGCTCACTCCTGCAGGCGAGTCGAATTGTTGGAGTCATATGCATTGAAGGGAAGATCGGCACTGTTGGGATGCTGGTGATGCAGGTGGAGGGGGCTCCAGAACTCAGGTGCAAGAAGGATAGGCTGGCGCTCGTCACCTTCCCAGCGGCGCACCTGGGGAAGCCATGCGGGGTACTTCTCCAATGTGGCAGCAAGGCGAACGTAATGGACGATGCCGCTTATAAACAGAATGGCGACGGCAACAGAAGACAGGCGCGCGACCGGCCGACGCGGCGCGCGATACATGGCGATCACTGCTGCCAGGAAGATCATCGCGTTGGCGGCATAAAAGTAGCGTCCTTCCCCTCCGCTGGTGCGATCCAGCAGTTGGAAGCTGCAGGGGATGCAGCCGTACCAGGAGAAGACGCTGGAGAAGAGGGCGGCGATCAGCAATACCAGCGAGGCGCGGGAGGAGACCAGGAAGACCGCAAACGCGGTGCAGAAGGCGACCAGGAGAAATAAGCTGGTAAGCAGCTCCAAGGATCGGCCGGGGTGATGAAAGAGAAAGATGTCATAGTAATGCGCCGCCCGGCCTGTTGCGAAGGGAAGTACGATGACTCGCGATGATATGTAGGCGACCCCGGCACGCCACTCGTGCTGGACGATGCGGTCTCCGGTGACAATGGAGCGGAAAATCAGATAACACTCGATGCAGAAGGGCAATGTAACTGCGATGGCCTGTACCAGCGCGCGCCGCGATCGCCGCTTCCAGGCACGCAGCCAGAAGAGAGGCGTCAGGGGGATGGTAGTGGGTCCGGTAAAGCCCGCTAATACCAGGGTGAATATTTTCACCGGATAGAGACGGTCAAGCGAAGATATGAGAATGACAGCAGCGCAGATAGGGAGCAGTGACTGGCTGTTCTCGACATTGAGCCAGATCTCGTAGCTTGGGGTGACCAGCAGTAACGCCAGCAGAGCAGTCCATCGTTCGCGCGGCGTTCGGAGCCACTCGCACTGGACGACGAGGTAGAGCAGAAGAAGCTGGACCAGGGCGGCGGACCAGGCAAACAGCAGCGCGGCGGCAGAGAGAGGCAGCAGGCGTGCGGCGATGAACGCGACGCCATTGTCCATCAGAGAAAAGTAACCCTGATGGGGAGCAAGAAAGGCGCGGAGCGGCGTGGAGTTCCAGGCATAGAGAAGGTAAGTGGTGCCCTCCTCAGCGAGGATGCGTCCCTCGAGCAGCAGGCGCGGCGCGCGCGCAAAGAGCACGAGCAGAGCGCCGAGCAGATAGAGCAAGAGTTCGCGCACGCCAGGCGGCGTATAAGGCGGGTTAAGGCTGCCGAGAGTCGGGGCTGCCGCAAATCGATTCTTAAACTTGGACATCAATGATAGGTCTTGCATTTAGTGTAACCAGCTGTTTCGCATCGACGAGCAGAGGATCCGCCCAACTCAAGGGTGGCGGTGCGGGTTGGAGGAGTCGTAGGTGTTGGCGGGCAGTGGCAGATCCAAGTGCTGCGGTGTGAGTCGAATGTGGAGCGGCCATCCGCTGGGGGCGCCGCGCAGGTCAAGCGAAGGATCGCGTTGCCACGCCTCGACCTGAAGCTGCCAGGGGGTGTAGTCGTGCAGGTAGCTCCAGCCGCTCTGGTAGGCTACGAGACCGACCAACCAGCCCAGCATGAGCAGCGATGCACTGAGACGCCGGAGAATGGTGGGAATGGTCAGGCTGCGGGCGCAGAGCAGGAGCGCGAGCGCGAGTAAAGCGTTTCCCGTAAGCCAGTAGCGATCCTCGCCAACCGGGGTGAGGTTGTTGAGGTCCGATCCGAGAGCGCCATACCAGTGAAAGAAGAAACACCAGAAGGCGGCGACCGCGAGCCAGAGAGGTGCGGAGCCTGCACGGCGCGCAAGCATCAGGAATCCAACGATTCCAAGAAATGCGGCAAGGGCGACAGCCGTCAGATAAGGCATGCTGAAATGGCTTAAAAGGTAACGGTCATAGATGCCAGCAACGCGACCGGTGAGCCAGGGCTCAAGCAGCATGCGCTGGAAGAGAACTGGACCGAGCATCTTCCATGCGTGGGGCTGAAGGCTGCGCGCGGCATGGCGCAGCGAGAAGAGCACGATGACGCCCTGCAGCAATGCGCAAAGAGAGAGCAGCGCAGCCTGAAGAATGGCGGCTCGGCTTCGCAAGAGCCGGGCGCGCACCCAGAAGAACGGCGCAAGTGAGCAACTGGTGAGGCCGTTCAGCCCGGCGAAGATGAGGAACGCGTTGCGCGCGCGAGGGTAGCGCTGCGGGTCAGAAATAAGGAGTGCCGCGGTGCCGATGGCGAGAAAGAATTGCACGCAGATGCTGTTGAACAACGGCTGTATGGACGGTGTTGCAAGCAGGAGCGTGACGAGTGCAAGGAGCCTCATACGCGAGGTGGAGAAAACTTCCAGTGTGACGACGATGGCGGCCGCCACAAGCTGCGCCAAGATGCCAGCCCAGGCGAAGAGCAGGCCCGCGTAGCGAAGTGGAATCAGACGCGCCGCGGCGATGGAGACCAGATTGGGCAGCAATGAATAGTAGCCCTGATGCGGCGCGACCAGCGCGCGGAGGACGGGAACATCCCAGGCATAGCGCAGGTAGGTGCAGCCCTCTTCGAGCAGCACTCGTCCTTCAAGCAGAACGCGCGGTGCACGGAGGAACCAGGCGACGAACGCGATTGTCAGGAGAGCAGCTAATTCGAGTGCCGACGGGGTGCTCGATGCCGCGGACGGATTCATCCCACCCACGCGAGACGCGCAGTCCCGTGGCGCGGCATCATGAGCGATGGTCGGAGTCCGCATCGGGAGCTATGAACCAGTCGTCTGGAGCTCCGGCGCGTTCCGCTTTGCGATGTGGTGTCTGGCGCGATTGGCATAGCTGGCGGTAACGAAGGCGCGGAAGAGGGGGTGGGGCTCGAGAGGCTTGGATTTGAATTCGGGGTGGAACTGGCAGCCGAGGAAGAAGGGATGTTCCGGCAGCTCGACGATCTCGACGTAAGTGGCGTCCGGCGTGGTGCCGGTGATGCGCAGGCCAGCGCCGGTGAGCAGCGGCTCATATTCGCGGTTGAACTCGTAACGGTGGCGATGGCGTTCTGAGATCTCGGTGCGGCCGTAGGCTTCTGCAGCCCTAGATCCGGGCTCGAGCAGGCAGGTCCACGCTCCTAAACGCATTGTCCCGCCCATCTCTTCCACGCCGGTGAGCTCGCGGAGTTTGTAGATGACGCGGTGCGGCGTGGCGGGGTCGAACTCGCTGGAGTTGGCGCCGTTCAGCTTGCAGACGTTGCGGGCGAACTCGATGGTGGCGGTCTGCATGCCGAGGCAGATGCCGAAGTAGGGCGTGCCGGACTCGCGGGCGTAACGGATGGCGTTGAGCATGCCTTCGATGCCGCGCTTGCCGAAGCCGCCGGGAACGAGGATGCCGTCGAAGTCCTTGAGCTGCGAGACGTAGTCCTCGGCTTCCAGGCCCTCGGCTTCCAGCCAGGTCACGCGCAGCTTCAGGTTTTGCGAGAGTGCGCCGTGGACGAGGGCTTCCTTCACCGATTTGTAACTGTCCTCGTACTCAACGTACTTTCCAACGATGCCGATGTGAACTTCGTCCTTGGGGTGGTAGGCGTGATCGACCACCTGCTGCCAGCGTGAAAGGTCAGGCTTGGGGGTTTCAAGGTGCAAGTACTTGAGCGCGAGCGCGTCGACGCCCTCCTGGGCAAAGTTCAACGGAACTTCATAGATGCTGGCGACGTCGCGCGCGGCGATGACGGCGCGTTCTTCGAGGTTGCAGAAGAGGGCGATCTTGCCCTTCAGCTCCTTCGAGAGCGAGCGGTCCGAGCGGCAGAGGAGGATGTCCGGCTGGATGCCGATCGAAAGCATCTCCTTTACCGAGTGCTGCGTGGGCTTGGTCTTCAGCTCCTGCGCGGCGGCGATCCAGGGGACGAGCGTGACGTGGACGAAGACGGTGTTCTCGCGGCCAAGCTCCTGGCGCATCTGGCGGATGGCTTCGAGGAAGGGCAGCGACTCGATGTCGCCGACGGTGCCGCCGATCTCGACGATGGCCACGTCGCAATCCGCCGCGACTTTCCGCATGGCGTTTTTGATCTCATTGGTGACGTGGGGGATTACCTGGACGGTCTTGCCGAGATAGTCGCCGCGACGCTCTTTGGTGATGATCTGCTCGTAGATGCGGCCGGTGGTCAGGTTGTTGTCGCGGGTGAGTTTGGCGTGGGTGAAGCGTTCGTAGTGGCCCAGGTCGAGGTCGGTTTCGGCGCCATCGTCGGTGACAAAGACCTCGCCGTGCTGGAAGGGCGACATGGTGCCCGGGTCGACGTTGAGGTAGGGGTCGAACTTCATCAGATTGATGCGCAGGCCGCGGGCTTCCAGCAGGCAACCGATGGAGGCGGCGGCAAGGCCCTTGCCAAGGCTGGACACAACACCGCCGGTCACAAAGATGTACTTTGCTGACACTGCATCACCTCTGAATTGTGGGTTTGGATGGCGTACCTGGTGGGCACGATCAAGTATCGCAGAGTGAGCGCGGAGAGGGAAGAGGGGATTTTAGTCCGCAGACTTTCTGGGCTGTGGAACGTCTAGACTTTGGAAAGATGATGGAACCAAAGAAAATAATAGGTTTGTTGGCGGCCGCGGTTCTTACGGTGGCGTCGTTCGCACAGACGAAGCCGCCGACCAATCCTGCTGTCATCGCGAAAATTCATCGGCTCATTCTGACGGATGGCAGCTACCAGCAGGTGCGGCGCTGGGAGATCAAGGGTGACCGCGTGCGCTTTGTCTCCGCGGAACGGAATGGCGCGTGGGAGGAACTGCCGGTCAGCCTGGTGGACTGGGCGGCAACGGAGAAGTTTGCGCATGTCCATACCGATCAGGGTCGCGAGGAGATAACCGCTTCGGACGATGCGCGAGCGGTGGATGCCGAAGAGGCTGCCGAGAAGGCGGAGATCACCTCGCGCACGCCGCAGGTTGCGCCGCGGTTGAACCTGCCGAATCGCGATGGCGTGTGGGTGCTGGACTACTTCCAGAATCAGCCCGAGCTGGTAACGCTGGAGCAGGGCAGCGGCGACGTGAACCAACCGACGGGCCACAACGTGCAACGTGGGCAGATCAATCCGCCACCCAAAAAGGCGGAGATACGGCTGGACGGCGAGGGATCGAGGGTGCATCTGCACGAAAACCAGCCGGTGTTTTACGTGAGCCTGAGCGGCGGCGATGATTCAGCCGGCCCGGATGCGATGACGGTGAGTGCGCCGGAAGCGAAAGGGCCCGTAGCCGTGAGCTCGCCGAAGAGCCAATACGCCATCGTGCAAGTGGATCCGCGGCGCAACTACCGTGTGATCACAAACGTGACGCTAAGCCAATTGGGACGCCAGAGCGAGTACGTTACGGAGACAACGACCACGGTGCTGCCCGGCGGCCACTGGATGAAGGTGGTACCGAAGCAGAAACTGACGGTGGGTCAATACGCGCTGATGGAATTGCTGGGGCCGCGTGAGGCCAACCTGTCGGTGTGGGACTTTGCGATTGATCCGCAGTCGGGAGACAACCGAAACGCGATCCTGCCGATCGATCGCTAGAGCATTTTCCCTGATGCTGTTCAGTAGCATAGTCACACTCGGCGTGGCCTTTCCTTAACGAAAGGCCACATAAGCTACTGCGAGTCACACGACTTTGACAGGGAAAAGGCTCTAACCTTCTGTAGCGACGCCGTCGCGCGTCGAATTTTTCACTGCGTACATGCGCTGGTCGGCGCGTTCCAGGAGTGCGGCGGCGTTGTCGGCATCGCTTGGATAACTAGCGACGCCCAGGCTGGCGGTCAGCCGCAGGGAAAGTCCATCGAGACTGAGGAAGCGGTGGGCGCGCATGGCGACAAGCAGACGGTTGGCGGCTTTGGCCGCGGAGGAACCCGAGGTCTGCGGGAGCACCGCGACGAATTCATCGCCACCGTAGCGGAAGGCGAGATCGACCGTGCGCAGGGTGCGGGTGATCACCTCGCCCGCTTCGGCCAGCACGCGGCTGCCTGCGGGATGACCGTGCACATCGTTCACCTGCTTGAAGTAGTCGAGATCCAGAAAGATGATGCCGAGCGGCTGATCAAAACGGCAAGCGCGCTCAATTTCGTTGGGCAGCACAGCGGCGAGGTGGCGCGCGTTGAAGAGATGCGTGCAGTCGTCGGTGATGGTGAGTTCCTGGATACGTTCGACGGCGCGCGCATTTTCGATAGCGATGGCGGCGTAGTCGCAGACGATGTAGAGGAAGGTGATGGCGTCGTCGGTGAGCGTCTGCGGCGTGGGATGCGTGACCTGCAGAATGCCGAGGGTTCGCTCGCGCGAGCGCAGGGGCAGGCAGATGGCGGAGTGCTGCTGCTCGCCGCTGGAGAGCCGGGCGGCAATGCCGTCATTGGTGACGATGAGCGGCTCGCCGTGCAGCGCCACCCATCCCGCCATGCCGGTGCCGAGCGGGATGCGGATGTTTTGCAGCGCCTCGTCGGAGACGCCGCGGGCGAGGGCGTAGTAGAGGTCGCGTTTCTGCTCATCGACCATGAGCAGCGACCAGCTCTCGGGATGGAAGAAGCGCTCCATCTGCTCGAGGATGCTGCGCAGGATGGTGGGCAGGTCCAATGACGAGGTGAGGGCCCGCGCGGCGTCATGAAAGAGCCGGAGATGTTCGAGCGTAGCTACGGAGTTATGGGCGGAGTCGACCATTGGCTGCTGTCGATTGTGCCACGGCGCGCTTTATTCGGGCAGAGGAGGCTGTGGCGAGTGCCGGATCAGCGCCGCACGGCCCATGCCATGCCGTCCGGCTCGGTTCCGGCCTGGATGTGACCAACGACGGCCAGGGAGCGCAGGTCGATGACAGCGACATAGTTGTCAGGGGAACAGGCGACGAAGGCGCGAGTGCCGTCCGGCTGTACCAGGACGCCGCCGGAACCTTGGCCGATGGGAATGCGCTTGATCACGTGGCGGGTGGCCGCGTCGAGAACGACGAGTTCCGGGCCGCTGGAGACCAGGACGCGCTTGCCATCGGGCGTGAACTTGAGGCGGTTTGCGCCATGAGCATTCGCGTCGATCGTATGCACGACCTTTTTGGCAGCGATGTCGATGACGGAGAGGGTGCCGTCCTGCGCATTTGCCACCCAAATTTCGCGGCTGTCGGCGGAGACATCAAAGCCCTCCGAGCCGTTGCCAACGCGGATGACGGTTTCAATCCAGTCTTTGCGCGGCGTTGGGCCGCCGGGGCCTCCGGGTGGTGGTCCGACATGCGGGCCATTTGGGGGCGGCATCCCGCCAGGTGGTGGGCCCATGTGGATCGTTTCCTGCTCGATGAGGCTGACGGTGCCGGAGCTGACGTTCGTGGTGATGATGCGTTGCTGGTCGGCGGAGACATAGATCATGTGAGTGCGGTTCTGGCCGGTGCCCAGGATCCAGTCGATTTTGTGCGCCGCGGGATCGTAGCGGCCAATGGCCTTGGCAGCCTCTGCAGTGAACCAGGTTTTGCCACCAACGAAGGTGAGTCCGTGCGGGCCGCGCAGCGGGCCCAGGTCGATCGAAGGAAGCGTCCGGCGCGCGTCCAGATCGACGACGGCGAGCGTGTTGTAGGCGCCGAAGCCGTAGTTGGAGACGTAGGCCGTCCTGCCGTCGGTGGATGCGACGACCTCATGCGGATCGTTGCCGACCGGCATCTTCGCGACGACCCTCAAGGATGGCGGATCGACGACGCTGAGAGTGTGGTCCTGCTTGGAGAGCACGAGGAGGGACGAGGCTGGTGTGCTTTGAGCGTAGAGCGTGGTGGGGAGGCAGAGCGCGCCGAGTACCGTGGCCAGGCGGATGGAGACTCTCATGGGCTGAAGCTTACCTCCCAGACCGACATTGCGAACAGACAGACGTCCTTCTGGTCGTGCGGGTTTCCGAGGGACCGTGTCAGCCGCCGATGTGGACCATGCTACGGCTGGGCTTGAGGAAGCCGGGTTCGCCGATGTGGTGGCGGGCTTCCTTCTGCGCGATAACGCCGCGAATGTAGCTGGCGAGGTCGTCGTCCGAGCCGCCGCGCTGGAGCACACCGTAGAGATCGTGGTCCATCTGGGAGAAGAGGCAGGTGCGGATCTTGCCGTCCGAGGTGAGCCGGACACGGCTGCAGGCGCCGCAGAAGGCGCGGGAGACAGGCGCGATGATGCCGATCTCGCCGATGCCGTCGTCGAAGGTGAAGCGCTGCGCCGTCTCGCCCGGCGCGTTGCCGGGCAACGGAACCAGCGGACGCACCGCGCTGATGCGTGCCCTCAGCTCGTCGTAACCGATGACGGTATCGGCAGACCAGATGCGGTCTTCTTCCAGAGGCATGAACTCGATGAAGCGAAGGATGATGCCTTCCGCGCGGGCGAAGTGAACGAAGGGGACGATCTGCTCGTCATTGAAGCCGCGCAGCAGGACGCAGTTGACCTTGACCGGGCCAAGGCCGGCGGCCTGCGCAGCGCGGATGCCAGCCAGCACGCGGTGGTAGCTGCCGGGGACGCGAGTGATGCGGGCAAAGACCTCGGGATCGACGGCGTCCATGGAAACGGTGACGCGGGTTAGCCCGGCATCGCGCAAGGATTCAACTTGCGTGGCGAGCAAGTGGCCATTGGTGGTGATGGCTATGTCTAAATTTCCCAAACCGCCGCTGGCGCTATTGCCCACACCGCCGCGGGTGCTACGGCCAGAATCGCCGCGGGCGCTGTCGAGTGGGCGGCCATCCGGCCCATAACTGGTGCGGAGTTGCGCGATTTCACGAATGAGCGTGGTGAGGTCACGGCGCAGCAGCGGCTCGCCGCCGGTGAGGCGCACCTTCTCGATGCCGAGCGAGACGAAGACGCGGATGATGCGGAGATAGTCGTCGAGGGGCAGCTCGCTGTATTGCGCGCCGTCATTGCCGGTGCGGCAGTAGATACAGCGGTAGTTGCAGCGATCGGTGACGGAGACGCGCAGGTCGGTGATGGCGCGGCCGTGGCTGTCGATAAGGCGCTGGACCCCGCGATTTGGAGCGGGGGCGGCAGCGGTCGAGATGGCTTGAGTAGACACGGTCTCTTAAGTTCGATGCTCTTCTTATTTTACGAGGAGCGAAGGATTGCGGCAGAGGAATGCATCAACGAGGCTTTGCGGCGGCAATCAACTCGTGGAAGCGACCCGGATGGCTGGCCAGGGAAGCCGAATAGGCTGCCGCCTGCGTCCACTGAAACAGCAGCTGATCCTTCGGCGCGAGACCGAATACGGGCTCCGAACCTGCTGGCGAATCTGCCGGACGCCCGTTGTCCCAATCCTTGATGAGTGCCCCAGCGAGAGCGTGATCCCGTTCGGCGATGCTGCAAATCAACAGCTCTGCACTTGCCCGATCCACCTGCTGCATGGCGGTGTGCTCGATGATGACCGCCTCACGCCAGAACAAGGCTTCCAGAAATTCGACACATAGCTCAAATGCCTTGAAATCAGAGAGATTCCTGAGGACCAATGCTTCCAATTGAACGAGCAGGCTACGAAGTTTTGTAAAAGGATTTTGGCGGAGAGAGCTATCTCTTAGCACCGCTGTCAGCTGTTCATCGCTGCTCCACGGAACACGCAGCCGGAGGCCCATCCAAGAGGATGTCTCGCGATCCTGCATGTGGGGTGCGAGGTCATAGATCAGCTGAAACGCTTCATCCCAGGTTGCGCTCCAGCTCGCCTTGTAATGCTTTTCTGCAAAGCGGCGAAAACCGGAGGTCTGTGCGGTCGCAGTTCCCTGGTTGAAGGCTACCGCAGCGTAGGCAAATCCATCCCAGATCGAATTCTGAAGATAGCGGCTTGGTATCCAGTTGGTCAGAATGACGCCTAACGCACCGGGATCGCTCGATCCGAAGTAGGACTCGGCGTAGGCATCTATGTTGCGCAATTGTTCGCTGCCGGCTCGCGGGCCCCATTTGTAATTGATCAGGGCAGGCGCGCCGATTCCGCGGGAACCATTGGCGCGAATCTTCAGATAGACGTCATGAACCCTGGCGGAGCTGTTCTCCGAATAATTCCAGTCCATGATGATGATGTTCTTGTTCAGTTGACCCAGGATTTCCGGCTCTTTGTGGAGGACGAAGTCACCCCACACGATCCACTGTTTCCCGAGGCCTTCCGCTACGCGGTTGAGCGAGTTTAGATACTCTGCCCAGACTTGAGCTCGCGTCTTTGTCTCAAGCGCCTTGCGAGACAGAGCGGAGCCTCCCCAGTTGACTTCGTCGCAGCCGCCATGGAGATACGGAGACGGAAAGATCGCGGCGACTTCTCGATATAACTTTTCAAATAATGGCAGAATTTCCGGGCTGACTGGAATGATGCCCGTAAATTCGGACGAGCCTTGCGTACTGCCATCGAGCAGGTGAGCGTACGACGGAGAGCGGGTGATGTAACCGGTGTGTCCGAACGATTCCAACTCCGGGATCAAATCGACGCCGTGTTTTTTCGCGAAATCCGCAAGGTCCTTCAAATCTTCAGGAGTAAACGCGTCTTTATGGATCACAAGATCGGGGACGGACTGGAAGCGTAAGGCGCTTCCCTGGTCATCAGCTAGCCGGAACTGAAGCACATTCAGTTCCCAGTCCGCGCAAAACTCAACCACGCGCCGGTAATAATCGATCGATTCGGGAACACGACCTGCGTCTACCATGAGGCCGCGCATCTTTTCCCGGCCGGCACTGTTGCCCGGCATGGATTCGCCCATGCCGGGAAGACACGGTACTGCCGCAACGCCGGTCAGGGCGAGGCCCGCTTCTGCAAGGAACTCTCTTCGATTCCTGTTCTTCATCTCCGGGTCAGCTTGTCTCGATACCTTTCTGTTTTTTGAGGAGCAGAAATCGCAGCCGCGATGAGATCGGAGATACTTGAGTGGTCACTGCTCCATCTCCGATGATCGCTCTTGAACCAATCACCGCGCAAAATGTAGCGGCCTTTCGCGACGTGCGTCTTCGCGCCTTGCAGGATACTCCCCAGGCATTCGGTTCCACGTATGAAAGGGAGAGCCAGTTTTCTGATGAAGAATGGCTTCAGAGGGTGGCGCGATGGAATGGCGAAAACGGTATCGGATACCTGGCGATGGATGGTATCGATGGCCGCGGCATTGCCGGTGTGCTTCTCGAAGAAGACGGGACATGCGCACACCTTGTCTCCATGTGGATCGCTCCGACCCACCGGAAATGTGGGGTTGGACGCCTGCTGGTGACTGAAATTGCCAGCTGGGCGCGACAGCGCGGCGCCGACGTGCTGTGGCTGATGGTGACATCCAGCAATGAACCGGCGATGCTTTTCTACCAGCGGTTAGGTTTTTCACGAACCGGGCGAACCGAACCATATCCCAACGATCCGGCTCTCATCGAATATGAGATGTCCAGGCCGATTCGCTGAGTGATCAAGGTGCATCTCGTAAGCTAGATCTATGTGCGCGAAGAAGATCGAGATGGAAGAGCAGGCCGCGGCACGGCGTCACAGCGCGGTGCGTTTCGATGTGTTGGTGATTGGGGCAGGCCCGACGGGGTTGGCATGCGCCATCGAAACGGAGCGGCGTGGCATGCGAACGGTGCTGGTGGACAAGGGCTGCCTGTGCAACTCGCTGTTTCACTATCCGTCCAACATGACGTTCTTTACGACGCCGGAGCTGCTGGAGATCGGCGACATTCCGTTCCCCAGCCCGAACCAGAAGCCGACACGCGACGAGGCGCTGGAGTACTACCGCAAAGTGGCTGACCACTACCGGCTCGACGTTCGCCAGTACGAGACGGTGCTGCGAGTCGAGGGAAGCGACGACGAGTTCCGCGTGCGGGTGCAGGACCGCTTTGGCCGCGAACGGAGTTATGCAACGCGGAAGATCGTGGTGGCCACCGGCTACTATGACCTGCCGAATTATCTGAAGATTCCGGGCGAGGCGCTGCCCAAAGTGATGCATTACTATGATGCGCCGCACCCTTATTTCGACACGGATGTGGTGGTGATTGGCGGGAAGAATTCCGCGGCGATTGCGGCGCTGGATCTGTGGCGGCACGGTGCGCGCGTGACGCTGGTGCATCGTGGGCCGAAGATTCACCATCACGTGAAGTACTGGATCCTTCCCGACATTGAAAACCGCATCAAGGCAGGCGAGGTGGAGGCATACTTCGACTCGCGCGTGACCGCGATCCGCGAGGACAGCGTGGAGCTGGAGACGCCGAAGGGAGCGAAGACGCTGCGCAATGATTTCGTCTTCGCGCTGACCGGGTACCATCCGGATTTCGATCTGCTGGAATCGCTCGGTGTGCGGATGGACAACAAGGATCGTTGCCCGGAGTGCGATCCCGAGAGCCTGGAGAGCAACGTCGCGGGAATCTACCTGGCGGGCGTTATCGTTGCCGGTTCGCGAACTAATGAAATCTTCATCGAGAATGGCCGCTTTCACGGGCGGCAGATCGCCGCGGACATTGCGGCCAAGCTGGCAGATGCCGCTGTTCCTGCGATGCGGGACGAGTGAGCGCCCTTCGTCCTCATCCGCGGTCCTCATCCCCGCCCAACGCGGACTCCTGCCCAGGTTGGTTTTCACCCTAGCGGATAGCTTGGTACCCTGAAAGGCAACTGATTACGTGCCTGAAGACTGGAGCGAATTTCGATGCGAAATCCGCGCTGGCCCCTCAGGAAGATTTTTCTGCGTCATATGAGTGTGTAACTCGTCCTCTCCTAGAGACAGATGTGGCCCACTCCGCCCTCCGGAAGGAAGGGACATGGATGCCCTGGTTCCGTTACCGCACGATCCGCAGCCAACTGATGATCGGCTTCATAGTTCTGGAGCTGGCATTCACGGTCTGCTTTTCGTTGCTGATCCTGCGGACTGAGCTGCACGAGATTCACGGGCGGGCGGAACGCCGCATCGAGCAGCAGGTGAATCTGCTGTCGACCATGGCGACCGATGCCATGATCGATCGGGAGGCCCACCGGCTGGCGCCGATGTCGCAGGCCCTCCAGGCGAGCACATCGGTACATTTTGTCAGGCTTACCGATCCGCGTGGTGCGCCGCTGTTGCCGAATACCGGCCATATCGAGACAAGTCCACTCAGCCCGACGGAGCGTAAGCAACTGCCATCCCCGGGACAGTCACTGGACCGCGCAGACATCTTTCAAAACGAGGAAGGGAATCGCGAGGGCGTCCAGGCCGTTCGCAATGGCGATGTTCTGCTGGGCTATGCCTGGGTTGCCGAGAATCCGACACCGGAGCGCGAGGAGGTGACAGCGCTGGTGCGCGTCACGGTGCTTGCGGGGGCATTGGGCGCGCTGGGCTGCCTGCTGGCCTCGGCGCTGCTGGCCCGCTCGATTACCCGCCCGCTGCACATTGTGATGAACGCGACGCGGCGGCTCATTCGCGACCCTGAGACGAAGGAGGGGTTTCCGATTCAAGTGGCGGAAACGAATGAAGCCGGGGAACTGGCCCAGGCCTTCAATCTACTGGTGCTGTCGATGGAGGAGCAGCGTTCCGGCCTGAACGACACACTTGCCCTTCTGGACTCCATGCTGGCGCACGCGCCTATCGGCTTCGCCTTTCTCGACCGGCAGGGGCGATTTATTCGAGTGAACAACTTTCTCGCCACCAGCATGGGCATCGAGCTGACGCGCTTCCTGGGCCACACCGCGGGCGAGCTCTTCAGCAGCTCGGAAGCAGCGACGCTGGAACCGCGGCTGGCGGCGATTTTTGCGGGAGCGCAACCGATCGATACCTTCGAGCTGGAGATCGCCGACACCAAGGGCGACGCACGGCACTGGCTGGTGAACCTGTATCCGGTAAAGAGCGGGCAAGAGGTGCGATGGGTGGGCGCGGTCATGATCGACACCACGGAGCGCCGCCGCTCCGAGGACACGCTGCGCCGTACGGAGAAGCTGGCCGCGGCAGGACAACTGGCAGCGTCGATTGCACATGAGATCAACAACCCGCTGGAAGCCGTGACCAATCTGCTGTTTCTCCTGCGGACGCATGCCCCACTCGATGGGGAGGCATTGCGCTTTACCGAGATGGCGCAGCACGAAGTCGCCCGTGTCTCCGAAATTGCTCAGCAAACCCTGCGTTTCTATCGGCCGTCCACCTCGCCTGCGCTGGCGAACGTCGGAGAGATTCTGGACTCCATCCTGACCCTGCACAGCGGCCGGGTCCATACGCTCCGCGTAGAAGTGACGCGCCGTTATGGCAGCGACATCGAACTGTACTGCCTCTCCGGCGCGCTGCGGCAGGTCTTCGCCAACCTGATTACCAATGCGCTGGACGCACTGAACGGTGGCGGACGATTGCTGATTCGGGCGGGGCGCTCCCACTGCTGGAAGGATGGGCGGCCGGGTGTGCGGGTGGTGGTGGCAGACACGGGCTCAGGCATGTCCGGCGAGGTACGTGCGCGGATCTTTGAGCCGTTCTTTACCACCAAGCTGGCCACGGGAACGGGACTGGGCCTCTGGGTCACGCAGGACATCATGGACAAGCACCAGGGCACCATTGTGGTGCGCAGCCGGTGTGAGTCACCCAAGGGCGCCTCAGGCACCGTCTTCATGCTCTTCTTCCCGGATAACGGAGTGGGGCAGCCTGCGCTGGAGGCCCGTGAATCGAATGCAGCGACGGTGACCTCAGAGCAGATGGCCTGATTCACCAGACAGAAATGCCAAGAGCGTGAAGGGAACTGTCCCGGGAAAGAAGATGGGCGGCCTGGTGGCCGCCCATCTTCTGCTGGACCGGGTGTCGCGGCTACTTCCGCGCCGCCGCGCTGTAGTTGACCTTGATCGGGTTTAAGGTGCGGTAGCGCACGCGAAGCCCGCCGACGGTTGCGGGTTGCGAGCGGGGAGTGCGCGTCCGATCGATGAAGACCATCAGCGCAGCCTCGGAGGGGTTGTCCTGGCTCTGACTGACGCCCACGCCGAAGAAGGCGGGATCGCCCATGAGCTGACCGGCGTACTGCTTCTGGATGGCCCTGGCCGCGTTCAGCGTTGCCTGCGGCAGGTGGATGCCGGGGAGGACGGACGCGGATGTCGGAGCTTGTCCGCCGGCCACCGCGCCCGCCGTGGTGGCGATCACGCGTGTTGGCAGCCCGCCGATGGTCTGGGGCACTGCGACCGGACCTGCGTGGTTCTGGTCGACGTAGACGAGGATCGCGGCCTGTCCTGGCTGGTCGACGCTCTTGCCAGCGGCGACGCCGAGGATGCCCTTGGAAGCGTCAACAATGGCGGCGCCCTGCTGGCTCGCTGCGGTTTTCGCCGCGCTCATGCGAGAAGCCGAGACCACGGAACTGGGCGTGGCGGTGTTCTGGTCGTAGTCGAGGCAGTTCACGGTATGGGGCGAGCCACCCACCACGGTGAAGGTCGTGTCCTGGGGCGCAGTGCTGAACTGAGCCAGTTCGGTGAGGACTTCCCCGATAGGCTGGGCGAAACTTTCACCCGGCGCGGTAGCAGTGCCTGCCGAACCTGCGTAGAACAGGGCGACAGGCTGAGCGTTTGCGGTGTCGACGACCAGCGAGCCGGAGTCTCCCGCGTCGGAGAAGTAGTTGCCCGGCATGCCAATCTGGCCGGTGTACGTCTTCGAATAGTAGGGTTGCGTCTCTGCGGCGTCCTTGTAGTAGGAAACCTTCACAGTGGAATCGATTGTGTCCACGGTGGTGCAGGTCAAGCCCGTTGTACGCCCGCTCTTTGCCACATGAATGTTGTTTACGTTGGCAGCGGTGAGTACCTCGCCGGTGCCGGCTACGGGTGCCGCCGCGCCGATCTGGTTGTTGCCGCCGCCTGCCGCGCCAAGAGCGATGACCGCGCCTGAGGCATCGACGTTGCTGGCGCTCGTGTTTGCCAGGGCCGCGTCCACATTGGTCGAGGTGGTGTTGAGTGGCACCCAGTATTGCAGCGTGCCGATCGAGCGAATCGCAGCGCCGGTGCCGTTGGTAGGCGTGGGCACATTTCCGGGATATTGGGTGCAGCCTGTATCCACCAGGCCGGGCTGGATAATGGCGTCACTGAGGATGCCCTGATCGGATTCGGCCAGCACATGGTTGTTGCTGAGGATGTAAAGGTTGCTGGACTGGTCTTGTACCAATGCGCCGAGCGTGCCGCTGGCACAGTCGGTGATGTTCCCATTGGAGTCGATGTCCACGTCGTTGTTGTTGCCGCCGGAGCTGCCCATCTGGACGGCGGCCGTCTGCGCTGCCTGGTTATCGAGCGGCGAGGTGTTGAGCCCGGCGCCATTCAGGAGCAGTTTGGAGTAGCTGGTTGTCGCCGAATTGGCCGCCGCCGTGGCGAAGGCGTAGATGGCCTGCGTCGGAACGGAGGACGGCGCCGTATAGGTGGCGGTGCAATAGGTGTAATAGGGATTCGAGGAGTTGATGCTTCCACTCTTCTGGCAACTCGCGTTGCTAATGGCGCCACCGGCCGATCCGGGGCTGGAGCCGCCTGACGGACTGGTCGAGAGGCTCCAGTTCACTGATCCGCCTCCCACTTCAGCCAGGGTGGAGTTCAGCTGAACCGTCCCGCCGTTGGAAAGGGTTGCGTTTTCCGGCGTGACGAACTGGATAAAGCCTGGCGTCACAGTCACGACAGCCGTCACGCTCTTGTAGACGTTGGAGGCCAGGTTGGCCTGGATCTGAACCTGGACAGAGTCCTTCGAAAGCGCGCTGGGTGGGAAGTAGAGGCCGCTCGACGGGTCAATGCTTCCCTGACCGAGCTGGGTGTTGTCGTTCGTGCCGGTGCTGACCACCCAATTGACACCGGTGGCCGGGGAGCCGTCGGGAAGTGTAGCAGTGAACTGAACCTGGCCGTTGGTATCGATCGTGGTGGTGGCCGGTGAGATGGTCAGGGTACCGTTCGACGGGTTCGAGCTGGGTCCGCCGCCACAACCGGCGATAACGAGCACAAGAGGAGCAGCGCAGGCAAAGAGCGAGCGAAAGAGCCGGATCATATCACTACCATCCAAGGGTTGCAGTTATTAATTGTACGTGCCCGGCGTATCTGCCAGCCCTGGTGAGGCGCATGTGTGCGTGTCACGAAAGTCGTACGGCAGAGAACGGCGTACCGGGACGAAACACCACATAGACGAGGAAGTTGCGCGAAAGATTGCAAGGATGGGATTTGTTTCACTCCGTTGTCATCGTGAGCGAAGCGAAGGGCCTCAGATCGTTCACGGCCTGCGATCCAAAACCTGCTTTGCCGCACATCCGTCTTGACTCACTAAACTAAACCGTTCAGTATTTTTGTTTGACGAACTGTTCTCAGGGAGGAATCCAGCGGGATGATCTCCGTTCACAATCTGGTCAAGAGCTTTGGCGACTTCACCGCGGTCAAGGACATCACTTTTGATGTCGCTCAGGGAGAGATCTTTGCTTTTCTGGGCCCGAATGGCGCGGGTAAAACGACCACCATCAAGATGCTCACTACGCTCCTGCGTCCCACCAGCGGCCGGATCGAACTCGACGGTCTGGACCCGACGGTAAAGCAGAAGCAGGCGCGTCAGCGCTTTGGCATCGTCTTCCAGGATCCCAGCCTCGACGGCGAGCAAACCGCATGGGAGAACATGGATCTGCACGGCGTGCTCTACCATGTGCCGCGCAAACTGCGCGCCGAGCGTACGGAAGAGCTGCTGAAGCTCTTCGAACTGTGGGAGCGCAAGGATGACTACGTGAAGACCTTCTCTGGCGGGATGAAACGGCGGCTGGAGATTGCGCGCGGCTTCCTGCACACGCCGAAGATTCTCTTCCTGGATGAGCCTACGCTGGGTCTCGATCCGCAGAGCCGCAACCAGCTCTGGACGCATGTGAAGCGCCTGAACGAAACCGAGAAGACGACGGTTTTTCTAACCACGCACTACATGGACGAGGCGGACCGCGTCGCCCATCGCATCGCCATCATGGATCACGGAAGCATCGTCGCCCAGGGCACGTCGGCGGAGCTGAGAGAGCAGACGAAGACCGATTCGCTCGAAGGCGCATTTCTGGCTCTAACCGGTTCTTCGCTGCGCGACGAGGCGGCGGATTCCAAGGACCGACTGCGCCAGGTTGCGCAGATGTTTCAGCGGCGGAACTAGCCGTTCGGGCGAAGGCGCCTTTGGCGCGAGGAGCGGGCTCGCTCCCGATTGGATTTGCGGGTTCGGACCGGAGACATTGAAGGGAGCTTGGTATGGGTGCGATTTACATCCTGTGGTTGCGGGAACTCAAACGCTACGTGCGCTCGCGGGTGCAGATTGTGGTGTCACTGGGCCAGCCGTGCCTCTACCTGCTGGCGCTCGGATTTGGGCTGGGGCCGGTCTTCCGTCAGGCAGGCCATGGCAGCTATCTGCAGTTCATGGCGCCCGGCGTCGTCGGCATGACGGTGCTGTTCAGCTCCGTCTTCTCCGGCATCGCCATGCTGTGGGACCGGCAGTTCGGCTTTCTCAAGGAGACGTTGGTCGCCCCAGTCTCGCGCATGCAGATCATGATCGGCCGCACGCTCGGCGGCGCGACGGTTGCCGTTATTCAAGGCACGTTGATCCTTATCATCTGCCTCATCGCCGGCTTTCGTCCGCATAGCTGGCTGTCCATCCCGGTGGCGTTTCTGTTTGTCGTCATGATCGCCATCGTCTTTGCCGCATTGGGAACCGCGATCGGCTCGATCATTCAGGACATGCAGGGCTTTCAGCTGGTCATGAATTTTCTAGTGATGCCGATCTTCTTTCTCTCGGGCGCGCTGTTTCCCCTGGCCAATCTGCCGCTGGCGATGAGGATCATCACCAAGCTCGATCCGTTGTCCTACGGGGTCGACGGACTGCGCGGTGCGCTCATCAACAACTGGCACTTCAGTCTGGGCTTCGACGTGGCGCTGCTCGCCGCCATCGCAGCGATCTTCCTGAGCGCCGGCGCGTATCTGTTTTCGAGAATCGAAGCGTAACGGATGGCAAGACCGCGAAGCGCACAGGCACACAAAAAAGTGGTGGATGCGGCCGTGCAGTTGTTTTCCGAGCGGGGCATCGATGCCACCAGCATGGATGCCATCGCCGAAGCTTCGGGGGTCAGCAAAGCCACGATCTACAAACACTGGCCGGACAAGGACAGTCTTTGTCTCGAGGTCATGGGATATCTGCACGGCCTGGATGAGGAGCCGCCGGTCTTTGACTCCGGCGATTTGCGTGCCGACTTGATCGCGCAGCTTCAATACCAGCCTGCGGCGGACCGACAGGCGCTCAGGGAAAAAATGACGCCGCACATGATCGCCTATGCCTCACGCAACCAGGTGCTGGGTGCGGCATGGCGGTCGCGGGTGATCGAGCCGAGACGCGTGGCGTTGGCGAACATCATCAAACGCGGCGAGAAGCGCGGGGCGCTACGCCATGGCATCGATCCTGAGGTGGGCATCGCCCTTTTGCTGGGGCCGATGATGTATCGGCACGTCTTTAGCCAGAAAATGGGACAGAAAGGCCCCAAGGATCTTGAGGTGCAGGTGGCGGATGCTTTCCTGGCGGCGTTTGGGACAGGGAAACAGAGGCCCGTGCGAAGGTAAGGGATCACGCGCGACACGGGCGACAACGGGAACAGCGCGGAGAGGGAGAGCGCCGGCTCTCGAAGGAGCCGGTGCAAAAGTGTTTGGCTTAAGCGGCAGCCGTCTTGCGGGAGCGGCGGGCGACGGCCTCGCGGCCCTCGGCGGTAGCCGGCATCACGGCAACAGAGGCAGTTGCCTGCTCGGCGCGCAAATGGCGCAGTTCGCGGCGATTCAGCGGCAGCATGGTGTCGCGCGAATAGAAAATCTGTTGGCTGCAATCCATGCAGACTTTGTAGGTCTGGCCCTCAATTGTGAAAGGACGCGATTGATTGTTGTGGCGGCAGAAACCGAAAATAGCCTCGAAGACCGATTGAAAGAAATCCGTAATCCAGTGCATGGTGAAGCTCCTCATGGTTGAGAGCGTCTTTGGTGACCGGGCCCTTGTTCCGGACCCAAGTGCAAACATTGGATGCTAGAAGTCTGAAACAGTCTCTCTGAAAAGAGTAGAAATTTCTCTTTTCCAATTCGGATCCTGGACCAGACTCCCGAAGTTTTTGCTCTGCTGTACGTTAGCAAGGACGCGGCCGAAGGCGAAGTGGTTTGTCGATTTCTCGCCTTACCGGTGACACTCGTTTCCGAGTTCCGGAATTCCCCAAAGTGGTTACCAAAGCATGGCGGGCCCACCACCTTCTTTGTCGTGCCAACCACTACGCAGAAGACAGCTGAGGTCGTCCGGGTGTTATCGGCAAAGTTCAGGAATTCTTTACGGAAATCACGATTTTGCCGAAATGCGAGGCATTTTCCATGGTGCTGAAGGCTTCCCTAGCCTCTCCGAAGGAGAAAACGCGGTCAATGACCGGCCTGAGGCTAGTTTGCGCGATGGCCCGATTCATCGCCAGGAATTGCTGGCGTGAGCCTACATAAATGCCCCGTATCTGCAGCATTTTGTGCAGGATAGGCGCGATGCTGAGGTTTTGCTCCCGGCCCCCGAGCACGCCGATCTGTGCGATGACTCCGCCGGTGCGGGTCGCAGCCAGGGACTGTTGAAAAGTGCCAGCGCCGCCCACCTCGACGGTGAGATCCACGCCCTGGCCGCCGGTCTGGCGGACCGCCCAGCGTGCCCATTCTGGGTCTTCCCGGTAGTTGTGGCCGGCATCGAGGCCCAGATCCGCCGCCCGACGTAGCTTTTCGGGACTGGAAGAGGTGCCGATGACCCGCGCACCCAGTCCGTGAGCGAACTGCAGGGCAAAGCAGGAGACGCCACCGGTGCCCTGGATGAGGACGGTGTCGCCCGACTTGACCCGGCCCGCGGTCACAACTGCGTTCCAGGCAGTGACTCCGGCGCAGGGCAGGGTGGCTGCCTCTTCGAAGCTGAGGTGGTCCGGAAGCGTCACCACTCCGTCCTCGTGGAGAAGGATCTGTTGGGCGAGTGTGCCGTCGATGTCACCACCGAGCGCGCCTTTGAACTTTTCCGGGGCGGGATCGCCGTCGAGCCAGTGCTGGAAAAACGTGCCCGCGACCCGATCGCCGACCGCGACTCGCGTTACTCCCTTGCCAATAGCGGCGATGATTCCCGCGCTATCCGAACAGGGAATGCGGTGGGGCTGGAGCTTTGGATTGTAGGCGCCCTTGACCGTCATCAGGTCGCGATAGTTGAGCGAGACGGAGTGGACCTCGAGAACAACCTGTCCTGGTCCGGGATGCGGCTCAGGAACCTCGTCGAGAGAGAGCTTGTCGATGCCGAATGCGGGTATGCGCCATGCCTTCATGGATTCATTAGATCAGGAAAGCGGAAAGGGTTGCGTGTGTGCGGCGTCGCAGGCCTAGCATGGAGGTATGTCGAAGGGTTGGGAATCGAAGTCCGTAGAGGAGCAGCAGGCGGAACGCGCTGCGCCGGTTGAACTGAAGTCGAAGATCGATGGGCCGAAGGCGCGAGCGCGGCAGGCGTTGGAGCTGCAGCGCGAACAGATCCTATCTGCCCGCACGGCGAATCCGCACCGCAGGGCTGCGCTGGAGGCAGCGCTGGCGCAGGTGGAGGGACAGATCGCCGCGCTGGACGTTTCGTAAAGCTCAGTGCCCCGGAAGCACTCGTCGTCCTGCCGCTAGAAAAGTGGCGCTGATGCCGCTACGACAGTTTTCAGCGCAGCAACGTAGGCGCGAGCGTGTACCAGTTCGCTTCTGTTTGCATCGCTGTTCTTCCAAGCGGTCAGAAATTTCGCGTATTCCTCGCGCGCGACTGCGGTATTGCCTGCGGCTTCACTCGCCTGTGCCATCCCGTAGAGGCTGAAGCCTGAGTTTGGCCGCTCTTTCAGCGCCGCTGCATATGCGGTGTGTGCGCCTGCTGCATCGCCGGCGCGCAGCAACACCGCGCCCTCGGTCTCGCCAACGGGACGCACATATGCGGGCGGCTCTCGGTAGCCGATCTTCTTTTCCTCACGCGCAGCCTGCTCGAAGAGAGCCTTTGCTTCGGGAAGACGTTTTTGCGCGGCAAGGATGGCTGCGCGCAGCTCGAGCGACATGACAGAGAGATTGGTGAGCAGCGGAGCAGGTTTCGCATCGGGCATGACAACAGCCATTGCCGGGGCCGTGAGCGAAGGCTTCTTCTCGGCCGGCTCGTCGTGCACTCGCTGGGAGATTCGCCACAGCTCCGCGTCGAGATTCTGCGATGCAGCCTGGGCCGCGGCAATGTCGCCGGTTTCGGCTGACTGCATCCCCGCGGCGAACTCTTTCAATTGGCCGGCGAGAAAGGTGAGGTTCTCGAGCTTCGCATCTGGTTTACTGTCCTTCACCATGCGGTGAATGGTCTCCCAATCGCCGGTGCGCAGCGCGACGGGAAGCAGGGTATCGAGACGGGTCATGCCATCGCGCGGCGACTGCGTGTAAAGCGTCGGTCCAAACTCTCCGCGTGCGTGCGACAGCTTTGTGGAGAGCGCGGTCGCCTGCTGTATCTTGCCTTCCTCCATGAGATTTGCAATGGAGTACATCAGGTTGTGGATGTAGTTCCAGTCGTTATCGACGGCGACATGCTGCTCGCGTTGGTATTGTTCTTCGACGGCGGTGGATGCGGCGAACCAGTGCTCGGCCTGCGCGTAGTCGCCGACGCGATAGTAGATGTGGCCGGGCATGTGGACCATGTGGCCCGAGGCGGGCGCGAGGCTCGCAAGAAGAGCCGCACTCTGTATTGCCTGCTCCGGATGCGGGCTCGCCTCCACGGCGTGAATCCAATAGTGATTCGCGGCGGAATCGCTCGGTGCTGCTTTGAGCACCTGCTGGATCAGCGCGATCTGCTCTTTCTGTTTTTTCTTCGGCTCACCGGTGTCGTCGTAGCCATCGCGCAGGGTTCCGACGAGGAAGAGTTTGGCCTGCAGGTCGTTGGGATATTCCTTCACGATCTGGCGCCAGATGGCGATCTGCTTTGCGGTATCGGGATCTTCGCCGGGGCTGACGGTGTTGGTGGCTTCGTCGGCAGCGACGGTGGCGTCGATGTAGAGCTGCTCATGCTTGCTGACGTGCGGCCTCAGCCGGACGGCGTTGGCGAGCGCATGTGCCGTGTAGGCATTGGGATCGCCGTTGCGGAAGATCAGCGCCTGGTAGAGGCCCCAGTAGCACATGGCGCACTTGGGATCGACGCGGATGCCCTGCTCGAAGGCGCGGGCAGATTCGTAGTCCCAGAAATCGTGCAGCAAGTTGAGACCCTGATTGAACCAGGCCTGCGCCTCGGGCGTAGCCGTGATGGTGAGATGGCTGTTGCCGATGCCCGTCATCTTTACTGGCACCGGCAGCGACTCGGGGGCGGGAAGCGCCTTCATCTGCATGCCGCTGTGGCATGCGGGTGCGCTTTGGGCCGAGCCGCGTGATGAGGCTATGCATAAGGTAACGATCGCCGTTGCAATACAGCAGATACGACGGACGGGGGCCAGGCGGAACATGAGCTACTCTTTCTAACGCCATACCTAGCCCGGATTTCTCACGAGGAGATTGGATAGAGCGAAAACGGGGCTGATAAAAAGATTTGGAAAGGCCTTCAATCCATGGCATAACTGCGTTGTCG
>Ga0193743_1000171_pt1 | contig 51220 bp, 68 predicted proteins | sample L2c2metaG_FD_143038 | JGI IMG/M metagenome (GOLD analysis project Ga0193743, IMG submission 143038) | Soil microbial communities from a riparian zone of the East river system, Colorado, United States - L2c2 | ecosystem: Environmental > Terrestrial > Soil > Riparian zone | place: USA: East River... | reverse complement strand
TTATATGCAATAAAGCATTTCATATCTTTAATAGCTATTTTTCTGACTTGTTAATTTACCTTAATTCTTTATTTACCGTGTGGACGGTTCGCCATTGGTCGGAGTTTGAATGTAACAAAGGAGCCGACGGTTTCAGGATGTGACATTGATGTGACTGGACGGTTGAGAGGTGGAAGAACATCCCATCCAATATAGTAGTATTAGCATTAGCAATCACCGAGGTCACACTGCCTGACATTGCCGACTCCCACTTGGAGGGAATGGAATTTGAAACCACTTCTGCCATGGAGATGACGACCCAATTTCTTGCTGCAGGAGAAGAGCTTTGGTTACCATTAATCAATGCTGAGGTGCAGAAACTAGACCTCGATACTGAGGAAGGAGTTGTGGAATTGCTCGCACTTTATACACGTGCAGAATCTGACTACATGTGTGCGCCTCTTGTATCTTATCCCATTTGTTTGGGATTAACAATCTCCAGCTATTTCAATACTCCAGAAACATCTTGAATTCCTCATTGAAAGACACGCTCAATATAGTTCGGGAGAGCAACTCAAGCCCGATGCTCTTGGAGAACTTTTTTCGGCTGCTTGGACACGAGAAGCCATCGACGAAGTAGTGAAGAAGGGAGCCTCGCACTTGACACAGGTGAAATATGATACCATGCTTTCTTTAAACTTCCTGACTTTAACGCTTCCCAGAGTTATAGGTTATGGGATGCTCAACGTGATTGGGAATTGGAGATTTTAGAAACAGCTCCAAATTCTGAAAAGCACGTTTGCCAACTTGTCCCTCATACGAAATAGCTAATTGTGAATGGACAGGCCGTCACTGGTGGAGCACGTACAGGCCCTGCACCTCAATCGACTTCGCCAGCCCCATTCTAGTACATATTTCATTCCTTGAAACCTTCCGTTATATCAACTAATCTTTTTTAAGATTTGGAAGAAACATTTCAATCGTACTCGTCCTTCACTACTAAATACCTACCCCCTCAAGACTACGAACGTCTCCTGGTCTCGGCATCCAAGATTCGAGGTCAAAGTACAAGAAATTTTGACCGCAGAGAACCAATGGAATTGTCTCTGGTCAGTCTATTGTTTCGGTCAACAAATTTCAGCTAACATATTTTTTAAGCCCAAGTCAGACAATCCTTTATTAGCATATAGCCAGTATATTGGTTATGAGCGCAGAGCTAAGCATCCAGATTCTTTCGTTACGCGCGGGATATATGAACGAGCCATTGCGGAGGCAGCGAAACGGAGATTCAACAATGAACCTGGAGCAGAAGAGGCTCTACGAATATTCTGGAGTGGTTATAGTGACGCTTTAGTAAAGCATTCCAGTACACTGATCTCTCACTGTATTGACGTCGGTTTAGCGAATACTGGATGCCGGCGTGGATGTGGAGTTGGAAACGTACAGAAGAGCAGTGAGAAGCGTGCCAGGCTCAGGAGAAGTCTGGGCCAGGTATATACGGCTCCTCGTGAGTGGTTAGGTTAGAGTCGACGCTTCTTTTTAAAAGTTCTCCAGGAACGCATTACTGATTCGGAGCAGGATATTATCAATCTAGAGACGGTTGCAGGCGAGCACCCTTCATTTTGCATTCTTTGATAAAAACTTCATATGCTATTGCAGAGATTTTCAACCGAGCAATTGACACAAAACTTGTTCAGTCAGATATTGATCAACTGGTCTCTGTTGTGCTCGCACGAGCCAGCTATGAAAGGCGACGATTGGAAGCTGGAAGTGAAGGTATTTCCCTCATGGTATTCACGGCCTTGAGCTCCTGACTTGGAGTCGCCTCTAGATGAAGATATTCTACCGACTATGATAGGAATTTTGGAGGGTGGAATTGAGATGGCCCATCAAGGCAAGTCTTCGCTTTCTGTCACTATTCATGGGAAGGTTATAACACCTCCAACAGCATCACCCTCCATTGATCCCAAATTGCGCCTTGAAAAATTTCTTGTGCAAATTGTGAGCAATCATTACTGTCTTATCTGAGCCATCCAATGATTTGGCGAGTAGTATGAAAATGTCGGTCTCGATGATAGCGTCCTCAACGTGTGGCAATCTGCAGCCAAGCATTTTAAGTCAAGTTATCTCGTTTGGTTGAACTATACCGATGCCCTCATGTAAGTTCTTCTCACGGCGACATCATTGTCTCCGCTGACTGCGGTCTCCTAGAAAGCATCAGCAATTTGACGAAGCCCGGAAGGTCTTTATAGATATTCACACGAAACAGTTGGATTGGCCAGAAGCTCTTTGGGAAGCTTGGATGTCATTCGAGCATCTACATGGCACCCTCGAAGAAATCGAGTCTTGCTTAGATAACATCGAGAAAGCTCAATATCAAACTAACGCCAGACGAGCTAAGGTTTGTTCCACCTCGATTATCGTTGGATATACTAACCGTTAATGGGTTCAGGAAGCTGCGAAAGCTTATCAGGCTTCTGTAGAGATTCAATTCAACGTGCCAGCATCGGAACCCCTGCCTGAAGTCCCTTCGCAATTACAGGTTGGCATCACGATGGATGTAGATCACCCACCACCACACGAACGCGGCACCAAACGTAATGCAGAGGATGACCCTCCTTCTGAAAGCCACAAAAAGGCTAAATTGGGTATTAAAGCCCTTGCTCCAGCTGCTAAAATACTAACTTAGCCATATTGCTTCTAGAACAGAAACGCCCTCCTCTCAAGAGGTTTGTCGGTTTCTTCAATTCTAGCAATTCCATATGAATTATGGACTGAGAAGATTTACCGCCCACAGGGATCGAGAAAACTCGACAGTCTTCGTTGCTGATCTTCCCCATGGTGTTACGGACGACGATCTCAAGCAATTATTCAAAGATGTGTGTGCGTTAACACAATTTATATGCGGGAAGATAATTATTCTTTTGTACAAAGTGTGGTAGCATTCGCGAAGTCAAAATCACCCAATTACCTGGAACATTTGTGGCGACAGTTGAATTTTTTGAACGAGTTGGTCGACTTATGGAACTGCGGATTGACGACTGATGGGTTATCCATAGGATAGCGTACTCCCAGCATTGACGAAGGACAAGAAGCGACTCCATGATCGCGAGATTTCCGTCCATCTGGCTTGGAAATCGACGCTCTATGTCACCAATTTCCCGGAGACAGCAGACGATCTCTTTATGCGAAGTCTCTTTGGAAAGGTGTGTCTAAAATGCCGTCATCCCCTCTATATATTAAGATTAGACAAAGTATGGCACTGTTTTCGACGTACGATGGCCAAGCAAAAAGTTCAAGAATACGCGTCGATTCTGTTACATTCAATTTTCTTCACCGGTATCTTCATCATTTTGCAGGTAACAGCAATTGGTGACGCAGGTTTGTTTATTTAGGACGCAGCTGAAAGCTCGCTTGAACTTCATGGACACAAGCTAGCGCCAGATCTACCTTTGAACGTGTACATCTCAAATCCAGAACGCAAAAAGGAAAGGACAGATCAGGATGCGAATGAGAGGGAGGTATATGTTGCAGGGCTCAGCAGATTTACCACTAAAGCAGACCTGGAAGAACTCTTTGGCACGGCAAGTTCAATCCGGTTGAAAAAAAAACTGGGCTTATAGATTGCCCCCCTAGTATGGACCAGTGAAGGATGTCCGAATAGCTCTGGAGGATAATGGTCATGCCAGAGGATTTGCTTTTGTGGAGTTCGAGGATACTGTTAGTAATCGATCGATCAAGTTGTGATACTAATCCTGACTTGGATTGTAGAATGACGCTCAGACTGCTTTAGCTGCTAACAACTACGAACTAAAGAAGCGGAGGATAGCAGTGACACTATCTGATCCTCGTGTTCGTGCGCGTCACAGGTATGGTTGTACATAATCTGGGAACCTAGTGTTCTGTAGCTGACGGGATCACCAGGTCCGAAATTGGCCTGACTCGAGTGGCAGAAGCCCGTAGCAGATCAATTCGCATCACAAACCTTCCACCTGCCACCCAGGAGGGTCTGTTGCAACAAATACTCGAAAAGATCGTGCCTGTCAGTCGCGTCGAAGTGTTCATCGATAAACAGGAAGCTGTCGTGGAATTGAAGACTCCAGTTGTATGTCTTGTCACTCCGCTGCTTGGTACGATACTGAAGTTTTTCTAACAGGATGCAGGACGGTTGTTGTTAAGGACGGAACCAATAATTTTCGGAGGAAGTACGCTGAGGCTGAGTGAGGACTTATCCTCCTCCCGCTCTTTGCAAGCCCCGAATCAGATCAGAGGTACCACGTTGTTTGCACCAAGAAAGCTCGGGCTGTCGAAACCGAGAGCTGGATTAGGATACAAAAGAGATTGGCCAGGTGAACCCGCCGTTCCTGCTCAGGAGTCATCATCTGCAGGTGGGAGCATGGGCCAGGATGACTTCCGAAAAATGTTGTTAGGGAGAAAGTGACACACTTAACACGATTTAAGACGTATGATTTACACGTTGACAAACCACTTCACTCAACTTCAGTGCCCCGTCAATGTCAATTTCCTGATTCCTGTCTATTGACCTTAGCCTAAGCTCAAATACTAATAGCAGCTAGCACTAGTAGCAGGTGACTGAGCTCCCTAACGTTATATAAGGCAGATGTGCCAGTCAGACATAACCGGAGGTTCCTTCAAGACCACAAGCACAGTGTCAGACCAGATTCTACCAGTGCTAGCGTCACTACAGAAGACTGGAAGATGAACGGCAGGAGTGACCCTTTTGGCAAACGACTGGGAGAAGTTGTAAGGTGTAGATAAGCTAAGTGAGCCAGACAGAAGAAAGGGAAGGGAAGATGGATATGTAATATGTATAGTTGAAAGCAGATATTCTGAGGGAGGAAAAGGTATCCTGGTTACGAGTCCCCTTTAAGGGCTCAGAACGAACCAACTATTGAACTCTGATCTCAGGCGAATTGCCAATATCCTTGGCTTCCCCACACCTTCTCCATACACCACTCGTAACCCCAGGACTGTAGAAGTAGACTTCGCCAGAAGCCGTGGTGTTTGAAGCTGTGGTTGGAGGTTCCATTTCATTAGATTACAATATACTATGCGCGTATGGGTTGCCAACGCAAGTGAAATTTCTTCATTTGATCTCTGATCATACGACGCGCTCATTTACGAGTCAGTTGAACGTTGACTCGCTATCAGACTCTGGTTACTGTAATAGTAAGCATTCTGATAACAGATTGTTGACATCGCATTTCAAGAGAATCTACTATTTCGGGAGATGCCTTTTATCAAGCCGCCCATTTCTGCATCCCTTGGTCTACCATATATAGCCTGCTAGCATCTCCTGCAACTTGTTCGTTCAATAAAACAGGGTTTTGTATCAACCGCTGGCAGAAATCGATCCCGAAGTCAAGAATATAATCGACAAGGAGGCATGGAAGTAGTTCATCGGTTTGGAACTCATTGCTTCAGAGGTTGGAATATATCTTCTCGAATGTTCGTTGTCGACTCGAATCCACATACCTCGTAGAATCTGACGAGCTAGGCCACCATGGAGGCCATACTATGGTGGTAACGAATACATTGACGAATTTGAAGTCCTATGTCCTTATCATCCAATCAAGATCTTCAAACCTCGACTCTGGTGTCAACGTCCAGCCCTACTCTGGTAGCATTTTTTGTTCCTCTTTTAACACCAGGTCTACTTGCGTCTCATAGACAGCCAAGTATGTTCTGATATTGCTTAAATAATCCTGCTCTCCGACTCATTGCTCTCAACCTTTGCAGCTCTTACTGACTGGTTTTAACCCAACGACCGCCTCATGGGTCTCGGACTTCCAGGTGACCATCTTTCCCATGGATACTGTGTCATTCCCCAAACCACTTTCTCCCGGCTCCTATAGCTTATTATTCCCTTCTGACAGACTGCCAAGTTGGAGAGAGGTTGGAAAATTCCATAGAAACTTAAAGTTTCCCTACCATGTTGGGGGAGTTCGAAGGCAATTTTACCGGATATCGTGAACTCTGGAAAGAAAGAGAGCACCTGATATGAAATGGCGAGTCTGGGGACAAGCGGGGATTGGCATCTCATTCCATGACTCAGCGTTCTTGGATCTATCGGACACCAACTCTCAGTTATGTGAATGATATTAACACTTTCTTCAGGTGCTTTAGGTATATAGTGTCACAAATGTATCAAATTGGTCGAGACGAATTCGAGGGCAGGAGGGTTCTTCACCCGAGATCGCCGAGTTCAAAAGTTGGCAGCCTCTCTTTAAGCCCACCTATCGCTTCGTTTTCGCCCTTAGGTTTTATACTATGTTTATACATTCTGATGAATCAAGCGGATGAAAGGTCGAGAAGTAGTAGACGTGTGTTTACAGTTTGGTTAAATCCTGAAATCATAACTGCGATCGACGAGCAATATATATCTTACATACACTCAGCATCGTTAGACTGCACACCTCTCCCATGCCACCTTCCTAAATACCCAGAGACGGCTTGCTTTGAACATGACGACCCCTAAGGATAGGGACCAACTTATTGAATTAAATGGGCTAGCTGCTCTTCATTCACGAGACCCATATTCATTGCCGTGAGTCCTGTCTATACATCTGCCTTTTTCTTGAATTTCTCTCATCTTCAACCCTTCACCTTTGCAGTTGGAAGAATGAACCCACACTTATCAGTTCACCAGTGAATGTAAGTGGGAAGCCACCTCAATGTCTAGTTAAAGAATTCAGACCTAAGACAGCCGCCCGTGATGGCTCGTATGGCGCACCAGTCGGGTACTAATCCTTACGGTCGTAATCCGAATCGAAGAAATGTAGGAAATCCAACTTCGAATCGAGTACTCAGCACATCATCCTCCGGTCCTCCTCGAAAAAAGGTCAAGACAGAGCATACCCTTCATGCGGCTTCCGGTGGCCCATACACTCGACTGGGGGATAGAACTCATCTCCGTAAGTGACTACAAAAAGGATCTGTGTCTATGTTCAATAACATCATGAGTCCAGGTTCCAAAAGCAGTCACGACGTTCTTCTTGCATCAGAAACCATCGATGTGGATGACAGTAGTCACTGGGAGTATGGTGATAATAGCCATACGAACATCAATTCGTCGCCAGATGAGTTGAACATCCGCAGCCCGTCTGAAGAAGCCCATTCGTCAAAATACCAATTTAATACACCCAGGCACGGCTCTATTGTTCGCAATAATAACCCTCCTATCGTCCCAGATGGAAAGAACACCGAATGGGCGAACAAGAAATTTTCCCAAGGTTCGAGTAACCATATTTCGAATCGAAATCCCGCTCTGTCTGGCCAAGTCAGAGAGGAAGTTGCAAAGATTGAAGCGAAGGGCCGTATGGGGGATCCACCAAAGATTGATTTAAAGCTTAAGATGAAGCACAAGATGAAATACAAAGTTCGTCCTCTTTTTTGAGCCGGCTAATCAATACAGCATGATCACTGTTTTGAAGGATAACACTTTCTTTTCTCGAGGACAACCATCCCGAGAACGACCACCTCAGGCGCCAAAAAGAAATAACGTTCTACCTCTGAAAGAATTTTATCTCGATGATCGACATTACACAGATGGATTATTAGAAATATATTGGCTAAACGGCGACAAGCTTTCCATCAAGTCTGATAAGCGTCTCATCTTTGGACCATTTGATGTCCGTACTGATGGTCAATCGCTAACCGTCAGCCACTTTTATCTTTTGCGAATACATTTACTGAGTGACATCAACTAGTACCATGATAACCCAGATCCCCCCGTCATCCACGACCCAATATTCCAGTTGAGGACGATGCCCCAGGCAGGCAGGCACGGCACTTCCGTCAACTTGCTGACAATCAAATTGGATTGTAGCAGTCCGGGTTCGCAAGAACGCTACTACTCAGAATTACTGGATTGGTTGAAGCTCCGTGTCGTAGAGAAAGAAATCATCAGGTAATTAGTGCCTATTCGCCATCTCTCTCATTTATATTATCTGTAACTCAGGGCCTCCGCGCGGGAAAGGCTATGGGAGAGCGTTGCTAGGGCAGAGGCCAGAGGATCGACAAAACAGGGAGGCGCTGGAAAAAGTAGACGATTAGATGAACTTCGTGAAGGTGAATCACGGCGAGCAAGGCGGAGCCTAATCGACCAGAGTAAACCTCCGGCCCCCTCGAGACGTTCCGCATCCCTAATTTCATTAAGAATCACTCCTCCGCTAGTACCTGAACGCACGGATTCAGTAGCGGGCAATCAGAAGCTCAAACAGCGCTCCCGGTTGGATTTTTAGTTCGTCCTTTGATGAAAATCACATGCTGATGCTTGCCTAGACGAGACGCAAGCGATCTTCCACAGTCCGTGATACCTCGTCGCTCCACCCGGAGTACCTCTGGCGCAACACGGTCACCAGCAATTGACCACGACGAAGTGTATGTAATATCGGTCATCGATGATTGGACTACTAACCTCCTTCCAGCATTCTAGTCTATCCCCCTGGAGTCCCCGGTGCCGTGAACATTACAAATGGAGACCTTCACCGTTTACGACCTGGGGAATTTTTAAATGACACACTGATCGAATTTGGTCTGAAGTGGGGAACTTACTCAAAATTTCGCACTATCCCGCTTACTGATATTTCTCATAGGCTCTGGCTCAAAGAGTTAGAAGAAACTGACCCTATACTTGCCTCTCAAATTCATGTCTTCAATTCATTTTTCTACAAGAAGCTTAATCATCAAAAGAAGGGGTATGTATGCGCTTGTTGATGCAGGCGGTCCAACTCATAGATCACGTCGCCAGCACCAATTTAGGAGGTTATGAAAGTGTGCGGAAATGGACGGCAAAGTTTGATATTTTTCAGAAAAAATATATCATAGTTCCAATAAACGAACAGTAAGAAGTTACTTACGACCTCCCTGCTGCTCAATCTCATCACTGCTATAGCCTTCACTGGTATTTTGCTATCATATGTGAACCGGAGCATGTGCTGGTACCTGCAGCGACATCAAACATCCCTTCTACACGACAACAAACTCGACAGTCAATTTCAGAGCCCATGATTGCAGAAGAATCAAGTGAGACACCGACAGCATCAAAACCGGTATCCACCTCCGTTTCGGAGAACGACAGGGATGGAGATAAACTGGTAACCCCTAGTGAAGCTGAGGTTGAGCACACTCTCCACGATTTCAAGGGTTCATGCAGCATCAGCAAAATTGAACCAGGTGAAAATTTAGCTGCTGTCGACGGCGGGAGATCACCGTCAGCATTGAGCTACGTTAGCGATGATATATCCAAGCATGTACTTCGTCCCTTGTCTCCAACGGCTTCCGATCATGAACGAGCTCTGCTGAGACACTGGCACTCCGACGAGAATTTGGCCATGGACGTTGCGGGCGACCTTCCAGCCAATTTACGAAACACCACCCATGATGACGATCCCGTCTCCGAGATGCGCTCGGTCGATGCTGCCAGCTTTTATCAACATGAACCGCCCAGGAAAGATAAAGGGAAAAGAAAGGCCGATCTTGAACCTGAACCTTTTCCCATGGAAATCGATGATGTCAACGATGATGACGAGGGCTCTGTGCTGAGTGACACTCCCAAGTATCTTTCTCTTTGTTTTAAACTTCCTAGAGAAGACGGAGGTTCATGTTATGTTTTTTGCAGAACATATATCTTCACTTTTGATTCCCTGGGTTCGCGACATCCTCAAGCCATCAAAAGACTGTCTGCGTATCTAAAAATGGAAGCTCAAGATAAGAAGAAGGTGGTAAATGCTAGCAGTGCAGAAGGAAGATCAGCTTTGGTAGGTTCCTTATTTCTCAAATACATTCTTTTCTAAAAGCTTTTTTTCAGGTGCCAGTGCAACCGAATTTCTGTGACTGCGGTATCTACTTGCTACATCTTGCTCAAACTTTCATGAGCGACCCAGCACTTTATCGTCGCATGATTCTAGTAAGCCTTGCTCTCTCATTCTACAATGCCTCCTAATGTACGTTATCAGGCACAGAAATCCAAGTCCGTCCCTAATCCGGAACGACAAGTCGCATGGCACGATTACCAGGTAACAGACAAACGAGAGGATCTTGCGGCCCGCATCGTTCAGTTGTCTGGCAAGTGGAAGGAGGAACGAGCTGCAAAAGAGGAGGCCAAGCAGAAGGAAGCTTTAAACAGTCGTACCTTCGAGGTCGTTGAGTCGTCGGATTGCGAGATTGACATCTTAGAGCCAATACCTTTTACTAGTAAAGCAAAGTCTGGCAGGAAGAAGAAAGCTGGACACGCCGCTCGATTACGAGGATGAATGGCCTGATCATTTATGTGCCCGTTCAGACCTCTATAATATTTTAATATTTTACTTGCTCCTCGGTCTGTACACTACATGCATTCTAATTTTGCAATTGGCTTTTGTACTTGAAAACCATTCGTTTAATCGTTTTCGACCCGTATGCCCTACCTACGTTACACAAATGCTTCTTCCAACTTTTATCTGAGATCGCTTTGCAGCACAATCACAAAGAGGCCACTATATGCGAACAGGACGCGAAGGGTCCCTCAGACCCAGCATTTCTCGAGAGAGAGAATAATATTCAAAGGGATTTTACTTCTTTTTAACAGTTTTAATTCTTATTGTCTCATTGCCGATAAATATGCCCTAGACGACAGTCATTCGAAGGTATAAAAGGAGGGAGTTCTTGAACTCACCTTGCCCTTGTAAGGCTCCGGCTTTCTATATGCCCTGATCTTCGCTGCAAATAAACCCAGAAGGTGTTTGTCTGTGCATGATAGGATGATTTTCGTAGGGGATGGCACTTCTGCTGTAATGTGAGAAGGTATAGGCACAAAGACAGAGTGTGAGTAGCCTGGTCGTAAATTGAGCCGTTTGCCATTTCCACCGTCTGAATTCCCTCGAGGATCTTCCTCTAATGCTACCCTGTACCCAACGCCAACTAAATACAATGGCACAGAGAATCCTTCTGTCATGCCAATGATTGCATTTGAAATAAGAGTTCGGGTGGTACCCCACATTTGTCGCTGCAATTTCTCTTCTGATTTTTCCACAGTAAGTTTCATCGTATCTTGAAGTGGAAATGCTATGGTCATGTAGCTTTTGAGCGGAACGGAGGTGGTGCCTAAGGGTCCCGTAATCGTAACTTGTGTGGGTAAAGGGGTTATGGTAACTGAAGGAGGGAATTTGATGGGCTCGCGACCGATGATAGAGACATTCTTGGATAATATTGCCGTTGAGCTGAATTGACGAGCAAACTTGGGTATCGACCTCCGTGCGTTCATGACGGTTGTTGAAGCTCAAAAAAAATCATGGGTGTATTGTTGAAATTCCTTCTCATAGCCAAACACCAATGCATCAACATCGTCTCCTATAGCTCTCGAGACGGGCAGGTATTTAGATTCACCATTGTTAAGTATTTAAGAAAGGGAAGCGCCTATTAATGTGGGAGAAACGCAGATGCCACCTTTTGTTCGAATTTTATGAACACTATTTGTAACAGGGTTGACCCATGCTGCTTCTCTTGATTCAAGAGTAATGAAGCCTGTCTTTTGAGTAAATAAACAGAACATCGAATGGGTTCAACATATGTACCGGGTTGTACTGTCTCAAAAATCTTCTTTTTTGGACTCAGTTGAGGGAGAGGTGTTGCGCCTAGAAAAAAGTGTTTGGACTGGTGTTTGGTCGACACTAAAAAAAGAACTGACTCTCGAATTCTTCTCCCTCAAAATATACTCTGTCACCAGGCTTCGAACCCGCCGGTGGCTGAATAAGTTCGATGCCGCCTTCTTTACCCTCTTTTGAGGTGGCCTGGATGGGCGAGGTTTATCAGACAAAATAAAGAAAACGCCAAAATGCTTACACAGAGAACCATTGCGAAGCTTTTGACACCACGCATAGAGGCAGGTTTTAAATTACACTGATATCAAGGCAACAGTGAAAATCGATATGGTCGATGATAGAATGAAAATACCACAGCAACAAGATATTTATTTCGCATTTGTTCAATTGGAATGTAATTGACAAGTCCTGAGACGACTGTTCGCGGACCTGTCTCCTCGCCTAAATCAATTTGCTTTCGGTAGAATTAGTGTAGTCAAGTCTGGCAACCAATGGACAAGGGGAGATACCTCAACATATAAGCCATCAGCATCAGGATGCTTGACCACTGTATATTGGCAATTTCTAGCTGAGCTCAGTCGATCGCATAAAACAATGGGGACTCACCATCGACGATATGTCCAACTCGAAGATCAATCATAGATGGTACAGGTTCACCTTCGTCTGCAGCCGGTGGTTTGGCTACGTGTCCCTTCTTGCTGGAAGACCCTTGTCTATTCCCGGGCTCAGCCGCCACCGCTTTCTGCTTCTCTTTTTTGTCTTTTTTTTGCCCCCCCTCGCCTTCGCCTGGGACAGGCGTTGAGGAATTTGTAGATACTTTAGTAGATTCTATCGCAGAACTTTGTGCAGATTCTGGTACGGCTTCCTTGGGAGCTTTCGCCTTCTTTTTCGCTGGCTCCGTTTTCCTTTCCATTTTGGGTGCATTTTCGAGGTCGAAAGATAAAAGTTTGAAGGTATCTCCAAAAGATTCTGCAGAAGCACGTATGGGTGGTCTGCACTGAATATGATCAAAGTATCGCGTCACGGACGGGACTGCATAATATTCAGACGATGGAAGCTTCGACTAAGGAAATTAATTATAGCAATCCTCGTTGAATTATCCAAGGTAAGATGTACTCACAAAAACTGGATGCAGAGAACCGTAAAAGGCCACGTCTGCTGCTGTCAAATAATTGGTTGCAACATATGTTTTTGGGACAAGTAAACTATCAAGATCCTGAAAATAATCATCATCAAAGAAACTAAGATGGTATAAGGAAATCGTACGACATACCTTGAGCCCATTCTCAACAGAAAAGTCCTCCTGGCTCATCTTATCAATCCATCCCAGGACATCCTTTGCATCAGATTCGTTTTCTCCAAGGAATTCACTTCCATCGTGAGTCACAGAAAGCACCAAGTCCTTAACAGGCGATCTCAACTTCAGTACAGCAGCCTTAAAAGACATTGGTCGACAAGTAACAATTGGGACTGATCTAGCAATAAATCGATGGAAAGATATCCAAATCAGCTGAACATTTGCCATTGAAGATTTTTAGATTCCTGGACGGCAAGCTCCACGTGATGTCGTCTGCGCAACCGTTGGTGACGGCGCCATAAGTACCGTATAATAAAATGTACACTGGTACATAACAATCTTGTGTAGGTGAGTTTTATAGCAGCCCTCAATCTGAGTCAATCATATTTGCCCTTGCCAGCCGAGTCAAAGTTATTTCCAACCTTGCTGACCAGAAAATCGCCGTAAACAACTGGGCGTCGCAGAGCGTTAGCATCTGTATTTTCGCCGGTTTTTTTGTCTGTCAGTCTGGAAACAACAGCCAATGGCTTAACAACCGCATCGAAGTTGGGCTCAAAGAAGAATGGTACCCTAGATAAATTAAGTATCCAATGAATGGATTGCCCGTCACAGTTGAGGCTTAGGAAGATATGGAAGACTCACGAAACCCTAGAAACATATCAATGAGTGCGGTCTAAAAGATGAGGAGGGGAAGGGTCGTCACCTGTAATTAGACCCCCTATGGACGACACGGTGCAGCGTCGATCGATACAAACCATCCGTCCAGATCTCCCACACTGAAAGAGCTCAGCGCTCAAGTTTCATTTGCTAGTAGCAATATAACTTACTTTCGCCAACGTTGCATACGATACATCCTGGGATTGGATCTGCGTTAATCCAAATGCCTTGTTCAAGACCTTGTTCTGAAGGTAATCCTGTTATGTCCGATTGAGACACTCCGGGACGATTCAGGAAGACCTGTAAAGCGGAGGGTGTGGGATCGGCATACAAAAACCTGTCAAGAGGGCCAGGTAAATGTCAAACAATAGATTCAATCCGGCCACTGGCATACGTTAGGCAACCATAGTCCCTGAAGGTGTATTCATAGGTTAAGTGCCATCATAGAGGTTAACATGCAAAGTTCTGTACCTATGGGCACCACATGAGAAGCCGTCGTGGTCATTCGGAAGTGGAGGGTACCCTGTGCAGAAAGCTTGAGCTGAATGAGTCAGAAGAAAGCGTACAGAACTTGCCGATTACCCGCATCACCCAAAAACTGTCGTCGACCTGATTTCGTAGCTCTCTCCATTCTTCTTTTGTCATTCCTAAACCCTCTGCCATTCTGTACAAGGAATAGTTGGAGAGATGAGACTCATCGCTACTAGTAGTAGGACCAGTCCGACTCACGCTTCCATCAATATTAACCCAAGCACTTTCATCTTCTCCACCCATTGATTAAATTTATATTTAAATCCAGGAATGGAGGGCCATTGGTTCTCCCCCCATACAGGTTTGGCCTTATCGGGATTCTTGACTGGCTTGTAGAAGTCTAATCCTTCATGATTATCCGCTTTGCCGTTCGTTACGTTCTCCTTTAATTTGGCATATCCTGAATACCAGAAGCGTTCTAGCTGTTCATCTCCAACATACAACTTGGCTGCGTACCTCTTGCATAATCCTGATTCTTGAGTGACAGTTGATCTTTATCTGCCTGAGGCAGCGAAAAGAACTGTCTCCCTAACAATGCGAGCTCTTCCGGCTCCGAGGGATGAACAAAGGCTTCTATATTCAGATAGAAGAAACCATATTCAATACATGCCGAATGAAGAGCCTTAGCTGTCGCAGCTCGCAGTTCTGTGTTCTTTGGATCAGGATTTAGAAGCGGCGCAATATCAATGATTGGGAGCCTATCTCGCGTTCCAGGGAATGACATGGCATGTAAAGCCTATGATAGAATCGTGTCCACAACTCCCTTCTTCGATAATGTACCAGAAACAAATGATGAAGACAAATCGGTATACAACTCAGATGGCGGCGGATAAAACAACCACCATGTTTCGGTAACTCCCCCCCACTTTTTACTTATTACTTAAGATATCCCTTTCGGCACATGTAGCCCGTGCCGTCTTAGTAGTTAGTTTACTTGTTGCAGGTGAATCCAAGAGAATTCTTTTTTTAAAAAAAGATGGAATCGTGTGACTCAAGTGTTAATTATCATGACCACAAATGGCAATAGATTAGATCGACTACGATAAGGGTTAAGTGGATGTAAGTAGTATAATTGAACATAGAACCGGGACACGGATACCCCACCTCAGTCAGTGACTTCGTAACGGCGTTTCCTTTCCGGATTATCTGGAGAGAACTCCAGCAGGGCTACGAAGAACTGAGTGGAGGGAGAAGAGCACTGGGGTTCTGGTAGTTTAGCTCCGTAATTAAGCTGTAACTTAAACAAAGTTTGCATGAGACTCAGCTCCGATGTCCTAAATTGATCAAAAAGACAAAATAAAAAAGACAAGGAGGTTAACGGTAAATTGCATTGACAGAAACCAGAGCAGAAAAAGTAGAGGAATGGGAAAGGATCTATCAATCTGGACGCTGACTAGTACTCTGCGAATAGATAGTGCGACCAGGATTCTGGTTGGCACGACCGAAAGATGCGACTGGACCGTGAAGAAAGCCACTAGCTGGACCGGTGAACTGGCCGGACCATGCAGGATCATTGTGCGCATGGAAAGGCGGAGTAAGAGAGCGAGAGTGGGAATCAGGGCACTGTGGCTGCAAAGGAATGGCACCATGTTCTGAACCGTTTTGGTTTAATGGAGGAGTTAATGACCGCGAAATACCTGGAGAATGGCCACTGACGAGTGGTGGAGGGATCGACGAAGAGGCCGAGGCTGAAGAAATCCCATTACGGATGGATCTGCGGTGGTTAGAGTTTCCACCACCAAGGCTAGCGAGGTCCCCATCCCATTCTTTATCGACCGAAAGGAATTCGACATCGACATTCTGCATCGGGTGTCCAGTAGTTGATGGCCTCTTGGAAGCGCCTCGAGCACCTGTACTGGCCGATCCATTGATTTTTTCCCTTCCGTTCATACTGCGACTTCTTTTCGTTGACTTGGGAACGTCTGACATAGCTGGTTCGGCATCTGGCGTTGGAGCAGAAGAAGGCATCCGGAAAGAAGGGGCCATTGCCGGGTTGTCCTCTACCATTTCTCTTTCTTTTCTTTGGCGCAATATTAGTGCTTCGGCAAGAGTGATACAAGTAGGTATCGTGTCTAGTTATATAGGTTTTTAGTACTTGGAATCCTGCAACGAAAAACAATTTACCACTTAGAAACATGAACTCTTGATATTGCTGAGTTGTTGCAGCTGTCGGATGGCATGAAAAGCTGTTTTTTTTGAAAAGAGAAGAGCTCACCCATATCATTGTAGTTGATCATATTTCTTCGGTGGGCGCTGGCCTCTCGGTGGCCAGCCTGAACCAACCTTTTGATAAACTCCTCCTAATAGATGTGAGGAACAACCATGTACAGTTTAGGATAAGAAGTTCCTACAGTTGCGACGGAAAGCAAAAATAGGCCTTCCTTGGACAATGCAAGATTGCCAGTGACGCCTAATGAGTTCGGTTTGAAATTGATCCTGACAAGGGACGATATATGCACAAACCATCTGCTTGTATCATATTGTCTAGCCGCACCGCCGACAGTAAGGTGTGTCCTGGTACACGTTCTCCTGCTCGTCCTGTGCCATTTTTTGAGGTGTTGTTGGCCTTGGTTGGATCTAGAGCACCATCGTCATCTGAATCTGAATCTAGTTGATCGACCTCAAGCTCTGCTTCAATATCGGATTCATAGACTGGTTCATGATGCGGGATGAGGGAAGGTTCGTCGAGGTCCATGGAGGCCATACCGTGTAGTTGCTAAAAATGCAGGATTGTGTGAAAGATGGCAAGGTGAGGTCATTTGAGGCGAAACAAGACTGCTTGTCACGTTGAAACGACGCGTACTTCTTTAAGTACTTATTAGCGCTATATATCATCGTTCATTCCTGGGTAGACTGTTAATGAAAGTAAAAGTTTCGCGTTCACGGCCAGGTACGAAGGTTACAAGTGAAGCTGCTAAGTAATATGAAGTCTCGAGGCAAAAATGTTCAATATGCAAGGTTGAAGACACCAACACGTATTACTGTAAATTTCTCGTTCATGATCATAACGCTACAGTCGATGCCGATTTAACGATACGACTCCAACTGGCTGGGTATTCATGAACATGCATTCAAAAAGGAAAGATAAATTCGACTACAATCAAGTCACGGTAAAATCCAGTCCATTTTGACTTGCAAACTGTAGCTTTAAATTGCCATAAATAATTCCTGGACAATGAGTGGGGTAGGTAAATAAAAGCCAGGACAACGCATAATGCACAAATGACCAAGTCGCAAATTGGGCAGATCAACTACATACATAACAGTAAAGATCTCAAGTCGAGGTGCATTTTTTTTTATACGTTTACATAAGTAATTTGATCCCAACAAACCGTATCAGGCAATAAATTGGCAGTAACGGACCGGCCAAGCATCTTGCTCGAACACTACCAGTCAGCCGATAATTATTACCATTTACCATTCAGCAATCCGAATCGATGGCAGGTCCCGTTCGTGAATTTTATAATGCGAAAGCTCGACGGTCTACGGCGGGTTCGAGGAAGAAGGGGAAACTAGGGAAATATAAAAACCAGAAGAACGAATCTCAAGAAGACCCGAATGCTAATATTTTGACTCCTGAAAGCAAGGAAGAGAAAGAAACGGCAAGGAGAATTAAATTACTCGGAGAGGTACATACACTCGGTTTTAAAATTGCTGGTAACTAGAATCTTTTCTCAGCTTGCAGCTCAATCAGAAGCGAAATGGACAAGCAAGAAAAAGAAGAGGCTGGAAAAGTACATTGTAAGTACAAGAATTCGTTGTGCTAATTTCTCGTGACGTTAACAAAAATTCACATTAATAGGATAACAAACTCAAGAAAGAAGAGCGAGTTATGATCTTCGAGAAACTAGCGTCAGTTTCTCGTCTATCCGGCAAGCGAAAACGACACCAAGACCACTTACTTGCACCCAAAATTCGCGCGAAGTCAGAAAAACAGGTATACCTTTTCAATACAATCCATCTCTGACGCTTACCACAAAAAAGTCAATACGTCGTGGATCGAGTCGACAACCTACTACTATTGAACAAGATGCCTCCAATACATCGTTCGATAGTTCCGATTCTGAATATGAAGATACGGACGGCGAGGTGACTAATGCAGAAGAACCCGCCGTTGTAGAGTCTGATATTGAGGAAGAAACCGAATCTTCACATGTGGAGCAATTGTCTGTCCCCGTCAAAAAGAAGGCCCTGGGTTTCAAGGAGTGGGCACTAAAGCAACTCAGCACGGCGAAAGGTTACGAACCTCGCCAATCATCAGAACCCCCAGAGCCGTCTCAATTAGACAAGGACCAGCCCGTTAAAAAGAAGAGAAAGCTCGGCAGTCCCTCATCCACACATGAAATGCGCGGTCCTCTGGGCAAAGATTTGCAACTTCCTACCACACTTTTTGCAGAGCATGTTTTGGATGTTGGAAAGCAATCTAGCTCATATATCAGAGGGGTCGAGGTGAAGCGCCCACCTGAAGTGGAGGAATCCAGGATTTTGCTGCCCATCATCACAGAAGAGCAACCCATTATGGAAGCAATTTTACTGAATCCTGTCGTCATTATCTGTGGCGAAACTGGAAGTGGAAAGACCACACAAGTCCCTCAGTTCTTGTACGAGGCAGGCTTTGGGACTCCAGGGAGTGGTATGACCATCATCAACCTTACTTTTCGACACTCCACTCATCTGAAGTAATAGAAAATCCTGGAATGATTGGCATAACTCAGCCGCGCCGAGTTGCCGCGATGACCATGGCAGCGCGAGTTGCTTATGAACTTTCACTCACCTCCTCCCGTGTCTCATACCAAATACGTTATGATGCCACCATCTCTCCTTCAACTTCCATCAAGTTCATGACAGACGGCGTTTTGCTGAGAGAACTCGCAACAGACTTTCTGCTTGCGAAGTACTCTATTATCATCATCGATGAGGCTCACGAAAGAAGTATGAACACGGATATCTTAATTGGCGTCCTTAGTCGCGTCGTTAAGTTGCGAGAAGAAATGTGGAAGGAAAGAAAGGAAAATGTCAAAGTGAGCCAGCTAGATTGTTCATTGCATAGCAGCAGTTTAATAGTAGGTCCTTTAGCCACTAAGACTTATTATCATGTCCGCTACCCTTCGTGTCAGTGATTTTGCAGAAAACAAGACTCTCTTTACAACTCCACCACCGGTCATCACAGTCGCGGCTCGCCAGTACCCAGTCACAATACACTTCAGTCGTCGAACTCGCCCGGATTATGTCACTGAAGCCATCAAAAAAGCTTCAAAGATCCATACTCGCCTGCCCCCTGGAGGGATTCTCATATTTTTGACGGGTCAAAATGAGATCACAGGAGTGTGTAGAAAACTAGAGGCAAAATTTGGCAGGAAGGCCATAGAAGAAAAGAAGCGAAGACGAGGACAGGTGCAGCGACGGTGGCATGGTTTCGTGGATAAAGACGAAGTTCATACGATTGATTCAAAAACCATGACTCTAGCCAAAGGTAGTTAATTCCTTGATTGATACTTTATAGTGCTAATCATCCTTGTCGCAGCTGATCTCGAGGCAGAGGATATTGATCTAGGAAATGCCTTTAAAGATGATTTAGCTGTGGATGTTGACGGGTATTTGAATGAAATCGAAGAAGATCCCGAGGCTTTGGACAGTGATGACGAAGGCCAATTAGAAGAAGAACTCGAATTGGACGACAATTCTGAATGTGCGTATCAGCTTTACTTATAAGTTTTCATTTAACGAGTCATGTAGCGCCTGTGCACATTGTCCCGCTTTATTCGCTTTTGCCGAGTGAAAAGCAATTGCTGGTCTTTCAATCTCCCCCAGCTGGTTCCCGTCTTGTTGTAGTGTCAACTAACATTGCTGAAACGTCTCTGACTATCCCTGGTATCCGTTATGTTGTCGATTGTGGGAGAGCCAAAGAGGTTAGTGTTGACCTCCAAATCGCTCTACTCTGTTGTTTATTTGATTCAGCGACGCTACGATGTTGCGAGTGGCATTCAAGCTTTCCAAGTCGCGTGGACCTCAAAGGCTTCAGCTGCCCAACGAGCGGGCCGAGCAGGCCGTACTGGACCAGGTCATTGCTACAGGCTTTATTCCTCGGCACTATTTGAGCATCATTTTGAGAAATTCGCCGCACCGGAAATTCAACGAATGCCAATTGACGGCGTTGTCTTGCAGATGAAGAGCATGCACATTGATGCTGTTGTCAACTTTCCGTTTCCAACTCCGCCGGACCGACCAGCGCTCTTGAAAGCCGAGAAAATGCTTGTATACCTTGGTGCATTACATATTCCATCGTCTATGTCTAGTCCATCTAGTTTGATAGAGGGTCAGATAAGCGAGCTTGGAAGGGCTATGGCATTGTTTCCATTGTCTCCTCGCTTTTCGAGGATGCTCGTCAGTGGTCAACAACATGGTTGTTTGCCATACGTCACATGTATTGTGTCTGCTATGTCCGTTGGAGATCCCTTTATCTACGAAGAGGCTATAGACAATGATAACTCAAAAGACTCGGAAGAAGGTGAAGGACTTGGAGACCTGAAAGGAGAAGCTGTCGAAGTCAAGGAAGAGCGCAGATTACTCCGAAAAGCCTTTTTTCAGTCCCATCAAGTAAGTATTCTAAAAACTTGGCAGTATTTTTCAATTCAATCTTCCTTAGATGCATGCTTCTCTGGGCAACTATACCAGTGATGTATTCAAAACACTTTCTGTGATCGGCGCATATGAATACGCCGGAGGAGGGCAGAAATTCTGCTCAGAACACTTTGTAAGACCGAAAGTAGGTTTGGAACTCTGGGCCATTTATGGATTCTCAAAATTTCTCAAGGCGATGGAAGAAATCCATAAACTTCGAGCACAAATCAGCAACATTATCCAGGTCAATTTTCCTGGCACTGACCCACAGTTTTTACCATTGCTCCCGCCTCCTAATGAGCGTCAGGTAAATTTACCTACCTTCACCCGCGCAAATCTTTGACCTCGAATTTTAGCTGAAAGTGCTCAAACAACTATTGACTGCTGGACTTATTGATCAAGTGGCAGTTCGCAAAGATCTAGTTGACAAAAATCACTCGGCAGGCATACAGTATGCTTCGTCAAGAGGTGTTGCGTACAAGGCTCTTGGTATATCCGACGACGTATACATCCACCCATCGTCGCTGCTTTACAACGCCGCCCCCCCAGACTACTTGATTTTTCAAGACATAGTCCAAACATCTCGCATATACTTGAAAGGTGAGGTTGCTACATGCTGCATCCTGCGCACACAAGCTGACCGTGATTTAGGTCTGACAATCATCAACCCAGCTTGGTTATCAGTCCTTGGGAAGGATGTGCTTTGTAAATTTTCGAAGCCAGTCAAGAGCAATGCTGGTGAATTTATGACTGTCCCTCGATTCGGTCCAGATGCTTGGGAACTTCCCGCAATCAAGACAAGCGCCGACATTGGAATGTAGATTAATAATACATGGAGATCTATAATCGCCTTCTATTTTCCCTATTATTGATTATAATGCATTCAAATCCAACTGAGTGGAAATTATGGTTGCCTTTTCGGAATAAATATACTGGGTTGCGTTTTCTGTCGTTTACGTGGTTGTTCAGGTTTCGGTGCTCGCACTGAGGTGGAATTTCCATCAGTGTTTGCAAGTCTTTTACTGCCTGTCTCGTTTACAGGGGGAATGCGATGAACTGCTGAGCTTGTGGTGTGAGCTGCGTTCCGATCAGAGGCAGCCTTGAGTTGCTGTGGTGTAACTAGGTCCCGTGGTACTGGTGCTTGTTGTACTGGTGCTACAACTGCTCTTGGCTTCTTCTTGGGTAGTGTAGTTACTGGCGTTGGAGACGCTGCCCTTGCGAAATAGCTAGGGCCAACCTGCAGTTGCATGAGTACAATATAGGTAACAGAGAACATTTAATAGTGATCATAATTACGTCTACGAGCGAAGAACTTGAGCGTGCATCTTCAATGATTTGGCGCCATGTCCCGTCACTCCTCTCTAACGTGGCGGCATTACCGAGGATGAACAAAGAGGACTTAGCCCTTGTTAACGCGACATTCATTCTTCGGGTATCTGGATGTATGATTAGCATTTATGTATCAAGCGAGGAAATGACAAACTAAACACCTGATAAGAAACCGACAGATTGGAGACCAGGACCTGCACGGACACAAGAAAGAATGATTATGTCCTTCTCCTGACCCTGGAAGCCATCCACCGTATTAAAATCGATCTTTCCAACAAGCTCTTTACCAAAGCGTTGTTCAAAAAGACGTCGAAGTTCCACTATCTGAGCTCTGTACATTGATACAACCCCAATACGAAAATCGAAATTAATGGGTGTATATTCGTGGCGAAGTAAATTGAAAAGGGCTGCAGCAACCTGGCATTCAGATTGGTTTTTGATAGAATGCCCGTTGCTTTCTTCGTTGCCATTCACGTTGAAGAATTTATACGTCCCGAATTTCTTGTGCTCGTGCCACGGTTGCTTAGTTTTGGTCTTCATATCTGGGCCATCGAGAAGCCTATTTCCATAGAAAACGCGGCTTGGAAGGCGGCTAATATCAGGGTGCATACGATATTGTATACTATTTAATCGTTGAAGTCACTTGGGGGGCGTTGCAGAAATATGCCTGTCACATACCTCAGCAGATGGACAGAGTCTTGGCGACTTTTTTGTAATCGAACGAAGAGGGACTGATTGTAAGCAAAGCGGGAAGCCTGGAAAGGTTTGCTTGAAAGGCAGGCCTTGTTATTGACGCAAACAAACTCACCTCTTGAGATAGAACTGTTGGAGGCAGCTGTTGGGGGTCTCCCACCATAACACAACGATTGCATCCATACTTCAATGGAATCAATGAACTTAGTTCGATGGATTGCGCAGCCTCATCAATGATGACCATCTCAAATTCAATATCGCTCAGTAACTCGTGGCCAGAGCCAGATAAGGTGCTGCAGACGATGTCGGCTTGCGTCAGGATTTGCCGACGAGTATTACGTCGCAAGGTATCCAGCGTACGAGAATCGGACTTCTGTTGATCCTTCATACGATCCAATTTCGTGATCAAAGCCTGTCGTTTTGAGTTAAGTTGCCTAACTTCACTCTCCAGTGCCATTGTCCTGGCGCCGTTGTCATGAGTTCCAGTCAATTCTTCAATCCTAAGTTTCCTTGTCTGTTTTATGGCTTCGATCTCGACTCGTGTAACCTTTATTTCGTTTCCGATGTCGTTCAATGGCTTCGAATTGACGTTTAGTTTCTGATCGACGAGATAATCTAGAGAAATATCTCGAACACTCATGTTCATCGCCTGTTCAGCTCCAACTCGAACGACGTTTATTGTGTTCGTTTTTCTCTGAGAACCGGTATAGCCATCTTTGATTCGCTGGGCTATTTCATCAATGGCAGCATTACTAGGCGCACAAAGTAACACTTTCTTGCCTCCAAGCGATTTCTCTTGAGGCGCAGCTTTCCATGGTTGGTTCGGTGGAACAAAAATTGGGACATTAGGTCGAGGCCTTTGGGACATGAAACGGGTTACAAGCCCACAAATTGTGGATGTTTTTCCGGTGCCTGGAGGTCTGATCGGCGTTTGTTAGTCATCCCATGAACACGAAGTTACGCTAGCGTTACTGACCCTTGAATAAGAGAAAACCCCTCTGTATTGATAGCCTTCAGGATAGCAGTAGCTTGAGGTCCGTTTACTTTAAATTCGTCCATCGTGTATTTAAGATCTTTGGCATCAACTTCGGGTGCCTTTGGTAGTGAAGGACGCAAAATAAAGTCGCAAAGATCGTTGTATTGCAATGAAAGTAAAGCCGCATATTCCCTGTGTAATGTACTCAAGCTGAGGCTTTATTAATGTGCAATTCCATAGACACAACAAGGTGATATACCTGAAAACCTTGCTGATTTGCCATAAGGTTGTAACCTGCAGACCTGGATCTCCAGGGCCGCTTCTAGTGTAACAACGAACGGCAAACTGAATCCCAGTTGGCAATGCTTTGTAGCTTTTGACTTTGGCCATTGTACATTTTGTGTGGTTGTGCTGCCATAGGAGCACAATGTCAGTCTCCGCCAGATACCAGTCTCTTCGGACACTCTCGGAAATCGATAGATCAATGTCAAGCCAATCGTCAGAAAAGAGGCGAGATTCCACTTTGCATTGATAATTGTCTTGTTTCTCCTCCTTTGACTGGACGAGCTGTGCCCAGCACTCCATCAACAGGAGAGGTTGGAAAACTCGAAAGTAGTGTTCATAGTTCTCAAACCGATCGGGGACATGGGTAAGTTGGATCTTTCCTCCTGGAGGCTCTGGTCCAACATGAGTATAGTCCCAGGACAATAATACCCTGTGTAAATCGGAGATATCTGGCCGCAAACGGAGGGCAGCATTGCGTTGCTGTTTTTGGCGAAAGAGTCTTTCTTGCATTGGATTGCTACGAATTGGAATATCCAAAGTCTTGATCTGTCGTCGTTCAACTTGTTTCGTTTTTCGAGTAAAGTTCTGAGGAGACTTTGGAAATCGCCCAAGAGTGGATAAGCCAGTTGCGGATGCAAGATTTTCCTGGTCACTATCTGATTGACTTGAATCTGACAACTCTGATACAGCATCTCGACTCGCGGCTTCATTCTTCGGTTCATTTTTGGAACGTTGGTTTTGCAGTGCTGTCTTAGAATTTCCTGCAGTCGCAACTGTCGTTGTTGTGCTCGTTCTTCGGAAGGAGGGCATAACTGTCTGCGAGTCCAATGTTTTCCGATCATGGTCGGAAAAGAATTTGGCGGAAGATGACGATGAATGAACATAGGGCAACGAAGCTTTTGGAAAATGTGCCGTAACCTTGGAAGATTGCGCTTTGCCTTGAATATAAGGTCGAGGCTCTTGTAGTGATTTAACCTTCTCTTCTTTCACCGGCGGTTTGGAAGATATCGTGTGAGATACTATTTCAACTTCGTCGTCTTCATCAAAGTAAGCAAGTACGCCTGCCAATTTTTCCAATCGGGCAGAGTCAAGGCGTGTCCTATCTTCACGAATTTTCGTGTTGTTCATTGCGCCTTCAACATGTTTTCGGAGTTTCGAGAGTCCTGTTTCTGAAGGTCGTATACAAACGCTCTTCATGAGGTCCAGTAGACTTTGTAGAAGAGCGAACGATTGGTGTAACAGTTCTTCATCCGTAAGCCGTAACCACCTCACAAGCTCTGGCAAAAACTCTTGCAAAGTTCCAACCATCTGCTGCCCAATCCGTGAAATTTTGCCTGGAGTTGCAGACTTGGCAGAAGCTTTTGTAAAAGTGTTAGCTGCATTTTCAATGACCCGCCAGCGGCTCAGCATGTCTCGGGCCAGAATAAGAGCGTCTCTCATCCAAACCACCATATCCGGGGTATCAAAGTAAGGGGCCCACATGGGTGTACGCTTGTAAATTGTCGACAGGGCCTTTGTTGTGAGCTTCCAGAACTGAAGCATGCGGGCAGCTGGTCCTCGATCATCATTTGATCGGAGGAAAATCGAACTTTGAAGTAAGCCATCGGGACTAGTGCAGAGAACCTCGACGATGTCCGTAAAACAGCGGACTAAGGTTTTCGATAAACTGCATGCTTCCGGTAAGGTGGCAGCATGGCGTTCAAATGTTACAAGAAAATCGAATATGCCGTCCAATGCTTCAACCGGAAAATTTTCCAAGAGAGCTCGAAAACAGTCCATACGGCCGTCGACGTCAAATGCAAGGCCGATCAAAGTTTGTGCAGCCACCTGAAAGTCTTCGATGGGGGATAATAGGAGCATGATTACCGCTTTTCCGGCACCGACACGACGTAACATTTCCAAAGCCGAAGTGGAGACCCCATAATCGGAAAATGTGGAAATCAACGCAAGAAAACCACTCTGTATCGTGTGAAGAGATTGATTGACTTTGTCAAGTAACTGATCGCCTTCTGGAAGTTTCCACTGTTTGGAGAACACAGATGACCGGATGGAATCCAAATGTGCAGCCTTGGCTACGATGCAGATAATACTGGCAATAGCTGTGGTGTCTTGCGTTGCTGCTGTAGAATACAACTTCTTCCACATTTGTGTTCGAATGGTCAAAATGGGGAATGCATCGGGAACGATGTCCTGCTTGATACGGGCAAGGGCCTGGCACAAACTCTTTATGGTTCTCGTAACTTCTTGGATGTCAGCGGTGAGAACCTCTTCTACGAGATGCCGCGCAGAGTCCCGTGCGTCCTTCCAGCTGGCTATGTGATAGTCATTTGCGTAGGCTACCGAAACAATGATGTTAGGATGAATGTCCAGGGTGTTTAGCACGACGCGAAGTTGATTTCGGTGACTATCTCGGAACCTCCGAAAGTCACTGGAAAGAATCTAGTCCCCAAAACAATTGAATGCCAGCGACAACTACTTGTGAAAAATCTACTTACACCTATGGCAGTTTTCAAAAAAGCCGGTCGAACGCTTTGGAATCGCTCATGTTGCGTTTCTTCGCATAAAAAGTCAATCAATTTAGCCAATACATCTCCATAAACTTGATGGCCGCGTATCGTCAAGAGAAACTCTTGAAACCAGGCCAAATGCCAGATTCCGTATTGGGAGGGATCATTTGACTGCAACAGTTCAATGAACGCGGGATTGTCTTTAATACCATCGAATACAACTTGAGGATATTCGGGCCCCTCGCCGTTCCAGAGAGCTTTACCGAGCCGCTTGACCACAAGAATAAAACATTTCAAGACTTCAACGAAGTCTATAAAAGTAGGAAACCCCTACTGAGTCAACTGTAGTGAAAAGAGAAGGTATAACAACTGACGAGGGCCTTGGTCATGAAGATGACCCGTCACGATACGGCCAATATTGATACGTTGCCGAGATGAGGAGGAAAGAAACTCTGGAGGTATAAGTCGTAAGGCAGAATGGAACCCCGACCACAAATCAAATGATCCCGCGAATGTAAGCTGCGTATTAAAATTTGGTGGAGTTATTGTACCCAAGGAAGATTGAGCAGGCCCGTTATGAGACGCGTTTATGGCATGAGCAAGGACGCCAAGCGCGTTGACATGTGAGCCAAGAAATTTATCGGAAGCGATGAGAGAACTGTTTGAAGCATGACTCTTTGCCCATGTACGCAATAGAGGATTTGCGACGATCAATAGGACGAACATACCAGGGGGCAATGGATCGGTAGGCCAGCCAGTTGGACAATTTGAAAGGGCGTATGTATGGAGTATAGTCTGTATTCTGGAATCGCAGAAAATAGTCCAGTTAGAAACCATCCGGTACACAGTAGCTGGGGGGAGTTCTGCCAATGTCATCTGTTGATTCAAAGCTGACCCTGGCGTGAAGCCAGCAACACGGACATCCTCAAGAACAAATTCAAGCTCTCTGTCCTCGACATTCTTGATAAATTGGTTCACTTGCACGATATCAAATGCACCTAAAAACCTGATTGATTTCACGACCATCCAATGGAGAAAAAAGTCAGGGAGCGGTAACAATTGGATCGCGTGGTAAACGTACGTGGTCTGAGAAATGACCTTAGCCGTTTCAAGACCTCCAACACAAGATGAACAGCAAGTTAAACATTGTTGGAGCCTTCGCTTCCATACATCTACCGGGTCGCTCTTGTATGCGAACAAACGAAGTAAAAAAGTGGCAGCATCGATGGTAATGGTATCGGCCCTCTCACAAAACCAGTGCAGATCTCCCGAGGAAGTAGACGGAATATCCATCAGATAGGAGTAGACTTCACCAAGCACCCCATCGTCTAATTGCTCACTATTAACTGGCTCGTCGCGAAGTGTGGCAAGGAGGGTTTCGACTCTATTGGATACGCTCCGTGACATGGAACTGTACGAGCGCCGGGGTTTGTCCAGCGAGATGTAGGCCTCCAAAAAGGCCTACGTGGCACGAGAAAGAGGTAAAAGGGATGAATGAGTTGAAATAGAGTTTGTTAAATAATTGAGTAAATTTGTACAGGGACGAGACTAAGTAAGGGTCATCATAATTTCTTTGTGCGGCTCCGACTCAGTCCAACTCAGCTCTAGTCAAGCTATGGATTTCCAAGAATTACAGAAACTCAACGTTCTACTTGACCGTGAGGTGGAACTTCGTGAGGTCAATATCCCCGTGCAATGTAACGCCCCAGTCTCCATATCAACCATATTTTAGAGCATCAAGGAACAGGTGAATGAACTGGACAAAAAGACTCGTACAATGATTGGTCTGCTCAACAAGATTCACTCGACCCCCCCAGACGCCAGTCAGTTCTTCCTATCACCATCATGATATTCTATCTTGATCACTTACCATGCCATGATTGCAGTGCCTGCTTTGCTGAGCTCAATTCAGCCAGTGTTGCTTAGCTGTCAGGAGAGCACTTTCACACTTTCTTTGATAATACCTGAAAACCAATTCTGGAGATGGAAAGACATGTGGTCTCATTCCATCAGAACTGCCGTCTTCGCTGCTGCTTTGATTGAGTATCTCACGTCTCGGACATTGCTGACGCTCCATCGTGCTGCTGAAACAATCGGAAGTAAGGCTCTGCCAGCTTTTCTCAAAAAAAAAGTCCCATTTCACAACTGCTTGGGTTAGTCAAAGAGGAGTGGAGTGACCGCATAACCCTGCCCGTCGAAGACTACCTTCATGCCTTAATCAGTCTAGTTAACGAATTGGTCTGTCTCATGTCTACGGTCCCTCTCCAATAGCCTGACGAAATATTAGGCGAGATTAGCTGTCAACGCCGTTACTCTCGGCAAATTTGATGAACCAATCAAGATTTCAATCTTCGTCAAGGACATATTTGTTGGCTTCACAATGGTGATTTATCCGTCGAACTTTTACTTTATAGCCCCTAATAAAATTTCAGCTCAATTTAAAAAACGACACCCTTCGTCGAAGGTATGACAGTTTAAAATATGACATCAAAAAAATAGAGGAAGGTACGTCTGAAACTTTTCCTTCACTCTCTTTTGAAGTCACGGAACAATTATGCAGTGGTTTATGATGTCTCTCTTCGAAAACTTGCTCCCGTCCCTTCATAAGCCTGACATGCCACAAAGTAAAGCCACTACGGCCCTCTGGGAATAGCATGGGGCACGTGGAAACAGTAAACACCTGTTGAAAGTCGAAATTCACCTCTCTTCTATTTCAGTACCTATGTATGTATTTTTACTACAAAACTGACCTGTTAGCAGTTGTCGGAGTTCTAATCAATAATCAATTCTTGTGACGGTGTGACCTTGAACTTCAAAGTTGCTTGGCCTATGAGTCTGGCTCTGCATTAGCTTGCTCATGCCTGGGGAACGCCCATTGCAACCGAAGCTTGCACCCAGAGATTATGGACATTCGACGGCGTGGTATGCCAGCACGACCTGCTTCCTCGGAAGGTATGTTTCTGTGCGATCAATGAAAGTACTCGCCAAGTGGTTTACTCCTACTAGAGGTGGAGTGCTGGTCACACGCCGCAGAATCACTTAGAATTCTTTCAGGCATTTACGCCAGCACCAAGACTGTGGATACTATGGGTCGTGTCAACAGATTAATATCCACATGGCCGACCGACGATACGGTTCCCGCTGAAGGTCTGGGCTATCTGCAAGGTGTGCAAGGGAAGCTAACGTCGGGTCTTACGGAAATCATGAATTCCGCCAACCAAGAAGTCAAGTAGGTTCATATATATTAGTTCATATGAAAGGCGTAAATGATTATCTATTCAGAGCTATTGATGATGCTATTGAACGGGTTGGTGTTCTAATAGCGCTGCGCCAAGCACCGGAAACTTCACCACGTAGGTTTGACCTAAACACAACGATAATTATTATAGTCACATCTTGTCCTCACTATAGCTGAGAAAAGAAATAAGCGCCCAAGGGCCCCATCTCCGTCCGGCACTCCCATCCCCGTTCCTTCGGCAATAACCAATAGCCGTTCTGTCTCAATAACTTTGCCACCACGAACAAATTCTGTAGGACCAACAACTCACTCTCGTGAATCAAGAACAAAAAAGGATATGTCAATTAAGCAACTTCAGCCAGGGAGAAAAGTGGTATTCCATCAACCCAAGCCCGCGGATGGGGCTGACAGCGCATGGATTCTGGCTGTGGTTGTTAAATACGTTGGTCCAGATAAACATGGTGGCAAGTACGAAGTGCAAGATGCTGAACCCCAGGACGATGGCAAACCTGGCCCGTAAGATTGGGTACAATTGGTTCTAAAAATCGTGCTGACATCGGACCATAGGATATATAAGACCACCCTTAAGACAATCCTACCACTCCCAGATCCCGATGCACCAGTCGGAAGTCCTGCGCATCTAAATGTTTATCCCGAATTCCCCGTTGGATCTACTGTCATGGCCCTATATCCTGATACAAGTTGTTTTTACCGTGCAGAAGTGATTGCAACACCCGACCGAGTAGGCGTTCATCCGGATTTCTTATCTTTGAACATTCTCCTAAAGCTCATCTTTAGGCAGTTACTTCCTCAAAATACGTCCCCGCTTACAAAGTCAAGTTTGAAGACGACGAAGGCATGGAACACTCGGTATCAGCCTTCTGGGTCGTTGAATTTCCTTGATATTTCTTCTCGAATCTATGCACTTCAGAAACTACTTTCCTTTCCAGTTGGATTTGGATTAGAAGTATATTTTTTTGCATCTAATTTTTCAGTTCTTTTCTGAAATCATTTATTTTGTTGTGTATTTCATGTTTTGTTTTAGTACGTAGAATGCAAACTAGAAGTTGGTTATGCAAGGCGACCGTATAACGTCTATCCCTAACACAATAATGATCATCTCAGTGGCAAGTGAAATATTTCAACGATAACAAGGCAAGACATAAAAATTTAAGACTGCATTATACAAAGTGGCAATGGTTCAAGTCAAGATGTACATCATTACAGAGCTTTCTGTAGACGCTATATAAATTTAAATAATCGAAATATCAATCAAGGCCACAACTCCCAGAATACTTTTCAGGTCGATTTCAACCTCTTTTGCGAGTTCTGTCCACGTTTCACGTCTTTCGGCGATCCAATATTTGGCCCAGGAGTTTGACCCCTCGAATAGGATTTCCCATCTCTATCACCCCCACAATCCAAGGGATCCTCCGAGCTAGATTCTGAAGCTGGCGTTTCCGCTCTAGCTTTCCCCTTCCCTCCGGATGGCTTTGTAGTGCTCTGTCGTGCCTTTTCCGTCGCAGCTTCGCGCCTCGAAGAAGGAACATTAGACGGACTAGACTGTACATCACGGCCTCCGTCACCATCACCCGACTCATCGTCGTCGATTTTGAAAGATACTCGTCTCCCTCGCGAACGACTTCTGACCATAGATGATTTCCGTGGTCCATGCGATGACTTCTCAGGGGAAGACGCCAATTCAGGCGACTCTGGAGGTAAAGTTGCATGAGACAGATTAGGATCGTATGAATAAGGATATGGATGTGGGTGATAACTCGGTGTGTTGAAAATGGAATTAGCCCGTCTAGATTGATGGCGCCGAGATGGAGTATATGGGATAGACGGGGAATCGTGAGAGGGTGTCCATGGTGTACCAACCAGTGCTGAGAGCTGTTGCATCGCTTGCGTGATTATGAACTGGGCACGTGGGTCGGGCACGGGTGGCGCGAACATCTCAGGCGGTGGTGGATGGTGTAGTTGCTGTTGCTTTCGGTAAGATTGATGATGATGGGGATAAGGATAAAGAGAAGGGAATTGGAAGTTATTGTAGTGTGGCCGAGCAGGTTTGCGGCTGTACCCTCGTTCGCTATTAGAACTATTTCCTGACTCTGAACCAGAACCAGAGACACTTGACCCGGGCGTCGGTCGTCTTCGTGATCGTGAAGATGATCGCCGTGTCGATTTTGGTTTAACAACTTTTTTCTCTATAATATCCAAATTTTCATTAATATGCGCCTTTGATGATAGCTATCATAAAAGTAAGAACTTAACTCACCAGAAATCATGTAGAAAGTCGATGCTTGATTCTCATGGTAAGGGAGGTCATCGGAGAAAGACGCCCTTCTAGGAGTAAAACGTCTCTCGGGTTTCTCTTCCCTCTGCAGCACCGAGGTTTTAACAGCAAAGGTGGTTTCGGAGTCAGAAGAAACACGCTTTCTCTTTTGGGGCGTTGATGATTGGTGCCTCGAAAAAGAACCGCTTGGACTAGGACTTCGTGAGCCTCCTCGCAGAGTTACATGTTGACTATCCTTGCGATTGTTGACTGAATGTGGTTTTGGATGTGACATCGAAGGTGATCGTCTTTTGTCTATTCGGGGAGGCGACTCAACTTGGGAAGGAACCACGGCGAGAGGGTCTGCGCTATGATCTTTACTTTCGCTGTTCGGCTCCTTGAACACATCCGATTCCTGCCTTTCGTCCACATTGAAATTCTGTTTTTCAGTCTTTGATTTCGCAAGGCCAGTGGACTTGCGCGGTGTCAACAAAACGTATGGCCTAACGCTGGGCGTCCGAACACTGTTGGTCGGAATGCGATTATTGGATGGTCTATGTGATGTAGAATAATTGCTTGCAGATTTTTTGGCTTTTAGAACCTGTGTAAGGTCCAGGCGAGGTCCAGGCGTATTTCCAAGAGCGGGTTTAATGTTCGAGTGCTTTGGAGATAAAGGCAAGGATCTAACCTCCTGAGCCAGCGTTCTACTAAATGGGATAGTCTGTGCTGGAGGAGGCGAAGAAACATCAGCGAAATGGTCCTTGGGTGGTGTGACAGGCAGCACCGGGGAAGAATGAGATAGAGGGGGCGTGTGTAGTTGCTCTTGATGGGTTTGAGACTTTTTTTCTAGTCGTAAATTCAGCTTCTGCGGAGATTTTAAAGGGGATAGTGTTGGTCCATTGACAATCTCTATGTCGCTGTCATAATCTTCATGTTTGAGTACGGGATGGACAACACTGGATTCATCGATATCCCAATTATCAAGCTCGTCTTCTGAAGCAGAATCCACAAAGAGAGCAGTTTGAGAACCGGGGTAGGTCTCAAAAGCATCGGCTACAACGTGAGGTAAAAAAGGATCCAGGTCTTCGGAATCGGCGGCACTCTCGTCCTCCACTTCGGAGCCCTGGTTCTTTGTATTTGGAGGGGAATAATCGTCCTCCTCGACCTCGCTCCCACAAAGCTGCTTTCTTCTCCGTTCCGCTTCTAGGAACGCACGGAGATCTTCCGCGTCAGCTGAGTCCATGGCGGTCACTGGTGGCACAGGCCCCACTCTCAACCCCATTTCACTTTGTTCCGTGCTGTCCGAGGTCGCGTCGGCAAAAGCGTCCAGCTCGTCCGTATCATACTCGTCGTCTTCATCCTCGTCAGTACCTTCGTCGGCCATCGCATCCCCGGTCACTGGCGCTGCGATAGCGCCAAAGTCAACTTTACGAGAGTTTCGGATAAACCCTCTATCTTGCGTGATCTCGCCTGTCCGGATGTCCACAATATCGTCTTCGTCTAATCGTCTGGTGTAACGTTCTGCAAGGCTGGACCAGACGTCTAGTAAACGGAGTTTAGATGCCTCCCGTTCCCTTTGAACATCCGCCGGAGATTGTGGACGTGAGGTCGAGGAAGATGTATCATGGGGTGCTCGATGGGGATTTGAAGCTAAACGCTGTCTTTTCAGAGGGGGTGCAGCATCAGGCAATCTGTGATTATATGCATGCGAGAAAAGAGACCGTCTAGGGGGTGGCGACGCCGACGGCGTGATCAAGGGAGGTTTTCCTGGAGACTTTTGGGGAGGATCCATTGGACCAGAATGAAGCATTGCTAGCAAGAGTGCAGCAGGATAGGATACCGCGAAACGTCACGTGATGAGGATAAGCAATCACGGCCCGCGGTTCAATTCGCAGTTACCATCTTCTGCGAGAATATATGAGGCGAAATGCGGCGCACATCACGAGTACAGCGCTCTCCCCCCAAGGCCGCTACGAAAATCTATTTCCTTACCTCCACATTTTGAAACAATACTCCCTTCTACATATCCTTCCATGGATATCCTCTTCCACTAAATCTTTTCCTGTCCTCATTCTTACTTCCTATTCTTATTCTTATTCTTGTTGTCTTTCTTTTGCTTTGTTATATTTCATCTCAATCGTGGGTTGGCGAGGTACTACGTCGCAACACTGAGTTTTATGTAAAGTAGTCAGCTTAAAATATTACCATTTACCATTTACTGGTGGTGGACTACACGATGCGATAAACTTCAAAACCTCTAGAACTTTGTTTCAAGCTTCAAGTTACGTCTTTGTCGCGGTAATTCAGAGCCAAAGTCTAGTATCGTGTACTAAAGAAAATGAGTAATTTGAATGAATATAATCGTAATAGGCGTTTGCTTGTAAGTGTAATCGGTAGTCTGGGCGTTGCACTCATGTCATCCAAACCTCAGGCTTCTGTGGTAGGGCTGTCCTTAGTTAAATCCGGGTCCGTCGATGCTTGACTATCAAAAAGCAACCTCTCTTCCTCGGCAGAAAGAGTGAAAATTTTGTTTATTATGTTGGCACCCCATCGCCTGACCTTACGGAAATGGTGAGTATAAAAACGATGCTCTTGAAGAGCGACTAACTGGTTGAAATACATGTTCACGTTCGCCAAAGTCGTAGATGAAGATAGAGTAAATTCCAATTACTGACAACATACAGCTTAAAAACTTGTGAGTCCCATGTACGGTGAGAGCGACATACCAGGTATGATTCCGTACGAAATCAAACGCGAATATACATAGACCCATGGTGGCCGAAAATCATCCCCTGCACCTGTCATCTTTTTGGGTAGTGGTTGGGGATTCGTCGCAAGCAACCTTCGATGGAGTCCTCGATAGGATTTCGTCAATAAAGGTCTATGCATTCGTGAATAGATAGAAAGTCAGATGGACGACGCCAGGTTAGTTATATAGTTAGGATTAGTAGTAGAAATGTAATTATACAAAATAACACAGAAGATTGTTTTTTTGCCACGCTACCCCGGACCATCGGAATACCGGGCCGCGGGTAGACGACTGAAACTAGATTGAAAAGATTTATGTACTTAGTCGAAAGATACGCAGCGTCCCTTGCAAGGCTCGCCTTTAGGTAAAGTCAGTTCAATTATTTATGACCGTGCCAGCAGGAAATAAAACTGGAAACCTTGTAAGAAAGACTTTGCAATGTTATAAATAGAATACATTTATAGGAATGGTCCTCAAGTTCGAATGTGAATCTCGGAATTCCCTCATCTTATCCATCAATCATCTGAATCCACTAAAATGGCCCACATAAACACAGACAATGCACCCAACAACCTTTTCTCCGTCCCAGGTCATGGCAATTTGGCCACTAGTAGCAGACAAGGCAACAGTCAACTCTTCGTACATGAGTATCATTCAGCTGTCGACGCGCAGGAGCTAATGGCCACTGCACTCGCTCTTGTCAATCCACGCGGCAAGGGAATATACGCTACTGATGAGTCTCCAGATGTCATGACGGCTATTCTAAACGCAGTCGTGGACGATGGCAGTGAAAAGCAAATCAGTGAAGAGGAAAACAAGGCAATGCGAAGAAAATGGAAAGCATTCGCTTTTAAAGCCATTTCGAGTGGTCGGTATCTTTGCATACATGCAGAAAGACTTTTACCTGTTTTTGAATAGATTACGTTTCGGGAGCCATTTTGCATACAGAGACCCTCATCGACTTCAAACTCGCACCTATGCTTTCCGACAAGGGTATAATACCAGGTGTTCGCGCGAATGGAGAATTAACCCCAATCCCGCGCTCAGAACAGGAGTTCTTAGTTCAAGGTCTTGATAATCTTCTTCCCAGATTGCAAGCCGCTCGCGCGGCAGGCGCAAGATTTTCCAAATGGCGGGTGCCAATCGCATGCGGTTCAAAAGATACGGGTTACCCAAGTGAACTCTCTCTTGAAATTCAAGCGGATACGCTGGCGCAGTTTGCAGCTATCAGCCAGCAGGCGGGTTTGGTACCGATTGTAGAGCCTGACGTCGAGTTTTCGAGAGATGCTGATTTGGCACGAAGCGTGGAGGTGCATGGGAGAGCGATAAGCTTGATCTACGAAAGAATGAAGGCTCACGGAGTTCTTCTTGAAGGTAAGGACTGGGACCAACGAAGCATGTTTACACCAAGATTGAATGTTCCAGGATCACTGATCAAGCCATCATTTCCGCAACCTGGCTGTAAACACTCCTCTAGAGGAAACGCAATCGCGAAAGACATAGCTTTGGCCACGGCTACGATGTTGTTGCGATCAGTTCCCATTGCAGTTCCCGGTATATTATTCTTATCTGGTAGGAAATTAATATGCCAAATGAGATCAAAGTCCTCATTCCCTTGCAGGCGGACTGCCTTCATCGATCGCGACAGAATACCTTTCAGCGTTGAATGCTCTAGTGCTGTCCTCAGATCCTCAATCCGCCTTACGTAGGTTGCCTAATATGTCCTTCTCTTTTGGACGAGCCTTGCAAGGCGAGCCGATAAAACATTGGGCCAAAGGAGACGAGACAGAAGGTAGGAAAGCGTTCGAGAAATGGTCAAAGGCATGCTGGCATGCAGCAAGAGGCGAAGTATTGTAGGTGGCAGATGATGTCTTGTTTGGTTAAGATACAAATTCTCGGTATGACTTGTGTTGTTGTACATAGCTCTGCTATTGTGTTCCTCTGGTTTCTGTATGGCATAAAAAAGAATCAAGGTGAAAGTCTTTCTATCGTCCAATTTTTGTGATCTTCTGTATGATCCTCTTTGCGAAGGTACCGAATGCGGTCGTGAAGGCGAGACGGCTTTCCGCACCAAAATTCAACCTCACTGAGCAACGTGATACAGCAAATACGAGCATTTAGACTATAAAGGAGCTTACTTTGGGATCACCCTCCAACCACCCCAAAAGTCAGGTGTGGGTACATCACCACCATCTTGACTTTCATGAACTCTGAAGCGATCCTGGAGCTTTTTAAGACGGGAATCTAGTTCGCTCTCTCCTATCACCGTGCTTTGTCTGCTCGCCCATGCACCTACACGACTTCCAATTGGACGGCTTTGGAAATATTCATCACTCTCTTTGTAAGTCAGTTTCTCTACCCGCCCAGTCACTCGCACGGAACGATGTATTTCACGCCAGTAGAAGACAAGAGCGGCATGCGGATTAGCTATAAGTTCATGTGATTTCCGGGACGTGTAGTTGGTGAAAAAAACAAAACCGCGAGCATCAACTTGTTTCAGTAGAACGATACGAGCCGAAGGGATTCCTGTAGGGGTAGCAGTTGAGAGTGACATCGCCTCAGGTTCCTGGACTTGGCCGCCCTCTACTGCTTGTTTGAACCAGAGACGAAATTGGTCAAGAGGAGAGGGCGAGACGCTTGACGGGGTAAGGTGCTCTGCAGTGACATACTGATGATGTGGGAGAACTTGAAGTTTATCAGGTTCTGGCTGGGAGAGCACAACGTCCATAGTTAGAGGTCTTGGCAGAACTCTGCGAACAATCAAAGAAAACATTGAGGCCGGCGATCGCCGACAGTCATCATTTCGTGAGGCGACAGGGCTGGTCTCTGCTGTCAACTTAGAAGCAGAATGTGCATCCTACATATTCAACGTTTTGTTTCACTGTTCTCTCGTATATAGGCACGTTGCAAATAAATTTTGAAAATTTCGCTTGTCAGATAGTCACTGTATGCGTTCGCTATTTATACATGTATGTGACATAGCTTGATCATTTAAGCGAAGTCACTCTCCTTCTTCATACGCTTGGGCTTTTGAGGGATCTCCAAACATGCTTCATTCTATATACGATTTGACGACTTTTTGTAGGAAGACGACTGGCGATGTACCTGCTAAACTTGTTGTATGTTCCCTTATATCAAATATTTGCACCCGGATACATCATTTTTGTTCGCAGGGAGCGTCAACGACCGTCATAGGCTCGAAAATGTACCTGTTTGTCAGTATATCATCTCCCTTTTCTGTTCTAGACTATAAGCCTTACTTATGGATAGGGAGGGAGGCTGGTAACGGAACGAAGGATGGTGTCGGACCTTTATGTGTTTGATTTGGATACGTTTCGATGGGAGCGAATACAGGCTTCCCCGCAAGATGATGTTCCCAGAGCTCGGTATTTTCATAGCACAGATGCTTGTATGGATTACACTCTTTCACCGCTGTTGAGCTGGACTTACTCGTCATAATAGGGAACAATCATCTCGTGGTATTCGGTGGCATGAGCAGCCAACCTGATTCAACCAATCCTGATGAACATTGCGTCTTAAATGACGTCCGTTTTTACAATCTGTCGACAAGGCATTGGCTGCCAGCATCACCGCCATTGCTGACACCAGGACCCTCTACTCCTCGCGCTCGCTACGCCCATCTGTCGTCTGTGACCGCTGATCGACTCTTTATCATCGGTGGCCAAGATTTCTTCAATACGTGGTTGGACGACGTTTGTGTCTTTGACCTTGTTTCCCAAATTTGGGTCCAAAGACGTGATTACCCTCGGCATTGTGGAACTTACCGGAGTGTGGCGGTATCGTCTACCACAGTCGTTCGATCGTCGCAGGATGAGCAGGCGTCTGATTCATCCTCGATCTTGGGACCGGCCGGTAGTCGGTTCAAATCTTCTAAACCTCCATCGGACGACATAACATCGTCCGAAAGCCTAATTCATCTTCCCTATTCTGTTGCCCCCACCGAAGACCATCCCTGTGATATCTACCTTTACAGTAACTACAACGTTCGTTTCGATCCCATTCTTTGCACCCACCCCAAACTAACGAATTATTCAGTTTACTGATGTCAAGCGCGAGCTTGAAGTCTTTTCTCCTCTACCGGATGCACATTTTGCAATTCAAGACCGTTCTTCAGCCATGTCAGGCACCACGTTCCCCCCAGGTCTCCGTTTTCCCACAGGCGCTATCTTGGGTACACATCTTATTATTGCGGGCACATATCTAGCCCATAGTTACCAATCTTTCTCTATCTGGGTTCTTGACCTAACTGCCATGACATGGTCCCGCATCGACCCCGGCAAAGCCATTGAAAGTGGTTCATGGTTCCGGGGCTGCTTATGGGCCGAGGCCAGTAAATTCCTAATATTCGGAAATCGACACGGAAATCTAGTGGACGACTACAATCGTCGACTTTTGAGCTGGGATCACGTTGCCGTTGTTGATTTGGAGGCTTTTGGTATTTACCAACCGCCTCCACTCAAACTCGATGTTCGGATGCAGGAGCTCGGTCTCGCAGCTCTTGAGGAGCGTGTGCTGACAGATTTCGATGTTATATGTGATGATGGCCGCAGAATATCTTGTTCGAGGAAAATTCTTGAAGATCGTTGGCCATGGTTCAAAGAACAAAGAAAGCAACTACTCAAAAGGGCGCAACACGCGTTGGAGTCATTACCTGTCTCAGTGATGCACATTCCACTGCCAGAACTTCCAGGAAAGTCGCCTGTGGATGAACCGCTAGATCCGCGTCTTACGCCTCGTTCATTTCACCTTTCTGAGCCATATCCTGTTACTTTGGCTCTTTTACAGTATTTCTATTCCCTTGCCCTAATCACACCTCTGCAACATGCGCCACCCGTTCTTAGCCAGCTCTTGATTCTGGCCACTAACTATCGTATTTCTCACCTCGAGATTCTGGTAAAGCACGCGATGCACCGTGCATTGGCACACGCGACATCTGTCGGCGTGTACGAGGTTGCAACACTGTGCAGTGGTCGCAGTTTACAAATTCGGTAGAGTGAATTGCCTTCTTATAGATAACAAATCTTACATTCACGATCAACAGTGCGCTGAAGACCGTGATGGTGTGTATTATTTTTCAATCTAATCTCGATCTTATTCACACTCTTTTTTATCAGTCATACACCCAAAAGCGTCCGTCAAAAAAGACGGACAAAGACACCGGCGGCAGTGCTAAATCAGCAGATGACGGAGAGGATGGAGGGGACGTAGGGAGTAACGGAGCCTCTAGTACAAAATACGTATCTCGTCCTCGGGGGACATCAGATGCGAAGTGGCGAAATATGATCGCTGGCGAGGGCAGTAGTTCAACATATAGTAAGTAGTATCTCAAAGTGTTTACAGGAGAACGGGATTTAACGGTATCTGAAAGATTCTCGGAGTCCTTAGCTATGGACAAATGGATCTATACCCGTAAGCACCCCTCCCCCAACTCAAACAGTGTTAGAATACTCAAAAATGCTTTACAGGCTACCAGGGTCTGGCAGCCCTTGAAGCTCCAAGCCTCAATAAACAACAATTACGCGGCTCTTTACATAACCTCTTCGCTGGCTTCAAAAAGATTCCAACGTCTTCTTTCCAACGTCTAGGAGTGATGCATCTATCGCAGATGGATCCAAAAGCTGGACAAGCAAATCACTACGAGTAATAATATCAACCCGACCGAAATTTATAACTTGTGTTCCACTTGAAGCAGACGAGCTTCTTTCTATGCTTTTCACGCGCTCAACCGCAGGACGTCTTCTTCACTATTTCTTCCCTGGTGTTCGTCTGCCTCTTCTCGAGTCTAATAGTGGCCTGGGGCAAACTGCTGAGGAAGAACGAGGAGAGGCATCTAAACTATGTCGGATAAAATGCCAAGTCGAATTATGGAACTCGGCATAGACGCAGCCCTTGAACCCCCGCCTATGCCGCATATATCCAATTCAAATCTTCATCATCTAGTGATTTCAAGCCAACTTGTATTCAAATTCAAATATCACTTATGTACAGTTGTTCCACGACGATAATTTATAGGTGTTGTCAAACACAAGCCATATACATTCAGCCTCAGTCGTTCAAGTTCCTTTATTTACAAGAAATGGTAAGAATTTTACAAGTCAATCCACATGTGGTATTACTCCAAGTTATTTGTGATCGTGGGAAGAATCTTTGGTATAAGTTAGCTGTGCCGTCACGGTTTCTTATATTCACCCTTCACGAATGCCTTCTACGCGCCAGGCGACCCCGGGACCCAGTTCGAGCCCAACTGGAAGTAGGGGTTGTCTACTTTCAGCCTCTCACGCGAAGAAAAGAGCTGGTTCGGAAGATGTCGAAGACGCCAGGCATAACAAGAAGATCAAAGTTGATGGAGAACCTTTATCCAACCTCTTGATGAACGCGAAAGACAAAAAGAAGAGAAAGAGGAGGAAGAAGAAACGTATCTCTGTTGTTGTTCCAGAGGCTGAACCAAAGGAAAGAGTAAAGTCAAGATCAAGGACGCCGTCTAACAAGCCGGTGAAGAATGAAACTGTCGCGAACGGATCTATGGACGATAGTAAGCATATGGCTAAAAACGAGGAACCTCCACCTAAAGTACGTGTCCTTACTGCAAACTCATATTTTAAACTAACCACAATGCGTGTAGTCATCGAACAAAGGAAAGGGCAAAGCTAGATCGAACTCTCCAACCTCGCAAGCACCTACTTCTTCATTATCTTCTGAAGTAGCTGTAGCATCCGGCTCCGCAGTTTCGAATGTGATTCTACCTGACTCGATTGACCATGCTTCGGAGATTGCCCGTCTCAAAGAACAAGTGGCATTGCAAGATAACGTACGTTGCTTGCTCATTATTGTAGTAATCGGTTAATATTGAGTCCATGCCTGTTCAGCTCCTCCAAAGGCACAAGGTTTACCTTACTCAGCATCAACAAGCTCTGACTTGTCAAATATGTCTCGATCTTATGCATAAACCTTTCGCCCTCGCTCCCTGTGGTCACATCACTTGTTACAACTGCTTGATTCGTTGGTTTACTGCACTACGAGGCCCCTATGCTGCTGGTGTCGCAAACGATAACGCCAACCCGTTACCTGAAAACGTTGATGAAGTTCAGCTAATCGTAAACAGCGCGGAGGCGAGACGAGGAACCTACCTTCGAAGGCGCAAAACTTGCCCTGTCTGTCGGGCCGCCGTTCTTCAGAGGCCTGTCGAGATGTGGGGTATTAAAGCCATGGTTGCTACTCTCGTCAACAGTGAACTTATGGATTTACCTGTTCCTATGGCTCCCACCAATTCTACCACTCCGGCGGGAGCGAGCAATAACGGCGACGCAAATAACGATCCATGGCGGTATATTTTCCAGCGCACCAACGCTCTGAACAATGCAATGCAAGGGCCGCAGGTGCAGGCTCAGGCTAATCGTGAACAAATGGGCATGTATGATTATGAAGATGGTGGTATTTTCCGCTGCATTGATTGTCTTCACGAGATTTGGGGAGGAGTGTGCTCAGGTTGTAGCCGTGGATATCCTGGCCACGAAAGGGATGACGACGACGATGACGACGACGACGTAGATCTCGACGGTGTAAATTATCTGTTCCAGCGGGGGGTGAGGCACCAAGCACACCACTTCTTACAAAACCTCCACGACGGGGAAGTAGATGATGAGGATGAGGATGGTTATGATCAATTTTGGGGCGAGGAGGAAGACGAGGATCACCCGCATGTTGGTCGTCGTCACCATCCAGCATATCCTGTGCATGAATACCTATTCTTAAGTGGTGATGAAGGAATGACTGACTCGGAAGAGGAGGGTGACAATCTGGAGGACTTCGACATTTACAATCCTTTCCAACCAGCTTTTCTTGGCCCGCCTGCCCTGGGAGGTATAGCCAGAATAGACGAGGGTTCTGATGATGAGGAGCATGAAAGTGATTATGGCGGTAGCTTCATTGATGATAATGAAGAGGAAGAAGGCGAAATTATAGATGATGGGCCCGAAGTCATTGAACTTGATGCATCGTCAGAAGAGGAGGAACGCACTTGCCCCCGTCGACTGCCACGAACTCGAATGCAGCAAAGGCGACGGCCACTGATTACAAGTGAGGACGAGGAGAACATTGTTGATATAGACGATGCTGAGGTCAACGAACTTCCAGCTATTCTGGCAAGGTACTTGGGTAGAAGGACGAGGAGTCCTGGTCGGAGGCATGCCGCTATGCTCTTAACAGACGATTCTCAGTCATCGGGTGAAGAACTTGACGATGATGAAGAGCTGGCACAATCTCAGGCAAGACCCAGGCGGGTCATGTCCGACGATGAATAATGCTTGCACTAGAAGTTGTACATATATACGATAATGCTTGCTCTAATAATCATTGAAGGATTGAAACCAACGAACAATCATCGCATCACCGCTCATAAATGATTCACAACTGGATCTCAATTTATTATTAATAGTTGATTTTAACTGTCTTGATATGACTGGATCCTATTATGTACAAAAAAGCCAAGGGGACAAGAATTACCTACCAAGTGTCAACGATAGCATGAATATCAGGTGTAGGAGAGCGAAACTCTGGAGGTGATGAGGCACCAGTCCCTGGGTCTCCATTGAGAAGAAACGACAGAGAGCTTGTGGATGAGCCTGCATTCGGTGGTATTGGGCTGGGGGCACGGACAATATTCGATGTGTCTTCCTGGACTTCTGGAATAGCAGGGGCCGTAATATCGGCATTTACGTTCACGGTTGCTGGTGGTATAGGTGTCGTTACCTCAAGGAGCGAACGAGAAAACAAGTGGTTGACTATCAATCAAAATCATGAGTCCATGCAATGACCGGATAACAGAAAAAGGATCCTGACATTGTCGTGCATGACCTTGAAAAAACCAGTGCCGTCAGCTCTCTAAAACATTTTTTTGAAGAAAAGAACAGACCGTGATCTTCTTTGTGAAGAGTGCAGGAACTACCTTCCGGGCAATCATTTCGATTCATCATGCCTTCCTCCAAAAATCCTTTCTGACGTTCTCGTATCCACCAATCTTTCAAACCCCAGAGAAGGACTTCAACAGCGCACGGGCGGCAAATCTTATTTCGCGGCGCATTTGCATTGGGTTCGGTTCCAGGGGTTACGCCATGAACATCAGCGAATACTTCGAGCTCGATAAGAGTCGTAAAACCTCGCGGTTGTTTCTGAATAAACTGGACAACCTGTACATATCAATGAGTATGGAGTGTTTTGTGAGAGGACAAGAACACTGACTTCGCGATAGATGTGGCGAGGTGTCAGTCGTTGGGTTTCCAGGTACTCGAGCATGATATCTACTTCAACAGTATTTCCATCAAAACATTCGTAGACATCGGAAGATTGAATCATATCAGCAAGAGTGGCCATCCCGTGCGGCTGTTGGGACATGATTGATGTTGCAGAACATCGGTCTTGTACACCAATGCCACAGAATGAGACCAGACAAAGATCACACCGGGTAGTTGTAGGCGCTCGAAGAGCAAGTAGGTTTTCACTAAACGGAATAGGCTGAGTCATCCATTCACTCAATAGAGATAAGATATACCAATTGCCGCAGTGAGCATGACCAGGAGGTACCCCATCGTCGACATGCCAAGGGTCCGGATCAGTATTGGGGTCCGGAATAGGTTGAGGACATCTCCAATCATAAGGGTTACCAGGTACACAGTGTGGACAGGGGTGAACATATTCAGTGCTTCGATTTACATCAGGAGGTGGTGAGGCTTCTCTTGGTGGTGGAAGCTGCAAAGATAATAGTTAGGGTCTTAAATACTACAAGGCGTTTAGAAATAGCTGACGCGTAGTGAGTGTCCGGCTTTGTAAATTTCATCAGCTTGTTGTCTCTCTCTTTCTGTTCGTGCTTTGTGAGGGGCAGCACGAAGCAGAGCATCGATTACTGATTGTAAACCACGGAATGGCATCGCAACTGTAGACAGACCGCGACACGCAGGACAATTTGTGCCGCCATTCTGTAGGAGGAATAATGATTAACGACATTTGAGACAAAGGCATAAGGTTGAGGGTAATGCTTGAAATTATCAAATCAGTACTTACGCGAATCCAAAGAACACAACAGCTAAGATATTTCATGAGTGAAGATGCATTTCAATCGCGTGAGCATAGACCCGTACCTGCCACAAAAGAAATGTTGACAAGGCATCACAAGAACTGGCTTGTATACCAATTCCGAGCAGCATCCACACTGCAATTCTTGTGCCAAATCGTCTACGAAGTTGATGTTACTTTCAAAGAGACTGGGCGATGGGCGATGGGCCATATCTCCAGGTTCCTCCTTTAATCTCTTGCGACTGTTATCCTCGGGGCACTCGAAGGACGAGGAGGCTCTTCGTTTTAGCGAGCTTGAGGATTGCGTAGAAAGTGGGGCAAGTATTTGTGACAATCGAGGCGAGCTGGGTGTGGTCACTGTGGATAAATCGTCTCCTTGGCTCATGGTTTACAAATGTTTGACAGTTGGTGGTACTTGGTTAAGGAGGCAAGGGCCGTCTGCCGAGACCTTCGCTTGCTCAAGGTGCCACAATTCCGCTTTCGGTAATCATATTCGTCACGAACCAACAAAAGAAAACTACTTGATACATTTAGAGAGAAAAGAGATTTGCTTGATACAGCGTTCTCGTTTGCGAATCCAATGGGTATACTATACATAAAGCACAACCCAAAAGGTAATAATTAAAACACCATTCAAACCAATGCCTCCGGAGATGATGGTGGGAGTGACAGATCGCATGGCGAGGGTGGTTCAACGCCAGCCAGGAAACAAGCATTGGCCACTTTTTCGCGAAGTGATTCATACCGATGTCGTTGTTCTGGAGATCAAACCATATCAACAATGATTCTCCAATTTGCGAAACAAAAACTCACCAGGACAGGGCCACAAAGCAGTCAAACTAAACAAGCCGATATTAGAGCGTTGTTCAATAGAAAAATTCTCAGAGAATACGCACTAGTCAATGGCAGGGATTAACGCCTTGCAGACGTCCAAGGCGACTATGAGAGTCTTATCACATTGCCACAGAGACAGTGCGCTAGGATAAAAAAATTCAGCTTACGAAGGTATCAAAATTTCAATTGCAACGAACCGATGAATCTGGCCCATAAACCAGAAAACGAAGAATGGCCTTCGAGCAAGCAAATTGTTCGAATTGCCAGTGATGGTGTGAAGACCATACATGAATCGCTGTGCAATGGTCGCTTGATGCGTCACTAATAAAATAATGTTGGTAAGAGCACAAATAGCACAAGACTTGTACTTACACCATTCTTCCGCTTTATTGCGATGGAACAAGCCGCTGACGCTCCTGTGTTGGACAAAGTCAGATGAATCGACTCGTGTTCGAAGAGTAAGATAAAAACATACGCAGTCACAAGAGGAACGTACCGTTGGAATTCGTTCGAAATGCACATGCGGGTACTGGAAGAGGATATCGTCAGATACTGATTTTGATCAAGGTTTAATATATATTTAACCCACTTGAAAATGTACTCTCGAGCCTGGAAGAGAAACGTACGTTCAATAGCACAAGTGTGTTTATTGAGAGCCACCTCGAGACTATCTGCCTCAAGCCAAGCTTTTACTGCAAACTGGGCTTTGTCATTCTCCGCTACGTGGTTATTGTTGCGCATGCGGATACAACCATGCCAGAGGAGGAACGAGCGGTCATATAATGCCCAAATGGTATCTTTGGAAGAATACCCAGATAACGTAGGCGAACGAGCAATAGACTCGCCCGAGAAAAGAAGTGCATACTAGTTTGCAATATCAGCCACTGGAGCAATAAAATTCATCGGGATTGACTGACATTGGCAGGATCGGAAATAAACAAATCAAGACCTTGTGAACGATGCGCAGTCGTGTATGATATATGACCGGCAGCCAAAATCATAGAACTCCAACAGAGTCGTCGACAGGATTCCTTGCGAATCTCACCCTCTGTCCAAGAATCACCCCAAGCTGGAGTGGATCCCCACAAGGGTGCATGCTCAGCCGCTGAAGGCCAATGTTCTCCAAGCGTAATCCGTTGGCAGGAGCATCCTTTTTCATTCGCTGAATGGCCTTCTGCAGAAGCACGTGACAGAGGGTCAGCAGGAAACCATATGGTGTGTTCCTTCAGTGAACTGACAGCTGGGACCGTTCCAGGAGAGAACAGGGTGGTGTTAGGATCGTCAGCGTCAACCAAAGTAAGTGAGAGGCTGTGAATGATGGAGTCTAACATAACCATTGAAGATGTAGACCTCTCCGACGAATGCCTAGGGTGCGCACAAACTTCAAACAGAGAGAGAAGCTACGATATGTCAGGAAATAGAAGGGAGTGATTGGATACTTGACAACGTACCCAAGCAGCCTGAGCAAGGGTCTCATCAATCCAACCTGCGTTGAAACTTGCGTCCATCGCGGCTTGCGCTTCGTCTCTGAATCGTAGGGCACGCTCACGACCCTCCTTACCAAAACCAACCTCAGAGCTCTGCCAGAATGTTGCCATGGCAAGAAGTGCAAGGACCAAACTAGGTTGGATTCGCTCCCTCTTGACTGGATCACAAAAGTTGCCGAAAAAACTCGGGATATGGAAAAATGAGAACCAATAATTTGACGCCCTGAATAGGAAACGTAGATCGGAAGTGATGCTTTGTGCGGTAGACTCTCGTTGAGACGCAGAGAGGACTTGAAGATGCTTGGACGTTGGCGAGAGATAGAGGGACAAAAGCGAGTCCCACCATATTTTACGGGCGAAGGTAAGAGATGGCTCACTGCCGATTTCTGGACTTGAATCCTGTTGTTCTTGGTCATCTTGGTCAACCTCAGTAATATAGCCCCGATTCGTATCAGCGTAAGGTGATGTGATCGAGGACATATCGTACGCATGATATGGATTGATCTGACGAACGAAGAAAAATGTTTAAAAATCAAGTTCTTCTCTAATAGCTGGTACGTACAGAAGAAACCGAATTCCTGACGCTTGACAGACCCTCAACGTCAAGGAGTCCAGGACATTCAACCAAACGGTGACATCCACATTCAGGAGAGTAAGAGCGACCGTAGTGGGGAACTGGTACAAATTCAGCAGCATTGCTGTCAGAGTGATTGTTGGGAGATCCGGGAGAAAGTGTGAGAGCCATAGTACTTGCTATGTCAGCTCCGCGCATTGGAGTGGGATCCACGGTCATGTCATGGCGCGCTTGGAGTTGTTGAGGGTTTGTTTGGTCCGAGTCCAAGGTAGAATCAGCACGGCCTCTACGACGCCGACGAGAGGGAACATCGTTCTTATCGACGTCATTCCTAACGTCTCTCGCCATGCGCTGACGAGCACCAGGTGTTTTATCAGGGCCACGACGCTTTGGGATAGCGTCGTAATTACACTCGCTATTTCCATTGGTACGGCGCCCGCAGTTGTGGCAGACGGGCTTGGCCCCATCACAACGTATTTTGCGAGTTCGGCTAGATATAAATCTTGAAAATCAGGAACTGTAAAATTTGATAGATACATGAGACAAACCATTGCAGACAAGCGACGTAAACTCGAGATCGAGGTTTTCCCTGAGTTGTAGGAGGTTGGTCAGGTGCCAGCTCAATCCGTGGTTTTTCGCGCCGAGCCTTGCGAGGTTTTGGATGTTCTGGAGATGAGGCTTGCCCACCTCCAGGCCATATTTCAGAATCGCCTGAGTGTTCTGATGCAGAACCAATGGGAGCAGAGCGCTGCTTTGGAGAGAATGATTGATGATAAGATGCTAAAGATATGTTGTCAAGCACGTTTGGCCGTTTGAGGTGGGCGGGCCCTACAAGATCCAATTGCCCAGATTCCAGTTGTTGGTGGCCATGATAATGAATATGAGGTGAGACATGGGGACCAGACGAGCTATTAGCACGACGATCATAGGACTGGCTGAACGTGGCGATTGGCGAGAGGGATTCCCTGCTGTCATACCCCAGGTCACCGATATTGCGCTCACTATTATGATAGAGCTGAGGGGAATTTTCACTGTGGTGTGGGTACAACTCGGTACGGCTGTGTTCCCCGGTGAACGGACGTGGGTTGGAGTCGTGGAACGGAAGAGAGAGATGGGATGGGAGAGGACCTGGAAGATAATACTCTTGGGGACGGTAATGGGGGTGGGACTGAGATTGGGAACGTTGACGAGAATTGCTACTGAGAGTGAACATGTTAAACGAGTTGAATACAATTTAGAGACCGGCTGAGATAAAAGAGAGGAAGGCGACAGCTGAGTTCCTGATCAACATTTTTTATTAGATATACTCATGTGACATGTGACATCCTCTTCATGGTGATCGATCGACGATCATATGTACCCAATATCACGTGATAAAGCGTGACAATACTAAGTATAGGGCATCTGAAAATGGGGAAATATAATCACGCAGGGTTCAAGAGATTGACCTGAGCGACCCGTTTATTTATTAAAGGCTTTTAACAAATGCCTATAGCTTTTCCGTGGATTGAACGGGACCACAGGCAGCATGGGCAAGAAAGAAATACCACGCACACAGGGTTCTTCCTGCAGGACTTCTTTTGATGCTCCCGCTGTAATAGACGACTTCTTTGTTATTTTAACACACACACTGAGATCTTATCGTCTTGGTTGGCATTGATCTACTTTATAAGACTTTTAATGGACAAATAACACTGGAAACAGTTTTGTAAAAAAATTTGTTGAATTAAAGCTATGTGCCTGCGTGCTGAGAGTGCAAAATAATTGTTGTGAAGGATTCGCAAAGGCGTGGTGGCGGGCCGAAAAAGTCATAATCATTTCACTGCACGTGATGTGGGGATGCTTATGCATCTCACACAAGTTATTTCTACCACCATTCAAGTTTGAAATTGTATAAACTCTTTCTTTTCCTCTCATTTCCCTGCTTCAAAGAGCCAGTACAAGGACCCCAGCTACTCCCTGTTCCTAGCAATCTCCAAGTTCAATTTCACTCTGTGAAATCCTCATTATTATGCCTTATGAGGCTTAGTTGGGGTTCCCCACACGCTTCTTTCCCTAACCCCGGTCATTATACTTATATTTTTAGAACTTAAGGTTTTGACTTGTTTCCACGTGGTATTGACGGAAATAGACATCAGACTGTTGACTACAAGACCTTTCATCGCAATTTATGGGAGTTGGACATTGGGCGTTGACACGTGGACGCCTTATCCTCGCGTCTCTGGAATTGAACTCCAAGTCAGACTGGCAATCAAGAGCAAGAAACGAAGCTTTACCCCTCTACGACACTCAATTTTGCAACGTCCGTCACTTAACGGTATGAAACCGCTCAGTCGAAACATTCCCCGCCGTGGTACATTGCTTTTTAGTCTGAGAAAGATCAGCGTCCTTTTTCACTTACCGCTTTCTCCCAAGGTATGAAATTCTGGAATCCGATATTAATCGCTGCGTTTTCCGGAAGTCTTTTCCTTTTCTCTCGAGCGTTTCTTTCCTCTGGACAGCATAGTGGTCACTTAGCCTCCTTGAACTTGACGAAAAGCTATGAAACTGGTCAAATTGACTCGACCTTAAGTTTATCAACTGCAAAACCTGGAGTGCTTCATAAAGTCTTGCTTCCGACATGGGACACCGTCGATAGCATCAAAAACAGAACCTCAAATATTTCTAGAGTCGGGTTCTCTGGGGGACGGGAGCTCCCAAGTGGTGACACCGTCTTTAACGCCTGTAATGAGGAATAACGTGTTGGATTGGAGTATCAATCGGTCGTTTTCTTCACGTCCTCAATTCCAATTGCGTGCAAGTCGCCCAAGGACGGCGTTCCTGACAACAACATCGACAAAATCTACGACTCCGAAGCAAGGCCCTCTTTCAATCCAGGATATGACCCTCTGGAGCTGGATCCCTTTTTCTCCATGGAAGAATCTGGTGATAGAGGACAAGGACAAATATTCGCTCTCAAAATCTGGCTTGACCCAAAAGAATTTTCACGGGCTAAAACCGGCAAGTTAGGAACCTGTCAAGCGTCAAGTGGAGTCAGATGTTGGTCTGATGGCCATACCCACCATGGGGTCTAGATCCCAACGATTCTTCTCCTATTTTTGTCAACTCAAGTTCCTTCTGTGAGGTCATTGATATCATCATGCGCGAGTTGTATCTGTAGAACTTTCCGCCAAAATAAGCAAATAGCAACGTAACATTTGTGATATTTCAAGTTGTGACGAAGAGCGTGACTGTGTCACGAATCATCTTGAATTTATTCTCAAGAGTCAAGATAGTGAATGATTGACAATCGATTGTGCTTGAGATTTATCATAGAAATTGCAGCCTGCGAAAGTATTAATGATTTCCATTTGGAATTATAGACTTGTTTGTTGAATATTGGCAGTTTCGAGCATCGGAAGCTCAACCGAATTGGGAAGGATTACATAATCACAATAAGAATTTGTACCGTAGTTGTAGTACTTTTCTTCACTCGTTTGCAAGGCGCTCGTACCGC
>Ga0193743_1000170_pt1 | contig 51328 bp, 47 predicted proteins | sample L2c2metaG_FD_143038 | JGI IMG/M metagenome (GOLD analysis project Ga0193743, IMG submission 143038) | Soil microbial communities from a riparian zone of the East river system, Colorado, United States - L2c2 | ecosystem: Environmental > Terrestrial > Soil > Riparian zone | place: USA: East River... | reverse complement strand
TCCTCGTCGAGGTTGGACAAGGCGACGTGATCGACGGCCAACGCGTGCCCGGTCTCGTCCTCGGCGCCGAGGTCGGGGAACGCCCGGATCAACTGCAGCTGCTGCTCGGAGGAACCGGTCAGGACGGCGTCCTGGAACGCCTCGCGCAGTGCCATGGTGTCGGCGAACGGGCGCTGTTCGAGCGCGCGCTGCACGGCCCACGGCACGTTCTGCACCACGTTCCCGAACACCTCGGTGAACCGCTCCTTTGTCATCGCGTTGACCTCGTCGAGGGTGATCGACCCGCCGCCGGCCACCCGCGGGCCGCGCGATCCCAGATGGAAGAAAACGATGTTGAGCAGGATCGCTGCAATCGCGCCGATGCTGATGCCGCTGCCGAAGAGCAGGTCGAGGCCGGACGGAAGCGCCTGGGCGACATCGGGATACGTCGTCACCCACAACGCCAACGCGATGCTGGTGGTGACGATGATCAGGTTGCGGTGGTCGGTGAAGTCGACCTTGCCAAGGGTCTGGATGCCGACGACGGCGACGGTGGCGAACAGGGTCAGCGCCGCGCCGCCGAGCACCGGCTGCGGAATCGAGGAGACGACGGCCGCCACCTTCGGCAGGAAGCCGAGCAGGATCATGATGACGCCAGCGGCGGCCACCACCCAGCGGCTCTTGACGCCGGTGAGCCTGACCAGGCCGACGTTCTCCGAGAACGCGGTGTAGGGAAACGAGTTGAAGACGCCACCGATCGCGGTGGCCAGACCGTCGGCGCGCAGCACGTTGCCGATGTCGGAGGCCTTGATCCGCTTGCCGACGATCTCGCCGGTAGCCATGGTGCTGCCGGTCGACTCCACGGCGGTGATCAACAGCACGATGATCATCGTCAGGCAGGCGACGACGTCGAACTTGGGCATGCCGAACAGGAATGGCTGGGTGAAGCCGATCGGGGACGCCGCACCCACCTTCTCGAAGCTCATGTCGCCAAGCGCAAACGCGACCGCACACCCGATCACCAACCCCAGCAGGACGGCAATCGTGGCGATGAACCCGCGGAACAGGCGCTGGATCGCGACGATGATCGCGATGGTGCCCACCGCATACAGCAGCCAGCGCAGGTTCGACGCGTCGATCTCCCCGGTGTGCGGATTGGTCACGGCGTCGTGGGCACCCACCGGCACCAGGCACAACCCGATGATGGTGATCAGCGTGCCGGTGACGACGGGCGGGAAGAACCGCAGCAGCTTGATGAAGATCGGTGCGATCAGGAAGGTGAAGACGCCGGCCACGATTACCGCGCCGTACACGTAGAGCAGGCTGGCAGCGCCACCGCCGTGCGCCAGCCCGATCGCGATGATGGGGGAGACGCCCGTGAACGTCACGCCCTGAAGCAGCGGCAGCCGCACGCCGATCTTCCAGAATCCGACCGCCTGGATGATCGACGCGATGCCGCAGGTGAACAGGTCGGCGGTGATCAGCTTGACCAGCTGATCACCGGGCAGGTCGATCGCGCTGGCGATCAGGATCGGCACCAGCACCGCGCCGGCGTAGAACGCCACGACGTGCTGGAAGCCGTACGTCGCCAACTTGGGGATCGGCAGCACCTCGTCGACGGGGTGCACGCGCTTCTGGGGCTTCTCGGCCGTCTCGGCCGATGGGGCTGACATGGTCCCAGAATCCGGCAGGTTCACACTGTTCGCATGTCGAAGGAGGGGACCGTCGCAGGCGTGCTGCTGGCCGCGGGTGCCGGTTCGCGCTACGGCATGCCCAAAGTGCTTGCCGAGCAAGGTAAGTGGCTGCAGATCGCGGTCGACGCCCTGAGCGGCTCCTGTGACGACGTCGTGGTGGTGCTGGGTGCCGCCGTGGTCGACGTGCCACGGCCCGCGCGAGCCGTCGTGGCGCCGGACTGGGCCGACGGGATCAGTTCCTCACTGCGTGCCGGTCTGGCCGCAGCCGACGGTGCCCGGTACGTGGTGCTGCACCTCGTCGACACCCCCGACGTCGGCGCCGACGTGATCGCACGGGTACTGGCGGCGGCGCAGTCTGCGGTGTCTGGCCTGGCCAGGGCGACGTTCGGCGGTCGGCCCGGCCACCCGGTGGTGATCGAACGCAGCCACGTCGCGGCGCTGGGGGAGACGCTGCAGGGCGACGAGGGTGCCCGGCGCTTTCTCGCGGGCCGCACCGACGTCGTTGCCGTCGAATGCGGTGACCTTGCGACGGGTGTGGACGTCGACGAGCGCTAGGCCACTGAAACGTGTTGTGAACCAGATAATTCCGGACCGAGAAGGCGTTGCCCGATATCCTTTCCGATGAGAGCTTCGTACGGGAACGCCTAGCGGTCAAGGACTCAATCGATGTCGTCAAGCGAACAGAGCACCACCTTGTTCCGTAACGTCCGGGTCTTCGACGGCCGATCTCCGGTGCTGTCAAACGGCTCGAATGTCCTCGTCCGCGGTTCCACGATCGAGTCGATCTCCACTCAGCCCATCGCCCCTGACCACAGCGAGCATCGAGTGGAGATCGACGGCGGGGGACGAGTGCTGATGCCGGGCCTGATCGATGCGCACTGGCACGCGATGCTGGCGTCGATGCCGATCAACGCGATGATGACCGCCGACATCGGGTATCTCAACCTCGTCGCCGGCGAACAGGCCACCCGCACGCTGGAGCGCGGATTCACCACCGTGCGCGACGCAGGGGGGCCATCGTTCGGGCTCAAGCGGGCGATCGACGACGGAACTGTTGCGGGGCCCCGGATCTATCCGTCAGGCGCCTTCATCTCACAGACGGCCGGTCACGGGGACTTCCGCCTGCCACACGAAGTGCCCCGCGGGATCTGCGGGCACCTCAGTCACATCGAAATCATGGGTGTATCGACGATCGCCGATGGTGCCGACGAAGTGCTGCGGGCAGTGCGCGAGCAATTGATGCTCGGGGCGACGCAGATCAAGATGATGGCCGGCGGCGGTGTGTCGTCGACCTACGACCCGGTTGATGTCACGCAGTACACCGAGGCTGAGTTGCGCGCCGGCGTGGAGGCGGCCGGAAACTGGGGAACCTACGTCCTAGTTCATGCATTCACGCCCCGGGCCGTGCAGCAGGCGCTGCGGGCAGGGGTGCGGTCCATCGAGCATGGATTCCTACTGGACGACGCCACCGCGGCGATGATCGCCGAGCGTGACGCCTGGTGGAGTTTGCAGCCGATGCTCGACGACGAAGACGCGATCCAATTCTCCGAGCAGGCGAAGCGAGCCAAGCTACGCCAAGTGATCGCGGGAACCGACCAGGCGTATGGACTCGCCAAGAAGCACGGTGCCAGGCTCGCATGGGGCACCGACACGCTCTTCGACGGCGGGCTCGCCGCGCGACAGGGTGCCCAATTGGCCAAGATGACGCGGTGGTTCACACCAGCGGAGGTACTGAAGATGGCCACGTCGGACAATGCGGCGCTGTGTGCGATGTCCGGTCAGCGCAACCCGTACCCGGGTCGGCTCGGCGTCGTCGAAGAGGGAGCCCTCGCCGATCTCCTTCTCGTCGACGGCAACCCGCTCGAAGACCTCCAGCTACTCGCAGACCCCGACCGAACCCTGCTCGTGATCATGAAGAACGGAACGATCTACAAGCAGCTCACGAGTGAACCCCGCCGAGCGAGGTAACGACACGCTCGGCGACGCCGGCGCTCAGAACGGTGCCCTCGAGTCGAATGCCGCGGCATCGATCTCGGCGTCGATCTCGGCCTCGTTGCGTCGGCGTTCGTCGTCGATCCGGTGCCGGCGATCCTGGATGCGGGTGGTCTTGCGCCGCGGCATGGTCAGCCCGGCGGTGTGGGCCGTGGGCGCCGCGGTGACGATGACTGGCGCCGTGGGCAGGCACAGGGTCGGGAAGAGCAATCGGCTGCCCGGGTGGGTGGCGTGACTCTGCCCGGACGGTGAGGTCCAGATGACCGTGCCATCGGACAGCTGTCGGTCACGCCAACCGTGTGGCCCACCCCAGAATGTCTTCAGCAAGTGGTGAAACCTGCACAGGCACTTGAGATTCGACGCACAGGTGGGCCCGTGCGGGTACGCAATCGTATGGTCGGTGTCGCAGCGATCGGCGGGCACGTGGCAGTGCGGGAAGCGACACGTCAGGTCGCGTGAGCGCACGAAATCGGCCAATGCCGTGGAGGGGATGTAGCGGGGTTCGGGTGGGGCGTTGCCCGGGTGCACGATCGGTACGATCTTGGCATTCAGGGCGGCGCGAGCCACGACGGGTCCAGGCAGCAGAGGCCCGCCGATGATCACGCCTGGCGGCGTCGCCGCGGGTTCGCCGGGGTCGGCGCTGCACTCGGCGATGACCTCGGCCAGCGTCATCTCGCGAAGTGGCCTGCTGAACATCGGGGGTGATTCCCCGTCCAGGGAGGCGTGCTGAGCGGACGCATCGGCATTCGCTCGGCCGGCGCTGGCCTGGGCGTGATTGGGTGTGATGGTGCCGTTGTCAGCTTCGCCGGTGTGTGGATCGGCTGGGGTTCCACCACCGTCGGGCTGGTCGGGGCGAGCCGCAGCTGGGGGCGTGCCGACTGAGTCGGCGTGCGCGACGACGTGAATGACGACCTTGCTCGGGACGGTGGCGCCCCCAGGGCACTGCTCGTTGCCGCAGAGGCAGGCCAATCGGTCCTGCCCGTGCGCCAGGGACCCCATGACGTCGGCGCGGCGTTGATCGCGCGTGCGGGGGTCGTCCGCGCACACCGTGGCGGCCAGCGCGTCGAGCCGGCGGTCGAGGGCGGCGGCGTCGGTGGCGAACAGGGTGCCCCACAGCGATGCCAGTCCGGAAGCGTCGTCGAGGTAGACGTCGACGCCGCGACCGCGGGCCTTCTCCTGTGTGCGGCGCAGCGCATACGGGTCGTACTCTGCGATGAGCGCGTCGATGGCCCGGTCGGTCTTGTCCATCGACATCGGGCCCCATTCCTGGACCATGGCGGCTAGCTCGGCGTCGACGGCGCGCAGTGCGTCTGGATCTTTGATCAGTCCCGTGCGGTGCGCAATCGTGGAGGCCAGGCGATATCCGATCAGCCCGTCGTTGAACAGCGCGGCGATCTTGGGTAGCCGGTCGCGGAGCGCGGTGCCAACCAATAGCAGGTGTGAGGCAGCTCCCGACGTAAGTTGTTGGGCGGCACCGATCTCGGCGCACACCGCACCCCAGTTGTCCAGGCACCACTGGTCGCGGTTGACCGATCCGTCAGCGGCGTAGAGGGCGTCGAGCATGGCGACCATCGCACGCGGCGTTCTCGACCCGTGCCCACGCGAGGGTCGCGGCGGCACCCGAAGTGCCGGCGGCCGCGTCGATCAGATCGAACATGCTTTCGAACTTAGTGGCGCACACCGACCGCCGCCACCCGGTGGACCATGCCTGTGGATGAATCCCAGACTGTGCACAACTGGCAGTCGCAACACCGAAAGTGTCAGTGCCCCATGCTAATGGGGCCAAACGAAGACTTAGAGCAAGCCCAGCGCGGCCACCGCGGCACGCTCCTCGGCGAGCTCGGCCACCGATGCGTCGATACGGGCCCGGGAGAACTCGTTGACGTCGAGGCCCTGCACCACCTGCCACGCGCCGTCGACGGCACGCGCCGGGAGCGAGGACACCACGCCCTCGGGGATGCCGTAGACGCCGGGGGAGGGCAGCGCCACCGAGGTCCAGTCGTCCGGGTCGGTGCCGTCGACCCAGTCCCTGACGTGATCGATCGCGGCGTTGGCGGCAGATGCCGCCGACGACGTGCCGCGCGCCTCGATGATCGCGGTGCCGCGCTTGGCCACGGTGGGGATGAAGTCTCCTGTCAGCCAGTCCTGATCGGCCGCGTACTCGGCGCCCGGCCTGCCGGCGACGACGGCGTGGAAGAGATCGGGGTACATCGTGGGAGAGTGGTTGCCCCACACCGTCATCCGGGACACCTCGGTGACGTGGACGCCGGCGTGGGAGGCCAGCGCGGCGACCGCCCGGTTGTGGTCGAGACGGGTGAGCGCGGTGAACCGTTCGGCAGGGACGTCCGGCGCGTGGGCCGCCGCGACGAGGGCGTTCGTGTTCGCCGGGTTGCCGACCACCACCACCCGGACGTCGTCGGCCGCGCCAGCGTTCAGCGCACGCCCCGCCTCGGCGAAGATCGCGGCGTTGGCGGCAAGGAGGTCGGCGCGTTCCATGCCCTTGCTCCGCGGCTTGGCGCCGATCAGCAGGGCGACGTCGACGCCGTCGAACGCCCGCACCGGGTCGTCGTGAATCTCGACGCCGGCGAGGAGGTCGAAGGCGCTGTCGACGAGTTCCATCACGACGCCCTCGGCGGCGCGTACCGCGGACGGCAACTCCAGCAGGCGCAGCACCACGGGCACGTCGGGCCCGAGCAGCGCACCGGAGCCGATCCGGAACAGCGCGGCGTAGCCGATCTGGCCTGCCGCGCCGGTGACGGTGACGACCTTCGGATTCACGTGTGCACCCGTAGTCCGAGAACCTCGGAGGCATACAGGCGGACGGTGTCCTCGGCCATCGCCGCGGCGTCTTCGTGGCCGGGCCGCGCCCTGCTGTGCATGTACGACGACTTGGGGTCCAGCGTGATCTCGGCGAGTAGCTCACCGGTGGACGGCTCGCACACGGCCCACGTGTACCGGGTGTCGGAGGCCCAGTCGTCTTCGGCGTCGTGGACGTAGTCGAGGTCGGTCTCGCCGAGGTCGGCGAGCGCGGGGCGGTCGTCGACCCGGTCATCGCAGCGCATCGCGCGCAGATACCACTGGCCGTTGTTGATCTCCACTGGTTCCACTTGGATAGCGTCTCACGTGGTTTCGGCTTGCCGTTGCGACGGCTAGCGTTGAGGCATTCGGAGTGAGGAAGGCGTTCGCGAAATGAAGCTGACGGTCGTCGGAGCCAGCGGGCTCATCGGAACCAAGGTCGTCGACCTGCTGACCGCGGCGGGACACCAGGTGGTGGCCACGTCGCGGTCGTCGGGTGTGGACGTGCTCACCGGCGAGGGGCTCGCGGACGCGCTGGCAGGTGCCGAGGTCCTGATCGACGTGGTCAACTCGCCGTCGTTCGAGGACGAGGCGGTGCTGCAGTTCTTCTCGACGTCAACCACGAACCTGGCGGCGGCCGCGAAGACCGCAGGCGTCGGTCACTACGTCGCGCTGTCCATCGTCGGCGCGGACGACCTGCCGGACAGCGGCTACATGCGGGCCAAGGTCGTCCAGGAGAAGACGATCGTCGACTCCGGCCTCCCGTACTCCGTGGTGCGCGCCACCCAGTTCCACGAGTTCGCCGAGGCGATCACCGGATCGCTAGCGGCCGGCGACGAGGTCCGGGTCCCGGACGGGCCGATTCAGCTGATCGCCTCCGACGACGTGGCTGCCGAGGTGGCGCGCGTCGCCGTTGGCCCGCCACTGGGTGGCATCGTGAACATCGGTGGGCCGGACAAGTTCTCGTTCGCGGACATGGCCAGGGCCGTCATCGCCAAGCAGGGCGACGACAAGACCGTCGTCGTCGATCCGCAGGCGACCTACTTCGGCACGCCCGTTGACGAGCAGCACAGCCTGGTGACCGGTGACGATGCGGTGATCGCCACCACCCGGTTCACCGACTGGCTGGCCGCTAGTCCTTGATCTCGGCGAGGACGGTGCCCTGGGTGACGGCGGCACCGGCCTCCACGGCGAGCCCGGTGATGATGCCATCCTTGTGGGCCGTCACCGGGTTCTCCATCTTCATGGCCTCCAGCACCACGACGAGATCGCCTGTAGCGACCTGCTGGCCCTCCTCGACGGCGACCTTGACGACGGTGCCCTGCATGGGCGCGGTGACGGCGTCGCCGGAGGTGGCAGCACCGCCGCTCGCGCCGCGCTTGCGGGGCTTGGGCTTCTTGCGGATGACACCGGCCGCGGCGGACGCTCCGCCACCGTTGCCGATCGCCAGATCGCCCGGCAGCGACACCTCGACGCGGCGGCCGCCGATCTCGACGACGACCTTCTGACGCGGGAGGGTGTCCTCCTCGTCGAGCGGCTCACCGCCGGTGAACGGTTCGACGGTGTTGTCCCACTCGGTCTCGATCCAGCGGGTGTGGACGCTGAAGCCGTCGCCATCGCCGATGAACGCGGGATCCGACACCACCGCGCGGTGGAACGGGATGACGGTGGCAAGGCCCTCGACGGTGAACTCGTCCAGCGCGCGGCGCGAGCGTGCCAGCGCCTCGTCGCGGGTGGCGCCGCTGACGATCAGCTTGGCCAGCATCGAGTCGAACTGGCCGCCGATCACCGAACCGCTCTCGACACCCGAGTCCAGGCGCACGCCGGGGCCCGTCGGCGGCTCGAACTTGGTCACCGGGCCAGGGGCGGGCAGGAAGCCGCGGCCTGCGTCCTCGCCGTTGATGCGGAACTCGAACGAGTGGCCGCGCGGCGTCGGATCCTCGGTGATGTCGAGGGCCTCGCCATTGGCGATCTTGAACTGCTGCAACACCAGGTCGATGCCCGCGGTCTCCTCGGTCACCGGGTGCTCCACCTGCAGGCGGGTGTTCACCTCGAGGAATGAGATCAGCCCGTCCTGGCCGACGAGGTACTCGACGGTGCCCGCGCCGTAGTAGCCGGCCTCCTTGCAGATCCGCTTGGCCGACTCGTGGATCTCCTTGCGCTGCGCGTCGGTGAGGAACGGCGCCGGGGCCTCCTCGACCAGCTTCTGGAAGCGGCGCTGTAGCGAGCAGTCGCGGGTACCCGCGACGATGACGTTGCCGTGCTGGTCGGCGATCACCTGGGCCTCGACGTGGCGCGGCTTGTCGAGGTAGCGCTCGACGAAGCACTCGCCGCGACCGAATGCCGAGACGGCCTCGCGGGTCGCGGAGTCGAATAGTTCGGGGATCTCCTCGATGGTGCGGGCGACCTTCATGCCGCGGCCGCCGCCACCGAATGCCGCCTTGATGGCGATCGGCACGCCGTATTCCTTGGCGAAGGCGACGATCTCGTCGGCATCCTTCACCGGTTCGGGGGTGCCGGGCACCAACGGTGCCTGCGCCTTGGCGGCGATATGGCGGGCGGTGACCTTGTCGCCGAGGTTGCGAATCGACTGAGGGCTCGGCCCGATCCAGATCAGGCCCGCGTCGATGACGGCTTGCGCGAAATCGGCGTTCTCGGAGAGGAAGCCGTAGCCGGGATGGATCGCGTTTGCGCCCGACCTCCCGGCGGCGTCCAGCAGCTTCTCGAACACCAGATATGACTCGGCGGACGTCTGGCCGCCCAGGGCGAACGCCTCGTCCGCGAGCCGTACGTGCGGCGCGTCGGCGTCCGGCTCGGCGTACACGGCCACGCTGGCCAGCCCGGCGTCCTTGGCCGCCCGGATCACCCGGACGGCGATCTCCCCGCGATTGGCTACGAGCACCTTGGAGATCTTCGAGCTGGCGTGGCTGGGCACTGCGCCTCCTGGGTGGCATATCGGCATGTCTAAGAAACGTCTTTAAGAATGTATCCCCGGCAGTTTAAGCGGCGCGACACGAGCCCCGGCGAGCCGGTGCTGGTTACCGGCGGGTAAGTGCGGTCGTGTGTGGAGCAGTCCTCTTCAGGCGCCGCGCAGGCGCCGCTTGATCCGTGCCAGCATCGCCGACATGCCGCGCAGCCGCAGCGGGCTGATCAACGCGGCGAGGCCCAGTTCGGAGTAGAAGTCGTCGGGCACGGCCAGGATCTCGTCGGCCGTGTGGTCGTCGAGCCCGGTGGCCAGGATGGCGGCGAATCCACGCGTCGTCGGTGCTTCTGCAGGGGCGCTGAAGAACAACCGGACGTGCGCGCGGTCCGAGGCGTCGACATGCAGGAAGAGCGGCGACTGACATTCGGGCACCGGTTCCATGGCCGCTTCTTCGAGGTCGGCGGGCAGTGGCGGTAAGTCGTTCGCGAACTCCAGCAGCAGCTGCAGCTTGTCCTGCCCCTGCATTTCGGCGAAGTCGGACACCACCTCGGCCAGCGCGGCCGGCATGGCACTCATCAGGAGCCTGGCGCTCCGCCTGGTTCGGACCCGACCGCGATGGGCACCCGCACCGCATTGCCCCACTCGGTCCACGAACCGTCGTAGTTGCGCACTCCCGGCAGCCCGAGCAGATGGGTCAGCACGAACCAGGTGTGGCTGGACCGCTCGCCGATGCGGCAGTACACGACCGTCTTGTCATCCGGCGTCAGGAACCCGTACAGGTCGTCGAGTTCGGCGCGGCTGCGGAACCGTCCGTTGTCGTCGGCCGCCTTGGCCCACGGGATCGACTTCGCGGTGGGGATGTGGCCACCGCGCAGTGCGCCCTCTTCGGGGTAGTCGGGCATGTGGGTCCGCTCGCCGGTGTACTCCTGCGGCGAGCGCACGTCGATCAGCGGCTGCGTCCCGAGGACGCCGAGCACGTCGTCCTTGAAGGCCCGGATCGCGGTGTCCTCGCGCTTGACCACCGGATAGCCCGTGGTCGGCTTGCCTGGCACCTCCAGCGTGGTGTCGCGGCCGTTGCTGACCCACAGATCGCGCCCGCCGTCGAGTAGCCGGATGTCGGGGTGGCCGAACAGAGTGAAGACCCACAGCGCGTACGCCGCCCACCAGTTGCTCTTGTCGCCGTAGATGACGACGGTGTCGTCGCGACTGATGCCCTTGCGATCCATCAGCGCGGCGAACTGCGCGCCGTTGATGTAGTCGCGGACGTGAGGGTCGTTGAGGTCGGTGTGCCAGTCGATCTTGACCGCGCCGGGAACGTGGCCGGTGTCGTAGAGCAGGACGTCCTCGTTGGACTCGACGATCGCCAGGCCGGGGCGGCCGATGTTGCCTGCCAACCAGTCGGCCGTGACCAGCCGATCCGGGTGGGCGTAGGCGGTCAGCGCGGGGCTGGGGTCTGAAGGTAGTGGCACGTGGTTGAGCCTACCGGCGTCGGTACGTGCCACCATCGTCTTCGTCCGCCGGGCCCGAGCGCAGCCCCGGGGGCACGGCAGCCGAGCACGCGTCGATTTGATTGGAACAACCCTGATCACCACCGCGATGACGGGGGCCACCTTTGCTGTGATCAATGCGGGCGAGAACCGGTGGACTTCCGCAGCTACTTCGCCGCTTTCGCAGCACGCCAGCTTTGGTCTTACGATCGGCATCGCCGTATGCGGCGCATTCGGCCAGGCAGTCGACCCAAGCGAAACCGTTCTGACGAACGGTGTAGTCGCCGCCCTGATCGCCTCCGGCGCAGTCGCACTCTGCGGTGGAGGAATCGCCTCGTCCAGCGGTGACGGGTCGGTCCGGCTGTCATAGTCTTCGATTCAGACATGCGGATCCGCCTGCAGAGGCACAGCCTGGGCCTGACTACGCCGAAATGCAGTCGCGCAAAGTAAGGTCTTTACTTGGCGTCGCACCCTCCACTGCTGTAAGAATTTGAGGAATGATGGGCTTGCCAGCAAATTTTGATGTCGGGATCGTCGGGCTCGGCTATGTCGGCCTCACCTTAGCTACCGTGCTTGCCGAGGCGGGGAACTCGGTCATCGGCATCGAGAAGCGAAAAGATCTCGTCGATAAGACCAATGAGGGTGTCCCGCACTTCACCGAGAAGGGTCTGCCAGACGCGCTCGCCGGGGTGACGAGGTCGAAGAAACTCGTCGCCGCCCAGCAGTTCGACGACAGCTTCAGCTGTGACACCTACATCATCACGGTCGGCACTCCGCTGGCTCCCGACGGCGTCGCGCGCGTGGACATGATCGAAGCCGCGGCACGTGACATCGCCGCGAACATGCGCGACGGCGCCCTCGTCATCCTCCGCTCGACGGTCAAGATCGGCACCACCCGCGACGTGGTGGCACCGATCCTGGCCGCCAGCGGCAAGAAATTCGACATTGCGATGTGCCCGGAGCGCACCCTGGAGGGCAAGGCCCTGCAGGAACTGCGTGAGTTGCCACAGATAGTGGGTGCCGACGACCAGGCCGTTGCCGATCGGGCCGCCGCCGTGTTCCGCAGACTGACCAGTTCGATCGTCCTGGTATCCGGTATTGAAACCGCCGAGATCATCAAACTGATCGGCAACACGTTTCGCGACGTTCAGTTCGCGTTCGCCAACGAGGTCGCCCGCCTGTGCGACGCCTTCGGTGTCAGCGCACACGAGGTCATCTCCGCGGGCAAGCTGGGTTACGGCCGAACGAACATCCCGTTGCCCGGACTGGTCGGCGGACCGTGCCTGGAGAAGGACCCGCACATCCTGATGGAGAGTGCGCGCACCCGGGGCATCTCGCTGGAGATCACCTCGGCCGGTCGGTTGGTCAACGAGCGCCAGCCACAAGAGACCGTCGACTTCATCAGCAGCGAGATCGAGCGACGCGAGCTCTCGGGTCCGCTGAAGATCAACATCCTCGGGATGGCCTTCAAGGGCCTTCCCGAGACCAGCGACCTACGTGGCTCGATGTCGATCAAGGTCCTGGACGCGTTGAAGAAGGCGCACCCGGACGCGGAGATCGGCGTCTACGATCCGGTCACCCCCCAGGACGTGCTGGCCACCGAGTTTCCCGACGAGCAGACCTTCGCCCGCTTCGGTGACGCGGTGAGTGGAGCCTCGGTGGTGGTGATCGCCAACAATCATCCGTCGCTTGGCACGATCTCGCCGCGAACCATCAACGAGTTCATGAGCCCGAACGGTTTCGTGTACGACTACTGGAACCACTTCAGCCACCTGCCCACGTCCGAACTGGGTGACTCCTACTTCGCCGTCGGCCGGAGCGGAGCGGTGCCGTCCCATGGCTAGGCGCGTCGTGGTCACCGGCGGTGGCGGGTTCATCGGCGCCTACCTGGTCAAGCGCCTGGTGCGGGACGGTTGGGACGTCGCCGTGGTGGACTCGATGGTGCGCGGAGACGCCAGCCGGTTCGCCGAGGTCGCCGCCGACGTCGACCTGTTCACCTGCGACGTGCGGGATCAGGATGCACTGGAGCGCGCGTTCGCCGGCGCCGAGGTGGTGATGCACCTCGCGGCCATCAACGGCACCGAGAACTTCTACAAGCGGCCGGAACTCGTGCTCGACGTCGGGTTGCGCGGCGCCCTCGCGGTGGTCGACGCCGGTCGCGCCGCCGGCGTTCCGGACATGGTCGTGGCATCCACCGCCGAGGTGTACCAGACGCCCGCGGTCATCCCCACTCCCGAGACCATTCCGCTGATGTTGCCCGACAGCCTCAACCCCAGGTACTCCTATGGCGGCTCCAAGATCGTCAGCGAACTGATCGCGTTCAACTACGGCCAGGATCACTACCGTCAGGTGCAGGTCTTCCGGCCCCACAACGTGTTCGGGCCGAACATGGGCTGGAAGCACGTTGAGCCCCAGTTCATCATGCGGGCGCTGGCCGCCCAGGACGCGTACCCGGATGGAAGCGCTCCGTTCGACATTCAGGGTGACGGCACCGAGACGCGGTCGTTCTGTTATGTCGAAGACATAGTCAGCGGCATCCTGACGATGTACGAAAAGGGCGGTCACCGTGAGGTTTACCACATCGGTAGCGATGAGGAAGTGAGCATTCGCGACCTGGCTGTACGCATCGGCAAGATCGTCGGCGTCGACCTGGACATCCGGCCCGGCGAGCGTCAGGCGGGGGGTACTCCGCGTCGCTGTCCCGACATCGGCAAGATGCGCGCGCTGGGCTGGTCACCGGACGTTGGCCTCGACGACGGCCTCGAGCGCACGGTGGCGTGGTACCGCGAACACCGTGACGACGTCCCCGCCAACGACCTGATGTAGCGACTACGCGATCGCGCTACCGAGCACTACCCGGCTGGCGTCAACATTTGATGACGACTTCCAGAAGGATGGTGGCTCGGCGCTCAGGAGGTGACCGGGTTCGCCTGCCACAGGGCCGAAATCGACAGGCCCGCGCTCTCGAGCAGCCGCCGGGTCAGCGGCAGGCCGATGCCGATCACGGCCGACGGGTCGCCGTCGACGCCGTCGATGAACCAGCCGCCGAGGCCGTCAAGCGTGAAACCGCCCGCCACGGCAAGCGGCTCACCGTCGGCAATGTACGCGTCCAGGTCGGCTGAAGACGGGACTCCGAAGTTGACCGTGGTACACGCCGCGTCGGCGGCGCGGTAGGTAATCGTGTTGTCGTGCAAGCGAATCACGCAGTGGCCGGTGTAGAGCTGTCCGGAGCTACCGGCCACCTGCCGCCAGCCTTCGCGCGCCGCGTCGGAGTCTGCCGGCTTGCCCAACAGCTCGCCGTCGCGGTGCAGCATCGAATCACAGCCGATGACAACGCAATCGGCGGCGACCGCTGGATCCAGGATGCGCGCGACGGCGTCGGCCTTGGCGGCGGCCAACGCCGTAGTCACATGCCCTGGTGTGGCGTCGGGGTCAAGCCCAGCGATCACCACGTCCTCGTCGACGCCCGACACGATCACCAGCGGGTCGATACCCGCCTGGCGCAACACCCGGTGCCGGCCGGGCGAGGCCGACGCCAGCACGACGCGCGTCATCGACGGACGTGCGTGCGCTCCACCTGGGTGACGCGCTCCCAACTGAAGGTCGCGTAGCGCAGCTTGTCGACGGGATGGCCCCACAGGTCGCGCACCTGCGGGCCGCCGTCCACCTGTCCACCGCCGGATGCGCCGGCCAGCACGGTCACCAGCGCCGCCAATTCTTCGTCGGTGGGCCTGCCCTTGAGGACCTTGATCACGGGTTCGTGGATCTCGGCGTCCTGGCTCATAGCGGGATATTCCCATGCTTCTTCGGCGGCAGCTGGACGACCTTGCGCTCCAGCAGTCGCAGGGCGGCCGCGACGTAACCCCGCGTGTGCGAGGGCGGGATCACCGCGTCGACGTAACCCCGTTCGGCCGCGATGTACGGGTTCACCAGGGTGTCCTCGTAATCCTGCTGCAGTTCCAGCCGCAGAGAGTCGACGTCGTCACCATTTTTGGCGGCCTCTTTGAGCTGGGAGCGGTAGACGAAGCCGACGGCGCCGGACGCGCCCATCACGGCAATCTGGGCCGTCGGCCAGGCGACGTTGACGTCGCAGCCCATGTCCTTGGAGCCCATCACGCAGTAGGCGCCGCCGTAGGCCTTGCGGGTGATCACGGTGATCTTGGCCACGGTGGCCTCGCCGTAGGCGTAGAGCAGCTTGGCGCCGCGGCGGATGATGCCGTTGAACTCCTGGTCGGTGCCCGGCAGGAAGCCCGGGACGTCCACCAGCATGACGATCGGGATGTTGAAGCAGTCACAGGTCCGCACGAACCGGGCGGCCTTCTCCGAGGCGTTGATGTCCAGGCAGCCGGCGAACTGAGTCGGCTGGTTGGCCACGATGCCCACCGGGCGGCCGTCGACGCGACCGAACCCGACGATGATGTTGGTCGCGTAGCCGGACTGCACCTCGAGGAACTCGTCGTCGTCGAGGATCCGGGTGATGACCTCGTGCATGTCGTAGGGCTGGTTGGGGGAGTCCGGGATCAGCGTGTCGAGCTCGATGTCCTCCTCGGTGAGGTTGTCCTCGACGGCGCCCGGGTGCGGCGGGGCCGGATAACGCGGCGGCTCGGCGGCGCTGTTGGGTGGCAGATAGCCCAACAGCTCGCGGACGTAGTCGAAGGCGTCCTGTTCGCCGGAGGCGACGTAGTGCGCCGTCCCCGACTTGGCCATGTGGGTGTGCGCGCCGCCCAACTCCTCCATGGTCACTTCCTCACCGGTGACCGTCTTGATGACGTCGGGCCCTGTGATGAACATCTGGCTGGTCTGGTCGACCATGATGACGAAGTCGGTCAGCGCGGGGGAGTAGACGTGCCCGCCTGCGGCGGCGCCCATGATCAGCGAAATCTGTGGGACGACACCGGAGGCCAGGATGTTGTTGCGGAAGATCCGGCTGTAGAGGCCCAGCGAGACGACGCCCTCCTGGATACGGGCGCCTGCACCGTCGTTGATGCCGATGAGCGGGCGGCCGGTCTTGATGGCGAGTTCCTGCACCTTGACGATCTTCTCGCCGTATACCTCGCCGAGGCTGCCGCCGAACACCGTGGCGTCCTGGCTGAAGATGCAGACGTCGCGACCGTCGATGCTGCCGTAACCGGTGACGACACCGTCTCCGAGCGGACGGTTCTCGCCAAGCCCGAAGTTGGTGCTGCGGTGCTTGGCCAGCGCGTCGAGTTCGACGAACGAGCCCTCGTCGAGCAATGCGTAGATGCGCTCGCGCGCGGTCAGCTTGCCCTTGGCGTGCACCTTTTCGACGGCGGCCTCGCCCACCGGGTGCAGCGTCTCGTCGGTCCGTTTGCGGAGGTCGGCCAGCTTGCCGGCGGTGGTATGGATGTCGATCTGGTGTTCCGCGGCCGGTTCGGTAACGCTCGTCATGGGTAGCGATGCTATCGACTGGCCCGCCAGACGCCCGCATCGGCCGCGCCGAGCGCAAGCGACAACATGCCCGGCGGACCTGCGCAAGTTTGCCAGGAGTTGTAACTGGTTCCATTATGCGGTTTTATGGACACGTCGATGCGTCGGCCGAGTTCGGGCCGCGATCGTCCGCCAAAATGACACGTTCGAGAGGGAAGTACAGCGTGCGTCCTGTCCGCAGGTACAACGGCGTTGACGGGCCGCGCGTAGCGATTGCCCATGATTATCTGACCCAGCGCGGAGGCGCCGAGAAGGTCGTCCTCTCGATGAGTCGCGCGTTTCCCGAAGCGCCGATTTACACGTTGCTGTACGACCCCTCGAACACTTATCCGGAATTCGCTGAGCGCGACATTCGGGTCTCCCGGTTGAATTCGTTGGGAGTTTTTCGCAAGCACCATCGAGCGGCGCTGCCAATCCTGCCCTTGGCGGCGAACTCCATGCGCGTGGATGCCGATGTGGTGGTGACCAGTTCGAGCGGTTGGGCACACGGATTCAGGACCACTGGCCACAAGTTGGTGCACTGCCACTCGCCGGCCCGCTGGCTCTATCTGCCCGACATGTACCTCGGCGAGGACAGCGGTCTGATGAAACGCGCGCTTCTCACCGCGACGTCGGGACGGCTGCGGTCCTGGGACCGTCGCGCGGCCTTGTCGTGCGACCGCTACTTGGCGGTGTCCACAGTTGTCCAGCGCCGGATCGCCGATGCCTACGGAATCTCCGCCGATGTGCTGCCTTCCCCCGTGGCGATGTCGCGAGACGCCGCGACGGAATCGGTCCCTGAGTTGATGCGGTGGCTGTCCGCGGACGGTGAGTCGGATCCGAACGAGGCCTTCTACCTGTGCGTGTCCCGGCTTCTGCCGTACAAGAACGTTGACGCCGTGGTGGGCGCCTTCGCCGGGCGCCCGAAGCGGCTGGTGGTCGTCGGCCGCGGCCCGGACGCGGAGCGGATCGCGGCGGCCAAGACCCCCAACGTCCTGATGTTGAGCGACCTCACCGACGGCCAGATGTCCTGGCTGTACCAGCATTGTCGGGCGCTGCTTGCGGCGAGCCACGAGGATTTCGGGCTGACCCCGATCGAAGCGGCGGTGTGGGGCAGGCCCAGCATCGTGCTGCGCTGGGGAGGATTCCTGGACACCGTGGAAGACGGCATCACCGGGATCTACTTCGACGAACCCGAAGCCGTCGCGATCGCAGAGGCGCTCGACCGATTCGAGACGTCCTCCCTGGACCCGGACAAGATTCGGCGCCACGTCGAGCAGTTCACCGAAGAGCGGTTCGCCGAAGCGCTGTACGCAGCGGTGGACCAGCTCGCGGGACCGCCGACGTGACCGCCGGCGCCATTGCCGTCGTCACCGGCATCACCGGTCAGGACGGCCACTACCTCGTGGACCTGCTCCTGCGGGAAGCCGTCGAGGTGCACGGCGTGGTGCGTGCCGGTACCCAACCGACGGGCGTACGGCCGGCGGTCACCATCCACGACGCCCGCCTGACCGACGCCGAGTCCGTCGCGGCCGTCGTCGACGCCGTCGAACCCGACTTCGTGTTCCATCTCGCCGGCATGTCCTCGGTGGCGGCCTCCTGGGAGAACCCGGTCTACGCCACTGAGGTGAACGCGCTGTCGACGGCGGCGCTGCTGGACGCCTGCCTGCGGACGCAGGACCGCACCGGCAAGCCGATCGCCATCGTGAATGCGTCGAGTTGCGAGATCTTCGCGGGTTCGCCCGAATCACCGCAGACCGAACGCACCCCGGTCCGCCCGATCTCGCCGTATGGGGCGTCGAAGGCGTTGGGCCACAGTCTGTGCCAGATCTACCGGTCTCGCGGCCTCGAGGCGTCGAACGCGATCCTCTACAACCACGAATCACCGCGCCGTCCCACCAGTTTCGTGACGCGCAAGATCACCAAGGCGGTTGCGGACATCGCGGCGGGCAGGCAGGACCGCCTGACGCTCGGTGATCTCAGCGTCCGTCGTGACTGGGGCTGGGCGCCGGATTACGTCGACGCCATGTACCGAATGGCGGTGCACGGCAAGGGCGACGATTTCGTGGTCGCCACCGGCGTGGCGCATTCGATCGCGGACTTCGTCGCGGCCGCATTCGCGGTCGCGGGTATCAGCGATTGGCAGGAATTGGTGATCAGCGACGAAACTCTTATTCGACCTGCTGACCGAGCCGCCATGGTCGGTGACGCGATGAAGGCGTGGGAGTCACTTGGCTGGAAGCCCACGAAGACATTCCAGGAGATTGTTGTTGCAATGGTCGAATCGGATTTACAACGGGAGCGAAACACGTGATTCCAGAACCCTTCGTCGCAGACCCCGAAGACCGGGCCAGGAAGTTGGCCGCGGCGCCCGGCCTGAAATTGCCGCCGGATCCCCAATGGGAGCTGGGGCCCGACGGCCGCGTCGTGTGGTACAAAATGCAATCCATGTCGTTTGCGCGCAAAGTGCGCAACCGCCTGTCGACCATCCTGTTCAACATGATCGTCACCTACATTCCGTCGCACTTCATCCGGCAGAACTTCCTGCGGTGGTTCGGCGGGACGACCATCGGCAAGGGGTCGACGATCATGCGCGGCACCACCGTCTTCGATCCGGAGTTCCTCACGATCGGCAACGACACCGCGATCGGATTCCGCTGCTTCCTGGATTCCCGGGCCGGCATCGCGATCGGTGACAACGTCACCATCGCAAGCGACACCCACATCCTGGGCGGCGGGCACGACATCAACCATCCGGACTTCCTGCCCTGCCCGATTCCGACCGTCATCGAGGATTACGTGTGGATCGCCAGCCGGGCGATGATCCTGCCGTCACACATCCATCGCGGTGCGGTCGTGGCCGCACATGCGTTGGTCACCAAGGACGTCGGTGAACTCGAGGTCGTCGGCGGAACCCCGGCCAAGGTACTGGCCAAGCGCAATCCGGACGCCCTGAAGTACAGCGGCCACTACCGCCCACTGTTCTTCTGATGGCTACCGACCTCAAGAGCTACCGCCTGATCTACATCGGGCCGCGCAACCACGTGACCGCTGTCGGCGACTACACCGAAGACCTCGCCGAGGCATTCCGGCCGCACTTCGGCGACGTCGCCGAAGTCCGGGTGTCCGGTCCCGGCGACGAGACCTGGGCCGATGTCCGTGCGGTCCGCAAGCAGGTCAGGGACCTGGTCGCGAGCTGGCCCGCGGGGCGGGTGCTGGTGCACTCGGAGATCGCGTGCGGCATGTTGTCGCCGTTCTGGTCGATCGCCGGCCTCAAGGACATTCCCGTGACGTTGACGGTGCACGATCCGCCGCAGGCGCTGTGGTTCATCGCCAGGACCAGGTTCGTGGCCCGGCATCGGCTGCTGATGCACGGTTTCCACTACCCATTGCGACCGTTCTCGCGGTGGTTGGAGGGCGTGGTCAACGGGCGTCGGGACATCTTCGCGCTCAGCAAGACCGGGCAGGCGTCCATCGACGAGGTGTACCCGAAGTCGCACACGCACTATCTTCCGTACCGGGTGGCGGAGAAGAAGACGGTCCTGCCGCCGGAGGACCGGCCGAAGGCCGTCGGCTTCTTCGGGCTGGTGTACCGCGGCAAGGGCTTCGAGCAGATCGCCCAGATCCGGCGTGAGCTGCCCGACGACATCCTGATCCGGGTGGCGGGCCGGGGCACCGAAGCGCTGCCACTAGCCGAAGGCATCGAGATCCTCGGTGGCGTGGACGGCGAGGACGAAGATGCCTTCTTCGAGTCGGTGCGGGCGATCGTGATTCCCTACGGCAAGCGCCATTGGTATGCCGATACGTTTCCCGCGTCGTCGGTGGCCGCGCATGCACTGGCCTACCGGACACCCATCGTCTGCACCGGTTACGGCTCGCTGGCGGAATGGGACGCCGAGACGGGAGCGGTGGTCGTCCCCATGGGCAACGGTGATCCCAACGCTCTGCCCGGCGGTTTCTCCGACGCCATCGCCTCGTTCGTCAACGATCCGGGGCGGGTGACCGAACTGGGTAAGAACGCCGATCGCACGCGCGAGGAGCGTTCCTCCCCGCGCACCGCCGAGGGGTTCGTCGAGGCGTGGACGGAAATGCTGGACCGTCAGTCCGAGAGTGTCTGAGGCATGACCAACCAGCGAGAAGCGGAGCGAGATCGCGCATGACCAAGGTCGCTTTCCTGGTCTCGAAGGATCCCGTCACCGAGCACGGCGGAGACATCGCACTGGCGCGGGTGGTGCTTCGTCTTGCTGCCGAAGCATTCGAGATCCGGGCGATGTGCCTGTCCGACGAACCACCAGGCGAGTCGGTCACCGACGTCGTCAAGGGCGGCCTGCGCCTACTGCGGATAGCTCAGCACCCGGTCAAGCCCGCGCAACTGCTGGCGGGTTCGGTGCGGCAGCGTCGCAGCCTGGTTCACATTCGGTTCGACACCGACGAACTGGTCGAGGCGATCGAGGCCAGCGACGAAGACGTGTTCTTTTGTGAGCACAACTACATGGCCGAATCCTTCATCCGCAGTAAGCACTTCGGTAAGAAGGGCTTCGTCATCAACACCGTCAACACCGAGTCGCAGGTGTGGCTGGCGACTCGCGGTGTGCTGGGCCGGATCGAGGCACCCCGGCTGTTGCGCGACGAACTGCGGGTGGCCAAGCTGGCCAACGGCGTTGGCTGCTACGAGATCGAGGAGTCCGAGATGTACCGCGCGAACGGCGCGCCGGGAGCCACGTTCATGGAGGTGACCCTGCCGCCTGGCGAGCAGATCGACATCTCGCAGACCGGTCAGCGGCTGGTCTTCCTCGGCGGACGTGATTGGCCGCCGAATCAGGAGGCGTTCCTGATCGCGCTGCGGTTGTGGCCCCGGATCTCCGAGGGCATTCCCGGGGCGGAACTGTGCGTCGTTGGCGCGAAGAAGACGGGTTCGACGGATCCGGTGTACCCGGACCGCGCTCGTGATCTGGGCTTCGTCGACGACCTGCCCGAGTTCCTGAAGACCTGCCGCGCCCTGATGGCTCCGATCAGGACTGGCGGCGGCGTGCGGGTGAAGCTGCTCGACGCGGCCAGCCAGGGACTGCCGGTCGTTGGCAGCGGTCCCGCCGTCGGGTCGTTGAAGAAGGTCTTCGGCATGTCGACGTTCGACGACGACGACGACTTCGTCGCCGAATGCCGGCGCATGCTGCTCGACCGCGACGCGGCGGTTGCGGCGGGCAACGAGCTGTATGAAATGAACCGACAGCATTGGGCTGACCGGCGCCCCCAGAAATCCGTCGAGGCGCTGGTGCAGGCCGGACTCGACCGCTGACCCGCTCCGCCGCACGTCTCAAGTGAAGGTGACCTGGGTGCCGATCCACGGCAGCCATGTGATGTAGCCGTGTTCGAACGTCACCTTCGTGGCCCAGCCCTCCCGCACCTCGTCGGTGAGCGCCAGCCCGAGTTGCGGCGTCCAGGCCGCCACGAACCCGCCGCCCACCGCGTGGGCACCGGTCGCCGGTGACCACCACACCCGCATGCCGGACGGCGAATCGAAGTCCTGGTAGCCGTTCTGGAACGGGGTCGTCGGGGCGACACCGAACTGACGGGCCTTGTCCGCCACCGGAGTCGGCGATGTGATGATGCCGGTCGGGGTCTCGAACAGCGTGCTCGTGGTGCGTGCCTGCGCCCACACGGTCGGCGTCGCGCGGTACACCGGACTGAGCACCTCACCGTACGACGAGTCGGTGATCGCGCTGAAGCGTTGGTACTCGGGGGATTTCGGGATGCCGGCAGCAATGGCGTCCTTCATCATCACCTGAGCGGGCTTGGCCGACCAGTCGGTACGGAACACGCCGAATACGTTCTCGACATCGGTGCTGCCCGTTTGTCGGTCGCGGGTGGTGTGAATCATGATGGGCCCGGTGTACGGCATTTCCTGCCACTTCGTCATCAAGTCGGCGATGTAGGCGGCCTGTCCGGCTTCGTCTGTGGCGGTCATCGGCTCGCCGTACTCGGTTGCCCAGATCTTCTTGTTGGCATCGCCATTGGCGATCATGATCCGCCGCAATGCCACCGTTTGATCCAGCGGCGAGTTGGCGATCGCATACCCGTCGGAGAACTTCAGCGAGTAGTGGTAGGGGTGAAAGGACAGGGCGTCCATGTAGTTCTTTGCGCCTGCGTCGTACGTCTGCTGGACGAAGCTGACGGGATTGATCAGCCATGTGCCCCAGTCGATAACTGAACCCACCACGCCGCCTATCACGGTGGCGTTGGGATCGGCCGACTTGATCTTGGGATATGCCGCCTTGAGCAACTCGGTGTATCCGGCGGGGTCGGGGGCAGGGGCGAAGAACTGTGCGCCGTTGGGTTCATTCCATACCTCGTAGGCCGACACCTTCCCCTGGTACCTGGCGGCCACCCTTGCGCAGAAGTCTGCGTACTGGGCCGGCGACGCCGGACGACCCGAGATCGCAGGCACATTCGGCGCCACCGCCCACGCAGGTGACGCATTGATGATGCCGATGACGGCCATGTTCCTGGCGACGGCCGCGTTCACCGTGCGGTCGACATTCGACCAGTCGAACTGATTCTGGACCGGCTCGGCGCCCGCCCACGGAATCATCAGCCGGACGTTCTTGACGTTCGTCTGCAACATCTTGTCGAACGTCTGGTTCACGTCCGCGTCGGACATGAAGTACGTGTCGGGATCATGGAAGCCGATGGTCGTGGGAAGCGCAGCGATGCGCGCCGTCTCCGCAACGTCGACCTCGCGCGGGTGACGCGGCGGTAGGGCGAACCAGACGACGGCCGTCGTCAACACGCCGACGGTCACACCTGCGACGAGTTTCTGGATGATCCGACGGCGTGGTGGGCGTCTGGGTCCCCGCACGGGTCACCTCAGACTTTCCGGCAGGAACCACGACGAAATTGACGACATCAACGAATTGAAGCCGAGTATGCCGCGTCAGCGAGGCATACCCTGTGGGCTCCGCGGTGTGTCGCGATCTTGATCGACGACGATGAGGAACGCCAACAGCACCGAGAACATCAACGAGTTGCAGCGTTGCGAAGCAGCTGCCGACGATGAATCCGTGGGTTGGGTCCGCAGCGACGAGCGTGATGCCAACAATGCGTTGAGCGTCACGAAGTAAACATAAATCCTGCCCACCTCCGCCAATCCTTGGAGCAAGCCTCAGCAAAGCTGATGACCACGACCGTCGTAAACGTCCAGTCGATGAATTCTGCGGCGTCGGTAAGCGTGTGACCAGTGAAGATAAGCGACACGCCCGAGACGATTAGGAAAACCATCAGGACTTTCACGAGTGCGCGAAACGAGGTTGCCTCGGAACGATGCACGAAGGCGATGAGCATGACGCCAACAGCAAACCGAAGGTAGAGCGGTCCGTCGGTGCCGGGGAAGTAACCGAACGGCAGGAATCCGAGCCTGGCCCCAAAACCCATGCCGACCATCGCAGATGTCGCACGCCGATGGGCAGGCCGACCAGCTGCGTCGCGAGTCCGCCCGGGCCTGGCGTCGCCGTTGTGCCGCCGCGTACGGCAAGAGCTGCAACGACCGGCCTCGCGACTACAATGGCGATGCCAGCTACCAGTTCTGACTGCGACCGCACCGCCCAACTCACAGATTCAACACTCGGCGTTGTGTTCGCTGAAAGCAACGGCCCGCGCTGAGCTGGCGATGTGCTTTGCCGTGCTTCGACGGCTATGGTGAGTATGTTGCGGCAAACTACGAGCGAATGGAGATCCCGTTGGCGATCGGGGATTACCTGCGGACATTTCGACGGTTCTGGTGGCTCGTCGTGGTCGCCGCCATCCTGGGAGCGGGCATTGGATATGCCACCACCTTCATGTCCACTCCGGAATACCAGTCGACTGCGCGCCTATTCGTTACGACGCAGAGCGGTACCTCGGTAGGAGACGCCTACCAGAACAACCTGTTCTCGCAGGAGCGGGTGGTTTCCTATGCCGGGCTGGCGACCAGCGAGCAGGTGGCCGCGCGTGCCGTCGACCAGCTCAAGATGCCCATCAGCCCGGACGAGTTGCGGTCGAAGATCACCGCGACGCCCCTTCCGAAGACGGTCCTGCTCGACATTGCTGTGAGCGACACCGACCCGGTTGCCGCCCAGACCTACGCGAACGCGGTCGCCGACCAACTCGTGCAACTCGTCAGCGAACTCGAGACGTCCCGCCGGGGCGGTACGCCAGCCGCGGGTGCGATCTTGCTCGACGACGCCAACTACCCGACCTCGGCCGCCGGACCGACTTTGCTGACGGTCGTCGGCCTTGGCGCCGTCGGTGGTGCGGTCGTCGGCCTCTTGTTGGCGGTCCTGTTCGGTGCCCTCGATTCGCGGCTTCGCGCGCGCGACTCCATCGAGGGCGTCACCCGCTCACACGCGCTCGGGGCCTTGGTCGCCGATCCGCGCAGGTCCGGCGTGCCGGTCACCAATCTCGCAGCGGGTGGACTCGCGGCTGAGCGACTGCGTGAACTCCGGACCAATATTCAATTCGCCCGCACTCGCGCCGGGCAACGCCCGACGGTCATCGCCGTCACCAGTCCATCGCGCGGCGACGGGCGGACCACGACGGCCATCGATCTCGCCGCCACCTTCGCCGAGGCGGGCCGCTCGGTCGTGCTGGTCGAGGCCGACTTCGTGAACCCGGTGCTGGTGGACCGCCTTGCTCTGACCGATGCCGAGCGCGTTCGCGCGGTGCAGCGCGGCTTGGGTACGGCTCTCGCGGGCGACCACGACGTCACCGCGGCCGTGATCCAGTCCATCGGTGGCGCGCCGTTCGCGCTGCTGCCCGCGGGTCCGTCGGCATCGACGCGCCGACGGCTGTGGGGTGACGACGCGGCGGGCCACGCGATCGAGGCGCTGCGTGAGGGCTTCGACTACGTCATCATCGACACCCCGCCGCTGAACGCCACTTCCGATGGCGCAGTCGTCGCCGCGCTCGGCGACGGTGGGATCGTGCTCGCCCGGATCGGCCACACCACCACGAAGGGGCTGCGCTCGGCCATCGAGGTACTCGAAGCAGCCAACGCCGAGTTCATCGGAACCGTCGTGACCTGTGAGCCGGGCCATAAGCGCGAACTGTCCAAGCAACCCGTCGAGGCTCCCGCGGCCGTCGTCGCGCCGCGCGAGAAGTCGGCCGCCACAACCGCAACCACCGCCACAACCACAACCACAACCACCGAGGCCGACGTCCCGGCCGACGTCCTGGCGCAAGAGGTTCGCGACGGCGGGATCGCCCAAACCGGCACCGTCGGGGACGCGACGACCGAGGCAATCAACCAGGCAGGGGCCCATCGACTCTCGGGGCTGAAGCGCGAAAGTCGGTGACCTAGTGGCGGTCTGGCGTTCTCTATCTTGCGCGGTGGTGACCGCAACGCTCGTAGCGGCCTGCTCTTCGGCCACCTCGGCGACGCCACCGCCGGCTAACGACACACCGGCGGTGAAGGCCTTCGAGCCGATCTTCGACGGCGCCTCCGACTGGAGTCCGCCCGACCTGATCGACGACGGTCCCGGTTCGCTGGAGTCCGTCCAGGTGATGCACGGCAACGAGGAACTCGAGGACGCCAACGCGACGTATGCCCGCGTCGTGTACCGATCCACGTCGGGTATCGATGGCAGTCCCACTGAAGTCTCCGGCGTTGTGGCCGTCCCGCCGGGCCAGCCCCCCAAGGGCGGCTGGCCGATCATCTCGTTCGGCCACGGCACGACGGGCGTGCTCAACAAGTGTGCGCCGAGTCGGTTCCCGACGCTACCTGGCAACGGCTTCATGATGCAGGCGATGGTCTCCAACGGCTTCGCCGTCACGATGACCGACTACCAAGGGCTCGGCGTCCCGGGCTACTACCACCCCTTCCTGGACTCGAAGACCTTCGGTTACAACATGATCGACGCGGTGCGCGCCGCCAGGCGGGTCGGGGCCGACCTCAGTGACCAATGGGTCGCCTTCGGGCACTCCCTGGGCGGCATGGCGGCCTGGGCCGCCGCGGACCAGAACGGTACGTACGGCCAGGGACTCGAGTTGATGGGCACGTTGGCCATGGCGCCGGCAGCCGACATGGCCGGGATGGCCGACGCGGCGTGGGACGGCACTCTGACCGCCGACCAGCGGGTGGCGATGGTCTTCGCTCTGCAGTCGCTGTCGTGGTCGGAGCCCGACCTGGACTTGAACCGCTACCGGCACGGGTACACCGCCGAGAACTGGGACGAGTTGTTGGACTGCCTACCGCCCAACCTGGACGACATTCTCGCGGTGCGGTCCAAGATGCTGAATTCTGACCTGAAACCCGAAACACCAGCCGACCGGGATCGGCTGCGTGACCTGCTGCAACGAATGGCAGTGCCGCAGAACAAGCTCACCACGCCGTTGATGGTGGTGTACGGCACCCAGGACACCCTCGTTAACCTGCCGTGGTTCGAGCAGGCGCTATCACAGGCGTGCGCGCAGGGAGACCAAATTCAGATCGAGAAGAGCATCGGTCAGGGGCACAGCGATCTCGATAGCACGTACGGACTGCCCTGGTTGCGTGATCGTCTGACGGGACAGGCGGTTCCCAACTCCTGCGCGGATGAGCCGTGAGGCCACCGGTCGACGTTCCGCGCGGGCGGGACTATCTACGCATGCTCATTCGCGGGTGGCTGGTGATTCTCGCCGCGACCGTGCTCTCCGCCCTCGCGGTGGCGGCCGGCGGTCGCTATCTCCAGGCTCCGGCCTATGTAGCCACCACGCAGCTTTTCGCGGTGGTGCCCGGTGACGCGCAAACGCATGCAGCGTACGAGGGCAACCGTGCCAGTGCCGTCAGAATCGAGACCTATGCACAACTGGCCACGTCGACGATCGTGACCCTGCGGACGATCGACGAGCTCGGGCTCTCCGATACACCGGCACAACTGGCCGAGCGCATCTCGGTCAGATCCGTGCCCGACACGCTGTCGCAGTTCGCCTATCCGCTGTCGGTTCTGCTCAACGTCCAGGTCAGCGGCAGCGATCCGAGTAGTACCGTCGACGTCGCCAACGCCGTCGCACGCAACCTCTCCGCAGCGACACAGGAACTGGAGTGGACTGGTTCTGAATCCGGCCCGGCGCTGGTGATCATCGACGAAGCCAAGTCGGCGGCGGAGGCGCGCCAGTCCTGGTGGCACAACGCCTTGCTCGGCGGAGGCGTGGGATTTGCACTCAGCTGCCTGGTGGTCCTCGGTCTAGGCGCCGCACGCGACAGAGTGCTGAGCCGTGATCAGCTCTCCCACGTCACAGACCAGCGGACGGCCACGTCGTGATCGGCTACCGGAAGACGTTGGCACTGCTTGCGACGCTCGCCGTGGCGGCGGCGCTAATCGGAGCATGTGATCAACAACGGACGCCGCCCCCGCCGCCGACCAGCAACGGGTCGAGCATGCCGGGTGTGCCGGTCGAGGCGGACCTCTCCGGTTCCGGGCCCGGCACGTTGAACTCGGCTGTCACGTTGGCGAACGTCGATCGCCGGATCATCAAGGTCACCTCGTTGGCCGCTCGCGTCGTGTACCAGTCGACGTCCGGTATCGACGGAAGTCTGCAGCTCGTTTCGGGGTCGGTGTTCGTACCCAAGGGGGACCCGCCGCCAGGGGGCTGGCCGATCGTGGCGATGGGGCACGGGACCACCGGCGTGGAGCACGACTGCGGGCCGTCCCTTTGGCCGAATCTCCTTGGTGCATCAGAGGCAGTCGCGACGTTGGTGAACGGGGGCTTCGTCGTGACCCTGCCCGACTATCAGGGCCTGGGCCTGGATCGGACCTATCACCCTTATCTCGACTCCACGACCGTCGGTTACAACCTGATCGACGCCGTTCGCGCAGCGCGGAAGGTCGTCCCCGCCGCATCGGAACGGTGGCTGGCATTCGGTTCGTCGCAGGGTGGGCAGGCCGCCTGGGCGGCCAACGAGCTGGCCGCCAGTTACGGCGAGGGACTGCAGCTGCTGGGGGCCGTGAGCGCGTCGCCGGCTGCAGACGTGGCCGGCCTGGCCGACTCCGCGGCGGCCGGAACACTCACACTCGAGCAGGGGTCGGCACTGCAGTGGGTGCTCGTCGCGCTCAAGGAAGAACATCCGGAGCTGAACCTCGACGACTACCGGCGCGGCGTGGTGGCCGAGAAGTGGGACGTTCTCTCGGCCTGTGCCGGACCGCTGGTCGCTCAGCGCCAAGACATCACCAAGCAAGTGACACCCGACGACCTGCGACCCTCGTCGCAGGAGGCGGTCAACCGGTTGCGCGACTACCTGACCAACATGAGCCTGCCGAAGACTCGAACGTCGGCGCCGATGCTCGTCCTGTTCGGCGAACTCGACAAGGTGGTGTTACCGGAGTGGACGGATGCCGCCGTCGGTCGAGCGTGCTCGATGGGCGACGTCATCGAGGCGTATTCGGTGCCGGGGCGGGGGCACGACGACATCGACGGATCCGTTGCGGTCGGGTGGATCAAGCAGCGATTCGACGGCGTCGATGCGCATAGCTCGTGTGACGTCGACGAAGGGCCCGTGCTGCAGCTGAGTCCCAAGCCCTGGTACGAGGAATGAGGGCGGAACCCAACGGGTCTGGTGGCGGGTGACACGCCGGAAGATTCTCGTGATCGCCGTCCCGGTCGTACTCGTAGCCGTTGTCCTCGTGCTGGCTTCGTTGACCGTCGGTCGCCCGGCCCTGGACCGGCTGGTATCGGGTTCTCGATCCGGCGATACGAGTGAGCCGGCTCCGATTGAAAATGCGGATCTGACCGGAACTGGGCCAGGCTCGCTCGTGAGTGCGCTCACCATGGACGCCTTCTCGCGCTCGAACTATGGCCGATCGGTCCACTCGGCGCGAGTGGTCTACCGTTCGACGTCGGGCGACGACGGCTCACCCACGGTGGTGTCCGGCACCGTGTTCACCCCGTTGGGGGAACCTCCGGCCGGTGGATGGCCGGTGGTGTCCTTCGGTCACGGCACTACCGGCTGGCAGGAGAACTGCGGCCCGTCGCTGTCGGTGTCGTTGTTGGGCCTGGACACCGTCGTCAATGGCTTCATCGAGCTTGGTTATGCGGTGGCGATGGCCGACTACCAGGGTTTGGGCGCGCCGGGCGTTCATCCCTACAGTGACGCGAAGACGGCTGGGCTCAACATGATCGACGCGGTCCGGGCGCTACGGCGCACGTTCGACGGCGTTTCGGACCGCTGGGCTGGTCTCGGCGGGTCCCAGGGTGGCGGCGCGGCATGGGCAGCTGATGAGCAAGCCGCGACCTACGCACCCGAACTCACCCTGGTCGGCGCCGTGGGTCTGTCACCGGCCGCGGATGTGAAAGGGCTGGTGGACAAGGCGGTAGCAGGCACGCTCACCGAAGATCAGGGCCCGGTGCTGCAGGCGATCCTGTACTCCCTCGCGCGACTGCATCAAGACTTCAACCTCGATGACTATCGGCACGGTGCGGCGGCCCGCTACTGGGACGTGTTGGCCTCGTGCAGCGGACCCGACGTGCACGCGCGCACGGCGGCGGCGAAGGCACTGGGGCCTGGGGACTTGAGGCCGAGTACTCCGGAGGCGGCGGACCGACTCCGGCGTCTCCTGGCCGGATGGGCGCTGCCTCAACGCAAACTATCTGCCCCGTTGTACGTCGAATTCGGCGCCAGGGACACCTTCATCGACCCGGAGTGGACCGTGGCCGCGATCAAGCGCGCCTGCGCGCTCGGCGGGAACGTGTCCTGGCACGAAGACCCCAAAGCCGGTCATGCAGACATCGACTGGGCAGGCGCGCTCGCCTGGCTCAACGACCGATTCGAGGGCAGGCCGGCGGTCAATGAATGCTCGTAGAAACCCCGATGGCGACAGTCCGCTCTGGCGGCAGTTGGTCATCGAAGCCAAGTGCGTCGTCAAGCGTCGAATCGCCAAGGCCGGCGTCCCGGTGGACGAGCCCGAGTTGCCCTATCTCGTCGTGCCGATCCTCGGGCAGTCCAACGCATTCGGGATGGGGCTCGGGCTGGACCCGACGGGGCCCGACCGCCAACACCCGTTGGTCCACCAGTGGGCCATGTGCGGGCCCTCGAAGGGAACCGTAGTTGCGGGCGTTGACCCACTGCTACATGAAATTCCCTGCAAGAGAGTCGGATTCGGTGTCACGTTCGCCAAACGGTTGGCCGATGAGACGGGCCGGGCGGTGCTGCTCATTCCTGGCGCCCGCGGCGACACGTCCTTCACCCCCAAGAACGGTTACACGTGGGATGGGAACGACCACTCGACAAGGGTGAACCTGTACCGGCGAGCCGTTGCCGCGATCGACGCCGCGCTCGATCGCTACCCAGGCAGCGGAGTCGCAGCGATCCTCTGGCACCAGGGCGAGACCGACGTGCCGCTGATGTCTCCTTCCGCCTACCAGGAGAAGCTCGATTCCCTGATCGACGATCTGCGCGAACGGTACGGCGCCGACGTTCCGGTCATTCTCGGTCAGATGGTGCCCGAGGAGATGGAGCGCAGCGGGAAGCCGTACGCGGGAATCAATGCAGTGCACCAGGACACTCCGAATCGGCGCCACCGCACGGCATTTGGGCCAGGGCCTCGGTCGGCGTTCAACAGTGACATCGATCGGCACTACAGCGCCGCGGGCCTCCGAGAGCTGGCCGAACGGATGTGGTCGGCATACAGCGCGATGTGTCCCGACGCGCTCAACGAATACCGGTCCGGCGGCGAATGGAAGGGACGGTAGATGCGCGGTTGCGCCCTGTTTGCGTGCCTGCTGTCTGCGGCCTTGATTGCGACTGGCTGCAGCCGACACGCCCCGGCCGAGGCCACTGAACCTCCTGCGGCGTCGGGAATGTCGCTGCCCGGCGAATTCGGAGGCCGGGAGCCCGGCTCATTGATCTCTGCGAACAGCCTGCCGACGGTCGATCGGCGGCTCAGTGTGGCGTCTTCGGTTGCGGCGCGCATCAGTTACCTCTCGACATCCGGCATCGACGGCAGCCGACAGGAGGTGTCCGGAACGGTCTTCGCACCCAAGGGTGACCCCCCCGTAGGTGGCTGGCCGGTCATCGCCTATGGGCACCCGACCACCGGCATTCGCTCAGAGTGCGCACCGTCGCTCGACCCGATGCTCCTGGGTCTCTCGACGACGGTCACGGGATTGGTCAAGGCGGGCTTCGTGGTCGCCATATCCGATTACCAAGGACTGGGCCTGGACCGCACCTATCACCCCTACCTCGATGCCACGACCGAAGGCTACAACCTGATCGACTCGGTGCGGGCCGCGCGCAAGCTGATCCCCGACGCCTCCGACCGTTGGGCGGCCTTCGGTGGCTCCCAAGGTGGTCAGGCGGCCTGGGCCGCCAACGAGCTCGCCGCTGAATACGCCACGGACTTGACCCTGGTCGGGTCGGCCAGTTATTCCGCGCCGCTGGCCATCGACGGTTTTGCCGATGCCGCCGTCGACGGGACCCTGACCTCTGAGCAAAGACTTGCTCTGTTGCAGATCTTGATGTCCCTTGCGCGGGAGTCGCCGGACTTCAGGCTCGACGACTACCGCAGGGGTGTCGCCAGCGAGAAACAGGACGCTCTGCTGGCGTGCAAGGGCCCTGAAGTCGCCGAACGTGAAGAACTAGCGAATCAATTGCCAGCTGATGACTTGAAGCCAGCGGATCAACAGGCTGCTGATTTCCTTCGAACTCGCCTCCAGGAGATGTCCCTACCCCGCCTCCCAGCAACGGCTCCGATGTTGGTCGTCTATGGCGGGCAGGACCAACTCGTCCCGCCGACGTGGACCGATCGAGCGTTGGACGAGGCCTGTCGGAAGGGGGACATCATTCAAATCGAGCTGCAACCCGACAAGGGCCATGCCGACGTCGACGGCGGATCAGCGTTTCCGTGGGTCAACGATCGGTTTGCCGGTGCCCCGCCTCGCAACGATTGCCCGGAGTTCATCGGGTCGACAGAGCCACCCGAGACGCCCGTGGCGGACCAGGCGGCAGACGCGCCCGAGGCGGCTGACGCCCCCGAGGCGTCCGAGTGACGGCGAATGTCGAGCCCCGCACGTCCGCTATCGGAGTCGGGGTATCGACGAAGCCACGAATCATCGGGCTCGACGGGGCCCGCGGTCTGTCCTGCTTGGGTGTGGCGGTCATGCACATCTGCGGTCACTACTCGCCGAACACGGCCTCGGCATACCGGACCAACCTGTTCGGAACGGGCCTGATCTTCTTCTACGTTCTGAGCGGTTTCCTGTTGTTCCTGCCCTACCTGCGGAACCTCGTGGTGGATCGCGAGTCCGCCACGTTGCCAAGTACGAAGAACTTCGCGATCCACCGGTTCGCGCGGATCATGCCTGGCTATCTGGCCATCTTCCTGCTGTGCAACTACGTCTTCAGCGTGGCGTACGTCGAGAACGCGGCCATGCAACCGCCGCGAACCGATCAAGGCACCGGCACCATCACCGACATTTGGCAACTGCTGGCCAACCTGACGTTGGTGCAGTCCTATGTGCCGCAGTACTTCCAGACCGGTCTGAATCCTTCCTGGTCGTTGACCCTGGAGTTCGCGTTCTACGCGTCATTGCCGGTACTCGGCGCGCTGCTGTTCATGCTCCGTCGACGAACGTCGCTGCCTCCCTTCGCTATTGCGCTCATCGCGCCTGTATTGCTGTTGGCACTCGGTTTCGTTGGAAAGTTGTTGGTGCCCTTGTTGATGGCGCACTTCGGTGTGACGGATCGGCTGTTGGTGGACTGGGGACCCAACTGGGTCGCGGTGTTCCTGCGGAGCTTCATCGCCAGCGCCGACAACTTCGCGTTCGGAATGTTGGCGGCCGTCGTCGTGGTCGCGATCGAACGGCGGGTGCTGCGCGAATCAGTCAGTCGCCGGGTGCGGACCATTTCGGCGATCGCGGCGCTTCCGGCGGCACTTCTGTGCGCCGTCCTGCTTGCCTCCGGCGGAGTGATGGCGCTGTTCGGTGTCAGTGCGGTTGCGTTGTTGGCTGGACTTGCGATACTCGTAATCGTGGCGCCACTGATTCGAGGCGAGACTTCTGCCATTGCAAACCTGTTGGAAATGACGCCGTTTCGATTTATCGGTAAGATTTCGCTCTCGGCGTACCTGTGGCATTTCCCGGTGATGCTCCTGCTCGGTCGTGCCGGCCTGATGGCAAGCGACACACTCGGCGGAACGCTGTGGAACGTGGCGATCGGTCTCAGTGCGGCGGTGCTGATCTCCACGGTGACGTACTACGCCGCGGAACGGCCCGCAGTGAACTGGGCGAAGCGACACCGGTACGGGACGACATGACGCGCAAGGCGCTGCGGGGGGTCGCGTTGGCGCTGACCACCACGCTCGGCGTCATCTTGGTGGCGGCATCGCTGCCGGTTTCGTGGACGGTGGCGACAGGGCTGCTCGGATCGATTACGCGATCCGGCTCGCAAGCCGTTCCGATTCAAGCCGCAGATCTCAGTAGGAACGGGCCCGGATCACTGGTGAGCGCGATGACGATGCCAGGTCTGGCGGCGAGCTCGGACGGCCTTCACCTTCAGGCGGCGCGGGTGGTGTATCGGTCCACGTCAGGAGACGACGGGGCGCCCACGGTGGTATCGGGCAGTGTCTTCGTGCCGCTGGGGGCCCCACCACCCGGTGGTTGGCCGGTCGTCGCCTTCGGGCACGGCACCACCGGCATCGACGAGGAATGCGGGCCGTCCAAGTCCGATTCGCTGATGGGTATGTCTGGCGTGGTGGCCGGGCTGACCGCCAAGGGTTTCGCCGCCGTCATGCCGGACTACGAGGGCCTCGGTGCGCCCGGCGCGCATCCATACACCGACGCTCGGACGGCCGGCCTCAACATGATCGACGCCGTTCGTGCGTTGCGCTCCACCTTCAAGAACGTCTCAACGCGGTGGGCAGCGCTCGGGCACTCGCAAGGTGGTGCCGCTGCGTGGGCGGCCGACGAACGGGCCCGCGAATATGCGCCAGAACTCGACCTCGTCGGCGCGGTGGCGTTGGCGCCGGCCGCCGACGTCACCAAGCTCGTCGACAAGGCGCAGGCAGGCACGCTGACATCGGACCAGGCGCTGGCATTCGTGTTGGTCATCGAATCGCTCACGCGTCGGTTTCCCGTTCTGAATCGCGACGACTACCGACACGGGGCGGCAAGGCGATCCTGGGATGCACTCACTGCCTGCGCGGGGCCACTGGTGGATCGACGGGCTCAAGCGGCGGTCGGCCTCGTCCCGGCCGACGTTGCGCCGAATTCGACGGTTGCGGCGGCCCGGATGCGTCAACAGCTTCAACGATGGGCGCTCCCCCAAGGGAAGCTGTCAGCCCCGCTGTACGTCGTCTACGGAAGCCTCGACACCCTCATCGACGCGCAGTGGACCACCGATGCCATCGCACGGGCGTGCTCGCTGGGTGGCCCGATCGTCTGGGACCTGCAGCCGGGCAAGGGGCACGGAGACATCGATTTCGGTCCGGCGCTGCTGTGGATCGTGGACCGCTTCGCCGGCAAGCCGGTGACGAACGAGTGCCCGTCAGCGTAGGAATTCCGACTGCCACATCCCGCTCGGGCGGCGGCCGATTGCCGTTCACCAACGCCAAGGCGCACCAGGTCCGGTGCGCGGACGCCAACGTCGCGCTCGGCGGTGATCATCCGTCATGCTGGCCGTTCCACGGCGCTACCGTTACGCGCCGCTCGAATGGGACGTCGTATACGTCCACGAATTCGGTGACCTCGCGAAAGCCATCACGCTGGGCGAATGTTCGTGACCTGGGTATTTCCTGAATGTGTGGCGTCGGCTGGCAAACGGTGCAATAGTGTTATCGAACGCGGGGGCAAACCAAATCGCGCAAGCTGCCAGCAAACAGGAGGTGTGGCGACCAGTGTCGGTGGCAGAACAGATTTTCGCTCCCGTCCGGACGCCCCTTGGGGCCGTCAATCCCTCGGACGGCCTGCGGTGGCAGCGGCGCTACGTGCGCGCACTCATCGTCACCGACGTAGTCGTCGTGATGGCCGCGATGGCGTGCGCTCAGATGATCAGGCTCGGGCGGCCGATCACGGCGCTGGATCCGGCGTCGGTGTACTTCTCGATCTTGTCGGTCTTCGTGGCCGCGATCTGGCTGGCACTTCTGGCGGCCTACCGGACCCGTTCACCGCGCATCGTTGGTGCCGGCGTCGAGGAGTATCGGCGCGTGGTGTCCGCGACGCTCGCCACCATCGGCGTCATCGCGGTCGCCCTGATGATCTTCCGGCCGGAGTACGCCCGCGGCTACCTCGCCGTCGCGTTCCCGCTCGGGCTGGCCGGCCTAGTGGTCGGCCGCAACATCTGCCGGGGCTATCTGGCCAGGCAACGCCGTCGCGGACGCTGCGTGGTGACGGTGCTCGCCGTCGGTGACGCACGGGCCGTCCGCAGCCTGGTTCAGTCGCTGACCCGCGGCTGGGGATACGGATACTCGGTCATCGGCGTCTGCCTCACCGGGCGCAGTTCGGGCGGCACCATCGACATCCCTGGTGTCGGCACGTTGCCGGTGCTGGGCGATGAGGGCAAGGTCCACGACGCGATCCTGAAGACCAACGCCGACACCGTCGCGCTGACCACCACCGACCACCTCGGCCCCGAAGGCGTCAGGGAACTGTCGTGGGACCTGCACACGCTCGGGGTCGACCTAGTCGTCACGCCAGGTGTCGTGGACGTCGCAGGCCCGCGGCTGACCATGCGGCCGGTCGCCGGACTGCCGCTGATCCACGTGGAGAAGCCGCAGTACAGCGGCACCAAGAAGGTCCAGAAACTCGCCTTCGATTACTTCGTGTCGCTGTCGGTGCTGCTGGGTGCGCTGCCGGTGATGATCGTCGCGGCCATCGCCATCAAGCTGACCAGCAGGGGTCCGGTGTTCTACCGCTCGGAGCGCATCGGACTCGAGGGCACACCCTTCCAGATGATCAAGTTCCGCACCATGGTGGACGGCGCCGACCAGCAGGTCGCGACCTTGACCGAGGTCAACGAAAGCGTCGGCGGCGTGCTCTTCAAGATCAAGGACGACCCGCGGATCACCGCCATCGGCCGGCTGCTGCGCAAGTACAGCATCGACGAGTTGCCTCAGTTCTTCAACGTGCTGGGGCGCGACATGAGCGTCGTCGGTCCGCGCCCGCCGCTGCGGCGCGAGGTTGACACCTACAACGACCAGGTTCGCCGTCGGCTGCTGGTGCTGCCGGGCATCACCGGGCTGTGGCAGGTGAGCGGCCGCTCCGACTTGTCGTGGGAGGACTCGGTCCGCCTGGACCTGTCCTACGTCGAGAACTGGTCGATCACCAACGACGTCTTGATCGCGGTGAAGACCATCCGCACGGTCGCCACCGGCTCCGGCGCGTACTGAGGGGCGGGGACGGAATGGACTTCCGCTCCTCCGCGGGCAGCTCGATGGGCCGGGCCAGCAACCATCGCGAGGCGGCCTACCCGGACTACGGCAACACGCTACTCGGCAGCCACCGCAAAATGAATAGAAGCGCCGTTATTTAGTGGCGCTCGCTCGAATTCCCGACGTGTCAAGATCGCCGTGGCCCGGCTAGCGTATCGGCCCGTGGCGATGCTCTCCTGCCGAGACCGGCCCTTCGTGACCGGAAACACACCGCAATAGGCTGTCACCACCATGACGACTGACGACTGGCGCCACGCCCTGGACGCTACTGCACTGCGCGACGTCCTCATCCACTCACCGTGGCGGCGGATCGACGTGGTGGACGAGACCGGTTCCACCAACGCCGACCTGATCGCCCGCGCCGCGGACGGCGAGGACATCGACGGCGTGGTGCTCATCGCCGAACATCAGACTGCGGGCCGCGGCCGCAACGGCCGCAGTTGGTCGGCCGTTCCGCGCGCGCAGGTCACGATGTCGGTCGGGGTGAGCACCGACGGCATTCCAGCCGCGGCGTGGGGGTGGATACCGCTGGTGGCCGGCTTGGCCGTGCTCGAGGCCATCGCCGCGGCGACGGGCGTGGACGCCGGCCTCAAGTGGCCCAACGACGTGCTGGCCCGCCCGCCCGCGCACGGCAAGCTGGCGGGCATCCTCGCCGAGGTGGCTGCGCCCGCGCCGGCGGTCGTGATCGGCATCGGACTCAACGTGTCGCTGCGCGCTGAGGAACTGCCTGATCCCGGTGCGACGTCGCTGGCCATGCTGGGAGGCCGTCCCACCGACCGCCGGGACCTGATCGTCGCACTGTTGGACGGCCTGGAGCGGCGTATCGCGGGTCTGCGGGTTGCGCGGGGCGCCGACGCCGCGCTGATCGCCGAATACACCGCACACAGCCTCACGATCGGGGCACGCGTCCGTGCCACGCTGCCCGGCGACCGCGAGATCATCGGCGACGCCCGGTACGTCGACGACCAGGGCCGACTGTCCATCGACACGGGCGGCGAGACCGCCGTCGTTTCGGCAGGAGACATCGTGCATCTTCGGCCCTTCGGGGGTGCCGACTCTGGGTAGAGTCGCACCGTGGGTTACCCGGATAGCGTGCTGGCCGCCGACGAGCGCGTCGTGCTGCACCGGCATCCGCACTGGAAGCGGTTGATCGGACCCGTCCTCGTCCTCCTGCTGGCGACGGCACTCGCGGCGTTCGGCGCCGCGGTGGTCAACCACACCGACTGGGGCGCGACCGCCAAGAACGTCGTGATGGCAGTCATCGGAGTGGTTTGGCTGGTGGTCGTCGGGTGGCTGGTGTTGTGGCCCTTCCTGAACTGGCGCACAACGCATTTCGTCATCACCGACCGCCGGGTGATGTTCCGGCACGGGTTGCTGACCCGGGCGGGCATCGACATCCCGCTGGCGCGGATCAACAGCGTGGAGTTCCGGCACGGTCTGCTCGACAGGATGCTGCGCACGGGCACGTTGATCATCGAGTCGGCGTCGCAGGATCCGCTAGAGTTCCACGACATTCCGCGCGTCGAGCAGGTGCACTCCCTGCTCTATCACGAAGTCTTCGACACCCTCGGTTCGGAGGAGTCGCCCAGCTGATCCGGCTTGGCTCGCCTGCCGCGTAGCGGGGTCACGGTCCGACGGACGTGGCCCTCCTCGTACTCGTCCTCGATCGCTTCCGCGATGCCGCCCGCGGTCATCGACGCCTCGACGACCTTGTCGGGACTGCGGCCGAACTCGTCGGGGAAGACCCAGCGGCGGAACGCCCAGAACCGGAACCCCATCTGCAACAGGTTGCCGATGACGTAGGCCGAGATGAAGTCGGCGATGTTCTCCATGGTCAGCGAGACGTCGGGCACCCGAAGCTGCAACACGTAGCTGGAGAAGTACAGCGGCGCCATGCTCAGCAGCACGCCGACCCCGCTGACCCCGAAGAACAGCAGGGCCTCGTGGTGGCGTTCGCGGCCGCCGCGGTCGCGGAAGCTCCATTCCCGGTTGAGGATGTAGGACGCGATGACGGCGACGATGCCGGAGATGATCTTGGCGGTCACCGGCTTGGGCTCGAGGATCGTCAGCTTCAGCGTGTAGAAGATCGCGGAGTCGATGATGAACGTCGTCCCGCCGACGATCGCAAACTTGATGAGCTCGTGATGCCGTTCGGCGAAGGGCCGGATCACCCGCGGTAGCCGCGCGATGGTGGCATCGGTAAAAGACACAAGAGGGCAGTCTACGGAAATCCGGCACCCGACGTGTACCCGCGCAGGTCGCAGCCGGTTCCCGCCGTGACAACATAGCAACGTGAGCGCACCCCCAGTCGTGGCCATGATCGGCGGCGGCCAGCTGGCCAGGATGACCCATCAGGCGGCGATCGCGCTCGGCCAGACCCTGCGGGTGCTCGCGGCTACCCCCGACGACCCCGCGGCGCAGGTGACCCCCGACGTGGTGCTCGGCGCGCACACCGACATCGACGCCCTGCGTCGAGTGGCGGCCGGCGCGGACGCGCTGACCTTCGATCACGAGCACGTGCCCACCAGCCTGCTCGAGGAGCTGGTGGCCGAGGGCGTCAAGGTGGCCCCGCCGCCCGAGGCGCTGATCCACGCCCAGGACAAGCTGGTGATGCGGCGACGGCTGGAGGCTCTTGGCGCGCCGGTGCCGCGGTTTGCGGAGGTGACGAAGGTCGAGGACGTCGACGCCTTCGCCGCGCGCATCGACGGGCCGATCGTCGTCAAGACGGTCCGCGGCGGCTACGACGGCCGCGGCGTGACCCTGGCCCGTGACGTCGCCGAGGCGCGCGAGGCTGCCGGTCGATATCTCGCCGACGGCGTTGCGGTGCTCGTCGAGGAACGGGTCGACATGCGGCGCGAGCTGTCCGCGTTGGTGGCGCGTTCGCCGTTCGGGCAGGGCGCGGCCTGGCCGGTGGTCCAAACCGTGCAGCGGGACGGTATCTGCGTCGAGGTCATTGCACCCGCCCCCAACCTGAACTCGAAACTCGGCGGCGCCGCCGAGGCGCTGGGACTACGGCTGGCCGACGAACTCGGGGTGGTCGGGGTGCTCGCCGTCGAGTTGTTCGAGACCACCGACGGCGGACTGCTGGTCAACGAGTTGGCGATGCGCCCGCACAACTCCGGCCACTGGACCATGGACGGCGCCAGGACCAGCCAGTTCGAACAACACCTGCGTGCGGTGCTCGACTATCCGCTCGGGGCCACCCGGCCGATCGCCCCCGTGACGGTGATGGCCAACGTGCTCGGCGCGCCCGATGCGCCGGCGATCAGCATGGACGAGCGTCTGCACCATCTGTTCGCGCGGATCCCCGACGCCAAGGTGCATCTGTACGGCAAGGCCGAACGGCCCGGCCGCAAGATCGGGCACGTGAACCTGGTCGGGGAGGCAGACGGTTCGCCTGCCGACGACGAATACGTGGCGAACGTCAGGGAGCGGGCGACGCGGGCCGCGCACTACCTGTCGCACGGTGAGTGGACGGATGGATGGGACGAACATGCCAAGTAGTAGCCCTCGGGTCGGCGTCATCATGGGCAGCGACAGCGACTGGTCGGTCATGGAGGACGCGGCGACTGCGCTGGCCGAGTTCGACGTGCCGTTCGAAGTCGGGGTGGTGTCGGCGCACCGCACGCCCGGCAGGATGCTCGACTATGCACGGAACGCCGCGGGCCGCGGCATCGAGGTCGTCATCGCAGGGGCGGGCGGAGCCGCTCATCTGCCCGGCATGGTCGCCGCCGCGACGGCGCTGCCCGTGATCGGCGTACCTGTGCCGCTGGCGCGGCTCGACGGCCTGGATTCGTTGCTATCGATCGTGCAGATGCCTGACGGGGTACCGGTCGCGACGGTGTCGATCGGCGGTGCCCGCAATGCGGGCCTGCTGGCGGTGCGCATCCTCGGCTCGTCGGATTCCGCACTGCGCGAACGCATGGAGCGGTTCCAGGCCGACCTGGAAGACGTGGTGTTGCAGAAGGATGCGGCGCTGCGAGATCGGCTGATGGGTCGAGCGACCACACACGGTAAAATTACCGGCGAGTAGCAAGGAGTACTTATGGCTGACCGACTGGGCAATCCTTCGTTCGACGTGTTCCGGCTCGCCGACGAGCACAACGAACTGCGTGCGGTGTTGCGGGATCTGTGCGAGAAGGAGATCGCGCCGTATGCGGCCGATGTCGATGAGAAGGCCCGTTACACCGACGAGGCACTGGCCGCGCTGAACTCCTCGGGTTTCTCGGCGATTCACATCCCCGAGGAGTACGGCGGGCAGGGTGGTGACTCGGTGGCCGCGTGCATCGTGATCGAAGAGGTCGCACGGGTGTGCGCGTCGTCGTCGTTGATCCCGATCTGCAACAAACTGGGCACCATGGGCATGCTGATGCGCGGCTCCGAAGAGCTCAAGAAGCAGGTGTTGCCCTCCATCGGGGCGGGGGAGGCGACGGCCTCCTACGCTCTGTCCGAGCGCGAGGCAGGCAGCGACGCCGCGGCGATGCGCACCCGGGCCCGCCACGACGGGGAGGACTGGATTCTCAACGGATCCAAGTGCTGGATCTCCAACGGCGGCCATTCGACCTGGTACACGGTGATGGCCGTGACCGATCCCGACAAGGGCGCCAACGGCATCTCGGCGTTCGTCGTGCACAAGGACGACGCGGGCTTCTCGGTCGGGCCGAAGGAACGCAAGCTGGGCATCAAGGGATCTCCGACCACGGAGTTGTACTTCGAGGACTGCCGCATCCCTGGGGACCGCATCATCGGCGAACCCGGCACCGGGTTCAAGACGGCGTTGGCCACACTCGATCACACTCGCCCGACGATCGGTGCGCAGGCGGTGGGCATTGCGCAGGGCGCCCTTGAGGCGGCGATCGCCTATTCCAAGGAACGCAAGCAGTTCAAGAAGGCGATCAGCGACTTCCAGGCGGTGCAGTTCATGCTCGCCGACATGGCGATGAAGATCGAGGCTGCGCGCCTGATGGTCTACAGCGCCGCGGCGCGGGCCGAGCGTGGCGAGCCCAACCTCGGGTTCATCTCGTCTGCGGCAAAGTGTTTCGCCTCCGACGTTGCGATGGAGGTCACCACCGACGCGGTCCAAATCTTCGGTGGCTACGGCTACACCGTGGACTTCCCGGTCGAGCGGTTCATGCGCGATGCCAAGATCACCCAGATCTACGAGGGCACCAATCAGATTCAGCGCGTCGTGATGTCACGTGCGCTGTTGAAGTGAGGGCACCTAACCGCGGGTGACCTTCTCGGTCTGCCTGCGCCGCGTCTGCGCGTCCGGGTTGGGGTCGGGGTTGGCCACCTGGACCAGTGACGCCCCAGCCGCGAACACCGCGAGCAGATGGTCGACCATGGCGTCGGGAGTGTCCCACCCGGCGGTCGAGAGCACCCGGTCGGTCGCGGTCAAACCCATTGCCGCGCCCGATGTCTCGGCCGCCGACAAGACCTCGGCCACCGATCGTCCGGCCAGGGCGGGACCTGGCTGACGCTCTGCGGTGACCTGGTCACCGTGCACGCGCACCGACGTGGCGTAGTCGGTGACGCCGAACGGCAGGTCTGCGATGGGCTTGCCGAACGGATCCAACGACAGCGCGACCACCTCGCCGCCGGGTCCGACCGCGGCGTCGGCCTCGTCCAGCCGGTCCGCCGTGCAGCAGGCGATGTCGCAATCCCCTTGCCCGAGTACGACTTCCGCGCCGATATACCACACCCCGAGCAGGACGCCCGCGGTCTGCCAGTGCGCGGGCAGCATGATTGCGATGCGGCTGGCAGGACCGGCGCCCAGTTCGTCGCGCAGCAGGTTGGCCGTCTTGGCCGCCCAGTTGTGCAGTGTCGACGTGGACAGCTCGATGCGTTCGCCCGTCGCGTCGTCGTAGTAGGTGATGCGGGGTCCGGCCGGGTTGGAGCGCAGCAGCGGATCGAGCACCGCGGCGCTGATCGTGCTCAGTTCACGCACTCCGGATCGTTGGAGCCCGCGGTGATGATGGGCGAAGGCGGGGGCGGGGCGTCGGTGGTGTCGACCGCCACCGGGTCGGCGGTCTGGGCGCTGTCGGTCGACGGATCCTCGGAACCGAGGCCGGAGCCAGGCCCGGTGTAGTCGGCTGCGAGCACGACGCGCACCGATCCAGGTCCCACCGACGGGTCCTCGACGACCGGCAGGTTGCCCAGTTCCTTCGCGACGGCCTGGGCGCCGAGATCGTCGGACTTGGCCGCCCGGACCTGGCTGCGCGAGACGTGATCGGCTTCGCTGTTGCCGACCGCACCAGCGGTGAAACCCTTGCCGGTCAGCACCTCCGACACCGAGGCGGCGAGGCCGCCGATGTCGGTGTCGTTGACCACGTCGGCGGTGGTCTTGCTCGGCGAGTAGGCGAGTTCCTCGGTCTTGCCCTCGTCCTGGTCCTGCAGCAGGCCGGCCACCCAGGCTTGCACCTGGCTCGGATCCACCCGCACCACGCTCTGCATGCCGTCGTCGCTCCAGCCGTCCTCCTGCAGCACCGGAATCGTGGCGAACGCGACGTTGCCTGCGGCGAGCTTCTGCAGCTGTGTGATGAAGTCCATGATGTCCCAGCCGTCGGAGAGCACCACCGAGCGCTGCACGGCGTCCTGCAGGCGGTTGAGCGTCGCCGGACTGGACAGCGTCTTGCCCGAGATGACCTGGTGGGCGAGCGCCGCCATCACGGCCTGCTGGCGCACCACCCGGTCGAGGTCACCCCGCGGCAGGTCGTGTCGTTGCCGGACGAAGCTCAGGGCCTGCGGGCCGTCCAGCTTCTGCCAGCCCGCCGGGAAGTCGGCACCCGAAAGTGGTTCGTAAACTGCATCTTTCAGGCAGACGTCGACGCCCCCGAGCGCATCGGTGATCAGGGCGAAGCCGAGCAGGCCGATCTCCGCGTAGTGGTCGACGGTGACACCTGTCAGCTTGGCGACCGTCCCGATCAGCGCCTCGCGGGCCGCCTCGGTCGCTTGCGGCTCGGCCTGCGCGGGATCCACGCCTTCGTTTTCGACGAGTTCCTTCATCCGGTCCAACTTGACCTCGCCGAAGACGCCGTTGATCTTCATCTTGCCCAGACCGGGCGCCTGGACGTAGGAGTCGCGCGGGATGGAGATCGCGGTGGCCGACTTCCCGTTGTTGGGGATGCGCACCAGGATGATCGTGTCGGTGTTGGTCGACACGTCGTCGCCGGCCCGCAGCGTGGCCAGTTCCTCGGCGGACAGCGGGTTGCCGTGCGCGTCGGTCCTGCTGTCCAAGCCGACGAGCAGGATGTCGATGGCGCCGTCCTCGCCGCCACCGCCGAGGGCTGCGGCGCTGATGTGGTTGATGCCTGACTCGAACGAGCGGATCTTTCCCCACGCGACGCCCGTGCCGACGACGACCGCCAATGCCGCGATCACGGCAATGGCGCGGGCGAGGCGACCTGGCATCAGCCCAGGCTACTTGCGAGACGGCCGCAGACGGGGTAGCGCGAGTCGGCGCGCCAGACCGCGTGCCAGACTCGGGAGCATGTCGCAGAGGATCGTCATCATCGGGGCGGGAGGTCTGGTCGGCACCGTCTTGGCAACTCAGGCCGCCCAGCGTGGGCGCGACGTGCTGGCGCTGACGTCGGCCGAGTGCGACGTCACCGACGCAGCAGCGGTCGAGCGGCAGATCGACGCCGATGACGCGGTGATCAACTGCGCCGCCTTCACCAAGGTCGACGAGGCCGAACACGCCGAGGCCAGGGCGTGGGCCGTCAACGCCACGGGAGCGGAGAACGTCGCACACGCGTGTGCACGCGCCGGGGCCGGCCTAGTGCACGTCTCCACCGACTACGTGTTCAGTGGCGACTTCGGCGGCACCGAACGCCGTCCCTACGAGATCGACGACGAGACCGGTCCACTGAGCGTCTATGGGCGGACCAAGCTGGCAGGGGAGTTCGCCGTGCTCTCCGCCATGCCCGACGCAAAGGTGGTGCGCACCTCCTGGATCTTCTCCGGCGACGGCGGCGACTTCGTCGCGACCATGCGGCGGCTGGCGGCGGGTGACGGCACGGTGGACGTGGTCGCCGACCAGATCGGATCGCCGACCTACGTGGGCGATCTGGTCGGAGCGCTGCTGGAGGCGGCCGACGGGACGATCAGCGAATCCGTGCTGCACGCGGCGAACCGGGGCGAGACCAGTCGCTTCGAGCAGGCGCGGGCGGTGTTCGAACTGGTCGGCGCCGATCCTGCCCGGGTGCGCCCGGTCGACACCGCCCGGCATCCCCGGCCTGCGCCCCGCCCGCCGTTCTCGGCGCTGTCGGGAGTCCGGTCCGCGGCGGCGGGCCTGACACCCCTGCGGCCGTGGCGTGACGCGTTGGCGTCGGCGTTGGCTGGCGAGGAGACGCGCTGACGCACTGCCGTGCTGGCCCTGCTGGGTGAGCACTCGTTGCGGCAGGGCGGCTCTCCGTCCCGGTGAGGTAGCTTTCTCGGCATGGCGAAACGGGCGGGGAGATTTTTGGCGCGCGCAGCGGCGGCGTCGCTGGCGATCGTCATCGGCCTGGCCGTACCCGCCCCGGTCGAGGCGGCACCGCCCGCTGTCCCGGCGGCGGGCTATGGCTTCGGCGACGGGGCCCAGATGACTTGGCTCGGCGCCGAAGACGTCAACCGCGAACTCGATGCGGTGGCCAAGACCAGCGCGACCTGGCTTCGGGTGCTCGTCCCATGGACCCAGATCGAGACGGCAAAGGGTCAGTACGACTGGGCCCAGCTGGACGTCGTGATGAATGGCGCGTTCTCGCGCAACCTGAGGGTGCTCGGCGTCATCGCCTACTCGCCGGACTGGGCGCGCCCGCCGGGCACCTCGTTCAGCGCGCCGCCGGACAACGCATCCGACTATGCCGACTTCGCCACCGCAGTGGTGAACCGGTACGGATCGCGAGTGTCCAACTGGCAACTGTGGAACGAGCCGAACCTTCCGTTGTTCTTCGGGGGTACGCCGCGCAACGCCCCGCGGTACACCGACCTGGTCAAGGCTGCGTATCCGGCGATCAAGGCGGCGCAGCCCAACAGCACGGTGGTACTCGCAGGGTTGAGCCGACTGCCGGGCGAGGAGTCGCCACCGGCCTTCCTCGAGAAGATGTACGCAGCAGGCGCGAAGGGCAGCTTCGATGCCGCCGCGGCCCACCCCTACGTCTTTCCCACCGGTCTGGCTGCCAATCCGGAGAATGGCTGGTCGGACGTCCCTGCCTTGCACGACGTCATGGCCGCCAACGGGGATGGCGGCAAGAAGATCTGGATGACCGAGTTGGGCGCTCCGACCTGCGATTGCGCCGACGGCGTCAGCCCGCAGGAACAGGCGAAGCAGATCACCGACGTGTTGGCGGCGGCAGCTGCCACTGGTTACAGCGGGCCCGCCTTCATCTACAGCATCCGAGACACCGACACGTCCAATCGCGGGGACCGGGAGTCGAACTGCGGCGCGCTTCTCACCTCGGACTGGCAGCCCAAGTTCAGCGCCGGGGTGTTCGCGCGCTGATCGACGTGTCGCGACACACCGGGCGCCGACGCGGGTGCCGGCCGCCGTTACCCTCTACGCCGTGAGTGACGAACTGGTCGTAGTGACGGTGACGTTCTCGCCGGGGCGGCACCTCGACCGGTTCCTGGCCACCCTGTCGCACGCCACCGAGCGTCCGGTCACCGTCGTGATGGCGGACAACGGCTCGACCGACGGCGCACCCGAGGAGGCCTTGGAGCGCCATCCCAGCGCCAGATTGTTGCGCACCGGGGCCAACCTCGGCTACGGCGCCGCCGTAAACCGCGCGGTCGCGCAGTACCTGGCCGACCCAGCGACCGCAGGGGACTCCGAGTTCTTCGTGGTGGCCAACCCCGACGTGCAGTGGGGACCACGCAGCATCGACGCCATGCTGGAGGCCGCCGCCAGGTGGCCGCGGGCCGGCTCGCTCGGTCCGTTGATCCGCGACCCCGACGGCACGGTCTACCCGTCGGCGCGTCACCAGCCCAGCTTGATCCGCGGTGGCCTGCACGCGGTGGTCGGCCCGATCTGGAAGGCCAACCCCTGGACCGCCGCCTACCGCCAGGAGCGCCTCGAGCCCAGCGAACGCCCCGTCGGCTGGCTGTCCGGCTCCTGTCTGTTGCTGCGCCGGGCCGCCTTCGAGGAGGTGCAGGGTTTCGACGAGCGGTACTTCATGTACATGGAGGACGTGGACCTGGGAGATCGCCTCGACGAGGCCGGCTGGTTGAACGTCTACGTGCCCACGGCGGAGATATTGCACGACAAGGGACACGCCACCGGTCGCGATCCGGCCCGCAACTTGGCGGCCCATCACGCCAGCACCTACACTTTCCTCGCTGATCGGCATCGTGGCTGGTGGCAGGCGCCACTGCGATGGACCATCAGGTCCGCTCTCGCCGCACGCTCGCGGATCGTAGTCGGCAACGCTCGGCGTAGTTTGGCGAAAGGACGGCCCTAACGTGGCAACCCCCGTGGATCCCGCGCAGGTGGACGCGGTCGTGCTGGTCGGCGGACAGGGCACTCGGCTGCGTCCGCTGACGTTGTCGGCGCCCAAGCCGATGCTGCCGACGGCGGGTCTTCCGTTCCTGACGCATCTGCTGTCACGCATCGCCGACGCAGGCATTCGGCACGTCATCCTGGGCACGTCGTACAAGGCCCAGGTGTTCGAGGCGGAGTTCGGCGACGGCTCGAAGCTCGGCCTGGAGATCGAGTACGTCGTCGAGGACGAGCCCCTCGGCACCGGCGGCGCCATTGCGAACGTGGCGTCGAAGCTGCGGTACGACACCACGCTGGTGTTCAACGGCGACGTGCTCTCCGGCGCCGATCTCAGGGCGTTACTGGCCAGCCACTACGAGCGCGAGGCCGACCTCACCCTGCATCTGGTCCGGGTCGGTGACCCGCGCGCATTCGGTTGTGTGCCAACCGATTCCGACGGTGCAGTGATGGCGTTCATGGAGAAGACCCAGGATCCGCCCACCGATCAGATCAACGCGGGTTGCTACGTCTTCCAGCGCGAGGTCATCGAGCGGATCCCGAAGGGGCGCGCGGTGTCGGTCGAGCGCGAGGTGTTCCCGGCGCTGCTCTCCGACGGCTTGAAGGTGTGCGGTTATGTCGACGCCACGTACTGGCGCGACATGGGCACGCCCGACGACTTCGTCCGTGGCTCGGCCGATCTCGTCCGTGGCATCGCACCGTCGCCCGCGTTGAAGGGGCATCGCGGCGAGGAGCTGGTGCACGACGGGGCGGCCGTCGCGCCGGGTGCGCTGTTGATCGGTGGAACGGTGGTCGGCCGCGGCGCGGAGATCGGGCCGGGCGTCCGACTGGACGGTGCGGTGATCTTCGACGGTGCGCGCATTGAAGCCGGGTCGGTCATCGAACGCTCGATCATCGGCTTCGGGGCACGCATCGGCCCGCGCGCGTTGATCCGCGACGGCGTCATCGGCGACGGCGCGCATATCGGAGCGCGGTGTGAGCTGCTGCGTGGCGCCAGGGTCTGGCCAGGGGTGCACATCCCCGACGGCGGCATCCGCTACTCGACGGACGTCTGAGCCACCCGTACCAACTGCCGAACCCCATGGTCGGCCCCGTCCGGCAAGCCGCCGAGCGGCCACCACCGCAGGTCCAGTGATTCCTCGCTGCAGGCGATCTGAGCGCCCGCGGGGGCGTGCGCAATGAACTGGACGTCGAGGTGGCGCGTTGGCACACCCAACGAGCACGTGACCGGGTGCACGTGCAGCGCGGCAGGCATGGCGCCGATGGTCAGCCCGACGATGCCGGATTCCTCGGTTGCCTCGCGCAGCGCCGCGGCTGCGATGTCGGCGTCGGTGTCCTCGCAGTGCCCACCGAGTTGCACCCAGCGGCCCAGTCGCGGGTGCAGGGTGAGCAGCGTCTCGGTGCCGGTGTGGTCGAGCACCAGCGCCGACGCGGTCACGTGCCCCGGCACGCATGCCCGCAGGCACGCGTCGGGGCGGCCGAGGACGAAGCTCAGCACCGCGTTGCGCAACGAGTCCTGCGCGGGATTGGGCGCCTCCCAAAGGGCGAGCGTGGTGAGCACCGATTCGTGCAGGCTCATCGCTCTATGAGCAGGTCGGTGGTCGCGACCGGATCCCGGGGTCCGGTCGGCTCGACGGGATGACCGATCGCGATGGCGCCCATCGGTTCCCAGTCCGGGGGCAGGTCGAGTTCGGTGCGCACCAGGTTCTGGGCGAAGATCGTCGACCCGATCCAGCAGCTGCCCACGCCCCGAACGGCCAGCGCCACCAGCAGTGCCTGCACCGCGGCGCCGACCGCGACGGTGAACATGGTGTGCTCGGCGGCGGTTCTCACGGCGTCGGGATAGGCGTGCGCGCCGTCGGGCACCATGACCGGGACGACGAGTTCAGGTGCGACGTAGAGGATCTGTCCGCGGTCGAGGCGACGCTCGACGGAGTCGGCGGGACGTCCGTCACCGGTCAGGTCGGCGCGCCACTGCTCCTTCATGCGATCCAGCAGCCGGACGCGGGTGGCATGGTCGCGGATCCAGACGAACCGGACCGGCCGGGTGTGGTGCGGAGCGGGCGCCGTCAGCGCCTCGCTCACCGCCTCCTCGATGGTGGCTGGGTCGACTGGTTCGGCGCTGAATTGCCGGACCGATCGCCGCGTCAATTGCGCCTGGCGGCTTCCTTCTTGACGACCCTGCGCCAGTGCTTCTTCGGTACCTAGCCAGAACAGGTCCTCCTCGCCGGCACGGACCAGCGTGCGCCCGTTGGAGCCGTCGTCGGGCAATCTCAGCCCGCGCACCACGGCCACGGGGATGCCGGTGAGCTTGCCCTTCACCAGGTCTGCCGCGGCGGCGATCTCGTCGGCGACGGCCACTTCGGTGACCAGTAGTTCGTTGCCGTGCTGATCGTGGGCTCCCGCATAGCCGTGCAGCACCGCCAGGCCCGCGGCGCCGATGGCGGCGTCGGTCTGGCCGTTGCGCCACGCCCGGCCCATCGTGTCGGTGATCACCACGCCGACGGTGACGCCGAGTAGTTCCCGTAGCCGACTGCGCAGTACGCGTGCGCTGCCGTCGGGATCGACCGGCAGCAGGGCCAATTCGGCGGCGTCGACGTTGGAGCCGTCCACGCCCGCGGCGGCCTGGATCAGGCCGATGGCGTTCTCGGTGATCAGCGTGCGGCCCTTGCGTGCCAGCACGCGCACCGCCTCGTCATCGATCAGCCTGCGGCGCAGGGCGTCCCGCTCCACGGGGTCGGTGGGTGCCGCGACGATGCGGCCCTCGCTCTTGGAGAGCACCTTGCTGGTGACCACGACGACGTCGTCGTCGCGCAGCCAGGGGGCCGCAGTAGCGATCGCCGTCGCCACGTCGTCTCCCGGCCGGAACTCGGGAAGCCCTGGCACCGGCAGGATCTCGACGGCGGCGCCGGAGCCGTGCTCGGTGCTCATGGGCCGTCCGCCGGGACGCCCACCAGCTCCAGTCCGCTGCGCACCATCTCGGCGGTGGCCTTCGGATCGGTCATCAGCAGCGGAATCGAACGCACCTCGACGCCGTCGACCGCCGCTTCGTCACCTTCGTCGATCAGCCAGCCATCGAGGATGCCCACTGCCGAGCGGGCCCCGTAGTGGGCGCCAACGGCCTGCGAGGTCGTGTCGACGCCGATCACCGACAGGCACTCATCGGCCATCCCCCGCAACGGCTTTCCAGCCACGATGGGGGAGTAGCCGACGACCGGCGCCGCCGTCGAGCGCAACGCGCCCCTGATGCCGGGTACGGCGAGGATGGTGCCGATGCTCACTACCGGGTTCGACGGCGCGAGTAGCACGACGTCCGCGTCGGCGATCGCCTCGGTTACGCCGGGACCCGCGGCCGCCTTGTCGGCGCCGACGAAAGCGAAGCCGTGCGTGGGAATCTGGGCGCGGTAGCGCACCCACCACTCCTGGAAGTGGATCGCTCGCCGGGCGTCCGACTGGTCACCTGAATCCGACACTCCGCCCGAGACGATTACGTGAGTCTCGCTGCGATCGTCCGTGACGGGCAACAGGCGCGCGCCGGGCCGCCAGCGTTGGCACAAGGCCTCGGTCACCTGCGAGAGCGGGTAGCCCGCACGCAGCATCTGGCTGCGGACCAGATGCGTCGCCAGATCCCGGTCGCCGAGGCCGAACCAGTCGGGCTGCACGCCGTAGGCCGCGAGTTCCTCCTTCGCGTGCCAGGTTTCGTTCGCGTGGCCCCAGCCCCGTTCGGGGTCTATCCCTCCACCTAAGGTGTACATACAGGTGTCGAGGTCCGGGCAGATCCGGACGCCGTGCATCCAGGCGTCGTCGCCGACGTTGACGATCGCGGTGAGTTCGTGATCGCCCGCGGGCCCGATGCCCGAGCCGGCGAATTGTCCCAGTCCCAGCAACTGTTGGACACCGAGCAAGAACTTTGCGCCGCCGACGCCGCCGACCAAAACGGAGACCTTCACATCGACCGAGACTAGGCCCTAGGGGTGCTGCGGCCTCGTCCGTGGGTGTCGTTTGGCGACACGCCGGGTAACCGACGCGCCGATTTTGGGTAACGGGATGGTATGAAATTTCGGTCTAGAGCTTGACCGGTGCAGCTAACCCGTGTCTAATCACATCAGTGTCATTTCCCGGTTGGCCTGCCGGTTCCGGTGTCGCAGACCGAGATTCGATCACTTGTTCGAATGGAAGGTGTTGCACAT
>Ga0193743_1000169_pt1 | contig 51465 bp, 99 predicted proteins | sample L2c2metaG_FD_143038 | JGI IMG/M metagenome (GOLD analysis project Ga0193743, IMG submission 143038) | Soil microbial communities from a riparian zone of the East river system, Colorado, United States - L2c2 | ecosystem: Environmental > Terrestrial > Soil > Riparian zone | place: USA: East River... | reverse complement strand
ATGCCCTATGCCCTGCCCTGCCCTGCCCTTGCCGAGGTAGGTACCGAGTACCGAGCCGCTGTGCCTGTGTGCCCTTCGCCTATGCCCTGTGCTGTGCTGCCTGTGCTGTGCCCTGTGTGCTGTGCCCTGTGTGCGTCGCTGCCTGTGTGTACCGAGCCTGCCTGTGTAGGGCAGGGGCAGGCAGGGCAGGCAGGGCAGGCAGGGCAAGGGGTATGCCCTGTGTGCCTGTGCCTGTGCTGTGTGCTGAGCGATGCCCTGTGCCCTGTGTGCCTGTGCCCTGTGCCCTGTGTGGACGCTGGACGGCGCGCTAAGGGGTAGGACAGGCCAGGTGTCGAGTCCCGTACCGAGGGCAGGCAGGGGAACCCGAGGGCAGGGCAGGCAGGGCCGGGCGCTAGGTGGGCGCTGCGTGCCTGTGTGCGGCCCGGTGTGTAGTGGCGCTACCGCATGCCCGGATGGGGCTCGGACGGCCGGTAGCGCCGTGCTGCGATAGCGGCATAGGCAGCGGCGGCAGCCTGGCCACCCTGGGAGCTCGAGCGGGTCATATGGCAGGGCCGGCAGGCAGCGCGGAGGTTCTCGTCCCTGTGGTCGTCACGGTCGCCTATGTGGTCAACCTCGGTAGCCCTCACGAGGCAGCGAGGCCCGGCCAGCTGGCAGCGATGATGGTCACGGCGCAGAATCCGGGGGCGAATCGTGGGCCAGTCTGGCGGTAGGGTCGCGCGCCTCGTGCTGCCATGCCAGGCCATGCGCGCGCCTCCTGTGCACGCCAGAAAGCCGCTCAGCGGGTCACTGAGCGGCTTTAGCGGGTGGGCTATGCGGTTATGGGGGCTAGTCCTGAGCGGCCTCGTTAAGTAGTCGGTCGGCCTTAATGCGGGCGTTGCAGTCCGCAGCGACCGAGGCAAGTTGCCCCGGGGTGAGTCGGATGGCGGGCACGCGGGTCACGACGTCGTCTTGGTACCCGTTCTCACACCACCCGCAGACACAGAACGGGCGATGACGTCCGAGCGTGGTCATCAGTTCCACGTCGCAGTCTGAGGGTCGTACTCGGATCCATCGGCGTAGCGCGCGGCGCCATCCTCCTCAACTTCGCCGACCATCGGTGAGCCATCGTTGTCGATGCGCGGTGAGCACACGACGAACGACTTCGAAGGGTCGGCCCGGTTGAACGTTTTGCAGATCACCGGCATGTCATCGCCATGGAGCGCGCGCAACCATTCGACCTGCTGAGCCTCGCTGAGGAGGCGCGCAACGTACGCGTTGCCGTTGACTGCTGCGAAGGGTGCGATGGCACCGCCCGATGGGGCAGGGTCCGATGTGTCCTCATGTGTGAGGTCGTACGACGCGCCTGCCTCACAGGCAGAGTCGCACGGGTCGCCGTAGTAACCGTCGAATCCGCGCGCCTCGCAGTCGCTGTCTGTCGAGCACAGGGCCAGCGTCGGAGTCGACTCCGACGCCTCGGCGGTGCCCTGGCAGGCCACGCCGATCAGGCCGAATATCAGGATCATGCCGAAGAGTTGAGCGGCGCCACCGCCACCCGAGCGACGACGGCCGGCCGATGGGCGCTTAATGATCTGTTTTCTCATGACACCATGCTATGTGTACACAGCGCCAAACGGGGTGTGTACACAGCACGGTTAGGTAACAATCGTTCTGCTGTCTACACAGCGAGCCACTTTGAGCCTAGTTTCAGGGCATGACCTCGAACACCGCACGCAGTCGCCGATTCCTCGCGCTCGAACCCGATGGATGGGACGAGGTCATCGCAGCTCTGCCCGCATGGCTCACCGCGCAGCGCATCGAAGAGGCGCGCCTCGCGCGGTTGTTCGCCTCGCGCCGTTGGGCAATGGAGCAGGCCGGATACCGCTACGACGATGCATCGAAAGGATGGACGAAGTGAAGATCACTTTGGTTCGTGAAGATCGGATTGACCCGTTCTGGTCTGTCAAGATCACTGACAGCTTTGAGGACAGCCTGGCCGAAGCGCTAGCCGCGCATGGTTTCGGCAATGCCGATGGTCTCGGGGTGAACAACACAGACGAAATCAGCCACGCGATGGAAACCGGCCACGTTGTGGCAGCCGCTCAGATCCTCATGGGTGCGACCGAGGCTCACGCGCTAGGCGCTGCCCTGGATGCGCTTGAGTTCAACGGTCATGAGCTGCCTGATTTTCAGGCAGCGCTGGATGAGTTCTGGGCATCCTCAGACAGTGCTCACGTGACGTGCCCTAAGTGCCGCTCGAATGTCTTCTCAGACTTCGAGTACGGGTGCGGTGCCTGTGGCGCGTCGCTGGTCATCGACGTTGACGCGATGGTCGCCGCGTACGTAGAGACCGCTCTGTGGTCCAGCCACAATGAACTCTTCGATACCTCGCCGTGCGATAAGTGCGGCCAGCGCGTCAAAGAGTTCCGCAATGCCTACGGCATCGAGTGGCGCGATGCGATCAATGAGATGGATGCGGACTGCGCCGTGGGTGGCGCTCATGAGGTTTCCGACCCTGAAGATCATTCGGAGATGCTTGACGGCGATTACAGCGCCGATGACATCGAAGAGGGCACGCTCACGGAGATGCGCTCCGACTGCGAGTCGTTCGCCGAGGGCAACATTCTTGACCTGGCAGGCATGGATCCGGGGCAGGCTGGTCACGATTTCTGGCTCACCCGCAACGGTCACGGCGCCGGATTCTGGGACCGGGGCCTAGGTGAGAAAGGCGATCGGCTGTCCGATGCCGCTCACGTATGGGGCGAGGTCAACCTGTACGCCGATGCGGACGGCGCTATCCACTCCCAGTGACCTAGTGACCTCCGTGAGCTCTGAGCGTGGCGCTCAGAGCGCGCGGTGGGCACTAGGCCCACCCTAGGCCAGCAACACCCACTCCCAAGGAGAAATTGATCATGGCACGGAACTTCTCTCACGTCGCGGAGCTCACCGACTTTTACGTCGACTACGTCACGGAGCTAAAGGCTTTCGGCGACGATGACGAGGCGATGACCGCGCTAGCTCACGAGATCACTTCGAGTGTGCGGGATGCGGTTATCGAAGCGAACGATGAGGATCGTTTCGATGAGCGTGACCGGGGTGCGCTCATTCATGAGCTGGCCGATGGTCTCGTCCCGATCGGGACGTATCGCATCATGCGTGAGCTCGCCGTGATCAGGTGGGCTTGGCATGTCGACGTCGCCGATGACGATGCGTCATACGTTGGGTACGACTTCGGCAACTACGACTACAGCGACGCGCCTAGCACGGTCGCAGACGTCGCGGCGCGCGCTCTGTACTTCGCCTACCGGCACGCTCTCGAATTGCTGATCGAGTGGGCTGAGGACAACGCCCCTGACGAGGACGAGGACGAGTCCGGCGATGAGGACGAGTCCGGCGAGTCCGGCGAGGTCTGACAGACAGTCTCTGTCCCGCTCAGCCTCGCTGAGCGGGAGCAGTGGCCGTTAGGTCAACCCACACTCCCAAGGAGAAAACGATCATGAATCACTTTCACGTTGTCCGCCATGGTGAGGACGATGACCCGTTCTTGACGGCGAACGTCGCCGATGCTCTCGACTACGCGGCGACAGAGCTGGAATACGCGGCTGATTGGCAGCACACCATGATCTCTGCGCACGGCGAGGTAGGCGACTTCGAAGAGGCCTACGGCTCGTTTGTGCGCTCTGAGCGGTTCACCAACGCGATGCTAAACGCGCGCAACATTGTGCGGCAGCACACCGCCGATTCCGACGATGACCGCGCGCCGCTCTACCGGGGTGAGGGTGCGTCGGAGCGCCTGGCACAGGCGACTGATCACGTTGTCGAGTACGTCAACGCACACGGTCCGATCGGGTTCCGTGTCTGGTCATGCGATGACCAGACCTGCGAGCTCACCAACGATGCCGAAATCGAGGTCCTGTGATGGACAACCTGACAGATGAGCAGCGAGAGATGGTTCTGCGTTTCCTGCTTCACCGCATGTCGATGGACACGCGACACGCTCTCATGCGTTCGCTTCCACTCGCCTATGTGGCACTGCACCCTGAGACCGAAGCCGTGGTAATCGCCATGGTGCGGGACACGCTCTCCTGATCGGTGAGCCTGCCGGTACCGGGTAGTCCTCGGTACCGGGGGACTGAACGATCAGCCCAACTCCCAAGGAGAAATTGATCATGGCAATGTCTCGCAGCTACACGTTCGTGTCGTACGGCTCAATCGAGGTCACGACGAACGACTACGTACTCGGCCAGGCAGTACAGGTGAAGGCTTTCGGCGCATGGCGCCGCGGTGAGGTCACTGCGCTAGGCCCGAAGCGCATCACGGTCCGGTATGCGCAGAACCGTGAGGGCACTCAGAACGAGCGCCCGTTCAGTCCGTCTGAGGTTCGGCCGCTCGAATCGGGAGCCTGACAGGTGGTCTCTGTCCCGCTCAGCGTGTCTGAGCGGGAGCAGTGGCCACTAGGTCAAGCCACACTCCCAAGGAGAAATTGATCATGGATATTGACCCACTGGACACGCGCGACGTTGACGGTACCGAGTACCGCGTCTATCTGGAGCAGGACTCCGACTGTGAGAATCCGCGCGACTCCGGCGATTATCACGTTGGGCGCATCGTCTGCGTTCGCAGCCCTCGGTACCTCCGGCCGGAGGAGTCCGGCGACAACGTCTCAGCCAGCCTCGTCCAGAGCGCGATTGATGACCACTCGTTCCGCGTGGTCGCGCGTTGGTTGCGGCTGTTCTACGGCGCGTCGACTGTCCTGCCGCTGTACTCGGGTGGCGATGACCGGCCGTCCGCCGGTGATCTCACCGACTCGCCCGATGCCGGTGATTACATCGGGGTGACTTTCGACCAGCCGTCGACTAGGCGCACGACCGGAGTCGACAACCTAGAGGACATCCCGACGGCGCTCAGTGTCGAGGTTGATGAGTTCGGCGAGTGGGCGCGCGGTGAAACCTACGGGTACGTGATCGAGCGCCGTGATGAGTCGGAGTTCGGCGAGTGGGAGCAGACAGACAGCCTATGGGGACTCATCGGCGACGACTACGCACGCAGCGAGGCACTCCGCGCACTAGGTGACCTGTGATGCTGCGGCTCACCAAACGGCACTTTGAGGCGATCGCTTCGATCATCCGCACGATTCCAGGTCCGACGTCTGTTGAGCGAAAGGTGACAGCCGAGCGTATGGCGGTCATTCTGGCGCCGACTCACCCTAGGTTCAACCGCGCTCAGTTCGTCGCTCAGTGCCTACGTAACGAGGAGACCAAGATGGCCACGCTCGCAGCCAAGAACCTACGCCGCGGCGACATCATCACAGTGAACGGCGAGGATCACACCATCGTATCCGCCCGGTTCGTCACAGGGCTAATCGAAGTCGAGGTGACTGACCGGCGCGGTTCCTGGTCATACGGCATGGACGAGTCGGTAGAGGCTTGGTCCCCCGGTCCGTCCGTGGGCTACCGCGCCGATGACTAGCTAGCCCCGTACCACCCGAGAGTTCATAGCGGCCAGCATGAGCCGCACAGAGCCCGGTACGCGCCTCCCTGAGGCGTCGTGCCGGGCTTTCTCTGTCCCCGCACCCGATACCCGCATCCCGAGGGGAGGCAACCGTCATGACCCGCTCAGCCATCAGCACGGCCCGGTGTGCGTCCGGTTGCCTGGCTGCCCTGTGTGGCCCTGCGTGCCTCACCCGCGAGCTCGCCGGTACGCGGTACCGGGGCAGGCTCACGCGTGGCTCACGCGGCCAGCTGGCCGACCGCGCGACGCATGGTCGGCCGGCACGGTGCGAGGGGATCGGCCGGCCGTCACCAGGTGATCGTCCGAACACGGACGACCATCCTTCGACATCGAACCATCAGACATCAACATCGAAGCCTCATGATGATCATTCGACATCAAACGATCATCGATCAGGGATCATCACTCGAGATGATCACTCATCTGATGATCATTCGACGTCTAACCATTCGACATCAAACCGTTCGATATCTCATGATCAACATCTGATGATCTTCAGATCAAGATCCACATCCGAGTGGATCTTGAACCCGAGGTCAAGATCAACGATCATGATCTCGCGCACGTCCAGATTGATATATGCATATTGCACGTGCACACACGCCCAGAACCAGAATGATATCGTGTGTCCACACACGTCCAGAAGGAAAATATAATGCCATACGAATCACCGAACAAGGCCGTCCATGTCCGCATGTCCCCGGAGGAGAGGCAGGAGCTCTACGCCACCGCCACGGCCCAAGGCTCGAACGCGTCCGAGGTCATCCGCGAGCTGGTGGCCGTGTGGATGGGCAAGCCCGGAGCGCGCATGCCCGACGGCCCGTGGTCGGAGGTCAGCGACCCGCTGTCCGAGGCCGTTGCCCCGCGATCAGCGGCCTCTGCCTGACGGCCGGTGCCTCGCGGCCGGTGCCCGACGGCCGCTGCCTCGCGGCGGCTGCCCGCTGCCGCGCGGCGATCCTCCGGAAGCCGTGCTACGGAAATTCAGCTAGCGGGGTGATCCTCCGGAAGCCGTGCTAGCGCGGCGGCCGGCGATCCTCCGGAAGCTCCACTAGTAAGTCCACTCCCACAGAAGGATCACGACGATGGACCTCATCCACAGCCACGACGACAGCAAGGTCGAGCTGGTCATCTACTTGGACGCGCACCATGACCTGTCGGTGGCCGGTGACCTGTTGAACACCGCCGACCCGGACCTGTCGGACGAGGAGTATGGCCGGCGGGAGATGGAGAACATCCTCCGCGCGGAATCGCTGGACGCGTCGCTGCGGGTGGAGCTGGCTCGGATCGCCCGGGAGCGTGAGCTCACGGTCTACGTGGAGTGCGGGGACCAGGCGGTGCTGACCCACACGCCGATCATGGGCGAGGACCCAGACACCGGCGAGGAGTACGAGGTCGACACGTTGGAGCACGTGGTCTGGCAGGAGGCGCAGGACTGCGCCGGGTTCACCCGCTCCTACGTTCCAGAAGGGGCGTCCTCATGAGCACCTACGGAAAGCACACCAGCCAGTTCCTGGAGATCGCCTTCTCGGTGGAGCGCAGCTGCGAGGACTACGGCGAGATCAGCGCACCCACCTACAAGCTCCGCCTGAACGGGATCGCACTGGACGTCACGGTGGAGCGCAGCAAGCTCTGGCGTCGACCGCGCTACGGGTACTGGCGGACGCCGTGGTTCCTGGTCCATGTCGATGCACACTTCCGGTTCCTCCGCGAGGAGTACATCGAGGGTGACTACCCCGAAGGAGCGCCCCGCTGGGCTACTTCTTGACGGAGGGGGTGAAGTAGCCGGCGAGCCCGGTGATCAGCGCGGGGATGATGGCCATGGCGATCCACCGGATGGGCGCCGGAAGTTTGTTGAGTAGAGGGGTGAGGAGCCCCATGACCAGGCCCGTCACTGAGGTGGCCACCGTGGAGGCGGCGACCTTGGGTTCGACGGGCTTTGGTGTGGTGGGGGTGACCACGTCGAGGACTCGGGTGCCGTCCACGATGTCGTTGACGAGGGTGCCGACGATGGGGAGCCGGTCGATCAGGGGGAGGCGCACGGTGTTGCCTTCCTCGGAGGGGAAGCTTGAGTGAGCGAACGGTGGGTTGTTGACTACCCGGGTGAGCAGCTGTTCGTAACGCTTGGAGATCCCGATGCCTGATCTGGACCCGGATGTCCGGGACCGCGCCGCCCGGGAGGTTCACGCCCTGGTCCGGAACGGCAAGGACATCCCGTACGCGGACGCCGAGGAGAAGCGGTTCTACGAGTTGATCGCCACCCGCTGGCTGGACTCGGTAGCCGAGGTACTAGCCGCCGAACTGCGGGCCGACAACAGGAAGCTGAGCCGCGCCCTGGCGGCCGTGATAGTCGCCAAGGAGAAGGAGATGACCCGGGTCGACGAGCTGACCGCCGCGCTGACCGAGATGGTGCTCCAGAGCCTGCCGGGCCGTGTGTGGGACGAGAAGGTCCGTGCGTTGCTGGCCGCTGATCCGGTCCCAATCTCGATCTACACGGAGGATGGCGGCCTCTCGCAGGCGTATGTCGATGACCTGCTGGGGACTGAGGAGGGAGAGCGGTGATGGAGACCGTCGAGGATGCGGAAGTCCTCCTCGGTGCCGCGCCCGGATTCGAGGAGGCTGGTGCGCCAGTCGTGTAGCTGCTGAAGGTTGGCCATCAGGTGAGGATCGCTCCGGATCCGAGGAGCAGCGCGATGATCACGAGCAGGACGGCTAGTGGGGTGAGGATGTAGCGCCGGTAGGTGGCGACGGCGTTCCACAAGATCATGTCGAGGACGACGAACGCTCCGGCGAAGATGAGCAGGATGAGGCTGAGCGACATCGCGGACTCCTTGCGGAAGTAGCGGGAGCCGGATTCGAACCGGCGATCTTCGCCTTATGAGGGCGACGTGCTGCCGAGCTGCACCATCCCGCTCGGTGGGTTGCCCCCGCGCGGAGACAGCACCCTTCCCGATAAGGGTTTCACGCGCGGGGGCTTCCGGGGATATCCGCGTCGCTCCCCAGCGCCAGCGGAATTCGACCTACCCAACCCCTGTCCCGATGAGCATGATGCTGGGACGTTAGAAAGGTACTGCGTTCGCCCAGGTCAGTTGCGGGCACCCCCCGGTTACCACCAGAATCCTCGGCCGCCGACGGGGCGCCCGGCGGTGCCGAGGAGCCAGAGGATGAGGCCGATGACGAGCAGGATGATGCCGATGGTGGTGAGGATGGATAGGCCGACGAGCCAGCCGATGAGTAGTAGGACGATCCCGAGGATGATCATGACGGGTGCCTTTCTGTGTGGTCAGTAGCCCATGTCGGCTACGGACGTCCCTTGAAACTTGGTGGGCTTCTCCGGGGTGGCCTCGGGGCATTCGGCGTGGACGTAGCAGCCGAGGTCGTTGCGTCGGATGAGGTCGCCGACGTTGATGGGTTCGTCGCATGCGTCGCACTCGCCTCGGTATTGCGCTTCGAAGCTCATGACGCGAGGTCTTCGCGGTGGAGTTCGTCGAAGAGGTTGAGGACGTCGCCGACTACGTAGAGGGGTTCGTTGGGTCGGGCGGGGTGGGCGGGGTGTTGGGTGATTCGCCCTCGGTGTGCCCAGCCTCGGATCATGGCTGCGGTGAGCATGGCGGGGCGGCCTTGGCGGTCGGGTGGGAGGAGCCCGGGTAGTGCGCGGCTCATTTCGGTGGCGGTGAGTAGCCGGTCTTCGGCTTGGTCGAGTAGCCAGTCGCGGCGGGCGTCGACCTGGTAGGTGGCGGCGCAGCCTCGGCAGGTGATGTCGTCGGCTTTGGGGAGGGCGTAGAGGTCGGTGCCGCAGTCGTCGCAGGGGCCGGCGAAGCGGTGCTGGAGCGGCTTGTCGACGGTGCGGCGGGAGAGGACGACGGCGTACCCGATTTCGTCGGCGCACGCGCCGGCTAGGGGGTCGGAGTCGACTGCGTAGATGCGGGCGGCGAGGTACCGGGCGAGGTTCGCCGGTTCGAACCAGGTTGTGGTGACGGTGGCGCCGTTGCGGGTGGCGATGTGCCAGGCCCAGCTGATCAGGGTGGCGTGCAGGTCGCGGCGGGCTTCCATCGGCCCGATGCGCAGCGGGAGGGGGTGTTCGTCGCTGCCGCCGTGGCGGGTTTCGTCGCTGCCGATGTGGTCTTGCCGGGAGATGGTGACTTCGAGGTCGCCGAGGAGGTCGGGGACGGCGCGTAGGTCGGCGGTGAGGGTGTTTCGGCAGGTGGTGCATAGGAACCCGTTGTGCGCTGGGTGATCACACTTGGGCGCGGCGCAGATCGGGGTGGCATTCACCGGTCGGTCCTCCCGGACTCTGTAAGGTTGGGGCCGGCCGTAGTAACGCGGCTTTCGTTTGGTGCTGGTAGCAGGTACAGGGGCGTCGTTCGTCCGGGAGTGCGAGCGGCGCCCCGCCTCTATGTCAGGGCTCTGGTGTGATCGCTGGAACGTCTACGTATTCGGTGGTCGGGGTGTAGGGGAACGTGATGTCCACCCGGCTGCCTTTCCCGACGAAGCACAGGCCGTCGGGTTCACGGAACGTGCGGCCGTAGATGTCGTAGGCGGTGCCATCGGCCCGGCGGAACACGTGGGAGCAGCGCCTGCTTTGCGCGGCCATCTCCGGGCTGTAATCGAGTTCGTTCCATTCGTCGTCGGCGCCGGTGAGTGGGCTGAGCGGCTCGTAGCGCATGAGCTTCTCGACCAGCCCGGAGACGATGGCGGCGCTGTGTCCGGAGTGGCCTTGCCGGGAGAACACCTCCAGGATTTCCAGGACGGCGGGTTTGAGCATGCCGTCGTAGTCGGCGTCGGTGTCGCCCATGCCGAGGGCGTCGAGCTCTTGGGTGGCGTAGTCGATGAGGTTGCTCATGTCGGGCTTTCTGTCGGGGGGCGTCAGGTACAGCACCTCGATCACCCGGAACCAGGTGTGGTCGAGGCCGGTTCCGTACTTCTCGGCTGCCTTCCGGGACTCGAACACCGCGACTGGCACAGGCTGGTCCTCTAGTTCGTTCATCAGCAGCCAGACGGTGGTCATGTCAGCCGGCTTTCTGTCGGCGTGCCCAGGTGATGAGGCGTTCAGCTAGGGATGAATCCTCGATCTGGACGGGCTCGTAGCAGGCGTGGAATATCGCCGGTTTCACGGCGCGGAATTCGCCGTGGGATTCTTTGATGATGTAGTCACCGGCGTCTATCCATTGGAGTCCGAAGGCGGTGGGTAGGGCGCAGGTGGTGGCGTCGATGGCTTGTTCGGCGCCGGCCCAGTCGGCGATGTCGACGGCTGTGTCTGGGCTGTTTTCCGGGTCGTAGATGCGGGCTTCGATGTGGTTGGGCCGGGCTCGGTAGAGCGGCATCGGGTCTCCCGGTAGATGGTCGTTGGAATGCCGGCTGCTTTGGCGAGCTTGGCGCAGCCGGTGGCACCGCTGGAGTTGTTGAGGATGAACGCCAGGCACAGGTCGGCGCCGAGCTGGACCATCTGGGCGTTGCGGATGTGACCTGCGGATTTCTTGGGGTAGCGGTTCCAGTTCGCGGGGTGGGGTTCGGTGGGATATCCGAGGGATTCCCAGTAGTCGGCGGCGATGGTGTCGGCGCCTTTCGCCGCGCCGTGGACGAGTATTGGCGGCCCGTCGTCGTCCCACGGTAGGTAGTCCCGGGCGGTCAGCAGCGCGGCGTGGATGGTGGCGTGGTTGTCCCATTCGCGGCTGCCGGTGACGAGGATTCGCATTCAGCACCTGGCCCCGAGGGAATCGGCTGGCACTACCGCGCCGCTGCCGTTGCTGAATAGGAACAGTCGGTTTCCGGTGGGTGAGTCGCACCACGAGGTGTAGTTGGGTTCGGCTTTGAATCCGCCGGTGACCCACATGGTGAGTACGACGATTAGGACGACCGTGAGAATGGCTACGGCGATGACGGGGATCACGACGCGCATCAGACCGCCGCCTCGATCGGGGCGACCCAGATGTCGAGCCACAGCCCGCGCATCGGGGTGCGGTCGGGGCCGAGGATGACCGGGGCGAGCTTGGTCATGAACTCGGGGGTGTCGTCGGGGACCAGCTCCAGTCCGATGCCCCGCCGGTTGCCTCGGCCTCGGGCGAGTCCGTCGCAGCAGACTTTGAGCATCAGCCAGAGGTTGTCCTCGTCGCGTGCCCGGCGGTCGCCGGGTGCCCAGGTGAGCTGGACGGTCAGGTGGCTGCCCTTGGGGATCCGGGCTTGCCGGGCCTGAAACATCACATCGGAGCGAACCTGGCGGGTGGCGCTCGATTTGGCACCCCAATGCCGGCCCCTAGCGTTGCCGCTGAGCGCCTCAGGCGGCCTGAGGTATGGGAGAGCTAGGTGGAAGTGCTCCAGGCCGTCAGCGTTCATCTCAGGGCCTCTTTCGCGGATTCGAGTCGGGAGGGGTGCGGTTTCACCGGGATCCGGCGCCCTCGGGCGCTTGGCCGGGTGCAGCTCTCGCCGGGGCTGGCCTCGCAGTGCGGGCACTGGACGCGGAGCGCGGGCTGTCGGGGTTCACGTGGCTCGGCGGCAGGGAGCTCCGTCGAACGAGCGATTTCGGCGACAGCCCGCACCACGCGTCGCGGCGGCTCGGTGAGCGCGCGGGTCTGGGCTCGCATGTGCTGGTCTTGCCGGTGGGCCTTGATCCACTGGGTGACGTGGCTGGGCATCACCCAGGGCCGCTCGGCCACCGACGTCGCGTAGTAGACCTTGATCGCTTCGGCCGCCTCGGGGTACGTCCAACGGCACCGGCGGGCAGAGTCGGACCAGGCGTGGACATCGGCGGTTCCGACGGTGCGCTTGTCGTAGGCAGCGGCGATGGACAGCAGATCCAGGGTTTCGTCGGGTGTCACGATGCGTCCCCCCACGGAAGCTCGTTGGGCTCGTTTCGGAATTTCGACTTGAGGGCCTGGATTTGCAGGACCCGCTGATCGGTGGTGGCCAACCGCGCGCCGTTGCGCCGCCCGCAGTCCTGCTCGGCCTTGCGCATCCAGTTGCGCCACGTCGCCACCCAGTCGATCTTGGTTGCGTCTTTGCCGGACTTGGCGTGCCAGTAGTCGCGGAATTGCTCGAACTCGAGGCGGCCATCGACGTGCGGGGTGTTCTCCCTCGCCCAGGCGACCATCGCGTCGGTCACCGCGAAGTCGTCGGGGATTCGGGTTGCTCGTTTCGGGGCGAGCGCGACAGCGCGAGGGGGGTCCCCGCGAAGCGGGGGGGGTGTTGTTCTTCTTCCTCTGTTCCTCTGTTCCCCTGTTCCAGGCGCGAGGGTCTCCGGAGACTCTCCGGAGGGTCTCGCGGAAGGCGGAGGGTTTCCGCTGGTCAGAGGCTCGGGCGGTCGCGGGAAGCGCGGTTTTCCGGGTTTGTCGATGCGTTGGTGCTTGTCCCAGTTAACGATGAAAACGAACCGTTTTCCGGAAACCTCATATCGGGTCAAAAGAGAGTGTCGAGAGAGTGTCGAGAGACCCTCTCGAACGTAGTCCCGAACAGCCTTTTGGTCCTCGTCAAGAGGGAAGAGGTCGGCCGCGATCAGCCGGTTGTCGTCGACCCCTACCCCGTTGTCATCCACGTACGACCACAGCCCGATGAACAGCAACCGGTTCTCCAGCGACAGGTTGGCAATATCCTGTGAGCGGTAGAACTCAGGCTTGATCGTCCGGATCCGCATTAGGCCCTCACCCCTTCTCCCTTCTCGGGTTCGGACGCAGCCCCATCCCGCCCCGAATCCGGCCCACCGTGTACGTGGACAACCGGGTCCACTCCGCAATCTCGACATCGCTCCACCCGCCCCGGTGAAGCTCCGCGATGAGCCGCCAACGAAGGTGCGTCGGCAATGCCTCCGCCGGCTGCAACCCGTAGTACGCGTCCAGGTAGTCCTCCCGAACGCGCCGCATCAACGGCGGTGGAGGCGCCCGGGACGGGTCGATGGCGCTCATCCGCCGCCCGCCCGGTACCTGGCCATCTCCACGCTGTTCGCGGCGGTACACGGCCAGCAGCGGCACCCGTGGTTGCAGTAGGTCGGCTTCTTGCCGTGCTGCTCGGCGGGCACCGGGGCCACCAACCGGCCGGCGACCAGCTGCCGCGCCGCGTACTTGGCGCGCTGCCAAGCCCGGCGCTGCTGGCGCTGAGACTCGGTTCTCATACCGCGCCGTCCGGGTAGTCGTCCCAGCCTCTGCGGTACAGCCAGTCGAGCATCAGGTAGCGCTCTCGGGCGGACGGCGGGGGAAGCGGCGGGCGCACCTTCTTCTCCGGCGCCGGGCGAAGCCAGTAGTACTGGATGCCGGACTCCACAATCAGCGCATTGGCTTCGGCCCGCTCCTCGGGGGTCAGTCTGAACCCGTCATCGAAATTCGCCATTTCACTCCGCTCGAAGCTGATCCGTGCGGAGCGCGCCCTGCTCGGACATCGCCTTGATGAAGAACCGGGCACCGTCGGCGGTCTTGTTCCGGGACGCGTCGAGTTTCTTCGAGGCGTCGTCGTAGTCGCGTAGCCACTCCTGCCAGTCGGCCAACGTCATCGCGGCCAGGACGATCCGCTGCTTCTTGGCGATCGACAGCGGCAGGTAGAGGACGTCCTTCATCACCTCTTTCCAGCCGTCCTCGCCCCAGCCAAGAGGGAGCTGGCCGTCCATGCAGATGTTCTTCAGGATCCGGTTCGCGCGCTGCGTGGCCGCGCTTTCGCGCCGGCTGACCAGGTACTGAGCGAAGTCGCGGACTACTTCCTTCGGCGGGTTGTTCCGCACCTGTTCCCGGACCTTTTCGAGGATCGGGATTTGCCACCGCTTGTCGTCTGAGCTGTACCTTTCCGGCCGGTGCTCCATGAGAAGGTCGTCGATCTGGTGGTCTCGCTGCCTCGCGGTCAACGAGGCCATGTCGGTGTCGTCGTCGAAAATGTCGTCTTGCTCGTCGTCGTGCATGGTTCAGCGCTTCCTTTTCGCTAGTTCTCGGGATTGAGTCTTGATGCGTTCAAGTACTTCGTGATCGGCCGGCCCGAGGCGTTTCAACACCTCCGCCATCCGAGGTCTGTCGGGGGCGTCCAGCACCGCGAACACCGACCCCCAGCCCCCGGCAACCCGTTGGATTCGAGCGACGTCCCGGTCGATCGCCTCGTCGCGTTCCCGCTCCCATTGGCGGGCCAACGTGTCAGCTTCCGGCCAGGTCAGCTCACCCTTCGCGGCGCGCTCGGAGAACGACGGGTAGGGGTCGCCGTCCTCCGCCAGGAGCTTGTCGACCTCGGCGACCCGCCCGGCGATCTCAGCGTCTGTACGGCGCTGTTCGAGCTGTTCGGTCGCCTGCGCGAGCGTGAGTCGTTCCTCGGTCACCTCGTCGGCGAGATCGGGCGCTTCCGCACGGAGTGCGGTTACCTCGTCGGTGAGTTCCTCCAACGCCCGCTTGCGGTCACGCGCAGTCTCGCAAGCCGCATCGAGAGATACCGCCCCGGAGATGACGCCGTCCGCTAGCTCGGATGCGAATTCGAAAATGATCTTCGCTTGACTGAACCGGGGCTGAGGGATCCCCGCATCGCGGGCCAATTGCCCTTGGCTATACAACTTGTATTGCTCGGCTGCCTTGACGATCACCATCGCCTGCTGCCCTTTAGTCAAATGGCGCCGCGCGATGTTGACCGATAGGGCGTAGCCGTTGGGGTCGCTGCCGTCGTAGGTGACGAATTCGGGGGCGACCCCGGCGAGGAGGCATGCCGCGTGACGGTTGCGGCCGTCGAGGATCCGGCCGTCGGTGTCGAGGACGATAGGTTGAATTAGGCCGCGTTCCTTGATGTCGGCGGCGAGGTCTTGCAATTCGTCGTCGGCGAGCATGGGGAATAGGTCGGCGACGGGGTGTACTTCGAGGTTGTCGGTCATTTCGCGGCGTCCTCGCGGTCGTCGTCGGAGAACACCGCCGGCTCGCCGGCCGAGGCCGAGGCGACGTAGCTGTCCACCGAGTTCATGACCGAGTGGGTGCCGTGGTCGGTGGCCGCGTAGGTGATGGACCGGCCCTCGTCGATACCCATTCGCGCGGCGGTGGCGATGGCGTCTTGGTTGGCGCCCAGGTACAGGATTTGCCAGCCGTAGGCGGTCTCTTGGTGGCGGACCATAGCGGCGATCTGGTCGTATTTGTATTCGCGGCTGTCGTTTTCGATGCCGTCGGTCATGATCACGAAGATCACCGTCGCCGGCCGTTGCGCGGGTGGCATCGCGGCCAGCTCGGTGCCGAAGTCGCGGATCGCCTGGCCCATGGCGTCGAGCAGGGCGGTGGTGCCGCGCGGCTCCAGCTTGAACCGGGTGTGGATCGCGGCCGGCGTCCGGGAGTGGTGCACCAGCTCGTAGTCATGATCGAAAGTGGCCAGCCGGATGGTGCGGCGGTCGCCGTTCTGCTGCGCGGCCGAGGCTTGGCCGATGATGAACTCGTTGATCGCGTCCTCGGCGCTGGTCCGGATCGCGGCCATCGAGCCGGACCGGTCCACCAGCAGGGACACGGCGGTGTAGGAACTGTCGGTCATCGGGAGTCTCCTATGTCGTTGAGGCTGGCTTCGCGGATCGCGGTGGCGATCCCCAGCTGGGCGTTGACGAGTGCGGCGCTCAGGAAGAACACGAGCTGTTCTTCCCGGGTGACGGCGAGGTTGTCGGCGTTGCGGAGCTGGTCGAGCGCGGTCTGCGCGTAGTCGGTTGAGGGGCTCACGGCAGCTGCCTCTGTCCTGATTCGATGGCGGGCTGGTCTGGGATGTCGTCGAACCCGGGGGTCATGTCGTGCTCGGTGAGCGAGAGCCACTCGATCTGGGTGGAGTAACGCGCCGGGGCGTACCGCGCGTAGGGCCACCCCAAGTCGTACGGGTCGTCGCGTTCCATCTCGATCGTCACCTCGGCGCGGCCGGCGTAGCAGTGGGTCTGGCCGTCGTCGAACTGCACCGCCAAGATGACCTTCGGGCGCTCGTAGTGGATTCCTGCGCTGCTCATGGGCGCCACTCCCCGCGCCAATCCGGCTGTTGAGGGCCGGCGAGGTAGAGCTGGGCGTACTGCTCCCGCTGCTCCGCCCTGGCTCGCTGGTCGACGCCTAGGTCTTCAGTGACCTGGTTGACCTTGCGGTGCAGGATGGCGGTGTAGACGGTGAGCATCACGGTGGCCAGCAGGTTGCAGGCCAGCGCCATCACGATCATGTTGAGTACTTCGATGGGAGCCATCAGTACTTGGCCTTCTTCGGGGGTGCCGGCGCCCAGATGTCGACCACCCGGGACACGGAGAACATGACCGCGATGGCGGCGATGAGGAAGCAGATGATCACGGTCCAGTTCATTCGCCTGGCTCCTTCACGATCTCGGCCTCGATGAGGTCCGGGTCGTCGGCGCGCATCTCGTCGAGGCCGGTCACGTTGGGGACCAGGTCGTCGTCGGGGAGCGGCACGCTGGTGAAGTCGCCGATGGCCTTGCCCGGGATGAGTTGCTGCTGGGCGTTGCGGTACTCGGCGGAGGTGGGCACCCACTTGGCCAGCTGACGGACAGCGGACTTGAGCCACATGGCGTGCGGGTGGGTGGTCCACGGGCCGGAGTCGTACTGGGCGCTGGCCGAGGAGCCCTTGATGGTGGCGATGTCCGCCTTGTTGAGCACCACGACCTTGCTGGTAGCCCCGTCTTTCATGATCGCGTAGGCGTAGGCCAGGCGGAGCTCGCCGCGTTCGGTCGCGTCCCAGTCGGTTTCGTGGATGGGTCGTTCGTCGATGCCGCGCCGATAGGTGAACTTGTCGGTGGAGTAGACGACTTCGGCGACGACGCTGGCGACCGCGCCGGCCCGGTACATCAGTTCGACGAGGCCCTGGTAGCCGACGATCCCGAGGATCTCGGGGTTGCCCTTGACCTTCCGAACGGTGAGGTAGAACTCCTCGGTGCCCGGCTCCAGCCCGAGGCGGGCGGCGTTGAGCAGCTGCGCGCAGAACACGCCGGGGTTGAGTAGCGCGGCCTGTTCGAGTTCGGTGATTTCCCGCCCGCCGGGGCCGCGGACCTTCTTGCCCTTCTTCAGCGCGCCTTGCGCGATGCGCACCCACTGGTCACCGCGAATGTGGGTGGGGAGTACCTGTGTGAAGTCGGGGGCGTACTGCGCGACCAGCGCGTGCCCGCCGCCTTCTCGGGTGGCTACTGCCTTGCTGATGGTGTCGGCCATTGCCGGGCCTTCCTTGGGGTTGGGGAGGTTGGTTAGTGGGAGCTGAGCCAGCCGGCGACGGAGAGGATCAGCCAGATGAATGCGCCGGTAAGTGCCATGCTGGCCAGGCCGGCGACCACCCAGGCAGCCCACACCCAGGTCGGGATGTCTTCGAATAGGCCGCCGCGCTTCACTTGCCTTCGCTTTCGGGGTCGATGTTGTCCATCTCCTGCTCCATTTCCAGGGGCAGCTCGACCTTCCCGGTGCGCCTTTCGTAGGCGCGGCGGATGAGCCGGCGCATTTCGTTGGCGTCGCTCGTTTGCGCGATCGGTTCGATAGCGCGGATCCGGGCGGTGGGGACGACGTCACCGTTGTCGGTGTTGGTGGTGATTTGCGAGCAGTCGAGCAGGACTACCGCGACGTGCACCGCTTCGGGGTTGTCGCACAGCTGCGCGGAGATAGCGGTCAGCCCGTTGGTGTCCCCAATGGGGAGAGAGGAGGAAATCTTGACGCTCATGCCGCGGCCTTCTTTCGTGGGACGGGTCGGAGGTGGGGGTTGTTGTCGCCGATCGCGGACCGCATAGCGATCCGTTCGCCCTGGTGAACCGCGTACTTGGCGGTGCCCATGGCGTCGAGCAGTTCGGAGGTGGCGCACTGCTTCGCCGCTTTGGCGTCGGTGAAGATGGAGCAGGCCTCGAGGTAGTTCGCGCCGATCCGCTGCGGTACGTCGATGTCGGTGCCGTCGATGTCGGGGTGCAGCTGGCGGACGGTGTGGTAGGTCGAGTCGGATTCGTCGATGTCTGGGCGTTGCCCGGAGGCGACGGAGGCGAGGAATTCCTCACCGGCTTCCCGCATCACGCACGCTTCGGCATGGTCGAATTCGATGCGGTATTCCCGATAGTCCGACCCGCCGATGAGCACCGCGAAGTGGCAGGTGGTCATGCCGAACACATCCATGTAATGCATGCCTTGGCAGCGGTAGTAGACGGGGATCTGGTCGGTGCCCGATTCGCCCCATTCGTGGGCGTCCATGCCGTGCGCCGTTTTCACCTCCAGGATCGCGGGTGGTTCGTCCAGGCCGCTGATGTCACTCAGTAGCCGGTCGGGATTACCGATCTGCCACGGCCGGGCCTTCGAGTGCCACGTCCCCGTTTTCCGCATCCGGAACTCGGGATGGTCGTCGGCCCATTTCTGCGCGATCGCGTCTTCGAGTCGCCGCCCCCAACTCATCGCCGGGGTGTCCAGCTGCCCGTCGATCAGCCCCGTCTTCCGGTGCCATAGCGCGAACCGCGACACCCACGGGGACAGACCAAGCACGGCGGCCACTTCGGAGCCCCCCAGTCCTTCGGCGCGGGCCGCTTGCCATTCCGGGGAGCCGACCGGGAAGTTCCCGAGGCGTTTGGCGTACCTCACGGGGTGTCCCCCTTTCGTTGCTTGGCGAGCCGTGCTCGTTGCGGCGCGGTCATTCCGCCCCGGATCCCGAATGCGTCCTTGGTTTCCAGTGCGTCTTCGAGACATTCGCTGCGGACTGGGCAGCGCTTGCACACCCTTCGTGCCCGCTCGTGCGTTTCGACGTCGTGGTCGAACGGGTGGAAGATTTCGGGGTCCACGTGGGCCGGGGCGCACGCGGCGCGTTTCATCCACCTCGATGGCTCGCGGCGGTACAGGCGGGCCAGCTCGATGCGTTCGACCTCGGGGTCGGACAGCCGCGCGTGCAGGCCGCACAGACCTCGGCCGCCGTGCCGGACAACGCCGGGGTAGAGGGGTTCGCCCTCGGGGACGATCCGCCGCCGGCAGATCCGGCACACCGCGAGCACCGCGAGGCTCACGACGCCTCCAGCTCGAACAGCGGCAGCTGCACCGTCTCCAGCTCAAGTTGGAACTCGGGGCGGTCGGGGCGGTGCGCGCCACACCAGCAGCGCCACCCGGAGCGGCCCTCGGCGGTCAAGTAGCGCCACCCGGAGGACCCGCAGTCGCAGCGCGACCACAGGCTGCTCATCGGCGGCCTAGCTCTCGGATCAGCTCTACGAGGCCGGTTGTTGGCGCCGCCTGGCCCAGCAGCTCGTCCCGGCGGTGCACGCTCCCAGCGAACGCGCCCATCGCAATCACCAGGTACTCGGCGAGCACGACGTCCTGGACGTTGGCCTGGCTATCGAAGCCGTACTGGTTGATCAGCTCGGCCAGGTCCCGGACGAACTGACGTGGGCAGTCGATCTGCGCCTTGAAAGGAGGCTCGTCGCTCACAGCTGCTCCCCGTGCTTCGGCGCCGGGCTGTATGGCCACGCGCGGCGCTCGTAGTGCTCAGCCAGCGCCTCACGTTCGGCGGCCCTGTGGTGGTCGCCGATGGTGTGCCAGGTGTCGGCGTTCTCCCGTTCGGCCTCGGCGATGATCAGCCAGTTCTTCCGTTGCCGCAGCAACGCGGCGCCGCTCAGCACGAACGCGGCGGCGAGCAGCAGCAGCACGAGGGTTGTCATGCCGTCACCGGCGCGTCGAGGCAGCCCCACGCGTCCTGGTGGTCCACGTCCAGCTGTACGTCTTCGGGCGCGGCGGCGAGCAGCTGGGCGCGCTTACCGGAGCAGTTCCCGGCGTGGCCCGGCGCCCGGACACACCAGTACTGGAGCAGGTGACCTTGGAAGGTTTCCTCGATCGGCTTGTGGCACAGCCCGGACGCGGGGACCACGATCGGCGCCGGCTTCGGGAACCGGGAGCACATGACCTCGATCTCGGCGTGGACCTCCATGGCGATGCGCATGGCGCTGCGCTGCGCGGCGGTCGTCTGGGTCGGGCCGGGCGCCCGGGTCGGGGTCGGCTCGGTCCATCCGGTGCCGGCCGGGTGCGCGTACGCGTGGGCTTGGCGGATCTGGCCGGTGGGCCGGCGGACGGTCTTCACGGGGATGGTGAGGCGTTGCTGAGTCATACGGGAACCTCAATCTGGACTGAGTCAAATCGCTCTCGGTGTTCGACGTCGTCAAGGTGGCCAGCCAGGCCGTCCCAGCAGCACGGCGTTGCCTCCCCTTCGAGTCGTTCGACGGGGAAGGTCCATTTGTCGCCGTAGATCACGTTGACGATCACGTTGGCCTTGTGGCGCTTGCTGGTGTCGCACGCCCGGCATGCGCCGATCCGCCTCACATCGAGGTCGGGGGCCGGTTCGATCTTGGCTTCGAAGCCACGGCGGCGAATCCTCTGGATCTTGTCCGCCACATCGTTGGGGACGGTGAAGGACGCGGTCACGGCTGCCTCGCCACCCCGGGGGGTAGCGGATGCTGGAGAAGGTGCGCGCCCCGTTTCCACCGCACAATGCGGCGACATTGCGTGCACCACACCAACCTGAATCGCCACATCACGGCTGCCGCCACATCCGGACCTGGTTGGTGGCCGCGAGGATGGCCAGCGCGGTCGCTTCCAGCCCGGCGAGGTCACCGACGATGGTGTCGGCGTCGAGTTGGACGCCGTTGGACCAGGCGGTGAACCGGGTCGGTAGGAACCCGACGCCGGACGCCTTCCAGCTGGGTGCGCCGTCCACGATCTCGTCGGGTGCCGGCAGGACCGTGTAGTCGGCCACGGCGGCGGCGCACAGGTTCGCCTCGAAGCGCAGCCGGTGGGCGAGCTCGGTCGCGGTCGCGGAGCCCTTCTCGTAGCACTCCCCGCCGTCGCCCGGGTAGACGATGTTGATCTCGTAGCGGTGGTCGCGGGGACCTTCCGCCGGCTGCTCCCACGCCCGACCCAAGGTCACGGCGGGCTCGGCGGCCAGCAGCTCCCGTTCCCACTCGGCGATCGGCCGCTCGGCCGCCTGCTCGGCGGCCATCGCCACGTCGGCGACGTTGAGCCACCCGTCGTTGATCGGCCGACCCGTCGGCTGGTCGAACCACGCCTTCTTGAGCCGCTCGGCGAGCTCCTCACGCTGCGGGCTACTCATCGGCCATCACCGCGTCGTAGGTGCGCATGCACCAACGGGCATCACCCAGCGCGGTGTGCCGCTCCTGCTCGGAGGGCTTCTGCACCCCGATGGCGTCCATCAGCTCGTCGGACTTCCAGGGCAGCTGGATCTTGATTCCCTTGGCCCTGGCGTAGCCGATGGCCAGGGCTTCAACGTCGATCAGGTGGTAGTGCCAGGCCGGGGCCAGGCCGTGCTCGCGGAGCAGCCGGTCGAGGGGTTCGGTATCGAAGTTCGGTACCGCGCCGACCCAGTGCGCGCCGTGGGTCATCCGCGCGACCCATTCGGCCGCCACGGGGGCGGTCACCGGTGATAGGTCGCCGGGGTCGTAGCTGGCATCCACACCGGACAGGAACCGGCCGTAGGGATGACGCTCGTAGAACCCGCCGATCTTGAGGCCGAATGGGTCGGCGGTGCGCAGGTCGATCTCCACGAAGAGCGAGGTCTCGCGCTCGCCGTTCTCGTCCCGGCGGATGATGGCGATCTCCCATGGCCTCCGCCCGGGGTGCACGCCGTCGGTCTCCGTGTCGATGAAGCACAAGGGGCTCATCGGATGGCTCCCATCCGGGCCAGGCCGACCGCCGAGCCGAGCGCGTTGAGCCCGGCGATGAGGAACACGGAGTCGACGTAGCCGGCGGCGGGGACTGCCTCGAACAGCTGGTGGGCGGCCCGCAGGCCCCACATGAGCAGCACCCCGCCGATCAGCAGGTTCAGCAGCGCGCCGGCCAGCACCTCGGCGGCTTCGGGCTTCGGCTTGACCAGCTGGATGCGCAGGGGCATCTTGTCGGCCTCGGCGGCGATGAGGGTCCGCAGTTCCTTGACGTTCATCACCGGCCCCCGGTCATTCCGAGTGCCCACGCCATCAACGCGACGATGGCGAAGAATCCGAGCATTGCCAGGATCGCCTTGGTCATTGCTCACCGCCGATGGTGGGCAGTTCCTCGTCCACGGCCCCGGGCTGCGTGTCGCGTGGCTTGTCGGGGCGGAGGCTTCTGACGTAGTCGACGATTACGCTGCGGGGGACGTAGCGGACTTTGCCGATCTGGATGTATGACAGTTGCCCGGATTGGAACCGTTTCCGGAGTGTGTCGGCACTCAAGTCGAGTACGTAGCAGGCTTGGTCGAGGGTGAGCAGGTCGTCGTAGAGTTCGTGTTGGACTTCGTCACGCAGCACTTCGATGTCGCTCTCGGGTGCGGGGCTCGGGTTCACGGGTCGTTTCCTCCTTGCGGGAGCCTTGGGGAACCACCGGTGTGGCGGTAAGGCTTTATGTCTGTGTGTGACTAGGCCGAATGCAGTAAGCGTGAGATTCGCGTTTGGTACGTGTCGTTGTCAAATCCGTGGGCTCAAAGCTGGTAACGTCCCGCCGATTTGTATAAATACGGTGCTCAAATCGCTTGTTGTTAAACATGTTCACCATGTTCACAAAATGCTTTGTTGTTACTGAAATGCACCGCAGAGCACTGTTGTTACTCATGATCACGCGACGTCGGTGTCGGCGAGCTGGACGTAGAAGTCCCCGACTTCACAGCTCAGAGCGGTGGCCAGCCGGCCGAGCGCCGCCGCGCTTGGAGTCTTGCGGCCCTTCTCGTAGGCCCGGATGGTGTCCGCCGCGAGCATGGCTTCCTCCGCCAGTTGGGATCGTGAGCAGCCAGCCTCATCTCGTTTGGCTCGGAGCCGGGCGGGGCTGAAGCACTGCATGGCGGCGTATTGAAGGGGGGACCGTGGGTACCAGGCAATCACCCGAAAAAACATGCCCCCCGGACACGCTTGAGGTACGTGTGGGATACGTGTCGGGGTCGCTGCGGCATCATTCCTGCCCGGCGCCGGCTCTCGTATCGGGATCGCGTGGACATCGCCTCGGGCACAGCTCGACAATGCGGCGAGGTCGCGGCGCAATGCGGCCGGAACCCCTCCGCCACCCTCTGTCCCCCGAAGGTGTAATGGAGGCTGTCCCAATCGTTTGACAGGCATTTCCGCGTCCGGGCATGGTCCTCGGCCATGCCCAGCTTCAGCGGAGACCGACTCCGAGGACATCGCAACGGACTCGGACGAGGACTAGCCGACGTCGCCGAGAAAGTCGGCTGCACCGTCGAGGAATTGGAATCGTTCGAAGCCGCACGCGGTGAGCCCACTCCCGAATTGCTCGCCGCCATTGCGGCCGAACTCGGACAACCAATCCGCGAATTACACGCACGTAATTCCGTCGGCCAGGACGACTACATGGACGCCGTTCTCTCCCACGCCGACCCGCTCAGCGACGACGATCTCCGCTCGATCGCGCTGGTCATGCGCCGCAAACCCAACGCGGCCTGACGTTCAACTCCCCAACAAAGAATGGAACCAGGGAACAACCATGCCCAAGTATCTTGGCCAGGTCGTCGCCATCGAGGCCGACGTCCGCAGGACCGCCATGCGCAGCCTCACCGACGCCTACCACGGCCTAGACAAGCCGGTTCTGCTGGAGGGACTGAGGAAGGACTACGCGCCGCTCGTGGAGGACGGGGAGCAGTTGCCGTCCGAGGGGACGCGCGTGCAGACCACGGTCGAGGAGATGATCGACACCTCGCGCACCGTGCTGGCCCGGCTGTTCGACATCACCGCCGCGAGGGACTACACCAACTCCGCCGGGCACGCCAAGGCTGACGTGGTGGTCGGGGAGACCAAGCTGATCGAGGGCGCCCCGATGCCCTATCTGCTGTGGCTGGACCGCCAGCTCGACCACCTGGCGGCGTTCGTGGAGCGCATCCCCACCCACAGCCCGGCCACCACGTGGTCCGAGCACGAAGCCCGGGGGGTGTACGCGTCCGAGCCGGTGAAGACGGCCCGGCAGATCCAGCAGCCCCGGGTGATCACCCTCGCGGCGGCCACCGACAAGCATCAGGCGCAGACCCAGCTGATCAGCGAGCAGGTCAACGTGGGGGTCTGGACCAGAGTCAACTACTCCGGCGCGGCGCCGGTGGCCCGCAAGGAGGGGCTGCTCCGGCGGATCGCCACACTGCGCCACGCGGTCGCCGTGGCCAAGGGGGAGGTGAACCGCTCCGAGGCCGTCGAGCCGGTCATCGGGGAGAAGGTGCTGGGCTACCTGTTCGACGCATGAACGGCGGCGTGGCCAACGGCTACACGTGCAAGAGCTGCGGCCAGGTGACGATGACCTACAAGGTCGATGAGGGCGTCACCCCGATGTTCCTGCGGTGCCGCGCGACCGAGGGATGCAACGGCGAAGCGGTCTCGATGATGTACCCGCCCGGTCAGGTGCCCGCGCACCTGGCCGGGCTGCCCCGCTGGGAGTGGTACCGGCCGTCGCCGCGACAGACGGAGCGGATGTCCGCCGCCATGCGGGACCACATCGAACGCGGTGGACTCGCGCTTCGCGGACCCTGCTAGGGTCAGCGCCGCGCCAGGAGCGCAAGATGAAGATCCTTCTCCCCATGACCGCAAGGCTCGTTCAGTGCGGGTTCGAATCCTGCGCCCGGCACCACATGCCGGGGTAGCCCAACGGTAGAGGCGCGAGCCGGCGAACCAAGATCCTTCTCGCACGCTCCAAGATCCTCCACAGCTGCATTCGCCGCATCTGCCCGCGACGGGCAATGATTAGCGAGATTCCGGGTTCGACCCCCGGGCGAGCCACCAATCCATGGCTCGCTGGTCCCAACGGCAGGGCGCGCTATCACTCAATCTGACCCGTCGACAACCAGCGGTGGCGTTCTTCGCAGTTCACTTCGGTGGCTGCACCGATCTGCTAAATCGACTCGCAGCCGAGCCAACAGGCCCTCGTCGCAGGTTAAGCGGCGGGGGCCGCTCGCTGCCCGGGAGAGGACCACGACGTGAGTAAGCCGCCACCGCGCAGCGCCCTGACCGAGCGGTTCATCCGCCGGCTCTACCCGAACGAAGAGCTCACCAGCAACAGCATCTGCTACCACGCCGACGGGTCAATCAAGGCCCGGCCCTGGTACACGATGCGCGCGGTCCGGTTCCTGCCGTGGCGCCACTGGCTGCACTCACCGAGCGGCCACCCCATCGGAGTGTGCTGGTGTGTGAAGGATCGGGTACGGTAGCCCTTGCTTTCCCCTTCCAGGGAGCAGACGGAACGCGCGCGACGAAGGCCCCCGGGGCATCGGGGGCCTTTCGCATGTGCCCTAAACGACAGCGGGCCGCCCCCGTTGCGTCCGGGGGCGGCCGGCCTCTGCGCTTCTCTGTCGCGCCGGCAGTCTAGCCAGCCTTCATGATCTCGACCCGGCGCGGGTCGAACCTGCGCGCCGCGTACTTGCCGTGAGGCTTGACCTGGACGCGGTAGCCGCGCAGCGCGGTCTCCAGCATCGCCCGCCGGTCCGCGTCCGGGGCATCCCACTCGGCCGTGATCTCGTCGCGGTGCGCCTCGTGCCGGACCTCGCGGAGCTGCGGGTCGTCGGCGGCCTCCAGCGTGGCCAGCTCGGCGAGCAGCTTCGCCTCGTCCGCCGCGAGGGGTGCGCAGACAGCGTCGTAGGCGTCCAGCTTGATCTCCCGCCGGCCCAGCCGGTCGCTCAACGCCCTCCGCAGAGTGTCGATCTCGGCCAGCTCGGAGGCGATCGCCTCCGTGCGCTGGGCGTGCTCGCGGGCGATCTTCGAGAGCCGTTCCGCGAGCTTCGGGTCGGACAGCCGCCCGATCACGAACCGGCGCAGCACCTCGTCCACGCCATCCACGTGGATGAAGATTTTGTTGCAGCCGCCGCGCGGGGACTTCTCGCAGATGTACGCGCGCTGGCGCTCGTAGCGGCCCTGCTTGCCGTGGGGCCGGCCCGTGAGTCCGTTCCCGCACTCCGCGCAGAAGATGAGCCTGGAGGCGAGGTAGCGGCCCGAGGCTGCCCGGCCGCGTCTGCGGGCGGCGAACACCGCCTGGACGCGAGCGAACAGCTCGTCGTCCACGATCGGCTCCTCGCCCACGACGCGGCCGATGACTTTGCCCTCGTGTTCGAGGCGGCCAGCGTTGCGGCCACGCGATAGGACCTGCCGGACGGTGATGGCCTCCCACTCGATGCCCGTGGCCGTTCGCAGGCCGGCCACGTTCCAGTCGGCCGCGATCTTGGCCAGCTCCACCTTCGCGGCCACGCGCTTCGAGGCATCGAGGATGGCCGCGCGCTCAGCAGCCACGGTGGCCGCGGCCACGCGTGGCCGGTGGCCATCGTCGTCCGGCGTGGCCGTGCGGTCAACGCCGGGGAACCCGAACGCACGCGGCCCACCGGTCAGCCGGCCACGCTCGCGTAGGCGCGTGTTCCGGTTCTTGGTCCGCCGGGAGGTGTCGTCGCTGGACTTGCATGCGGCGTTGACCTGGCCGCGCAGATAGTGGCGGTCGTCGGAGTCGTTGAGGTCCTTCGCACCGTGGACGGAAGCGAACAGTGAGCCGTGGAATTCGGCGAGGTCGATCAGCTTCTCCAGGTCGCGCGGCTGACGCATCAGCCGGTCCTGGTGGTACACCCCGGCGCCGGCCGCCGCGCGTGATCCGAGCCGGTCGAGCAGGTGCTCCCACGCGGGACGCCGGACGTTCTTGTTCCACGCGGACAGCGAGTTGTCCACGTGCACCATGCCGATCCGCCAGCGGCGGGGAACAAGAACCTCATACCGGCCGGCGTCGATCTGGTCCTCGATCTTCTCCAGCTTGCCGTAGCGGTTCTTCGACAGGCGGGCGTACAGGTCGATGATCGGAGCGTCGGCCGGCATGGCGGCGTTGTGCTCCTCCGCCCAGTCCGGGACGTAGGAGTAGGAGGTGGAGAGCTTGCGCCGGGCCGGTCTTGCGGTGCGGGAGTTCGTGCTGGTCATGGCCCTGAGTCTACACCATGTAAATGAGGATCCGCCCCGGCGGATTCCTATTTACCTGTGTCAGCGTCGTCGCAGGTCAGGGGCTTGCACCCTACAGAACGTCGCCGGACACCTCTGTCGTGGTGGTCACCTTGCCGATCCGCTTCGGCTGCCGCCTCTCGGGCGCCGGCTTGGTCTGAGTCAGCATCACCTCGACCTCGACCAGGTACTCGGTCTCACCGCCGTCGTCGGTGACGATTAGGTCTGTGCCGTCGTCGAGGCCGCCGTACTCGATGCCCCGGGGCAGCCCGTTGCACAGGTGCGAGTACAGCGCATCGTCGATCTTGTTGCGGATCTCGTCAGCTCCCATGATGGTCCCTCTCTCGGTAGTCGAGCAGTGCCTCGATGGCCTCTTCCCGGATCTGATCCCAGGACAGGTTCTTGATTCCCAGGTCGTTGTGTCCGAGCGCGCGGCCGAAGCGGACCTTGAGTGCGTGGATCTCGCGGGAGGGGCAGCACATGCAGGTCACGAGGTCTCCTTCTGCTGCTGCTCGGCGGCGGCCAGAGGCAGCGGGTAGTCGTCGCAGCTGCCAATGGCGGCCCGGAAGTGATTGCAGCAGAGGAAGTTGGTCAGGTTGTGCACGCTGGTCGGGGTCAGCGCCTCGGCGATCTTGTGCGTGGCGTGGTCCCCGCACATGGAGCACCACTCGCAGACCAACGACTCGTGGATCAGGTGCGTCGAGTAGGCGAGCGGGTTCTCCACCCATTCCCGGCAGTCGGGGCAGAGCCCTTGGCTGTCGATGGCGCGGCCCCTGGTGGGTACGTTGCAGCCCGCGCACGGCCGGCCAGTGAACACGGTCATCGGGAGTTCTCCCATGGATCTTGGCCACGGCCATCGGGGTTTGTGGCCACGCAGTTGCGTGGCCAGGCTGCAACGGTGTGCGGTGTGGCCGCGCGGGGTTGGCCATCCTTGCACTGTGGCCACGGCCATGGCCACTTGGCCACGGGTGGCCGTTGATGTTGGCCACGTGGCCGGACAAAAAAGAGGCGGGGACGACACCCCCAGTAAGGATGTCGTCCCCGCCTGGCCCCGCGTGTGCGGGGACAACTTCGGTCTAACAGCAACATGTGGATCACCCCCGCGAAGGCGGGGACCACTCCTGCGGATCCTGTCGTTCGGGACCACCCCCGCGTGAGCGGGGAGCGGTCAGCTTAGCGGGCTTTGCGGTCCAGTGGCGATCCAGCGTGTCATCCCAGCCCTTGCCCTCGCGGTAGCTCGCGGCCCGGCACCCGATGCTGTTGTCAGGGTCGCAGTGCCTCCACTTGCCGGCGAGGTCCCAGATGCCCTGGCCGCAGTGGCGGCACTTGGCGGTGGGCTCAGACACCATCGTCATGCGGTCGCGCAGGGTGCGCAGCAGGGCGAGCACGTCCTGCCCGGTCATGTCGGGCGAGACTTCGAGGGAGCCCTCTACGTATCCCACGATCTCGATCAAATGCTCACGGGCGTCGGTGAAGCTCATTTGGGTTCCTTGGTGTTGGGAGTTGAGTTGCAAGTGGCTCACCGGCTCCAGTCGTAGACCTTCTCGGAGACGATCAGTTGCGCTCCGTCGGGGCCTTTGATGTGGGTTGGGATGTAGATCGGTCGGTGGTCGTTGCGGGAGGGGTACCACTGGTTGCGCCAGTGCCCTCGCACGACCCACCGCTTGGTGTAGGTGCGGCCGGCGGCCTCAGCCTCGGCGTGCGGGTGCTTGGGCTGGCGGAGCTTGACCACCCGGACTTCTGGGACCGGCAGGTTGGCGCGCTGCAATGCGCGTCGGGTCTGCCGGGGCAGAGGCTCCGGGAGGCTGGACACGATGGGCTGACCCATCAGCAGCCAGGTGGCGATGAGCGTGCCCAACGCCTCGTTGCGGATGGGCTTGTCCGGGCCTTCCTCGTCGAACATGTCGCCGAACGGCAGCACCGTTTCGTCGTGGTAGGCCAGGGCTCCGAACGCGCGGAGAGCGGCGGCCCCTTCCTTCTCTCCGGCCCTCTCCCGGTAGGCCGCCAGCTCGGACATGTCGGCCCAGGTGACCACGAGGACGCCCGGTGAGCCGTTCTGGCTGACCGCCGGCCCCCACATCGCCGCGATGACCGAGGCGGGAGCCACCTCCACTTGCTTCTCCCGCGCTTCGATGACGCGGCGCCGGTCGTACTCCGGCATCTCGTCCGGGTCGCCGCCGCCGTCGAAGCGGCCGATGACCGAGTCGAACACGATCAGCCCACGCTCGGCCGGCAGGTCCTCCCGGTGCAGCCGGTAGCCGGGCATGGTCCGGCGGGCGGCGTCGGCGACGGCGGTCATCTCGGCCGACACATGGAACAGGGTCACCATGTCGGCGAGGTTCCGCAGCCGCTGCTGGTAGCCCTCAATCGCGGTGCCGAAAGTAGAAGCCTCGCACTCGGGCCGGGGCAGCTCCATCTGCCCACCGGCCAGGAGATGGTTGCTGATCGTCATCCCGATCAGGTCCGTCGAGCACAGCGCCACGAGATCGTTGCGGATCCCCGGGAGCTGCGCGGCGGTGGGCATCAGCTGACCTTCTCGCGGGCTGGCCACTCGTGCTTGGTCTCGCGGCACCCGGCCCAAGCGACCCGCTCGGCGACTCGCTGAGCGAGGCGGATCCAGCGGGGCCGCCTGGTGGCGCGGCTCCCTGCCCGCCACTGCACCCCGCAGTCGTTCGGGCAGGACATGCGGGTACGCGGCCCGTAGCCCCGGTCCGCCCATGCTCGGAGCGCGATGCCGTGGCACTCCGGGCAGCGGTGCGGCTTGTCCTCGTTGCGCTGCACCCACCTAAGGTTCACTGGTCCCTCTCGATCATGGTTCGTGGGCCGGTGGCCAGGTTGACCACGCCCAGGAGCCGGTGCGGCTCGGCGGCGGCGACCTCCTGGAGGCGCACGGTGCAGTAGTGCAGCTCCTCCATGTGCTCCTCGGAGTAGCTGGCCGCCAGGGCCACCCGGAACACGGCCGGCTCCGAGCAGTGGTCGCACACGGGGGCCGGCAGTGGCCCCCGGGCCGCCAGCGACTCCCGGACCATGTCGGGCGTAAGGCGGCCACGGGCAGCGTCGCTCAGGGGGCGCTCGGAGAAGTACGCCAGCCACTTCGCAGCGTCCACCTTGGGCGTGCCGCCGGGGTACACCACGGTCATGCCGCGAAGGGAGTGGGGCACGCCGCGCAGCCAGAGGACCACCTGTTCCGGGTGGTCAAACCGCATCGGGTGAGGCGTGGTTCTATCGAGCACCGTCCACTGGTCGCTCACGACTGCGCACCGAGTGCTTTGTCGAGGAGTTCGCGGGCGGCGGCGGCGCGGGTCATGTCGTGGGCTTCGGCGTAGGCGTCGAGCTTCGGGAGTGTGTCGCCGAGGCGGACGAGGACGGGTCCGCCGATTTCGGGCCGGCCGCCGAGGTTGGGGCCGGTTTCCGATTCGGGTTCCACGAAGTACTTCGTGGCGTCTTTGTCGTAGTCGTTGAACAGCAGCCAGGCGAAGGCGGCGGTGGGAGTCGTGTATTCGTAGGTGGGCTGTTCGCCTTGCCAGCGTGACCAGCCGTGGAGTACCCAGCGGCCTTCCTTGGTGTGGTAGAGGCCCTGGCTTCGGGTCGAGTCGTGGGTGTTCTTGTCGGCGTTGTTGTTGCCGTCCCAGTAGGTGGCGCCCTTCCAGAATTGGGCGGTGCCCTCGTCGAAGTAGCCGGCTACGAGGTCGTCGGGGGGTGCGGTGACGTAGATGCGCGACATGGGAGTTCCTCTCAGGCGGTTAACGATATCGCTTACCATACCATCTTTGGCAGGGTAAGCGATATCGTTAACCTTCATGCCGGTGGGACCAGGCCCGGCAACCAGCCATGCCCCCGGCAGTCCTCGCACGGCCCCCGGTTCTCGTAGTCCTGGTCCGGCCGCCCGTCGGACCCAATAGCCATCCGAGGCTCCACCGAGCGCCGCCGGCCATTGCACCCGTGGCACACCGTGGCATGCACCGTGCTCACCGGCCCGGCGGCCCTAGGCCAGATCATCCCCAGGGCTCCCAGTCTCGGTCGCGGTCGCGCTGCTCGCGGATGCGTCGCGCCTGCTCGCGCGTGCGGCCGGGCCGCTCGTCCTGGATCTTCCGCTCCTCGCGTTCGTCAGCCATCTCGTACTCGGCCTCATTGAACACGTCCATCTCTCTCCTCAACGGCCTTCTCGCGGGGGTGGCCAGGTTCGGGGTCGCCGGGCTTGCGCCCCTCGGTCTTGGCGGGGGCTGGCAGCACGGTCCGTTCCCGGAGTAGTGCCAGGGCGATGAACCCCACGGCGGGCGCGGCGCTCATGAGCGCGTAGACCACGTGCAGGAAGTCGCCCGCATACAAATTCGCCGCCGCGACGGTGAACAGCGGGACCGTCAGGACGACGGTGCCGACCGTCGAGAGGTGCTCGCAGTGGACTTCCTGGTCCAGGGAACGAGTGCGGCCGGGTATTCCGAGATCAGTCATCGCGCGTCATTCGGCACCGTTTCGTCGGGGTCCGGCGTAGGCGGTCCAGGCGTGGCCTGGTTCGTACTCCACGTCCACGGTGATGGGGCCGGTGTCGAAGTAGTCCCAGTCGAATTCGATCACCAGTGGTTCAGGCTTGGGCGCTTGTCCCCGGTCGTAGCGGCGGCCACCGCCGAGTCGGTGCCAGCCCACGATCTCGCCGGTGCGCCGGTCGAGGTAGGTCACGGTGTAGATGGTGAGGCCGGTGGTCATGGTGCCGCCTCCGGGTCGTTGGTGGCCAGCCAGCACAGCAGCCACAGCAGCAGTAGCGCGTAGACGGTCACCATTCCCGCCAGGTTCGCCCATACCCCTTGGAACACGGTGGGTGGGGAGGTGGGGCTGCGGTGCGCGTTGTCGCGGTGCCGGCCTTTCACGAGACCATGAGGCGCAGCAGCCTCGCCACGCGGGTCGGCGCGAGTGGCGGCGCCGCGAGGTAGGCGCAGCGCGGACAGCGCCGCCCGCATGGGGCGGTGAGCGAACGGGGCAGCACGAGCTTGCCGCACAGCGCGATATAGACACCCAGGGCGTGACCGACGGCCCAGCGGCGCTCGTCGATGCCGTGCTCTTGCCGATCGGCAACATCCGTCATCCATGTCGGCTCGTCGGCGGTCATGGCTCGACTACCGGGTGCTCGTTCCCGATTCGGCAGATCCCGACGGTCTCCCACTTCTCGGGCGGTGTGATCTCCCAGTGGGACGCGAGGGCGCCTCGGGTGTGCCAGCCGTCCTTGACCCGCACCATTCTCAGCAAAGCTGGATCCTGGGTGTGTAGGACGACTACAGTCACCCGCGCGGACGGCTCTGGGTCGCTCGATGGGATCCAATAGGAGGCCCGGTCAGCGGGTCGGGTCAGGGGTAATCGGCAGGGGCAATGCCCGTTCGTCGCAGACATGTTGTGCGGTTCCTCCCCGAGCGCGTGGCGCTGTGTCGCACACGCAGGCGGACCACTATGGACCTCCCCTGTCAAAAATGGCAAGCCTCAATATAGGATGCTCCCCATGGCCCACGACGAGGAAGAGACCATCGACCAGGTACTGGACGCCCTGGTGCCCGGCCACACCGGACGGCTGGAGGACCTCGTAGCCGGGCACCAGGCGTGCAAGCGGATCCGGGTGGTCAACTCCCGGCGCGGCGGCATCATCGTCGCAGCTCTGCGCGCGGAGCCGCACAACCTGTCGTGGACCGAGTGCGCCGAGTTGCTCGGCGAGGCGGTATCCACGTTGCGTAATTGGGCTAAGCCGGTGGTGAAGTCCCCGGAGGGTTGCTAACCCCCAACGCGCCCTGATAGGCGAAATACGTTGATACCCTCGTTTTCACCCAATAGGGGGAATTGCTGAGGGCGCCGCTGAGAGTTTCACTTTAGCCCCACCCGTGACATGTGTGACCTGTATAGTCCGCGCGCACGCAACTCTCAGGTTCGCATTGACATCGGGAGCAATGGGATACTCAATTGGGGCAGAACGTCGCGGCGTTGATTGAGCGCCTGAACCCGAACACTTCCGTGCGGCAGCTCGAACGTGAGGCCGGGCTGAAACCGGGGCAGATCGCCCGGTTCAGGAAGGCGTCTGAGCAGCTAGAGCGCGTTCCTCCCGCTTCGACGATCCTGGCGCTTGCCCGCGCGTGCCGCTGTGACCCGAACACGATGTTCCGGGCGTTCTGTCTCGACACCGGGATGCCCGTGGATCCGCCGCCGCTCACTGACGACGAGGCGGAACTCCTGACCCTCTTTCGCCGGCTGTCACGCACCGCGCAGAGGATGTTCCTAGGCGCGGTGCGTGGTCTCGTCCATGCGTCCGAGGCCGAGAAGGACACACCAGCCTAAGCGGCTTGGATCTTGCCCTGTCAAAAATCGCCGGCCCTGTCTAGCGATCTGTTGTGACCTGGTGCACACTGTGGCGTCTGAGGCGCACATGTGCCTCAGCGTTGCCGCCCTACCCTTGCGTGTGCGACGCAATCAATCGTTTTCCTCAGGGAGAGGGCTCGACTCGCCGATGTGCAGCGCCTTGTCGGACGACCAGAATGAGAGCCGCCCTAGATCATCTAAGGTGAGGTTTGCCTTAGGCGATCCGGATTCGCCAGAACGATTGCGGCTCACCGAGGAACACGGCGAAGCCGTGGTGTACCTGCGTCCAGGCTGGAATCTCGACGATCACACGACCGTGGCCGTCCTGAATCAGCTCTTCGGTGTAGACGACTAGCGGCGAATGCCACCTGTGCAAGCCGCCACGCCGCACGTATCACCCACTTAAGTGATCGTGTGTGGAATGTGTGCACATATGTGTGGTTGGGTTGCGCACATAACCCGTACTAAAGCTAAGGTCCCCCGAAGGTGACCGCCACCACACCACGTCGCAACCGGAGGTTAAGCCGCAGCGATGGCTACATGTTTCCAAACCATACCCGAAGGTACCCCACCTCGTGCCCCGGACGAATCGGCAGCACTGAGGGTTTCACAGGAAACCCACAGCCTTCCGGTCACTCCCGAGATCCGCCCTACTCAGGGCCTCAAGGCGAAGCTGAAATGAACCACAGCCACGACTGCGAGTGCGGCCCCCACGACGGGCCAATGACTCCCCAGCAACATCAACGCATCCACTTCGGCAGAACCCTGTGCGAAACCTGGCTGAAGGACGCGGCTTCCGGAGACGCCAACTTACAGGCCCTTTCCGTAGTCGCGGTCCGGACGTTCATCGGGGGCGCACCCACCTTCCATGACCGCATCGTCCGATTGACCGGGCTGGTCGACTATCTGGCCCGGCGCTGCGCGGCGCAGCTCCCCACGAAGTTCGACGAGTTCGGGAAATGGGTCATCCAGAACGGACCATTCGCCGGACCGACCATCGACGACACAACTCCCGAAGCGCGAGTGGCTATTCGCCTCATGATCGCCTACGTGAACCGCGACGAGGTCTTCGCCCGCGACCTGATACTCGGCTTCGTCAACGGCCTACCCGACGACGTTCTACCCGAGCAGCTTGCCGACGTATTCTTCTGCCTCACCGAGTTGTACCTGTGGATGCGCCGCAACCGGGCCGAGGCGTCCTGGCGGCAGCGGACCGCCAATCACGACCTCTGAAACATTGTTCCAACCACCAAACGGAAGAAGCGAATGACTCCCACCGCTGGGCGAGTTCGACCAGAAGCTCATCGAGCTCCTGATCCTCTGGGGTGACGTCCCGACCTTTGCGGGCCTACTGTCGTGGCTGCATCGTGCTCGCCGAGCTGGACCGCTGTGACGATCACCGCCACCCGCGTTACCGAGGGAAGGTGCGCCCAGACCCCGCGCCCTTGCCCTCGCACTTACACCGCCAGACCAGTGGGGAGTGTGTCAAATGAACAGCACAGTGGAGCCGCTCGGGGACGACGAGCTGATGCTGACTGTCGCCGAAGTTGCCCGCCAGTTACGTGTGTCGAAGATGACCGTGTATCGGTGGGTTCATTCGGGCGAGATCGGGGCATCCCGGTTCGGCAACATCTATCGCATTCCACACTCCGCGGTTCACAAATACCGTGAATCGCATCGGATACCCAACCAGAGAGAAGGAAAGTAGCAATGGCAGCACCCAAGAAGTTGGCGCTCGTCGAAGGCGAGCACCTGCTATCCGAGGGCGGCGAGAAGCTCCTCAAGCAGGCTCAGCGCGAAGCGGAGACGTTGTGGGCTAGCGAGTCGGACGTCGATGCATATGTCGACGGCGTGCCCGAGGAATGGCTCGTCTGCCGCGAGGGCAACCGGCACAAGTTCCCGACCCTCGCGGAGACGCGAGGTAAGCCCATCGACTTCATCGACAACCGCGACGGTCTGCTCGTGGCCGCCCCGAAACCGTGTGAGCGGTGCGGGATGGCCTACCGCGAAGACCTGTACGAAATCGTCGGTCGCGGCAAGAACGCCCGGCTGCACCGGGTCGCCGGGTCCACGAAGTACTACGCCAAGCTCGGCCCGGAGGGTCAGCGGTACCAGGCCCGGCCCGGACACGGCCGGATCACATCGGCGATGGTCCGCGACTCGCTCGCAACCAAGGCGATGGGCGGTATGAGCCCCGCCGAGATCAAGAAGCAGGCCGCGCTGCGTGCCGCCGAGATCAAGGCGGAGAAGGAGATCGCGGAGGCGGCGCGGAAGGCCGAGCGGGAGGCCGAGCGGCAGGCCAAGGTGGCTCCCGTCGTGCACTCGGCGGCGTCGTGAGGGGCCAGGTCACCTACGAGGAGTTGAAGGTGCCGGCCCGCGAGGTCAGGTTCGGCGACCGGCTCGTCAACCCGGACGGGAAGAAGAAGCCGCCGGTGTTCGTGAACCGCGCCATGTCGGGCCTCCGGAGAGAGCTGTGGCTCGACCCGCTCGGCGTCACGCGGGTCAAGTTGGGAGCGAACACGCCGGTCAAGGTGATGCGGCGCGTCACCCACCTCGTCGAGCCGGCGTGAATCCATGGTTGGGAACCTGACGGCCATCCGGTGGCAGCGCGATCAGCCACGGCGGGGGCCGATCCTGCCGGCGCTTGCCGGGGACCACCCAGCGAGCATCGTGTTCTGCGTGTTGTGCCCGGAGCAGCTCGGCACGGTCGAGCGGGTGCAGTACCTGATCATCGGCCCGATCGACGAGCGCGAGTGGGACGAGCACACCGCCGGCCGTTGGTACGCGGCGCCCGCGATGCTCGTGCATGAGAAGTGCATCACCAAGCTGGACGAGGAAGACCTGGAGGACACGGTGCCCATGCTGGTCGCAGTCGTGTTGAGCGCGCCATGAGCAGCGGGTTGCCGGAGTTCGAGCAGGCGGTGCCGACGCCGGAGCAGGAGGCTGCCGCGAACTCGGCGGCGGATGCGATGACCTGTGCCGCTGCGCGGGTTGGCGCTTCTGAGTACGTGGTGGTCAGCTCGGCCTTGTTGGTGGATCTGTTCAACTCTCACGCGCGTGAGGCTGTGGAGATCGGGCCGGATCGGTTCGTGGAGCGGTTGGCGCGGTCGCTGCTGAAGGGGGAGTGACCGCTAGGCCATCCGGTTAGAACCCATACATTTCGCAGGTCAAGCCGTTGAAGTTGTATGACTTCAACGGCTACCTTCTGTTGTGCGCCTCAGCCGCACACCAGTGTTGGTGTGCCGCACACCCGACAGCGGGAGGGGTGGTCATGATTCGCAAGTGTCAACGAAAGGACTGCAAAAACCTGCTGCCGCCCTCGGCGGTCAAGCAGAAGAAGTACTGCTCACCAGCGTGCCAGGTCCGCGACTGGCGCAACCGCAAGAAGATCAAGGGACAGGAAGGGGAGGAATAGCAGCATGAACGCCAACCCCGGCGGTGGCCGGGACGGCAAGATCCCATTCGAAACCGAGGAAACGATCTATCCCGCCACCGTCGGGTGGCACTGGTTCAACGAGGACGGCGCCGAATACTCGATCACCTGGGAACGGTGGACATCGAGGATGACCTTCGGAATTCGGATCGCCGGCCGCGACGACTGGTCCAAGACGGACATGGCCCCGAGATGGGCCAACCACTCCAAGACGCTCGAAGGCGCCCGCGCCGTAGTCAAGCACTACCTCGAAAAGAAAGAGGCGTGAACCCGAGACGCCACAAGGACGACTCAGGTTCACGCCCGTAACACCGGGCCACAACCCGGCGATCCACCGGCCACTCCCAAGCGAACCAATGAACAACGAAGGACGCTACAGCATCATGACAACTCCCACACTCCCTGTGACCTCCGCAATCGGCGCACTCGTCGCTGCCACCGTCACGCTCGCCGCCCTATGCGGAATGTCCCCGACCGCCGCTCCTATAGCCGCAACCGTGACGCTGGTCGCGCAGACCACGCCGCCGGCTGGTTCGATCCCGGGCGATGGCACGTTCCTGGTTGGCTCTGACGTGCAGCCTGGCGTGTACCGGTCGACGGGTGCGACGCCCGGGTTCTTCGAGCTGTGCTCGGTGAGTCGGCTGCGCAACCTGGAGGGCTCGAACGATCTCATCCAGTGGCAGACCGCGAACGCGAACGAGCCGGTGATCCTCACCGTCAAGGCCAGCGACGCGGCGATCAAGGCCGCCGGTTGCGAACCATTCGCCAAGATCAAGTAGGGGCGGACCGTGACCAGCACAACGGCGGGCGCTGCGCCCGCCCCGGCGGCCCGGGTCGTTAGCGGCGGTATCGGCGCCATCCTGACCACCGTCGGCGGCGTAATGATCCTGGCCGCGCTGCTCATTCCGTGGGCCACCGTGCAGGAGTACGGCTCCGCGAATTGGGTTCGCATCGGGTGGGAAATGGAAGACGCGATGCAGGTGGCGCTATGCGGCGGGGCCATCCTCGCCGTGGGAATCGCCCGGCACAACGCGCGCATTCACTGGCTGTGGCAAGTGCTGCCGGTCTTTCCCGGTGCAATCGCCGGGTGGGAAGCGTTGTGGTACATCCACAACATCACGAACCTGATCAGCAGCTACCACTATTCCTATTCGACGGTGGGCGGCTACCTGGGTGCAGGTCCAGGTTTAACCCTGCTCGGCGGGCTGGTGACCGTGACCGGCGCGCTCGGGTGCTTCATCTCCCCGATGCCCGGAAAGGCTCCGGGGGCGCGGTGACCGCGCGTTCATCTCGGCCGCGTTCGCTGGACCATCGACCACGCAACGAAGGAGACAGAATGCCTGAGGAACGAGAGTGGGGCTACTGCCCGGCATGCGGCGCCACAGTGTCGGCCAGGCCGGGGCAACCCACACCGGCGCACCAGCCGCGAGGGGAACGGGGCACCTGCCCCGGCACCGGCCAGCCCGCTAACTAGGGTCCAGCACATGCGCGTGAAACGGTTCGAGGGGTACATGAAGCAGCTCCTGCTGGCTGACGATCACGAGGAGATCGTCAGTGTCGAAACGTTCGAGGAGGCGGGGTTCACCGATAAGCCAGTCGGCCTGAAGGTCGAGTTCGCCAGCGGCGCGGCCGTGTTCCTGCAATTCGTCCGCACCTCACCGCCCGGCGGCGACGACCACTCCCTACCCGAGTACGTGATCACCAAAGAGCTGCAATGACCACAGTCGACGAGCGCGCCCGCGAGCGCGCGCCCACCCTGCCCGAGGCGTACATCGACAGCCTGGTCGACACCGGCCACTGGCGACAGGTGGGCGTCACGCATTGGCACCTGTGGAGCACCGAGCAGCCGCTACTGGTGAGCGGGCGGCCCAACGCCGCCCGCTTCACCCACGAGCTCCTCGCCGGGCACATCGCCCGGGGCGAGCCGTGTCACGACCCACGCGAGGCGCTGCGCTGGGTATACCGCCGGCACCTGGAGGCCCTGATGTCCGGGTCCGACCCTGCCGGCTACGCCCAGCAAGCGGGCTGGCACAACGAGGACGCCTTCCGGTTCTCGATCGGAGTGAGCTGGGAGTTCATGACCGACAAGCCACACAGCCTCACACCGATCGGCCGAGGAGTGGAGGTACGGGCTGGCCGCAGCCTGGACGCCTACGCCGAGCCAATGACTAGCGCTCGCTGCCAGCGGCACTAGCCGGGCAAAAAAAGAGGCGCCCGCACTTCCCGATGGGGGGAAGTGCGGGCGCTTCTTTGTCCGGCCACAAGCGGGGGCGCACGGACCGGACCGACCTTGTTAGCCGACTGAGGTGCAGACCCGGTTGGTGTGCCGGTGCTTCTTCGCCGGCTCGATGGTGAGTGCCACACCCCAGCCTTTACCTGCGGTGGTGCCGGTAGGCGGTTTGGCGGCATCGGCGGCGATCAATCCTGCCGCACCAACAGCTGACTTAGCTGGGATCACCTGGTTGTAGCCGGACATCGGCACGATCGCCCAGTCGTTTGCCCACGCCGGCTCGTCTTCTGCGATATTGCTCCCGGTGCCAGAGATGCTGACCAAAGAATTCTGGCCTCCCTCAGCCCAGGTCAACGCGTCTGAGCCACCAGTAACTACGGGAACCGTGGTGGTTGTCGTGTTCGTCTCGTGATAGACGCAGGCCAAAGCGAGCGATCCTGGCTTCGGGGTGCCGGGCGTAGCAGCAGTTGGACCGAGCGTGGTGGTGCTGGTCGACGCGGCGTAGTTGATGCCAGTCTCGTTGTTGTTGCTGTTTGCGATGGTGACGTCCAGGCCGGCCGGCAGCTGGTCGAGCAGCTCCGCGATCACCGTGGTCAGTTTCGCACCGGAACACTTACCCACCTGGGCAATGCAAGTATCAGTGAGCGTGCTGCCGGACGCGATGTCGACCTGCGGCGCCCCGTCACCGGAGGCCCAGGGCTTTGCCCAGAGCATCCAGCGCACGTTGTGAGCAGCCAGGTGCGGAGCACCAGGGTAGGCGCCTGCTACCGGTGCGGTGTTTTGTGCTGGCGACTTGATAGCGATGACCTTGTCCCAACCGGTCGTGGCGATGTCAGGAGAAGATGGAGAGGTTTGGGGAGCCGGCACAGTGGACGTACCGAGTGTGACGCTGTTGGCCCCTCGGCTCTCCCGAATGATGCAGAACATCACGTCGCCAGCGGTCAGCCCTGACGGCAGGCCAGGATTCAGTGTCATAGCAGAAGGGTTGACGGACCGGTGTGCGGTCGCCTTGGTTCCCCACGTTACACCGGAGGTGGTGTCTTCGACCCGGGAACCAATAACCGGAACGAATGGGGCGGACTCGCCGTTGTGGGTCACCTTGATAAACCGCCAGGCGCATTCGCCGTATTCGTTGCGGTCAGTCTCTAGGCCGTTGCCGCCGTCCGAGCCGGTCCATTTAGTCTGCAAATACATGCCGGTTTTGTAGTACGAGTTGGTGCCGTTGATTCCGTCCCAGGTGGGAATGCCGTCATCCCACGAATTGATCGTGACCCCGTTGACCGTGGCAGACCAGCCGGGTGCCGCGCCGGGCGCGATGGCGCCACACCGGATCTTGGCCTGCAACCACTTCGGGTTGGTAGCCAGTTCCGCCGGAGTGCCGAAGTCCGCGATGAACCTCGGGAGGCCGGAGCTGCTGCTAGAGCCGCCGACCGCGACCTTGAGCGCCACCTCAAGTTTGCCGGAGGTGGCGTAGTCGCTGCGCCCCTGCACCACGATTTCGAGGAGGTCCTGCACGGCGTCATGGAGTTGGTTCAGCACGAACGCGGGCTTGAACGGCGGCAGGTGCATCGGCAGCACCAGCACCTCGTTGGCGTGGTCGCCCGTCGTCGGGTTGAATGCGCGGTTCGTGGTGCCGTCAGTGGCCAGCTCGCGCCACTCCGAACGCGGGTAGCCGTTGGTTGCGATGGGGTCGACATCGACGTCAGAGCGCAGCACAACAGAGCGGCCGTCCGCCGAGGCATAGATGATGTTGGAGACACCAGTGCTGGACGCCAGCTGCGCCTGTGTCAGCGTGGTAATGCCCGCGCCGGTGGCCGTGGAGTAGTCGAGCTTGTAATGCGGGCCGGCGGCGTTACCAAAGCCGAGGATGTCCGCGACGAATCCCACTGCTCAGCCTCCGATCACTGCAACAGCTCGTAGCCGCCGTAAAGCCAGCCGGACGCCCCGATGTACTGGGCGAAGATCACGACGGTCTTGCCGCTGGCCACCGAGATCGCCGAGCCGGAGCCGTTGTCGGTGGACGCGGCGAACCCGGTCGGAGTGACGACGCGGGTACCACCCGAGGCGGTGAGGATGTAGCGGTAGGGCGCGCCCACGGACCCGTTGCTCGGCGGGTTGACCGCCGCTGCCTGTGTCAGGGCGGCACACACACCGACCTGGATCAGACCCGACAGTGCGTTACCGGTCAGCGAGGAACTGTCGGCGATGGTCTCCACCCGCTGCGACCACACCAGCCCGTTGCCGTCCGCGCCGGTGGCACCGGTCGAGCCGGTCGGGCCGATCAGGCTCGTCGCGCCACCCCAGGCGCCTGCGGCCTTCGGCCCGTAGATCGCGTCGGCGGTGGTGTCGATGTAGAAGTCACCGTCCACCCCAGTACCGCCCGCCGGGGCGCCGGCACCGTTGAGGACCGTCTTACCGTTCGTGCCAGCCGAGCCGGTGGAGCCGGTTGAGCCGGCCGGCCCGGCGATGTTGGTGCCCGACCCCCAGGTGCCCGAGGTCTTCGGCCCGAAAATCTTGATCGCGCCCGGGGTGGTGTCGATGTAGAAGTCACCATCAGCACCTAGCCCGCCGCTCGGCGTGCCAGAGCCGTTGAGCACGGTCCGGCCGTCCGCCCCCGGTGGCCCGTCCGCGCCGTCAGCGCCCGGGGTCCCGGACAGGGAGACCCCGGTGTCTGTCCAGGCCATCAGGCGTCCAGCCGGTGCAGCTGGCCACTCACGGTGTCGATGTAGTAGTCACCGACCAACTGCCCCGAGATGGTGCCTGGCGCGCCGGTACCGTCAGTGATCCGGGTGCCCCGGACACCAGTGGAGCCGGTCGAGCCGGTGGAGCCAGTCGAGCCTGTCGGGCCGATGTAGCTGGTCGGGCTACCCCAAGCACCGGCGGCCTTGGGTCCGTAGACGTTGTGGTTGGTGGTGTCGAGGTAGAAATCGCCATCGACGCCCAGGCCACCCGAGGGCACCCCGGCACCGTTGCGCACGGTCTTACCGTCGGCGCCGGCCGTGCCGGTGCTACCGGTACTACCGGTGGAGCCGGTCGGGCCGACCAGCGAGGTGGGGCTACCCCACGCACCGGCGGCCTTCGGGCCGTAGATCGTGTTCGCCGAGGTGTTGATGTAGAAGTCGCCGTTAGCGCCGAGACCACCGCTTGGGGTGCCGGCGCCGGAGAGCACCGTCTTGCCGTCCGCGCCCGCCGCGCCGGGGTCACCCGGGTCGCCCTTATCGCCCTTGAACGCGACGCCCGAACCTTCGTTGGGGAACGCGGTGCCGTCCCAGACGTAGAGCAGTCCCGACGAGTTGTCCAAGTAGCCGTTACCGGCGTCGCCCGGTCCAAGCCCGGCGGCGATCGCGGCGAGGTCGGCGTAGGTGGCCACCGAGCCGGCGATGGCGATGCCCTCACCCGCGACGCCTTGGATGCCCTGGATGCCCTGAATGCCCTGAATGCCCTGGTCGCCCTGCTCGCCCTGCTCGCCCTTGAGGACGAGTCCCGTGCTGGTCCACGCCATGGTTGATGTCTCCCTGCTATCGCAGCTGGTAGAGAAGGCCGGTGTCGACGTCCTGGTACATGTCGCCCAGCGCCGCGCCGGTGATCGTCGTGGGCGGGCCGGAGCCGAAGAACCAGTCCACGACGGGGTTCGGGTCCGCTCCGGCGCCCGGTGGCCCCTGCGGTCCCGGGTCTCCCGGGGCTCCGACGACGGGCACCACGTGGACGGTGCCGGTCACCGGCGGCCCCATCACCAGACGGCCGGGGAGGGTGGGGTACGGGCTAGACAACGCGAACCCTCCCCGTGTCCCAGAGAAGGTCCGCTTCGCCCAGCTCGTAGTGCAGCCGAACTTTGGTGGGCCGGGCCGCGATGACCGCCGCCACTTCGATCTCATCGACGTACCAGCGCGCGATGTGCAGGTCGTCCGGGTCGATCTCCGCGCGCCACGCGACTACCGGGTTCAGGTCGAACCGCAGCTCGATCCAGGCGTCCGGGTCGAACGGGTCGCCGTCGGACACGACCTCGCCCGTGAAATCAGCGTCGGCCGGCAGGTTCACTCGGAATCCGATTGGCTGCGGCCCTAGGACAGGTGTGGTCATCGCTCACTCCCCCCGATCAGTACGTAGTAAGCGGCGATTCACGCCTGCAATTTGCTGCGGATCGCAGCAACGGACGCGGCCAGATCCTTGGCTTCCTGGCCATCCCAGGGCGCGTGTGTGGCCACCGCGTCGAACCAGGCGACGATTCCGCGAAGGCTCGTCGGCTGGCCCTGATGCGGGACGTCGCCCGCACGGTTGATTTCGGTGTCGAGTACCGCGTCCGCGATTCGGCGCACATCGGCATCGCTCAATGCCACGTCGTCCTCCTTCGGGGTGGCCGCCACAATCAGCTTCTCCAGCGGCCAGATAGCGACGTCCAGATCGCAGGACCCGCTGATTCCGGGGACCTTCCCGGTCTGCGAGTGCTGGTGAATAGCGACGCGCGGGGTCAAATAGCGGGGCTGGCCGGGTGGCCGGCCGTAGTGCGCGATCCACAGATAGATGTCCGGGTCCATCCACCCTTCACCGATGTGGTCGGTGAAAAACGCCGCACCGGAATACACCACCACCTGGCGTATTCCGGTGCGCGCGCGGAGCCGTTCGATGAATGTGTCCGCCCAGCCGGCGAGATTCCCGCTGCCTTCCTCCAGGTCCAGACACGGAGGGAGGTGGCCGGCTTTCGCGCCGAGCCGGTTGACCTGGGCGGCCAGCGCGTCGGCGTTACTCGTCGCCGACTGGCCCACCTTGGCGTAGTGATAGAGCCCCACGCTCAGCCCGGCCGCGCGAGCTCCGGCGTACTGACTGTTGAGCGTGGGATAGGAGGTTGAGTTGCCTTCGGATGCCTTGACGTAGGCGAACCGGAAGCCGGCCGCGGCGACCTTCGACCAGTTCGGCGAACCCTGCCAGCTGGCTACGTCGATCCCCGCGACCGGCTCAGCCACGACTCAGACGCTCGGTACGTCGGGAGTCGGGTCGTCCGGCACGTCAGGGTCGGGCACCGGAGGGGTGGGGTTATTCGGGTCGGCCGCGATGGCGTCCAGCGCATCCGCCACGACGCCCAGCCTGGCGAGAATCGCGGGCGAGGCGTCGGACTGGTTGGCCAGCTGGTCGCGCAGCGCGCGAACCAGGACGCCCAGGTCGTTAGTCCTGGCGTCGATCCGGTCAAGCTTGTCGGTTGCTTCGGACACTTTGACTCCTAACTGATTGAGAATCTCCTCAAGCGCCCGAAAATGGCGCTCGATGCTTTTGAACCGGCGATCGAGATACCGTTCGCTGACCACGAGCCAGGGGAACGGGAATCGCCGTCGGTAAGACGAACGGTCGTCGTCGTCTGCGAAATGAGTCACGGAGCCCATTCCTTCGGTGGGTTGGTTACTGGCAGGTGCCGACAATCAGCGGATTCGCCGCTTGGGTTGCGTCGAGCCGGTCCAGCGCGGTGAGGTACTCGTGGAGCGCTTCCTGCTTGACCGCCGCTGTGGCCGCCGGGTCAGACGCGGTGATGAATAGCTTCTTGATTGCCTGGTTCTGGCCCCTGCTGGCCGCGCCGCGAGCCTCGATCGCTTCGCCGAACTCCGCGTTCTGCTCCGACTGGCAGTCCGCGATTCGGCGCTGCGCGGTCGTCGCCTGGTAGAACAGCGCCATCGACGTCACCGCCAGAATGAGGATGACGACGCCAAGGGTCCGCGAATCGGCGATCCAGTGAAGCTTGTGCGGCATGCCACCACCCGATTCGCCCGATTCGCCCCGGCCTCCGGGTTGGCCTCGTTCGCCTCCTGGCCCGCCCTGGCCACCGACACCGCCCTGGCCACCCGTTCCGCTGGGCGCACCTCCAGGACCGCCTACTCCACCCACACCACCCACCCCCCCGGGGCTGCCCTCTCGTCTCGTGAAGCGTCGGCCCATCCAGCCCACTCCATATCCCACGGTGAAGCCGATAAACGACGTCACCAGGAAAGCGATGATCTCGTGATAGCTCATGGCTTATCGTCCGAGTCTTTGTCTTTGTCCCCGCCTTTGCGGGATTGCAGACCCAACGCAACGCCGACAACGGCCATGAACACACCGTTTAGGGTGATGTCCGGCTCATAGCTGGGCACAACGAACTGTAGAAAGAAATTGGAGGCCCATACAATCGACACGAGCACGATGATGGCGTTCGCCATCGGGCGAGGAATCATTGCGCGGCGAGTCCCCCCCTAATTGGGTTCGTTTCAGAGGTACTTGGACGGCTCGCCGACCCGCGGCGGCATTCCGGTCCCCTCGGCCACGTCGCCCGAGGTATCCGGGATGGAGCCGAGCAGCCTCTGGGCCAGCTGCTCCGGGGTCTCCCGGTCCGGCATCAGGTTCATGTCCCGCTTCACCTGGCCGTCTACCGCGTCCAGGTCGCTGGCCTCAAACGGATGCCTCCCCGCACGCCGGGCTCGAACCAGGTTCCGGCGGCGGCGGGTGAATTCCCGCCTCACCGCGATGTGCTCCTTGGACATCGGGGCGGTGCGCTTGATGAATTCGAGGGGGTCTTCCTCGGCGGAGTTGTTGATCGCCCGCGCCTCGTTGAGGATGCCCTTCTGTTCACTCTGGCCGGTCAACCCGCGCACCTTGCCTTTACCCCGGGCTTTGCGGACCTTGGCTAGCTGCGCTTCCCGCGCTTGTGCCACGGTTGGCGCGTTGAGCAGAAAATCCGGATCGTTCAGCTGCTCTTCCGGGGACAGCCCGCCCGAGGTGTCGCCGAACACCAGCTCGAACACCTGGTCCCAGCCGCCGGGCTTGTTCACGTCGATGTCGTATTCGGCAGCCCGGTGCTCGAATGTGTCGGCCGGGACGATGTGGAGCACACACCCGAGGAGACCTTCGCCGGAGTCGTCGACAAACCCAGGCTCTTCCACGGTGGCCACGTAGACCGGGTTCTTCTGGTCCTTTCCGACCAGGGACAGCTCAACGTGATGAACGACAATATCCATCAGGCCGCATCCCCCGCGACACTCTGCACGACATCCGCGTCGATGCGGAAAAACCACGCCCGGATTCCGATTTTTCCGTTGGGTTGCAACGCCTGGTTCGCCTGGCTAGGTGAGGTCGCCACCTTGTTTCCGATCCCCACCCCGAAACTGCTCAAGGTCAGCTCGGAGTCTCGCACGGACCAATAAGTGATGTTGTCGAAAGACGGATCGAGGTTCAGCGTCCCGCACGACACGATCGGGACAAAGGGGGAGATCATGGTGACGCGCCAGCTGATCCGGATGCCTAGAAGGTACCCGGTCCCGTTGTTGGTGATCGAGGTACTGAACACCTGAATGGCGTCGTCGATATCGGGGGTCGAGTAGTTTTCCCAGAACCCCTTCATCTTGAGACCGCCGTCGGAGTAGAAGTACAGCGACGATTCCACCCCGGCGTTGGTCTTCACCCCGATCGTCGCCACCGACTCTTCCAACTGCAACCGGCCGCCGCGGTTGACCGTGTCATCGCCCCGGTCGGTCAGCCCGGCGAAGAACGAGTCCGGAGTCATGATCATGCGGGGCTGCACGTTGACCTCGTCGGAGTCGATCGCCCGCATTTCGATATTCACGTCTTCGGGATAAACGTCGGACACGTAGGAGAAGATCCGGCCGTAGGCGGTCTCATTCAATTGCGGGAAAAAGCGGATCTCGTTACCCGGGCCGGAGATCACCACGCGGCGCCCCGAGGTGCCGGTCTCGAAGCTGGCGTCGGCGATGACGATGCCGGCCTGCAAGTGGTCGGCCCGGATCGCCCCGGCGTCGATCTTCCCGGCGGTCACCGCGTTGGAGGCCAGGTGATCGGCCTGGATGGACAGCGCCAGGATGTTCGCGGCGGTGACTGAGTCGGCGGCCAGGTGCCCAGCCTGGATCGCGCCTACCGCGATGTTCTCCGCCTGGATCGCTTGGGCCGCGATAGCGATCGAGGTGACCGACGCGGCGGCCAGGTGCCCGGCGGCGATGGCATTGGCGATGATCTTGGAGCCGTCCACCGACCCATCGGCCAGCTTGGTGACGTCGATCGACTCGCCCTGGATCTGAATGGTGCCGACCGACGCGGCGGCGAGCTTAGCCTCGGTGACCGCGTCGTTGGCCAGCTTGAGTTCGGTGATCGCCCCGTCCAGGATGTCCTGGCCGACCACCATGGTCGGGATCGCGGTAACTGCTGTCGAAGCGTCCGACTCAGCGGTGTCGATGCCAACCGACGTCAACCACACCCGGTACGGCTTCGGGTCCAGCCCAGCGATGACGAACGCACTGTTGACCGTGCCGATGATGGTGCCGACTACCACGCCCTCGGTGATCGGATCACCTTCCGCGCCGGTGCCCGAGGACAGGTAGACGTTCAAGTGGCTGAAGCTGCGTGGCCACGGCGGGTCGGAGCTGCCCTTGGAAACCACCATCAGCGTGCCGAAGCCGGGACTGACTTCCGGGGTGTTCGGTACCTCCGGCGGGTCCAACGCGACCGGGCTGGCGCCACCGACATACGAGCCGTCGTCCTGCTTGCCGATCACGTTCCGAACGTTGCCGTCGGCGTCGTAGATCACCAGCGAGCCGTCTTCGATCGAGGAGAAACCCAGGCTGGCCTGGTTCCGCCCCATCTTGATCAGCTCGATCTCGCGCTGCTGGATAGCCAATTGGTTGGCCATCGACGCGAGCGCCCGCTGATCCGCTCCGGCGATCGGTTCGGTCACGACTCCACGTCACTTTCTCCGTCGCCCGAGGGGATCGCGGGGACTGGCTGCGGGTCGGGGACCGGCCGGCCGTAGGCGAACTGCTCGGCGCGCCGCGTGGTCAGCGTGACGATGTTCTTAGCCGGCTCCCACATGAAGCTGACGATCCGATGCCAGAACTCGATGTATCCGCCCCATGGGACAAAACCGGTGATCAAGAACTCGTCACCGACCATGTAGGAGCCCAGCGGCGCGTTCGGATGCCAGTCCATGATGATCGCCTGGCCGACGGTGATCGCGGCCCGGCGACGCAGCAGCTCATCCTGGCTGTACGCGGTGGCACCGGCGGTGGTGGTGATCGTGGAGTCGGACACGATAGCGACCCGGCGGACCCGCTTCGGGTCGGCCACCCCGGCGTAACCCCGTACCGCCTCCCGGCCCTCACCCACACCACGGGTCATCACCTGCGAGGCGTAACCCTGCGCGCCGGTGGACTCTTCGAGGGGGATCGCGGCGAGCATATTCTCGTCCTGGGCGCACCGTAGATCGAACCGCTTGCGCCCGACCCGGGGGTAGCTCAGCTCGATCCGCCGCTCGGTCTTCGGGATGATGGCGATATCGCCTTCGGTGGCCCAGCGGACCGTCTCGCGGTACTCCACCTTCGCGGTCCGGGCCAGGTTGTCAAACTCCTGCCCACAGTCGGTATCGCTATACCAACTCAGCACGTAGGGCACCGCTTCGATCATCTTCGGCTTGAACCGATAGATCGCCCCGTCGTTGTAGGTCACCATCAGGTCCGGCGGGTTGAAGCTGACGTCGTACTGATAGCCGGTGATCACCACGTCTTCGTCTTCGCCGAGCTCGCGGGTCGGCGCCTTCTCCTCGGTGCCCGGCTCCACCCAGACCAGGAAGCCCTCGTCGGTGAGCTCCTGCATCGCCGGGATGCCCAGCTTTAGCCCGGACATGGTGCCGTTGAGCGTCACACCGAGGCGTGCGTCCGGGGGGCTCTGCAAGTGGTTCCAGATCCGACGCATCACGTCGCAGGCGTCGCGGAGAATGAACCGGTCTTCGGAGAAGTAGGGCATGCCCTGCGCGTAGCCGCTGAACCCCATCGCGGTGACCGTGTAGTCCTCGCCGTCGATCTTGGTGGGCTGCCAGATCAGCGAAGCGAGCAGCTGCCCGCCCTGCTCCACGTGGATCCAGCTTCCCCACGCGGTGATGCCCAACTCGCGCAGCGTGGGCGACTCCGGGTGTAGCGACGCGGTGAGCATGGTCGGCCCGGACAGCGTCCAGGTAATGCTCACGTCGATCAGCGGCAGCTCCCAGGTCAAGTAACGGTGCGTGCGGATGTCTTGGACGATGAACCGCAGCGGTGGCGGCGGAATCGGTGGCGGTGGCGCGGTGAGCAGGTCGATGTCCGGCGGGGAGATGTCGTGGTCGCCCTGGATCAACGCGTACGGGATGATCGTCGGGTGGGTGGTGTGCACCGACTCGGCGGTGGTACTTGGGATCCGCTCGGCGGTGGACTGGCGGTAGTCCAGCTTCGGCACGGTGAGCCGCTCGCCTCCGTCGCGCTCAGAGGCGCCCGTGGTGATAGACCCGGTCTCGGGCACTCCCACCGGGGGCCGGCCCGGCGGGCGCACCGGGCCGGTCGTGGTCTTCATCACCTTGTAGCCCTGCAACGGGGCGACCGACGGTGCCGGCGTGGTGGTGGTGGACACCGACTTGACCTTCGACGGATCCCACACGATGCTCTGCACGCCCACGGTGGCGGTCGTCGTGCCGGACCGGAACGGGATGTCAAAAGCGTCGTGCACAGCGATGTGCGCGAAGTCGATCCAGCCCGGCCGGGTGGTCACGTTGCGGTCGTCCTCGCCCAGGTCGGAGGCGGTGCCGCCGTAATAGAGCGTGCCGGTGTAGCTGGTCGTGACGGTGTTCGCGGCCCGGTAGCCCAGCTCCAGCACGATCCGGTCGCCAGGCTGCACCGCGACCGTGGTCATCGTGCCGGTGACCTTCACCCCGCACGCGAAGGTGATTGGTGAAGGAGCGGGGAACTCCACGCCGCCGCCGTAGGCCAACGCGGTCAACGCGCCGCGCACCACATCGGTCGAGCCGACCGTGACGAACATGTGCAACTGCATGTTCATGTTGGCCGCGATGTTGGTCTCCAGCGCGCCGAACATCAGCGTGAAGGCGCCCTGGATGGTGCCCGGGTTGTTCACCGGCTCAGAGACGAACCGCCGCAGCAGCACCGACCAGGTGTTGGAGTTGGACGTCTCGGCCTTGGCCGCCGTGGTCCCGGCGCCATCCTTACGTCGGGCCAGGTAGGAGACCCCGTTGAGCGCCTTATCGCTGAAAGATCCCCGGATGGTCGGCGGAGTGAACGGCGCGGCCGAGTTGGTGAGGTAGAGACGGAGCGCCACGTTCTACCCCTTCTTAGCTCTAGCTGCTGCCTTCATCGCTTCCCACCGGGCCACCGCCGCGCACGCCTCAGCTCTGCTGCCCGGATTCACCGATTGCAGGCCCGGCCAGTTCAGGTCCCCCGTCAGGCACATCCGCTTCGCCGCGTTCACCGCTGTTGCGATCGCGTGGCTGATCGACATGCCCTTCTGGTTGTGCAGGTGTAGGGCTATCCGCTCGATGTATCGAGGGAGTCCGCCTTGCTCCTCGATCCAGTTGACCTTGGGGCTGCGCTCCAGCGCGCCCATCGCTACGAGGCACCTTGGACGATCTTGTTCGACAGCTGGTATTGCCCGGCGACACCGAAAACTTCCTGCGCTGGCAGCGGCCCACCGAGCAGGAACGTGCCGGACGTGGCGGCGGACCAGCGGCCGTAGAAGCGGATGGTCGAGCCGGCCGGGATGTCGTGCAGGGTGCCCGAGTTGGTGGCCTCACCGGCGGACGCGGCCGGGTAGGGGCCGTTCTTGCGGGGCGACCCGGCCAACTCGTTGAGCCCGGTGGTGCCGGGGTCGTCGGTGTGCATGGAGAACCAGTCGCCGCCGCCGTTGACCCCGAGTGAGTCGACGACTTTGTTGCGCGCGACCATCGAGTAGCTGGTCAAGGGGAACTCCTTGGGGACGTCAAAAAGCCGCTCAGAGTGGGAGCTGAGCGGCTTGGGGGGTGAGCTGCGCGGGGCTTTAGTCGGTGCCGGGGCGCTGCTTGAACTTGATGTCGAAGCGGATCTTCGTGCTGCGGGTGGACATCAGCCGGCCGGAGCCAAAGCCGCTGATCATTCGGCAGGTCAGGTGCCAGTGCACGGTGGTGCCGCGCTGGGCCAGCGGGATCGGCATGTTGACCTTCTGCCAGACGATGTCCTGGCGACCTTCGCTGTTGCAGGCGAAGGGCTGCTCCTCCTGCGGGATGCCGCCGAAGATCAACCTCAAGAGGCCGCCGAGGAAGTTCCCGCCGTCGAACTGCACCCGCGCGGAGATCACGGTCACGGTGACGTCGGCGTAGTTGGCCCAGCTC